>Ga0315910_10002951_pt1 | contig 14700 bp, 7 predicted proteins | sample EdamamesoilMG_FD_204470 | JGI IMG/M metagenome (GOLD analysis project Ga0315910, IMG submission 204470) | Garden soil microbial communities collected in Santa Monica, California, United States - Edamame soil | ecosystem: Environmental > Terrestrial > Soil > Garden | place: USA: California...
CAAATATAAAGAATTTTACTCCAAATTGTGTTCTATTTTGACCTAAGAAACTATGAAATCCACATTCAAAAATACTGTATTTTTCTTGATAAGGATTATGAGGTGCAAATACAAAATTTAATAGTAAAAAAATTAATGATAATACTATTACAAATATAAATAAAAAAGTCATACTACTCATTTAATTATCAAACAACATTTGTACCAATATGGTACCCATACTTAATCATTCGTTATTTATAAAAATAAATAATAATATTACTAATGTAATAGTTGAGATTGTGAAAGCAATTGGACTACCTAATGTTATTGCTGGTTTATTGCCCACTAAAACTTCTTTAAGTTTTTTGCCATCTTTATTTTTAATGAACCCAATTATATCTTGGGCTGTACCTAAAGCATTAGTATAAACTTGGTTAGGATAATAAAAGAAAGTTTCTTTTACAATATTTAAATAGTAAACTCCACCTATTACACTTGTAAGTATTGCAATTAAAACTATAAATATATATCCTTTATCTAAGGCAGCACTTAATACCATTAATTTTCCAAAAAATCCTATAAGAGGAGGTATACCTGCAAAAGAAAACACTGTAATAGCTAAACTTATAGCTAAAAAAGGATTTATATAGAAAAATCCTCTTAATTGACTAACCAATTGTATAGGAGAATTATTTTTATCTATTAATTTATCTGCCTCTTTATCGTGATTTACGTATAAAGCAAAAGAATAACCTATAGCTATTAAAATAATAAACATATTTAAATTACTAATAGAATATTGCATAATGTAGAATATAAAAGCTTGGATAGACTCTACACTTGATACAGCTAAAGCTAATAATATAAACCCTACATGAGAAATTGTACTATAAGCAAGTAATCTTTTTATTCTAAATTGAGTTAACCCAACAATAGTACCTATTAATAATGATAAAAATGAACTTATTACTAAACTAAAAGTTCAATTTATTTCAAAGAAACTATTATTTGTATAATAAACTAATTGTAATAAAAGCATGAAAATAGAAATTTTTGCTATTATTGCAACAAATGTAGTAACTACTGTGGGAATAGCATCATAAACATCCGGAGATCAGAAGTGGAAAGGAGCTGCACCTATTTTAATTAAGAATCCTAGACTAAATATTAATAAAGAAAAATTTATATAATAAGGTTTATATCAAGAATTTATACTATCAATATCACTTATATTATTAATAACATATATAGCATCTAAACTACTAGTTCCAGAGTTGGCATATAATAAAGCAGTACCTAATAAAATAAAACATGAACCTAATCCTCCTATTAAGAAATAAATTAAACCTCCTGTTGTAGACAACTCTGAATTTCTATATATAGTACTAAGTAAATATAAACCATAACTTTGTAGCTCTATTGAAAGAAAAATAGAAACTAAATCATTAGTTGATATTAATAAACATGCCCCTGTTATTATAAATAATAGAATTAAAGGATATTCTATTATTTTAAATTGTTCTGCCATTTTATTATAAATTTTTTGGGCAAAATGGTCAAATTTATTATTTAATAAATTATTTAAACTAGCAAAATGTCTAGTTCAAAGCTTTCTGTAATGAAACCCAGTTAGCTGTAATATTAAAATACTTAATATAAATATAAATATATGGAAAATTTGTGTTATATTACTAACATATACTAAACCTCCATGTAATCCTATACCTTTACTTAAAACAGATAAACTCATAGAATCTTGTAATATGCAATATACTAAGCCTATGATTGCTACTCTATTAAATAATATAGAAATATCTCGTCTTGATACAACGGCATTAGAAATTAATAAAAATAATATAGTTATCATTATCATTTAATAAATTTATTAGCTAGGAGAGAAATTCGAATTCTCATTTTTAATGTATGAAATTAAAGTTCTAACCTGTTAAACTATCCTAGCTTTTAAAAGGGTGAATACCCTGGGTCGAACAGGGAACTTACTGTGCCACATACAGTTGCTCTACCATTGAACTATATTCACCTTATGTTGGAGTGATTCGAACACTCAATAGTAAATACCAAAAATTTATGACTTACCCATTAGTCCACAACATATTAAACAAGAGCACTTGGACTCGAACCAAGTATTTGAAGGTTGAAGCTTCACATTTTACCAATTAAATTATACTCTTTAACAACAAATATATAGATGATAAATTTACATGAAGTCATTTCATTCTATTCTTTGTTATTTAGAAAAGATTTTTTTTATCTATATTAATAATATAAAGAAACTGATTTTTAAATATTTTAGTTAAATTAATAACACTTTCTATTAAGAATTTCTTAAATTGCCACCTTTGTATACAAATAAGATTCTATTGAAATCTTTATATTATAAAAAGGCATATTTATTATACGGATAGTAAGACTTGAACCTACACAGTTTTCACTATTCTGGCCTAAACAGAACCTGTCTACCAATTCCAGCATATCCGTTGCCCAGGGCAAGACTCGAACTTACAACAAAAATAGCTTCAATATTTCACTCTACCAATTGAGTTACCTGAGCTTAGAATATAACTGTTTTTATTTATAATATTGGAAGTGCCAGGAGTTGAACCTGAATCAACAAAGTGCAAATTTGCAGTTTTACCAAATTAAACTACACCCCCTCTTTATCCGAAGAACGACTCGAACGTTCACGAAATTTAATCAATATATTTTAAGTATATCCTGTCTACCTATTCCAGCACTCGGATTTTAAGGCTAGAGTGACTTGAACACTCAGTAGTACTGTCATGAGCAGTATGCTTTAACCAATTAAGCTATAACCTCCTATGCGGATGAAGGATTTGCACCAACGTCTTTTGATCATGAGTCAAATATGTTACTATTACATTAATCCGCATTAGACTAGATCGGATTCGAACCGATGATCCCAACATTGAAAGTGTTGTGTCTTACCACTTGACTACTAATCCGTAGGAAGTCCAGTGTAAGTATCGCACTTACTTCTATTGATTACAAAACAATTGCATTACTTTTATGCTAACCAGACAAGTAAATTAAATAATGTAAGATATATTATTTTTTAGTCGTTTATAAAATTAGTACTTTATTCCTAAAATTTTCTAAATCTTTCAAATAAAGCCTATAATATTCGTAATATTATATTACGTATATTTAAGAAATATCTTAAGGTAAGTTTCAAGCCTATATGCTTTCAGCTTTTAACTTTAGCTAACTTAGCTTTCCTGCCGTGCTTATACTATATATAAACCTAAGTGATAATAGAAAAATCCCATATAATAACGTAAATTATTATATGTAAATTAATATTGGGCATATAAACAACAGGTAAACCAGAGATTAACAAGGTATATTGATATATACTTCTAGTTCCTTTCGTACAAAAGTTGTTCCTTATTATATTCTAATTCCCCCTAGAGGATGGAAACCATACTGTCTCACGACGTATTTAACCCAGCTCATGTAACTTTTTAATCGACGAACAGTCGTACCCTACATAGTTCCTGCATCCATGAGGATAAGTTAAGCCGACATCGAGGTGCCAAACCGCGCACTCATTTTGTACACTCTTGCGCAAATTAGCCTGTTCTATTTGTTATCGTTTTAATTTCCATTTTTTTCAAAATGGTTCAGACTATGTCTTCATTTTTATTACTACTATAATTTTTTTTTATTTTATTTACCACTTATTCAACCTTTTACTGCAAAAGCTCCTATACGACGTTTTGAGTTAGTTATTGAATAAGATACATTTGGTTTATAATGTCCTCTATAAAGAACAGAGGATAATCTATTAAAAGAAGATTCTATATTTTTTAAACCACCTTTTCATTTTAATTTGTAAACAGCTCTATCCGCTCTATAACGTCTAGTTAATCTACCTTTTATTTCTAATCTTATACCTCCCATATTTTTATATTTAATTGAATTAAATATTGATCCTCTAATTATTTTTTCCAATTTTTTATTGTTAATAGCCATTAAAGTGTAAGATGGGTTTGATAATCCAATAGAAGTTAATTTTAAAGTATGTGATTTTAAATATTTGTTATGTATATTATACATATTTTTTAAAAATATAAAGAAATCTTCATTATTATTTAAATTAGATAATAAATGACTATCTTTATATTTATTATGCACTAAATTTGAATCTTTGTGTTTACTTAAATCCGCTCTTTCTATTATTGTATTAACTTGAGGAAATTTAGCTCTATTAATTATACTATTAATCCCTCTCATTACAAAAAATTTTCTTTTTTTTAATTTTAAAGCTAATGCTTTTGTAAAAATATCAGTATTGTAGACTAAAGATTTTAAATTTACTATATTATATTCTATTTTTTTATTTAATATTTTTGTTAATAAACTATTTAATTTATATAAATAGTAAATTTCTTCAAATTTAAATTTATCTATTTTATAAACATAGATATGTTTTCTAATAAGACTAATTTTTCTTATAAATTTTAATTTGTTAAATATATTTTTTTTTATAAATTTATCAAAAGATAAATTACAGTAATTAATGATTTTATTTAATAAGTAAAATTTTAAATTAAATATTCTACTTTTTTCAAGTATAAATTTATTTTTTAACAAACTTTTTATTAATTTATCTTTTAAAGTTTTTATTCTATTTTCTATAAAATATTTTTGTATGCCTAAAATATTAGATTTTAAACTTTCAAAATATTTTTTACTTTTTATATATCTTTTATATAAAGTTTTCTTTTGAGTATTTATAATATATAAAGTTACTATTGCTTTATTGTTAGTATGTTTAATTTCTACATCACTTACATAAATTCTTCTTAATAAAGAATGTCTTCTTTTAAGAGACATATGTTTTAAATGAATAAATTTATTTTTAAAATGTAAATTAAAATAAGATTTAATCATTTTATTTAAATTTAAATCATTTAAAGGTACATTTTTAAGATTATTTTTATTATAAAAATATGCCGTATTTTTTCACTCTTTTGAAACTGGCGCTTCATATTTTTCTCTGTAATCACTTAATTTTAAATTAAAAGGTATTAATTTATATTTGTTATTAATATTATTACTAAAGATTTTTAATTTATTATTCATATAAATAATTTTTATTTATTTTTGTTTTTTTTTATTTTGTGTAATAAAAATGTTGGGTGTTATAAAGGATTATTGTTAGCATAACTCACCTTATAGTCGTTGAACGTTTTTATCTTTCTTTTAGTTTGCTAAGATAAATTTCGCTTCAAATTTACTTATTTAAGTAATTCTTGAATTTAACCCAATTTATTATTAATAATTTTTAAATTATTAAAGGACAAACATCCCTAGCGTAGCTTTTCCTATAATCCAAGATCTTTCCTTATTGCATCTTGTGATCCTACGCCCTGCTTACGCAACTGTAAGATTTGTTGTTAATCAAACAGTAAGGCACGATTTAGCCGTTGAGCCTATTAAGTAATAATCAATATTATTATAAAATATAATAACTAAGAAAATATTAGAAATATTCGTAATATTTTCATTACATCTAATTTCGTGTTAGATAAAATCGTACCTAAAATTCTATATAAACTATATTAAATGAATATCTGATCGTGCAGATTAAACAAATAATTTTATAAGATAAAATACAGTAAACTGTATAATATAACAAACAATATTGAAATGAATACAAAATATATTCATACATTGTTAATATTAGACACTCCCATTTACTCTTTATGGGGTCTGTGCCCCGCATAAACTGTCTCCTAGCAATAAGTTCCTCACCTAAGGCCGCTTTTTCAAGCTGAACTAGGTTGATTCACTAATATTCGTAAATAAATATTCCTAAATCAATTCATAAATACGGAAGAAATATAAAGGATTTTCATTTTTATTTATTAATGTACCTTATAATCTAAACATATTTGTTTCCGTACCCTATAATTAGTAACAGTAAAGCTGCATAGGGTCTTCTCGTCCAACTAGAGGTAAACTGTATCTTCACAGTTATTCCAAGTTCACTGAGTCAATCATAGAGACAGCTGTTGTATCGTTAAATCATTCATGCAAGACCGCATTTAACGGCCAAGGCATTTCGCTACCTTAGGACCCTCACGTTAAGGCCGCCATTAACCGGGGGTTCCGTCAACACCAAACTTTCTTAATAAATTCAGTTATATCTGTTAACCAGCCGGGATTGGGCAGACATCACACTCAATACTTAGATTTTTAATCTTTGAGCAAAGTGCTGTGTTTTAATTAAACAGTCGTACAACACTATTTCATGCTTCTTCCTTTTTACTTGATATTAATCAAGACTAATGAGACCTCCTTATTCCGAAGTTACGTAGTCAATTTGCCGAGTTCCTTTATGATTGTTAGCTCATTTTACGCCTTCGTATACTCTACTAGCTTACTTTTTTCAGTTTCTAGGTACGGTTATTTTATTACATAATATATGTAATATATTACTACTTTTCCTGCACATTTAACACTTAAAATGTTGTTGTTCAGTAATAAAGATTTTCTCATCATTAAAATCTTTAGATTTTTAATTTAGAGGCCGTTACTTAAAAATCCATAAGCTTAAGGCGGAGAATCCAATTTAATCATATTATGATTATTTCTTCTTATTCGTTACTAATGTCACCATTCTCACTTGAGTTATCATTTTATATCTTTCTTTAAAAAAGAAAAAGCTAATATTAACTCAACGTTCTGCTACCCCGTATTATAACAACAATAATTATTATTATTATTAAATATGGACAAGATTTCGGTATATTGTTTAGATCCGTTAAATTTTCGATGCTTCTAAAAATTAACAAGCGCTCTGTTACGAATTCATAAAATTATGGCTGCTTCTAAGCCCATCTTCTTGTCGACTCAAATAGAAACCTTCTTATTTTCACTTAACTAATAATTTTGGAACCTTAAATCTTGTTCTGGGCTGTTTCCCTTTTGACATACAACCTTAGCACTCTATGTCTGATAATTCAATATTCATCTTTGCCATTCCGAGTCTACATACTCACCGATAAAATCTTCACGATCCCCCGATATATACAAATCAAAATGTATTTTAAGAATTTAAATTTTTACATCTTGTCTGAGATTAAGTTCTGTACCTGCTAAGATGTTATTTGAATTGCCTACTATTATAGGTTTCGCAGAAAACCAGCTATCCTGGTCAGTTTTGTCTTTCACTAAACTTACCATAATTCTTCGGATATCTATGCAACGATATGCCGTTCGGACTGTTTACATCCTGATCATGGTAAGATCACCAGGCTTCGGGTCTAACTTTAGACACTTATCATTTTTTTGATAATTGGTTTAACTACGCTTAAACTTGCATCTAAAGTTAACTTGGTGACCCATTATGCAAAAGGTACGTTCTTGCTCAAATTGCTCGAACTGCTTATAAAACTACTATTTCAAATTATTATTTCCCTCACGGTACTTATGTTCTCTATCGCTTATGTATAATATTTAGCCTTTGAGGAAGGTTCCCCATAAAATTCAAACTGATTTTTATCAATTTTACTTTTTTTATTAAATTTTAGGCTTTTCTACTTTCGTTCACACTAATTGTAGAATCTCTTTTGATTTCTTTTCCTGAAGTTACTAAGATATTTCAATTCACTTCGTTTACTATAGAATTTCTCTTAGAGTTAATATTTATTTAATAAATTAAATCTCTGTTATACATAGCATGAATATCCATAATAGTCTCTTTGTATACTTATATGTATTATATACACATATTATATATCTATTACATTACATTTCTATTTAATATAGAAATTCGGATTATTAGGATTCGAACCTAACTATTCCTCGACCCAAACGAGGCGCCTAACCAACCTGGCTCTAATCCGATCTACTTCGCCCCTAAGATGAATCGAACATCTATCATGATATTAACAGTATCAAGCTCTACCATTGAGCTATAGAAGCATTTATATCAGAGAATATCCGATTCGAACGGATGTGATATTTTATTATATCAAATAAGACTCAAGCTTATCGCCTTAAACCGCTCGGCCAATTCTCTTGTAATTCTTTCAAGAGTCGAACTTGAATTTCATTCTTATCAAAAATGCACTTTACCCTTAAGTTAAAGAATTAATTTAATATTGAGAAATAGGCGATTTGAACGCCTAACCTTTCGTGTGTAAAACGACTGCTCTACCATTGAGCTAATCTCTCTTTTTGGTTTTTTTAAGTGTTATTATTATTGCACCAACCATAGCTAATAATAATATAAATCCTGTTATAATTAATCATATATTATAACTAGTATATATAATTGTTCCTATATTAGATATATTATTCACATCGATTAAATTACCATTTCAATCATTACTACTTGCAAAATATATATCGTTATTATTTATAAATAAATCTTTTTGTAAAAGATTTCCAGCAGATTTATGAAAAGACATATTATGTATTACAGTATTTATGTTTGTAAAAAAATTGTTTAATACTGCTATACTGTATGGTAATACTTGGAATATTGCATAACTTAAAAAAATTAACGTAATTAAAGCTAAAGGTATACTATTCGTATTATTATTTTGTAGTTCACTTGTTCTTATATTAATAAGCATTAATATAAATAAAAATAATATTGACACCGCTCCTATATAAATAATTAAATAAGCTAACCCTATAAAACTTAAACCTAATAGCATTAAATATGAAGAAACACCCCCAAACAGTCCTATTAAATATAGTATAGAGATTATTGGATTTTTAGTTACAATAATAGAAATACCGCATATAATAGTAAATATAGATATAATATCTAATACTTCTACATTATATTTATTAGTCAAAATTTCATTTATAATAAATAAATTACTCATTTTATATTTTTAAAATTTTACCTAAAAAGGTTACAGTTAAATTACTTATAAAGTATTAAGAAGATTTAAATTGATGTTACACCATAAAATCCGGAAGAAGAGTGAATCGAACACTCAAGTGCTTATACACAGTATTTAGTAGATACCTTACCTTACCAATGGCTATTCTTCCTTCGAATTAGATCGGATTCGAACCGACATCTTCTTCCGTGACAGGGAAGCACTCTACCAATTAAGCTACTAAATCTTTATTTCAATTTTAAATGTTAAACCTAAATAAAACTCCTTCTTTTATAAAAAAAAATGGAATTAGGTTTATTCATACGCAATTAGTTGGACTCGAACCAACAATCTTCGTGTGGAAGACGACAGGTTTACCATTAACCTATAATTGCTTTTTTTAATAAAATAAAATTCATTAAAAAGAAATAGGATTTGCAGGATTCGAACCTACATCTTAATGATTAAAAGTCATTTGCATTACCATTATACTAAAATCCCTTTTAGTATTTAATATAATCTATACTAACTTCCTCAATAATATATTGCAATATATAATATTAATCATACTACATCAACAAAATGTCAGTATAAAATACCAGCTTCATACCCTAAATGGTGATGATCTGTTAAATGATATGCATAAATTCTTCATAGACCTACTGCTAAGAAAATTGTTCCTATTATAACGTGTAATCCGTGGAAACCTGTTCCAAAGTAGAAACATGTACCAAATATACCGTCACTTATAGTGAAAGAAGATACATTGTATTCTACAGCTTGGAAGAATGTAAATATAAGAGCTAAAACTACTGAAGCTGCTGTACCATATAAACTTCCTGCTCTATCTCCTTTAATTAATGCATGATGTCCATATGTAATAGTTGCACCACTTGATAATAAAATTATTGTATTAAGTAATGGTAATTCAAATGGATTTATAGGATCTATTCCCATAGGTGGTCATTGAGCTCCTAATTCAACAGTTGGATGTAATGCACTGTGGAAGAATGCTCAGAAAATAGCTAAAAAGAATAAAGCCTCAGAAAGTATAAATAGTAGAACACCTATATTTAACCCTTTTTGAACTGCAAATGTATGATCTCCTAAGAATGTACCTTCTGTTACTATATCTCTAAATCATAATGACATAGAAGAAATAACTAATATAAGAGACACGTATCATATTATATATGAATTGTGAAAATTATGCATAGATAAAGCTGCTGTAAATGCTAGACTTCCTAAACTAATACTAGTATATAAAGGTCATGGTGACGGAGAAACTAGATGATAAGGATGAAATTGAAAATTACTTCTTACTGCAGTAGACATCGTTAATTTTTAAAATAATCTTTCATATAAACATATATTTACATTCAGTGGATCAAATGCGCCCACGAATGTATAGTAGGACACATACCTACATAGGAAGAAAAGGACTCGAACCTTTGATAGCAGTTAGCTATTGAGTTTACAGCTCAACCCGTCATACCTACAAACGGGACCTTCCTTTTGAATATATAAAAAATATGGATTTAAATTTTTAAATATATTTTTTTTGTTATGGTTAATCAATCCCGTGCAACTTCCACTACACGAACCGTATTTCGACTTAACACTGATTAGAGTCTCGCATTCGGTGAATTCCACTATAAAGGTCTAATTGTAATTATTATATTTTTACAGTAAAAGAGCAAACTTATTGCACAGTACTCCTTTCAGCATGTGACGAGTGGTTAGTACCAATCCGAGGTTATATTCACCGTGACATGGTGATTCACGATTACTAGCAATTACTTATTCATATAGTCGAATTTCAGACTATAATCCTTCTCACTAAATTTTGTATCCTATTTTTTGAGATTAGCTTGAATTCACATTTTCGCATCTCTTTGTTTAGGAGTATTGCGGCACGTTTATAGCCCACAATATAAGGGCCATGATGACTTGTCTTTGTCCCCTTTGTTATTTCCGGTATACAGAAAAAATGCTCTATAAAAACTATAAATAGAGATAGGGATTCCGTTAATTACATGGAGAAACCACAGTTTCACAACATTAACTGAAAACAGCCGTGCAACACCTGTATCTTAATTAAAATTAAGTATTCAAATTGTGGTAAGGTTTTTCGTGGATCATCGAATTAAATAACATACTTCACTACTGGTGTCAGAAACGGTCTAGTGATTTCAGTTCCAGTGTTGCCACTTTACTCTTGAGGTGAAATGCTTACACTTTCATTTATAGACCAAATAATTATCTAATCTATGGCATTCATCATTGTCTGCAAAGACTACTAGGGTACCTAATCCTGTTCGTTCTCTGTGCCTTCGCCCTTTAACGTCAGTTTTTACATAGAAGACTGCCTTCGCCTTTACCAGTCCCTAGAGTATCACAGAATTTCATCTCTCCACTTAAAAGTACTGTACTTCTTACATAAAACTCTAGTCAAATACTACTTTATATAAAGTCATTTTGACCGTCTAGGTGCCCTTTAAACCTACTTAAGATGAATAACACTTGTCTCTTACGTATTACCGCGACTGCTGGCACGTAATTAGTCAAGACTATTTATATATATTGTCATTATCAATATATAGACAAAACTTCATTTGACAACCAATTGTCGTTTCCCTAAGTTGCCAGTTCGGCCGTTAGGCCATTGACCAAAATTCCTCACTGCTGTGCATATTTGCATTGGGGTTTTTTCAGACCCAATGTGGTCGATCAACCTCTCAGTTACGACTAAGAAAATTTACAGCTTGTTAAGCCATTACCTTAACAACTACCTTTTTCTATGATATTTATCGTCCTCTCAAAGCGATGGTAATATTACCACCTTTACTATTATAAGGGATTTTATTACTCCCTTACTTCAAGGTAGGCAAAAATATCTTATACTCACCCTTACACCACTATTAATTTAATTTTTCAATTGTATTAATCGTTCGATTAGCATGTGTCAAGCACTTAGACAGCGTTCAATCAGAGCTATCACCAAACTCATCTAAAAATTTTGACATGATTTCTATCATATCACTTATTAATATAAACATTATGTTGGATAATAATAAGCTATTTTCTGTTGTACCTATGCCTAAAATAACATTTTGTTTAGAATAAATAGTCCGTCCATTATATTTGTTTAACAATAAATTGTTGATATTCTTTAATAATTTCTATATAATATTCTTATATTTATATAATTTCTAATTTTCAAAATAAGAGAACTTTCCTTTCATTATCACTAACATATAGTAAATAATAACAAGTCTAATGTTATTATTCTCCGCCGTCCATATCAAAGATATCCGGCATTTCAGTATTATTTTTCTCAAGTACATAGTCAAGAGGTGATTGTTGATCTACTTTTCTATGTTTAGACTCTTGTTCACATTCTTTTTCTTGTTTATCAAAACTCTCATCGAATTTTCTTTTATTTTTACCTTCTTTTTTTGTTAATTCAGTAGTCAATTTTTTAATCGCTTCTCTTTCTTTTAACAGAGCAGTTAATCTTTCAGCCTCTTCTCTCGATTCAGCCTCCTCTGTGTTCTTCAATTGCATCCATAACCTTTGGAAATTTTCCCCTTAAACTAGCTAATTTTTCGTCGTAAGCATCATCAATATTCTTAGCTTTTTGTTCAAATTCATCAAAATCCTTAACAGCAGGATTTCGACGTTGTTTTATATTTCTCGCTCCTCCTAATTCGAACTCCTTATCCTGAAAATGTTTCTCCACCCCTAAGTCTGATTTGTTTTTACAGTTATCAACAATATCGTCGGTAGCATTTGATCCTGCTGATGAAGCATCACTTGAGTTATTACCTCCTTCGTAGTCTACTGTATCACTTCTAATAAAATGTGCAGTACGATCCACTAAAGATTTTTCAGAATCATTAATATCTTCATCTTCAGAAGGATAAGCATTTTCATTTTCAGAAGTATCATTTTCAGGAGTATCAGGATCTTCAGGGCCAGGGGTATAAACAGTTACATTTTCATACTCATTATCATTTTCATTTTCATCTTCCTCTGAAAATAATAAATTTCTGGTAGTAGAAAAAGTTCTAGTATTTATTAAATTTGATGCCTAAAAAGGTATCATTAATCCAATTCCGGATTTTAGGTTAAATAGTGTCACAATATTTTTAGCCATAATGTGTGCCATGGTATTTTTAATCATTAATGTATATATATATTTATTGTCTGCCTTAAAAAAAATTTTTTAAATAATTTAACAACATTTTCTTTTTTAATTTTAATCCTCAATTTAAAAAATAGTATTAACTACCTCAATTAACCTGAGGTTCTGACTGTGTTATTTAAATTAACATGAGGTTGCGATTATGTTATTTAACTATACAAGGCTTGGTTTAGAAAAATTTAGGTTAAATTATGCTATTTAACTTTGATAATAAACATTATTGTTTCAAACAATCATATTTATACGAAATATATTTATATAAAATACATTTTAGTTTTATTTCAGGAATTTGAAATAATTACTAGTGTAAGTCCAGTCCATCTTTTATATAAGAAGATGATAAAACAACAAAAACTTGAGCTTGAATAAATGCAATACCAAATTCTAATCCTGAGAAAGCAACTATAAATGCTAATGGTATTAATCCTAAAAAGAAAAATATAATACCTGAAGTCATTATATTATAAGTGAAACCTGCTAATATATTTAATAACATGTGCCCAGAAAGTATATTAGCTGCTAGTCTAAGTCCTAAAGAAACGTTTCTAGCTAAATATGAAACAAATTCAATGAAAACTAATAAAGGTAATAAACCTAAAGGACAACCCGCCGGTACTAATAAAGAAAAGAATTTTAAGCCATGTTTTTGGAACCCTAAAATAGTAGCACCTAATACTACTGTGAAACTAAGAAAGAAAGTTAAAACAAAATGACTTGTAGATGCAAAACTATAAGGTACTAATCCTATTAAATTATTTATTAAAATGAATATAAATAATGTATAAATAAACGGGAAGTAAATTTGACCTGTTTTTGCATTAATTTGACTTATAACTATACTTTGTATAGTTGCGTATAATGATTCTTGACCTATTGATCATTTATCTCCTATTAATTTATTATAATTTACACTTAATAAACTTACTAATAATATAAGTATTGCTCCTATTGTTAAATATAGCCCTATATTAGTTAAAGATAATTGTAAATTATTTAAAAATGATAATTTAATATTAAAAAAATCTCTTATTTCAAATTGAGTAAGAGGGTTTGTAAAGTACGTAAAAACGATATTATTTTTCATTATGTAATTATGAATATTTGTGGTCTGCCTTAAAAAAAATTTTTCAAATAATTTAACAATATTTTCTTTTTTAATTTTATTACAATATTAATTATATTATTAATTTTACACTATTTTTTTTTATTAAAAATTTTTTTAATAAAACTCTTTTATTTTAACTAAGTGTTATTAAATGTTATTAACTTTTTTGATAAATAAACGAGATATAAATAATCTAACTATTCTTGGCAGTACGTAGTTAGACACTATATATAATATTCCTGATATTAAAACAAAAGTAAAGAATACTTCATTCATAAAATAAAAAGGCACTAATTGTGGCAAATTTTGTTTGAATACTTAAATTTAATACATAAAAGTATTATTTTAAATCATGAAAAATAAAATCTTTTTAATTTTTTATTAAACTTTATATATTAAGTTATTTGTATAGTAATGTAAACCATCTAATATTATAGAAGGGTATATTCCTAGTATTACAGTAAATACTACTAATATAAATAATACAAAGAATTCTCTTATAGATACGTCTCATACAT
>Ga0315910_10002952_pt1 | contig 14699 bp, 15 predicted proteins | sample EdamamesoilMG_FD_204470 | JGI IMG/M metagenome (GOLD analysis project Ga0315910, IMG submission 204470) | Garden soil microbial communities collected in Santa Monica, California, United States - Edamame soil | ecosystem: Environmental > Terrestrial > Soil > Garden | place: USA: California...
CATCCATATTGAAGTCATTAATTTGAATACGCTCAGCAGAAGTAGAACGATTGCCGATATCAACCATATCACTTCGGAACATCAATGCACAGGAAAAATGTCGTCCAAAGAGTGACTCAGAAGCAATCACCCCGTATGCACCGAATATTGCTACTTCTACATCTTTGGTAGTCTTAAAAAAAGTCTCCGGTGCTAATAACCCAATTGGATTTTCATTTAAATCAGCACATCCAATGACTGAAAATAAAAATCCTATTATAAATATTTTTAAAATTTTATTTTTCATAGTCGTTCGTGATTAAAAGCTAATTGATAAACCTAGTGTAAATGATTTTGCATTCGGATAACTGCCATAATCCAACCCTAAATTTTGATTTGAAGCTGAACCTGATCCTCCCGAACTATAGTTGACTTCTGGATCTATTCCTGGATAATCGGTGAACGTGAGGATATTCTGTGCACTTACATATACCCGTAATTTTTGTATCGCAAGCTTATCCACCAAATTTTTTGGAAGCGTATATCCTAATGCAATGTTCTTCAACCGCACATAGCTTCCATCAAACACCCAGCGTGATGATACCCGTTGTGTTCTTCCACCAAAGGCTTTAGGAACATCGGTATCTGTGTTGGTGGGTGTCCACCGATCAAGCGCACGTGTGGTTGAGTTGTTAAAACCTGACATCGTTTCAAGCTCGAGTAGTGTATAGCTGAGGATGTCATTTCCTTGCGATCCCTGAAAAAAAATATTCAAGTCAAAATTCTTCCAGCTAAAGTCGTTTGAAAAACCCCACGTGAATTTTGGATTTGGATTTCCAATAATCGTTTGATCTGCGCTATTTAAGTTTCCATCATCGCTCACGTCTCTGAATTTCTCACCACCTTCAGTTTGCTCAAAGCCAGAACCAGGAATGAATGAATCGCCTGTCTGATAAACACCATCATATATGAATCCCCAGAAGCTACCAACAGGATATCCTTCGCGAAGAATTTGTGTTGACCCACTTATACCTACCAAATGACCTGGACGCGATCCGGTAAAGACATCACTGTCATCTGGTAATTCCAATACTTTGTTCTTGTTAAATGAAATATTAAAATCAGAGTTCCACCTAAATTCCCCCACTAGATTGCGACTAGCCAAACTAAATTCAAAGCCTTTGTTTTCAACCTTTCCAACATTGCTAAGCACAGATCCAAACCCTGTGTATTGTGGTAATGGTAGTTGAAATAACAAGTCAGATGTAACACGGTTGTAATAGTCTGCTGTAACGCTTAATCGATCATTCCATAGACCAACATCCAATCCAATATCAAATTGTGCTGCAGTTTCCCATGTGAGGCTATTGTTCGCAACGGAAGTAGGTCTGGCTGCATTTACAGGTACGCCATTTATAACGGTATATACTTTATCAAATCGAGCAAGGGATTGATAAGGGTTAATAGCCTGATTACCGGTAAGCCCATAGCTTACACGCCACTTCCAGAAACTGATGGTTGAAATATCCTGCATAAAGCTTTCGCTACCCATATTCCAGGCCAATGCCCCTGAAGGAAAAAATGCCCACTTATTATCTTTACTGAAATTAGAAGACCCATCATAGCGCGCATTAAATGTTAACAGATATTTATCCTTGTAGGAATAATTTAAGCGGCCATAATAGGAAGATATTACCGATTCGGTAAAAGATGAATTAGGTGGTTGTGCATTCGCGCCACCATCCAAGTCCCAAAAAGAAACGGCATTTGTGATAAACGATTGTGATGTCGCTCCCCATGTTTCATTGATGAATTTTTGAAATGAATAACCAGCCAATACGGTAAGGGAATGATCCACATCCAGTGACGTGGTGTAGGTCAAGTAATTTTCATTGATAAAGTTGGTGCGCTTGTTACTATTAATACTGCCTTGTCCACCTACATTTCTACCTTGGTTCAACGTTGTAGGTACAAAGGTTCCGGTGCGGCCGTTGTTTACTGATGCGCCAAACGAAGTTCGAAATTTCAATGATTCCATAATTTTAAACTCGCCATACACATTTCCTTGAAAACGGTCAGTTATGGTTTCATTTTCATATTCATTCGCCACGGCTACAGGGTTATCGGTAGGATCTCCCACTAAAGCCGTAGTATATGATCCGTCTGGTTTGTATATACCCTGGTCAGGCATAAACTTATATGAAGAAGATACAACACCCGTGTTATTAGCTCCACCTGAGCCCTCCTGCGTTTTTGTTCCTTGCTGGTTTTCGCGTTGTGCAAAAAGATTAAGTCCAATATTAACGCGCTTGCTTGCTGTAAAATCCAGATTGGAAGTCACTGAGAACCTTCCAAAATCTGATCCCTTTATAATTCCTTTTTGATCAAACGAAGTTGCGCCAACATAGTAGCGTGCAGCATCATTTCCTCCTGAAGCGGAAAGCGAGTAATTCTGTATTGCCCCCGGCCTGAAAATTTCATCTTGCCAATCTGTGTTCTCACCGGATGAAACATATCCCGGATTAATCTCAGTGATATAATCGGTAAACTGAGAACCATTTAACAAATCCAGTCGCCCGATTTCTTCCTGAAAAGAGTATGAAGTATTAAACTGTACATTGGTAGTTCCTGCCTTTCCCTTTTTTGTAGTCACGATGATCACACCATTGGCAGCGCGTGAACCATAGATGGCGGTGGCAGAAGCGTCTTTCAATACTTCCATTGACTGGATATCTTCCGGCGGTGGTAAAACGCCTCCAACAAATCCATCGATCACAAAAATTGGATCACTGCTTGCGTTAATGGAAGAGGCACCCCGAATGCGAATCTTAAAATCAGACCCTGGTGCTCCATTGTTGGATTGAATTTGCACACCGGCCGCACGACCCTGAAGCGCCTGTTCAGCATTGATGGCGGGATAAGCCGTTAATTGTTCTGATTTAACAGAAGCTACCGACCCCGTCAAATCACTTTTCTTTACCGTTCCGTACCCCACCACCACTACTTCCTGGAGTGATTGGAAATCAGGCTGCATGGTCATTGAAATAATGCTTCGCGTACCCACCAGTACTTCTTGCTGGCTGTAGCCAATGAAAGAAAAAACCAAAACGCTGCTCTCACCCGCAACACGGATGGAATACTTTCCGTCAGCATCCGATGTGGTTCCGTTTGTTGTTCCTTTCTCCAAGATATTTACCCCTGGTAGTGCCGCACCGGTTTCATCTGATACAGTGCCGCTTACGTCAAGCACAACATTCTGGTCTGTTACTTCATTATCTTCAATTAAAGAGGTAATAGAATTCTTCTTCAAAATGATATAATCACCTGAAACTTCGTATCCTACGTTAACAGGAACAAGGATGTCTTCCAGTGCATCCTTTAATTTTGTGTTCGTAAGTTGGACTGAGATCTTCTCATCCACCGGAATCGTATTCGGATTGAATGAAAATTTTATGCTGGCCAATTTTTCGATATCATGTAACACCACACGCAATTTCTTGTTTTGTGCAGAGATCGAAACAGGCCGATCCAATATTCCTTGGGCATCGGAATCGATTGCGGTTCCAGCCAAAGAAAAACCAGAAAGGCATACAATTATGGCAATCTGAAGTAGCGTGATTCTCATAATAGTCAATACAGTATTGACAATTGGTATAGGTTTTATCATAAATTTGAAGGTTTGTTGGTTAATTCTAACAAGCGCGCTCAACATGCAATGCCTGACGCCAATCTTGCTTGGCATGTTTGAGGGAAATTACAGTAGCATCACCTTGGTGCTACTGTTTTTTTAGTCATGTGCTTCCCATATTTTTCAAGTTTGGTTAACATACGTTTCTACTTATTTGCAACCTTTGCTGGTCACTACCAATGAAGCATCAATCAGTTCATATGATGCATCAACCGTACTACAAATTATTTTCATTTTTTCATAGAGGGGTTCATCGCCCAGCGGAACGGTAAGGAAACAATTGCTCATTACTTCCTCATCAAAAATTATTTCCACGCCATATGCCTGCGACAGTGATTCAAAAACTTCTTTTACCGGTGCGTCTTCAAAACGAAAACGCAATGCACCTGGCTCTTCTTTTACCTTTTCAGGCTTGTCGATGAGGGTTTTGCTGAACGAATCATCGGCTCTTGTGTACACCACTTTTTGATTAGGGGTTAGTATAACTCCGTTTACTTCTTTTTGGGTCTCTTTACTCTTTCTCTGTTGGGACGAAAACACAGACACCTTCCCTTCGTTTACTGCTACCACGATGTCCTTCTGATCATCATAGGCCGTTACTGTGAAACTTGTGCCCAATACTTTGGTAGTAACTTCGTTTGCATGCACTAAGAAGGGTTGTTGTGGGTTCTTGGCAACTTCAAAAAATGCTTCTCCTTTCAGGTATACTTCCCGATTGGGTTCTCCACGAAAATCTTTTGCATAGCGAAGCCGGCTATCCTTTGCAAGACTGACAATGCTTCCGTCAATTAAATGAATTTTAAGAACTGCTCCAGAAGTATTCACCTCTTCTATAAAGTCAGTTTGAGCAGCTTCAGATAGTCCAGCCGGAATTCCAGTATCTGGTCTTAATACCCAATAGCCAATCCCGGTTGAAACAAGAAAAAATATCAGCAATGAAGCTGCTATTTTCATTGAGAAGAAAATTTTGGAATTTACTCTTGGTTCAATTTGTGCATCAATCCGATTCCAAAGTTTATCCACTTGGCCAAAATCTGCTTCACTGTTAATTTGTTCTGCATTTTTTAGATTTACCACCAGGATCCTGGCCCTTTCGATCTTTACCCGCATGCCTGGATTGAGCCTCATCAGATCATTCCAAAATATATTCGTCTCCGGATCACCTTTCAATACCCATGAAATGAATGAATCATCAGTAACAAAATCTTCAATCTCAAAATTTGAATAGTCCATTAATAGTCGGAAGTTGTATTGATTCCTTTCTATTAATGCAACGATGGTGGAACTTTATCCCATCGAATTGAAAAAATTTTAAAAAAAGTAGGGAATGTGCGGTGGCGATTAGACCGCTTTTTTCAGTGCATGTTTTAGATTTCTGAGTCCAGCTCGAATAACCTTGGAAGCAGAGTTGTACGTTATACCCATGATCTGTGCAACTTCCTCGTTACCGAAGTTGTGAAAATACCTCAAATTAATGGCTTCGCGTTGTCGTACAGGCAACTTTTTCAGGTTGTCTAATACGTGTTGAACCTGAAATTCCGAATCCAGGAACTGGATCAAAAACTCTTCATAAGGTGCGTCTGTTAGTAAGGTCATGTACCCATCCAAAGGCACCATTTCATTTGTGTGGCTATTGTTTCTATTCCGGTTTATTTTCCAGCGCAACGCACGAAACAGATAAAATTTAATTGAAGTGGTTCCGCTCAAACGTCCACCACTTTTCCATAGCTCTACAAATAAATCCTGTATGCTATCTTCAATAAGGGCAGTATCACTGGTGACTTTGTGCCCATAATTAAGCAATCCCGGTGCATGATGGTTATAAATTTCCCGAAAGGCATTTCTATCTCCACGCTTAAATTTCTCCCATAAAATTGAATCAGCGTTTACTTCCATCGCATTTGGTATTTCAACATCAGTACTCAATGATAATCGGAATATTCTTATAATACAATCGTTTGTATATTGAAATGTTATTATCGTAAAGTTCATTTGGTCTAAGTCATGTATCGAAATTAACGGCAAAAGCACAAGACCTTGGACTGATGTTCGTTCACAAGCACGGAAGTTATATTAATAAGTTCGGAATCAAATGGTACAACTGTAACTCTTATACCTTCGGTAACTACCAGTTTCAAGAACCATTATTAAAAGCAATGGGTAAGAACAAGGCGAAAGCCAAAGCAACGAAGACTGTTATGAACCTTACCGAGATTCAACAGAAATTCAGAATGATGCTTTCGAAAAAAAGAGTAAGGGAAGTACTGGTGAAGTATGGATACCTTTCTGAATACTATTTGAAAACGACTAAGACCAACGAACTGTTCGAAATACCAGTTACTTGTTATTCGAATATTCTTTTCCGGATGTTGAATGATTCTAATGAAGAATTTAGAACTGTTCTCTCAGTTAATGGTATAACACCTGTTAATTTATTACTCCTCACTAAAGAGGTATCGAAGTTGAATCCTAGTTATATCGAAGGTGATAAAAATAATGGAAGATACATTTATGAGAACACGGGAAAAGTAATGCTAGTTGAACGAGGTGGTAATTATTCACCTAGTATGATGAAGAGTATATTCCTTGGATATAACGTTAATGTTTTCGAGGTAGCGTCTAAGTAACTGTGTAAAGGTACGATTGACCTCTGGTGGTCTGTAGATGAAATGCTACAGAACCAGGTCAATCGATGGTATTCAATTACTTACCTTTAAACACAGTTAATCAATGAAAAAACAAAAAGAACATCGGGAGCAACATCCCATCCTTAATCAGGTTCTCACGCCTGAGTTTCTCAAGCAATTTAAAGATTCAGGCGAGCTTAATGCGTTCATGGAACAACTTTACGCTCGTGCCATGGAGCAGATGCTGGAAGGCGAAATGGATAGTCATCTGGGTTATGAGAAACATTCGGCTGAAGGAATCAACAGCGGTAACTCCCGCAATGGTAAAACCAGCAAGACAGTTAAAACTACGTTAGGGGAAATCGATCTTGAAATTCCACGCGATCGGAACAGTAGCTTCGAGCCCGTGCTCATTCCCAAGCGCAGCCGTAAGGTTGAAGCCATTGAAGACATCATCATTTCCCTGTATGCAAAGGGAATGACGGTCAGAGATATTGAAGCGCAGATCCGTGAGGTTTATGGATACAACATTTCAGATGCTACCATTTCCAATGTTACCTCCAAGGTACAAACGCTGATAACCGAATGGCAGAATCGCCCGCTTTCATCGGTGTACTTTGTGGTGTGGATGGACGGGATAGTTTTCAAGGTCAGACAAAACGGTAAAGTCATCAACAAGACGATCTATCTGGCGGTGGGGCTAAACTCGGAAGGTCATAAGGAAATGCTAGGCATGTGGCTTGGCGAAAATGAAAGCGCTTCATTTTGGATGGGCGTACTAACCGACATGCGCTCACGTGGAGTAGAAGATATTCTCATTACCAGCACCGACAATCTGAAAGGATTTACCGAAGCCATCGTTAGTATCTTCCCTCAGTCGGTTACTCAGATTTGTGTAGTGCATCAAATCAGAAATGCATCGCGCTATGTAGTGTGGAAGGATAAAAAACAATTTGCTGCCGACTTAAAAACCGTGTACACCGCAGCCAACAAAGATCTGGCATGGATCGCCCTTGAAGCACTGGAAGAAACCTGGGGCAAGAAATACCCACACGCCATCAAATCATGGAAAGCAAACTGGACTGACTTGTCGCACTTCTTTAATTTTCCACTGGAGATTCGAACGATGATTTATACTACCAACATCATCGAAAACCTGAACGGAAAAATCAGAAAGTACACCAAAGCAAAAATGTCCTTCCCTGATGATACCTCGGTTCAGAAATCTGTATTCCTAGCATTAAGGGAGATCACCAAAAAATGGACGCTGCCCGTTAGAAACTGGAGTTTGCTTGTAAATCAATTTATCAACATCTTCGGAGAGCGGTGCAAAATATAATCCCTTTACGCAGTTACTTAGACGCGACACTTACACACTTAAATGGACAGTGTCGTTTTCGATCATACTTCTAATAACTGTATTTAATATAGTACTCTATGTAAGAAAACAAAATCAAAGTAACATTTATCTGATGTCGCCTTCCAATATGCGTGAATTAAGAGTTATAATTTCACCTTCTATTGGAAGCGTTCTTTTTTCAATTCGTTCATACTTCACAGATATGTTGTTTTCAGTTCCATGAAGTGTATTCACGTCTATAACATTTAATGATACTGATATATTGGCTGCATCAATTTGATTTGTGACTTCAAGAATTGCCTTAACTTCTGGTGTTAGTAATCCCTTTTCCTTTGGGTTTAGATCAGAATTTTTAATAAAAAAAATTTGTCTTGCGTTTTTATTATAGGCGAAATTATTAATCGTAAAGAGTCGGAATTTCATATTCCCGTCTAAGCACGTTAGGATATTACTGTTAATATCTATAATCAAATTACCCGGTGAATAAATAACCCTCCACTTTCCTTTGTATAAATGAGTAGTCAAAGGCTTCCTGTTGTTGCTTTTCGAGATTATTAACCCTCCCATTAAGATTGTATAATTCCGCTTCTGCTGTTACCCTTGCTGTTTTCTCACTATTGAACTGTTCAACTGATTTGCTTTCATCTTGAATTACTTTTTCGAGTGTGGTCATTCCTTTATCAAAATTTTCCTTTAGGGACAAATACTTTTCAGTTGGTATTGACCCTTTCTTTGAAATATTAAGATTCCATTTCTCCCCCCACTTCTGTGTAAAAGCATTTAAAGCACTTACTAAATTTCCTATTAGACCAGTATAGATAAGGGCACTTCCAAGAGGGAGAAGAAAGGACTTCCATAAACCCGATTGACAATTAATCAGATCAAATATCGAAGTATAGCCAGCCCTTTTGATCTGTTCGGCATCAAACCAAATAAGTGCAACAGTAATCGTGGGATTCCAGCAAATCCATGCGATGATAATAGAGATAAAGAAAGGATTTATTACACGCTCTTTGATACTATTCAGGAAGTCCGAAAGTTTGTCCATACAACTTGATTTTATTACAAATCCAATTTAACCTGAATTTTTTGGACAATAAAATTTACTACATTTGACCCATCGCTATGGCAGGGCAGAAAAGTTTAAATCAAAACTTTAATGCTATGCCTTTCCCCAAAGAGATTATCTACGTTTTTCGCACATCTGCACTTCATTATTTAACACCGTATTTGAAAATGGTGTACAGTAGTGATGAGGTTCAGGAGATAATAAAAACTGCATGGAGGTACAAAAGAGATAATTACAAAGATGTTTCAGATGATGAATTCTTTCTTTGGTACTTCGAGCACAAATTGAATAGACGTTTAGATCATCCTACAATGGAGAGAATGTTAAGGGTAGCGTTTAAAAACGAACTCGAACGAACAAAGCATAAAAATATATGAGACTGGATGACATTACCGATTACCTGACATCGGCAAAAGAAATTCTTGAATCGTTAACCATATCTTTCAACGAAGATGAACTCAGTTACACGAAAATAAGAAAATCGAAATTAACCATTTATTCGGCTATTAATGGGCTTCGAACATGTTTAGATCACGCTTTTTTAGACTGTGTAGATATATTAGTTCGACCAAACTTTGACCCTAAAACAGACTCTAGTAATTTAAAAAAGAAACTCGATCCTAATTATTCTCCTTCATTTCCATACCAAATAAAAAATCACAACGAATTCCTTTTGCAACCAATTTTAAAAAAAATACATTCCTTAAATCCAGCCGTTAGCGAATTGTTAGAGTCCTTGCAGCCTTATGGTGGAAACAGGCTAACTATAAAAAACATTTGTCTTCTTTCGAATGAACTAAAGCACGAACGAAATTCTACTAGTGCTGTAAGTAAAAATTTAGCATCATTAAAAAAGGGTTACGATAATTTTACGCCTAGAGGAGGGTTTACATTAGCAAAAGCGAAATACGTAGTAATCGAAGGATTTGATATAACTGGTGGGCTTCACTTAATTGACACCGAACACGTAACCGTTCGAAACAACAAGATTGATGACATTCGAATAACGAATTCTATTGGAGTAAAACTTGTAAACAACATTATTGACGGCATACATCAAAAAGAAGATATTGACATCGTAACTGTTGAAAAGAAAAGGGCTTACGTTGATATTGACGGACAATCACTAGACGTGCTTGATTTAATCAAGGCAGGAATTTCATATACAGACGAATTTACTCAACGCCTATATCCGCATCTTCAACATGTTCCAAAAACTTAATTAAGAATGTTGTAGGGGTAAAAACGGGGTAAAAGAAAAGGGGTAACTTGCGTAACCCCTTGATTTTTAGATACATGTGTAGTCTGTACGGAACTTGAATACTTTCCTTAACAATTTAGTAGCCTAAGTCATAATGCTACTTGACAAAGACTAACGAAACGAATCTTCCACTTTACAAATCTCTTCAATAAGTAACATCTGAATTAAGTAATTAAAACTGAACCAAGAAAACCTTTATGATCCTACGGTCACTCAAACTAAATTTATAAAGGCTAACGCGTCTTGATATTAAGTACGACAGCTCAGTTGCTCAGCAATTGACAACTAAACTCAAAGTATCCCTTCATCCGAAAATGAGTAATAGCTTTCACTGGTAATGATGATGTGATCAAGCAATTGAATTTCCAGGAGCTTCCCCCCTTCCTTGATCTTCCGCGTTAAGTCAATATCAGCCTGACTTGGTGTCAGGTTCCCTGAGGGATGGTTGTGTGAAAGAATGATCCCTGTGGCTGCACCTTTCAGCGCTGCCACAAATATCAACTTTGGATCGGCGACTGTTCCGGCAATACCACCTGTTGAGACCTCAAAGATTCCGAGAACACGATTAGCCCTGTTGGTTAACAGAACTTTGAATTGTTCTACAAGTTCAAGCCTACCGAGATCCCAATGTTCCTTCAACACGTTGTACGCGTCTCTTGACGACGTCACCTTTGGTCTTAATGATGGCTTGACGTTGGAAGTGTAACTTAGTTGAATTTCTGCAACCTGAAGTTGTTTGATGAGTTCATGTGTGCGTTCCATAATTTTTGTGATTTAATTATGGTGCCGATCAAGCATTGCTCAGCATTCGCGCAAGGAGGAACGGAATAAATGGATGGTGGGACGGCAAGTGGGTTTATGCCGTAGTTCCTTGCCAGCGTATGTCGAGCAATACTTACCTTTGTAGCAGAAGCTAAATCTCCCGTTGCCCATGACGTTACGGCATCAGCTATTAATGTTTGATGATCAGGCAGTCGATCATTTCTATCTTTGTCATTACCGAAAGCTTTCCGCTGGTGCTGATGCGCTATCGAAGAGTCTCCTTCGCTTCAAAAGCGGATGGCCGCTTGATGTCTCCGCGTGGACATCATGTGGGGCTGAAGCTATGCGAAGTACCGATTGGCCCGTCAACACGCTATTTGTTCGTGCGTTGAACAGCACCGAGTACCGCACGCAACTCGATACACCGTTGGACATCCTTGGTAAAAATCTCGCCGATGCCATTCATGGGACGTACGAACCTTCCGCTTTACGAAAGACCAGGTTAACAAGGGAGCTGAAGTATCTTTCAAAATCAGAACGCAAGCTAGCGCTTCATGAAGTGTATGAATTAAACGAAGCCGTTGTCAAAGAATCACCCGCCTGATCATTATTGTGGATGACATCCTAACCACCGGCACGACTGCCAAAGCGATTGCTGAATGTCTCCGTGAAAAATTCCCTACCTGCCCTATTAAATTATTCACGCTTGCTTACGTGTCGCTTGAGTCGTTTATTAACCTGAATATCCAACTGAACAGTATTACATATGAATGGAGTCATCACACCGGCTGGCAGGTGCAGGAAGATGATGCTTACTACATCTCTTTGAAATCCCTAAGACTTCAGATAGAAAACAATTTCAGTAGCTAGCAACGGATCTCAATCCCGTCTCAGGTTAAATAACTTTTGATCTGCTTGCCAATTTCTTCGTAAAACAGGTTACTGTAGGAATGAAGGATCGGCGTTGTCGTCCCCTCAGGCTTGCGTAGGTGGAGAATAATCCTTCCGTAATGCTCCAGGTCAACGGGTGCTATCAAAAGTTCCTGCAAGCTTCGTTTGATGAATTGGAGTTTCACAGCTGAAATATCGACAAGGCAATGCTCCTTTTCAAGAAACTCTTTCAACTGACTATCCACCAACAACTGTTTAATCAACAGATTTCGCTTTTGCCTTATCTCGTCAATGATTGATTCATCTTTTCGATTAATGGCTTTATCAAATTGCTGCATGCACCAATATATTAATCGTGAAGATACACTTTAAAAATCACCAACCCTAGAGGTCGCGTAGTATTTTTGAACTGTCATACTCATCACTACTTACCTGAACGAATAAGTTGTTCTGCCATTGCCATTTTCAATCGGTCGATGAGACTGAGTTGAACTTTCAACAGCTTCTCCGTTTCAATCAACCGTTGTAGTTTCTGAACGAGCTCATCAAATTGGGTCCTATTGACATTAGCCCAATCCATTGCTCTCTCAACTTCCGCAGACGCATCACGAATATGCAAGAATGGAATCACCGAACCGCACAGCAAGCGAAGGAATGTGCCGGACTTCCAGAGGCTGTAACAAATCCAAAACAATTGATAGCGTTGTTCAATCGTCTCAGCCGTAACGACGAAGCAATTCGGGCAAGGTTTATCCAACGGTTTTCCTGCATTGTATCCTTTGGAGAGGATATAGAACTGGAGGTTATTAGTGGTTGCATTCATGTTGTAGGTTTTAATGTTTAGTGTTTTCATGACAAGGCTTTTTGATTTGCCTTGTCCCTACCATCACAATTTGCAAGTCAGCAACAGTAGGCTGCGTGCTCCTTGTCAAGGGGATCGATTCCATCTACACGTGATGAACCCCTATCGATCCTTGTCTTGCCCTTGACAAGGAGTACGGAGCCTACTACATTTCGCAGCGAATTGTGTTCAATCAAAGGGCCTTGTTATGAAAACACGTAACGTTCACACCTCAACCAGGAAATGGCCCGACCTCATTCAGCCGGGCCCTATCCGATACCTAAACACCTACCCTCCGACTTTTGGATTTTGTTTCTTTCGTGTTTCCGTCATCGTCATCTGCGGCTTTCGATAGCGTCTCCTTTTTTTCCTGGGATTTCCCAGGCTCCTGTTTTTCCTTTGCACCCTGAAAGACCTTCCGCATTTGTGCATCATAGATATCAACGCTCTTAAATTTTGGATTGGCTTCGATGAACATCTTCTCTTCCTTGTTATCCTTTGCAAATGTTACGGCTGTTGTATTTCCTTTTGCCAATGACTTCAGCACCTTCACCTTCTGTTCATCGTTCTCCATTTCCTTTATTGGATGCCGTTTCAGCACTTCCTCCAGCTTGTATCCGTAGGCCTCATGGTACTGCTTGATTTTATGATTGTCGTTCTTGTCTTTCTCATTGAAATCAAGTTGCAGCCAGGCTTTGTACGGTTTGTCTTCGGCATTGACAAGTTCCTTATGCACTGCGCGCCCGCTTAACAAGTTATATGCTTCCTTCGCCGTGATCCCAGTATTCTTGTTGATGTAAACGGTTTGTGTTTTGTCTGCCGCTGCATCCTCGCCCTTTACTGTGGCGTGGTAACGGTTAAAAAAATACATATCCGTCTGTGTGGACTTTTGAAAGTCGAGTTTGTAGTCCACGGTGTCTGTACCGTTTGCCTTTTTAAATTCGCCCACTGTCATCAGGCTGAATTCTGTTGGTTGCTGTTTGATTTTATCTTCCAGCGCCTGATTCAGTTTTTCTCCAAAGCCTAAGTATTTCAGGCCATCTTTCAAGTACTCCAGATTTTTCTCATTCATAGTTGTCTTGTTTGGAATTGATGGATGTATTGACTTACCTGGGGGTTATGATTTTAGCCCGCATCAGTTTTCTGCTGTTGATGCGCAGTTGCAGGTTCCTTCCCCCATTCTTTTCCTGCACTTCGAGAACAAGCATTTTTGTATTCGGAATGGTAAACTTTTCCATGGCATAGACAACGGTACATTCGGTCTTCGCCGCAATAACCGGGTTGTCGCCATGCACGTAAACGGGCACCACGCCGATTTCCTGGGATGCTGTTCGCTTTGCTGTCCGTCTATCACGAACAGACCATCGGGTGTATCCCACATCGTAATTGATGGATGAGTTGTTCGTCAGTCCTATTCTATAATAGATGACGTTCTTGTCCACGTATACATCCTCGAGTGAAAGCCACATCGCATTTCGATGAACCGAGGTCATGTAGCGTACCGCATCATCGTTCACAATTTTGCCAGCGTTAGTCCGAAGTTCTGACGCTGAAAAATTCTCACTCACTATTCCGCTGATCGCCTTATCATTCGATTGACCGGCGTTGATCTCCATGATGAGTTTGGGAGGATCGGGAGAATAGTTGACAGCGAATTCATGTACCTGCCCATCCCTGGTGATGACCGTGAGGTTGGTTTCCGGGAATCCTCTTCGCGAAGCTTTGAGTTGCAGGACATTTTCCATTCCCTTTACGCGTTGTGCCATCACATCGCGACTTCCCCTATCAACGGCCAGAATACCGGTATTGAAAATAACGGTGGACGTTTTGTTGAATGCCAGTTGAAGTATTGTTTCTGAACCCTGTGCATGCGCTGCTACCATGAACAGCCATGAAACTAGAAACCAAATTCCTTTTTTGAATTGCATGTGTAGTCTTGTTTAAAAGTTGACTGGTTTACCACATCCAGTGGAAGATGAAGCTTGCCAGTATAATTTTTACAAAGAGGTTGTTGATGAAGTGAAGCATAATCGTTTTTGTTTTTTGTTGATTGTTGTATTTGTTCGTTTAGGTCAGGGAAGACTCCTGCAGGTATCACTCCGCGCCACCGGGCACTGTAAGGTTGGCACCTGGCCCGCAATTCTGCATACGCACCTCATATTCATGACTCTATTATAGTATAGTGCTGTTTATCGTCCCGGCACGCTGTCCATCAGGAACA
>Ga0315910_10002953_pt1 | contig 14698 bp, 12 predicted proteins | sample EdamamesoilMG_FD_204470 | JGI IMG/M metagenome (GOLD analysis project Ga0315910, IMG submission 204470) | Garden soil microbial communities collected in Santa Monica, California, United States - Edamame soil | ecosystem: Environmental > Terrestrial > Soil > Garden | place: USA: California...
ACGTCCGCCGCGGAATGAGTGGGCTGTCGTGCATGCCGCACTCAGCCGCGAAATCCCCGGGGCGTCAACGCGCGGACACGCTCGACCCGGCCCCGGGGGAACTCCGACCGATGTCAGGGCCGGGCGGTCGGATCGGCGCACGCGTCCTCTCGACCGTGGGCCGTCCGCTCACGGGGCGCCCGCGAGCGGGCGGCCTGCGCTGAATATCGATCCGGGCTACACTGCGGCGAGGTCGCGGTAGAAATACGTCGTGCTGCAAAACCCGCCCGCGGGAAACAACGCGTAGTTCGGGATCTCGCCCACGCGCACCCAGCCGAGGCGCGCGTAGAGTCGCTCGGCGTCGCCACCCGTCACCGTGTCGAGCACGAGCAGCGTCTTGCCGCACTCGCGCCCGAGGCCCTCGGCCGCGCGCATCAGCGCCGCACCGAGTCCCTGCCGGCGCGCGCGTGTGTGCACGAGCATCTTCGCGAGGTCGGCGCGGTGCGGCTGGTTCTCGGGCTGGGCGAGGATGAGCTGCACCGTGCCGCAGATCCCGCGGGCATCCTCGGCCACGAGCACGGCGCGCGCGCCGCTGGCGACGCCGCGCGCGACATCACTCCAGAAGGCCAGCGCGCGCTCGCGGGTGAACGGCTGCATGAAGCTGACCGATGCGCCGCTGTTGACGCAGTCGATGAGCACGTCGGCGAGGCCCGCGACGAGGGGCTCGTCGAGCACGTCGGGCCGCCTCAGGGTCCAGGGCGGGGTCGGATGCATGGCCGTGATGGAAACGCGGAGACGCCCCGGGGTGCAAGGGCTTCCCGGGCATCCGCGATCCAGCATCCCGGGTGCCACGAACCCGTGCGGCTGGGCGTGCGGGCCCGGGGTATTTCGCGAAGCGGGTTGCGCCGGGCGGGTGACGCTCCAACGTCCGACCCATGCCTCTCCCGCGCTCCGCCCGAGCCCTCCTGGTGTCCAGCGTGATCGCCCTGGCCGGCCTGCCCGGGTCGGCGCCCGCCCGAGACACCAACGTCGAGTCCGGCATCCGCACACAGACCCTGCACATGGGCGCCGGCGTCGAGCCGGGCACGCTCGACCCGCACATCAACACCGGCTCCCCCGAGAGCGCGATCATCAACGTCCTCTTCGAGGCCCTCGTGGCCCGGTCGCTCGATGGACGCACCATCGTGCCGGCGGCGGCGCAGAGCTGGGACATCACCGATGACGGGCGCACCTACACCTTCCGCCTGCGCGACGACCTGCGCTGGTCGACGGGTGAGCCGGTCACGGCGGCGGACTACCAGCAGTCGTTTCTCCGCGCGCTCACCCCGGCCCTCGCGAGCGAGCCGGCGGTCATGATGTATCCAGTCGTTGGAGCCGAGGATTTCCACCGGGGCGTGTCGAAGGAACCGGCCTCGGTCGGCTTCGAGGCGCCGGACGACCGCACGTTCGTCATCCGGCTGCGCGAGCCGATGCCGCACTTCCTCCAGTTGATCATGGGCTCGCCGTGGGTGCCGGTGCATCGCCCGAGCCTCGAGGCGGCCGGCGGCTGGATCGACCGCGGCGCGCGCTGGACGCGCCCGGGGAAACTCGTCGGCAACGGCCCGTTTCAGCTCACGGGCTGGGTGCCGAACAGCGTGCTCACGGTCGTGCGCAATCCCCATTTCCGTGAGGCCGCGCAGCCGCGGCTGACCGAGATCCGCTACTACCCGATGGAGAGCTCGGCGACCGAGGAGCGCGCCTTCCGCGCCGGGCAGCTGCACGCGACCTACGAGCTGCCCGAGACCAAGGTCGAGGCCTACGAGCGCGACCGGCCGGAGGTCCTGCGCATCGCGCCACGCCTGGGCGTGAACTTCATCTTCTTCAACGTCACGGCCGAGCCGTTCACGGACGTGCGTGTGCGCCGGGCTTTCTCGCTCGCGGTCGACCGATCCATCATTGCCGGGACGATCCTCAAGGGCGGCAAAACCCCGGCGGCATCGTTCATCCAGCCGGGCATGGGCGGGTTCGAGCCGCAGCCGCAATTCGGCTTCGATCCGGAACGCGCGCGGGCGCTGCTCGCCGAGGCCGGGTTCCCGGGCGGCCGCGGGCTGCCGCAGATCGAGTACCTCTACAACACCCTCGAGCGCAACCGCGACGTCGCCGAGGCCCTCCAGGCCATGTGGCGCCGACACCTCGGCGTGCAGGTCGTGCTCAAGAACGAGGAATGGAAGGTGTTTCTCGTGACGCGCCAGCAAGGGCGCTACCAGATGGCGCGCGCCGGCTGGTTTCCCTACGCGGATGAGCCGACCGACTACTTCCAGCTCCTCGTCAAGGACAGCACCTACAACGACGCACGCTGGGCGCATGACGAATACTCGCGCCTGTATCGCGAGGCCTCGACCGACCTCGATCGCGAGCGCCGCCACACCCGCTACCGCCGCATGGAGGCGATCGTCGCCGACGAGACGCCGATCGTGCCGCTGTATTTTCACAGCCAGGTCCGCCTCGTCGACACCTCCGTCCAGGGCTGGACGCACAACCTCTTCGACGACCGCCCGATCGCCAATCTCTGGCTCTCGGGAAAGCAGTAGCCGGCGTCCGGTATCCACCCCACGACGCCCCACCCACTCGCCGCTTGCCGGGTCGGGGTTCCCGGCCATTGTTCGCCCCATGAAGAATGAGGTGGTGGAGGTCAGCGTAAAAGGCGTCATGCCCACCGGCACGGGATGCGCGGTTTTTCTCGGCGACGACGAGAAGAACTTCGTCATCTACGTGGATTCGGGCGTGGGCAACGCCATCTCCATGAGCCTCCACGGCGTGAAGCGCGACCGCCCGCTCACGCACGACCTGATGTGCAGCATCTTCCTCGGCCTCGGCGTGGGTCTCGAGCGCATCGTCATCAACGACGTGAGCGAGAGCACCTTCTTCGCGCGCATCATCCTGAAGATGGAAAACGAGCTGGGCAAAAAGATCATCGAGATCGACGCCCGCCCGAGCGACTCCATCGCCCTCGCCCTCCAGCTCAAGCGTCCGATCCTCGTCGCCAAGCACGTCTACGACGGCACCGAGGACATGACCGAGATCCTCGAGCGCGTGCTCAAGCAACAGAGCGAGGAGTCCGAGAGCGAGGACGACGAGGAGGAAGGAAAGGGCTGACAGGCTGAAGGTCGGCGCGCCACGCGACGTCGACCGGGTTGGTCCGCACGCCGCGTTGGTCACAGGGTCCATCGAGCACGGGCTGACGACCTTCCCATTCGCCTTCGACTCGCTCAGACTCGAATCCGTCCACGATCCACAGATTCCCTTCAGCCCGGAAAGAGCAGTCGGAGGCACCACCGAGGCCACAGCGATGTCAGAGGAGTTTCACAGAGTGACTTTTCGGAGGGTTCAATGCACCGAACACCCGTTCACCACCTCGGTGTGACCAGGCACCGCACGAAAGTGATGCAACGCTCTGTGGCCTCTGTGTTCACTCCGTGCTCTCAGTGGATCAACCGCGCTGCTTAGGTTCAGCCCTTCAGCCTTCCCCCATGCACCCCGGCCTCGCCCGACTTCCCGCGACGATCCTGCCCGGCCAACCGCCGACGGCGCTCGCGCCGATGCAGGACGTGACCGACCTGCCGTTCATGACGGCGATCGGCGAATGCGGCGCGCCCGACTGGTTCTTCACCGAGTACTTCCGCGTCACCGAGACTTCGCGCCTGGAGAAGCACATCCTGCGCTCGATTACGGAGAACCCCACGGGCCGCCCCGTCTTCGCCCAGTTGATCGGCGAAAACCTCCCGGCCCTGCGCCGCGCCGCCACCGAGCTGCTCAAGCACCCGGTCGCCGCCATCGACCTCAACATGGGCTGTCCCGCGCCCAAAGTGTACAAGAAAAACGTCGGCGGCGGGCTGTTGCGCGACCTGCCGCGGGTCGACGCCATCCTCGGCACGCTGCGCGAGGCGATCACGACACGGCCATTCACCGTCAAGACGCGTATCGGCTTCGAGGACACGCGCAGTTTCGAGGCCCTGCTCGACCTGATCAACAAGCACCAGGTCGACCTGCTCAGCCTGCACGGCCGCACCGTGAAGGAGCTCTACCGCTCCGAGGTGCACTACGAGTTCATCGCGCGCGCGGCCGCGCGCGTCGCCTGTCCCGTGCTCGCCAACGGTAACATCACCTCCGCCGCGAAAGCCGCGCAGGTGCTCGCGGAGACGCGCTGCGCCGGCGTGATGATCGGCCGCTCCGCTATCCGCAACCCCTGGATCTTCCGCCAGGTGCGCGAGCGCCTCGCCAGCCAACCGGTCACACGCGTGCCGCTGCGCGAGGTCCGCGCCTACGTCGACCGCCTCTGGATCGTGACCGACACGCCCGGCATCCCCGAGCGCGCACGCGTGGGCAAGATGAAGAAGTATCTCAACTTCGTCGGCCAGGCGATGGACGCGACCGGCGCCTTCCTCGCGGCCATGCGCCCGACGGCCACCGCGGCCGAGCTGTTCGCGGTTTGCGACCAGCACATGCTGACCGAGCCGGACGCCTTTTTCGCGGATGAACCCTTCGCCGGCGTGATCGCGCGGCCGAACTGCGAGACACCGCACGCCGGCGCCGACGAAGCCTGCTCGCTGGATACGATCAGCGCGTAGGCGCATCGCGCCTACGCGAACGCCCAAGGTCGAACATCGAACGCCCGACGCCGAACCCGGAATGCCGGGGAATCGACGTCCGGGAGAGGTGCAACGCTGCCGAACGCGCGACTGAACGCGTGCGATGAAAGCCGTGCCTTCACGGTCCCGGCTCCCCTCGGCAGGCAGCCGAATTCCGATCCCTGCGCGTCGCCGGTCCCCGGCGCATTGGATCTTGGGCGTTGGTTGTTCGGTGTTGGATGTTGGATATTGGATGTTCCCGCGCCGCCGCCATACTCCGGAACACGCGCCCATGCCGTTTCCCGACACCGCCTCACCGAACACTTTCGCCTTCTGGCATGAGCTCGCCGCGCGCGATCCGGCGGCGGCGGCACGGACTTTTCACCAAAGGGTGGCGGCGCTGAGCGACACGGAGCGGCGGGCGATCTTCGCCTTCATTCCCGACGAACGCGCGCTCGCGCACGCCTTCGAGACCGGCGTCCGTCACGGCGGCGCGCTCGCCGGCGTGCCGTTCGTGGTGAAGGATCTTTTCTCGCTCGAGGGCCACAAGGTCGGCGCCGGCTCGCGCTTCCTCGCCTCGCAGCGCGAGCCCGAGGTGCTCGACGCCCCGATCGTGCTGCGCCTGCGCCACGAGGGCGCCGTCTTCGCCGGGATCACGCAGCTGCACGAATTCGCCTACGGCATCACGGGCGAGAATCCACATTTTGGAGACTGCCCGAATCCACGCCTGCCCGGCCGCGTATCCGGCGGCTCGAGCAGCGGTTCGGCCGCGTGCGTGGCCGGCGGTCTGGTGCCGCTCGGCATCGGCACCGACACGGGCGGTTCGATCCGGCTGCCCGCGGCGTTCTGCGGGCTCTGGGGACACCGCGGCATGCCGCACGCGGAGTTCACGCACCAGTGCTTCCCGCTCGCGCCGAGCTTCGATACCGCGGGCTGGTTCACGACGAACCGGCAGGATCTCGTCACCGCGACTCGCGCGCTCTACGGGCCCGCGCCGTTTCACGCGGGCACGAAGCCCCTCGCGCGCGTGCCCTCGCTGCTGCTGCCCTCCGACCTCGAGCCGGCCTTTGCGCAACACCTCGACGCAGCCGCGCGCGAGATCGCGGAGTTGCTGCCCGACGACCTGACGCGCGAGTACCTCGAGGCCACGGCGGATGCGGCCGGCGCCTTCGCCATCATCCAGGGCGTGGAGGCCGTCGCGGTGCACGAACCGTGGATCGATCCGCTGCGCGAGGAGTATGATCCGGTCGTGTGGGGCCGGCTGGATCGGGGCCGTCGACGGACGGAGGCCGAACGCGCCACCGCGCACGTCGCCCGCGAGCGGATACGTCGTGTCTTCGCCGACATCTTCACGCGCTTCAGCGGGCTCGTGCTGCCCGCTTCGCCCTTCCCTGCCCTGACCAAGGCCGGGTGCACCGAGGAGGCGCGCCGCCGTATCCTGCAACTGACGACGCCATGCAGCCACGCCGGCCTGCCCGCGCTGGCCGTCCCGGTCGCCCTGCCCGACGGCGCGTGGAGCGCCCTCCAGATCGTCACGCCTGAGCCGCAGGACGCGTTGGGGAGGGTGTAGGCGACGAGCCATCCCCGTCGGCACGCGAACCGGAGGCCGACCCAGCCGGAAGATCTCGCCAACCCCGGTGATGGCACACGCTTCCCGTTCGGCGGTTCCGAGGTGGTCGGCCGTGTCCCACGGCCGTTATGGGACCAGCGTCTTCCGCGTCCGCATCGCGGTGCGGCGCCCGCACCACGCGCCTGGGGACAGGCGCGTCCACCTTTCGTTACCGCCTGTTTTCCTCTGGATCCAGGCCCCGACCGAATGAGTCCAGCTAAGACCCGCGAGCAGCATCCGTCCGTGCGAGCTCCTCCGCCAGCCAGTGCGCGGCATCGGCCTCGCGCGGGCGCGAGAGCAGGTTGTGCAGGTCGGTCGCGAGACGGCGCGTGCGGGTGATGCGCTCGGGATTGTCGAGACAATCGGCCAGCTCGGCCGCGAGCGCCGCCGGACTCGCGGCGTCCTGGATGAACTCCGGGTACATCGGCTCCTCCAGGAGGATGTTCGCGATGCCGAGGTACGGGATCTTCACGAGCCAGCGGCCCATTCGGTAGGTTAGCGGGTTTGCGCGATACGCGATCGCGCCAGGGATGCCCGCGAGCGCGCACACCAGTGACATCGTGCCCGAACTCGTCAGCACGGCCGAGGCGGCGACCGGGGCGTCGTTGGCCTGGAGCCGCACGCAGTCGCGCACGGCGGGGCGCTTGTCCAGCTCGGCCTCGAGGATGCGGCGGATCGCATCGTTGGGATGGATCATCACGGCGCGCGCCCCGGGCCGTTGACGCAGATGACTGGCAAACCCGTCGAGCAGCGCCGGCGCGATCCGGCCGACCGCGGCCCGCCGGCTCCCGGCGAGCAGGAGCACCGGTCCGTCCTTCGCATAGACGAGCGGCGAGACGAATCCCTCGGCCACGAACGGATGTCCGACAAACGACACCGGAAGCTTCGTATCCTTGTAGCACGCCACCTCGAAGGGAAAGATCACGGCGAGCGCGTCGAGCACCTGCTCCATCGCGAAGCGGCGGCGCGCTTTCCACGCCCAGATCTGCGGGCCGATGTAGTAGACCACGCGGATCGGACCGCCGCCGGCCCGGGAGAGGCGCTCGTCGGCGAGCTTGCGCGCCATGCGCAGGTTGAAGCCCGGATAGTCGACGAAACACACCACGCGCGGGCGATGCGCGCGGATCCAGCGCAGCGTCTCGGCGAAGACCTGGCGAAAAAAACCAAAGTGCCGCAGCACCTCGACGAGACCGACGACCGACGACGCGGTCAGGTCGTAGAGCAGCTGCGCGCCCACCGTCTCAAGGCGGTGACCGCCGATCGCCGCGACGCGCAGGTGCGGGTGTCGCTCAAGCAGCGCGGAGATCATGCGTGCCGCCTGCTCGTCGCCCGAGTGCTCGCCGGCCACGACGAGCACGTCCACGCCCGGGTGGGCGGGCGGCGGGAAGACGACGGGCGCGTGGCCGGACGGGGACGACATCGCGGCGACGTTGAGGCGCGCACGCGCCCTCGTCCATCCGCGAACGACGACGCAGGCTGCCCGCTCGCGGGCGCCCAGACGGCATGCGTGCTTCCAACCGGCGCCCGCGAGCGGTCGGCCTACGCCATGCGGATCAGGGGCCGACCACGTAGAGCTCGACGAGTGCGACGCCGGTCGTGTCGTTCTTCCCCGAAACCTGCACGGTGTAGGACCCAGGACTGAGCGCGATGAGCATGGCGGAGTCCTTGCCACCGGCGCCGAGTCCGAACGCAAAGACCGACTGCCGCGCCGCCTCGAGAGCAGCCTGGTTCGGCGCCTGCTGCCAGTCGTCGTTGACCGCGATCGGCGTGGAGCCGCGGAAGACCGTCATCACCGGATCGGCAAGCACACCGGCGACATTGAACGGTGCGGTACCGAGCCTCGGGCCGACGGCGCGCACGAGCAGGGTCAGGGCGACGTCGCCCTCGATGGAGAATCCCGGAATGAGAAGTTCCGAGCCCGTGCCGACGCGCGCGCGCGCCGAGATGTTGGTCAGGCGCGAGCTGGAGCCGGGCGGATCGACGTCGTAGAGTTCGACGATTGCGACGCCCGAGGTCGCGTTCACCCCGGAAGCGACGACGGTGTAGCGCTCGGGTACAAGCGAGAGCACGAGCGCGGCGTCCTTGGTGGACGAGCCGAGTCCGAACGCCCCCGCCTCACTCGTGGCCGCAGCCAGCGCAGGCTGGTCGCTGAACAGGCCCCAGTCGTCGTTGGCCAGCACATCGGCCGAGCCGAGCTTCACGACCATCGTGGGATCCGCGAGCACGCCGGGCACGTTGAACGGCGCCGTGCCGAGCCGCGGACCCACCGCGCGCACGAGCAGCGTCTTTGTCCCGGTGCCGCCCACGACGAAGCCCGGGATCAACACCTCGTCGCCGGTGCCGACCCGCGCGCGTGTCGAGAGGTTGACGACCGCGACCGAGCCGCTGGCGGAGACATTAAGCGCGGCGGCGTTGCTGGCGACGGTCCCGCCGGGATTGGTCACGGCGACCGAATAGCTGGCGGCGTCGCCCGGCTGGACATTGTTCAGGAACAACGTCGGCAGGGTCTCGCCGGTCAGGTCCACACCGTCCTTGCGCCACTGGTAGGTCAGTTCGATGCCCGTCGCCTGGACGGAGAAGAACGCACCGCTGCCCTGCTTCGAGGTCATCGCAGTCGGCTGGCTGCCGATCACCGGCAGGGCCGGCGGATTGACCGTGAGCGTGGCGCTGGTGCTCGTGACGGAGCTGACCGAGTTGGTCGCGACGCAATCAAACGTGCCGGCATCGGCCAGCGTCACGGCGTCGAGGGTGAGCGTCGTCGAGGTGGCGCCGGGGATCGGCGAGCCGCCCTTGCGCCATTGCAGCGTCGGTGTCGGCGTGCCGGATACAGCCACGGTGAACGTCGCGTTGGCGCCGTAGTTGACGGTCGTCGACGCCGGCTGCTGCGAGAACGACGGCGCGGAGTTGACCGACTGGATGATGATCTGAACCGGAACGCGGTCGGTGGAGTCCCCGGTCCGGTTTGCCCCGTCGTAGCCCTGGATCTCGATGTTATAGGTGCCCGCCGTGGTCGGGGTGCCGGTGAGGCTGCCGCTGCTGGCGTTGCGGGTCAGATTGCCGGCCGCCCCGGTGGCGCCGGGAACCGTGACCCCCGGCGGCAGCGTCCCGAAGATCGCATAGGACTCCGGGCTGAGCGCCACCGTTCCCGTCGCCTGGAAGACCATCGTGAACGGCGTGCCCACCTGCCCGGTGGCCGGGCTCGTCGGGTTGGTCGCGATCGTCGTCGCACCGGTCAGTGTGTTGACCGTGCCGGCCGCGAGGGCGAGCGGCACGAGCGCACGCAGCATTTCGCCGAGACGGCTGCCGGCGGCAAACTCCGCCGAGACGAACACGCGCAACACGGGACTGCGCTGCAGCAGGAGCACGAGGAGCGAGGCGAGCCAGGCCACACGGGCGCTATGCAGACGCAGGAAAAACAGGTGGTTCATGGTGGACGTGGAATGGAGGAATCCCGGTGACACGCGGCGTCGACTGGCCGGGGGCGGCGCGCATCATCACGGCGATTCACGGATTCAGAGCCGCGGGCCTTGAGCCTATTCCCGCGCTCACATCACTTTGACCGATTCCTAGCCGGCTGCGGCCGCGCCGATCCCGCGAATGCACAACGACATGACGACACGCATGCGTAGGCGCATGGAGGAATATGCGGATACGCCTCGCGCGGCGCGGCGCGCCAGGCAACGCGCGTCCGGAGGTCGCGCGCCACCTCGACCCAAAGTGCGAGTCAGCCCCTAGTTGCAGCCGCAGCCGCCACCGCCCACGCCGCGACCGCCGGTCGAGCCTTCGCGCGAGAAGTAGACGTGATCGGTCATGGCCGCATGGAGCGGGTCGCGCTCGGGATTCATGGTGAAGTCGGCGAGGTTGGCGCGCTCCCACGGCTGCACGGTCGTGCAACCGGTCAGGCCCGAGATGGCGGCGACCGCAGCGGCCGCGAGGACAAGGGATCGGGCGAGAGTCTTCATGATTTCTCCTCCAGAAGGGACGCGATCTCCGCGCGGAGACGGTCGCGCGTGGCATCGCCATCGAAGCCGGCGTGCACGAAGCGCACAATGCCGCGCGCATCGAGCACATACGTCGTCGGCATGGTCGGGACATCGACGCGCTGCACGAGTTTCTGCCCGGCGTCGCGCAGGACGGCAAACGTCACGGGGTGTCTCTTGAGAAACGCCTCCATGGCGCCGCGGTTCTGGTCGACGCTGACTGCGATGACCTGCACACCTTGCGCACCGAAGTCGGCCTGCACGGCCTCGAGCACGGGAAACGCCGCGCGACAGGGCGGGCACCACGAGGCCCAGAAATCGACGATCACGACCTTCGCGGCCGCCGTCTCCGGAGGCGTGCCTTCGAGAGCGAAGTCGGTCAGCGACGGAAACGGCTGCCCGACGGCGAGCGATGCGGCGCGCAGCGGCAGCGATCCGCATAGCGCGCACATCGCGACGAGGATCGCCGCACGCACGCCCCGGTAGGGCGAGGCTTCCGGCCGGGCCGCGTCCGTCATTCGCGCACCGCGGCGGCTCGGCCGGAGGCCTCGCCCTACCTGATGCCGCAACGCCGTCACGTCAGTAGACATATTTGCAGAATCCCCGGGTCTGGCGCTCGTCGCGTTCGGTCGCGATGCAGCCCTCGGCGCCAAAATAGTCCTCGATGAGCTTGAGGCCCTCGACCGGGCCGAGCACGAACGCGGTCGTGGTGAGCAGGCCGGCCTCGAGACAGGTGTTGGCCACGACGGTGACCGAACGGCACTCGTTCGAGACCGGGTATCCATTGCGCGGATCGATGATGTGGCCGAAACGCCGGCCTCCGGCCTCGAAGTAGCGGATGTAGTCGCCCGAGGTCGCGACGCCCGCGTCGCTCACAGCGAGGCGCGCGCGGACCGTGCCCGGCGAGCGGGTGTCCTCCACGCCGACCGCCCAGCAGGGCGCGCCCGGCGGCGCGCCGAGCACCCGCACATCGTGGCCGAAATCGACGAGCACGTTCGGTACGGCGTGCGCGCGGGCGATATCGAGCACGCGATCGACCGCGTACTCCTTGCCGAAACCGCCGAGGTCGAGGCCCATGCCCGCCTCGGGCAGGTAGATGCGGCCCGGCTCGCGTCGCACACGCGTCCACCCGGTCCGGCCGAGCGCCTGCGTGATTTCCTCGGCCGTCGGTACGCGCGGACTGGCCGCGCGATAGTTCCACAGGCGCAGCAGGGGCAACATCGTCGGGTCGATGATCCCGCGCGTGAGCACGTGGATCTGATCGGCCAGGGCGAACAGGCGCTCGGCATCGGCATCGATCGCAACCCAGTCGCGACCGGCCGCGGTGTTGATCCGGCCGATGAGCGAGTCGGGGCGGAAGCGCGAGTACTTCGCCTCGAAGGCGTGCACCCACCCCACCGCCTCGCGCACGAACGCCTGGCCCGCGGCCCGGTCGTCGGTCGCATACTGGATCTCGCATTGCGTCCCCAAGGCCTGGAAACGCACGCGATCGGGCAGACGGTGACCGCTCCCGGCCGCAGCCGGCGTCGCGGACGGGGTGCCACGCGCGTTGTTGGAGTTTTCTAAAACCATAGACTGATGCCGCCGGTGAGGATGTCGGCCGTAGCGTAGGCGCTGTCCGGTGTCACGCCGTCACGTCCGCGCATGTCGTAGCGTTCATAGGCGATGTCGGCCGACCAGCGTTCATCGCGCCGGTAGGTGAGCTTGAGCCCGAGCGTGACCGCGTCGAACTTCGAGAGCCGGTAGTCCGAGGAGTAGTGCGGCGCCGATCCGTCGGGCTCGGGCACGGGGATGATCGAGGTCGTATCCAGGTCGTAGTGGTAGAAATCGGCCTGACCCTGCCGGTACCACCGGGCGTACGGACTGAGAATGAAATGTTCGCCGAGCTTCTGGAGCCATGCGAACTCGAGCGTGTCGCTGTCGATCCCGTGCGAGTCGGTGTAGAAGCGGACCGACGCCTCGACGCTCGCGCGCGCGCCCTCGAGGTAACGGGAGACCTGCGTGAAGAGGATCGTCTTGTCGCGCGAGTCCGGGCGGTTTTCCGCGAACGTCAGCTCGAGGGGAAACCCCGGCAGGATCTCGACGGACTTCTGCACGAGCTTGTAGGGATCGGACAGATACCCGCTGGACGTGCCGTGGCTGAGGTTGACGGTGAGAACGGTGTTGCGGTCGAGCAGCTGCACGAGACCGACGATGAAGTCGCGCGAGTCCTTGTTGCGCGCCTCGGGAAAGAAATCCGGCTGGATGCGGTCGTCGGTGTAGGCGAAGCCGAGCTGAAGCTGTGTGTTCTTCTCGTTGAACTCGCGCATCCAGGTCAGGGCGTAGCCGTTCGAGACGTAGTCGTCCTCGGTGCTGTAGGCGTACTGGAGGTTGAACGTGTTCGCGCCGACCGTGTGCGCGAGGTCGACGACCACGGCGCTGCGCGTGTCTTCCATCTCGGAGAGCGGCACCTGGTCGGAGCCGTCGGGCGCGGGCGCGCCGGTGGGCGTGGCTCCGGAGATCGCGTCGATCACGCCGCGCACCTTCAGCTCGGTGGCGGTGCCGAGGTCGACCGTGGCGCGGGCGTTGTGATTGCGCACGCGGATGCGGTCGTCGGCCTCCTGGTAATCCTGGTACTTGTAGGCGAGCGAGGCCTCGGCGCGCAGCAGGCGCGGGAGGGCGGTCGCGAGGACGGCGGCGACGGCCACGGCACGTGCGGCCAGGGCCGGCCGACGCGCAGGGCGGTCGGAAAGGGCGGTTGCGATCGGTGAAATCATGCGTCGGGAGGATGGGCGCGGGCGCCCCGACCCGTGGAAACCGGTCGGGCTGCACCATGAGAGCGGCCACCGGGCCGGGCAATTCCCGGGCGGGCTTTGATCGGGTTTTGATCGGGTTCTTACAGGGTGTTCCCTGCGGCTGGCGGTGCGGGCCGAACATCGGGAACTGCGAGGCAGGCCCGGGGATCCTCGAGCGTCGTGCACGCCGGCGCGACGGAGGGATGCCGATTGCGGCACGCCGATGCACTGGATCGGGTTGAACCCGCTCCGGCATCCCTACGCGACGATCGACGCCGGGTCCTGGGCCGGGCGTCGGGAAGCCGGCGCGGGTCGGTCGCGTGTGCGGTGCGGCGCATACGCCGGCCCGACAGGGAGCGCAGCCATCTCGGACACGACAGACCTCTCCGAAGTTCGCGGTAGGGCGAGGCCTCTGGCCGAGCCGCGTCAGCGTCAGCATCGGACCTGTGATGGCGGCTCGGCCTGAGGCCTCGCCCTACCCGGGCCGGGCTCAGCTGCGCCGGGCGGAGGCGGCGCGGATCTGGTCGGTGATCGTCAGGGCGACCTCGAGGGCGGACTTGCCGAGGCCGGCGCCGACCTTGGGCTCGCGGGCGTGGCGCACGCTCTCCACGAACGAGGTCAGTTCAAGCCGGAGCGGCTCGCCCTTTTCCAGCGGTATCCGGTCGATGGGCACGGCCGTGATGTCGCCGGGCTGGGCGGCGCCGGTCATGAGCTTCTGCGCGTACTCGAGCATGCCGGACTTGCGCACGATGTGGCCGGCCTGGTTCATGAAGTCGAAGGACAGGTAGCCGGTGGGCTGGAACACGCGGATCTCGCGCAGCTTCTTGAGCGACATGCGCGAGACATTGAGCGTCGCGACGCAGCCGTTCTCGAACTCGAGGCGCGCGTTCGCGATGTCCTCGGTGCGGGAGAGCACGCTCACGCCCACGCTGTCGACCCGCGCGACGGGCGACTTGACGAGCTCGAGCACGATCCCGATGTCGTGGATCATGAGGTCGAGCACCACGCCAACCTCCGTGCCGCGCGGCTGAAAGGGCGCGAGCCGCTCGGTCATGATGTACTTCGGCGCGACGACCTCCTTCTCGAGGAAGCCCATCACCGGGTTGAAGTGCTCGATGTGGCCGACCTGTACGATCGCCGCGGCCGCCCGCGCCGCCTCGAGGATTTTCTCCGCCTCGTCGCGGTTGGTGCAGAGCGGCTTCTCGATGAGCAGGTGGCAGCCCTTGGCGAGCAGCGGCAGCGCGACCTCGCAATGCCGGTCGGTCGGCACGGCCACGCTCACGGCATCGCACGCCTCGCCCAGCTCCTCGAGCGTGGCGAAGCGGCGGCACTGGTAGAGCGCGCAGATCTCGGCCGCGCGGGCGTCGTTGACCTCATAGATGCCGGCGAGTTCGGCGCCGGGAATCTCGCGGTAGATCCGCGCGTGATGCTGCCCGAGGTAACCGGTGCCGGCGACGCCGCATTGGATGGTCGTGGTGCTCATGAAGACAGGAAGAAGGATCGAGGTAGGGCGAGGCCTCTGGCCGAGCCGACGAGGGGAAACGAGTATCGCACGCGGCTCGGCCGGAGGCCTCGCCCTACCTTGGAGAGCCGGGTCACGTCGTCTGGAGTCTTCCAAGGTGGAGCGTAGCCTGGCGCGCGGTGCGGGCGGCGTGCTCCTTGTTATGGGTGACGAGGACGAGCGCGACCTGCTCCTGCGCGCAGAGGTCGAGGAGGAGGTTCATCACGGCGTTGCCGGTGTCCTCGTCG
>Ga0315910_10002955_pt1 | contig 14689 bp, 11 predicted proteins | sample EdamamesoilMG_FD_204470 | JGI IMG/M metagenome (GOLD analysis project Ga0315910, IMG submission 204470) | Garden soil microbial communities collected in Santa Monica, California, United States - Edamame soil | ecosystem: Environmental > Terrestrial > Soil > Garden | place: USA: California...
TCGCTTCGGCTTGCCGTATCACCCGGATCCAGCGGGCCGCTGGCACGAGACTCCGGCCTGTGTGCTGGGCATGGGCAAGCTGGGGGGCCAGGAGTTGAATTACAGTTCCGACGTGGACGTGTTGTTCGTCTATGCCGACGAAGGACAGGCGTTTCGTGGTTCACCGAACGCAGGCGCCAAACAGCCGCGCGTGATGTCGAGCCATCAATACTTCAACCGGCTTGGGGAGAGTTTCATCGCAGAGATTACGCGATTGACGCCGGAAGGCGTGCTCTTCCGCATTGATCTGCGTTTGCGGCCCGAAGGCGATGCCGGGCCGCTCTGCCGTTCGTTGGAGAGTTACGAAAATTACTACGCGCAATGGGGGCAGACCTGGGAGCGAATGATGTTGATCAAGACCCGCTGCGTTGCCGGCGAGCAGACACTCGGCCACGAATTTCTGGAAATGATCCAGCCGTTTCGCTATCCGCGCTCGACCAACGAGGATGTGCTGCGCGAAATCGCGGCGATGAAGAATCGTATCGAGACTGACGTGGTGAAGGCGGGCGAACTGGAACGCAACGTGAAGCTTGGGCGCGGTGGTATTCGCGAAATCGAGTTCGTGGCTCAGTCGCTGCAACTCTTGCATGCGGGACGTCTTCCATTTCTGCAGACGCCGCAAACCCTGCCGTGTCTGGAGAAGCTCGCACAATACAAGTTGCTTACCAATCAAGAGGCGCGCGACCTTCGCGAGGCCTATTGCTTCCTGCGCGATGTGGAGCATCGCCTGCAAATGGAGGCCAACCTGCAAACGCACACAATTCCCGCCGATCTAGCCGCGCGGGAGCGACTCGGGAAGCTGATGGGATTTGAGACCTTAATGCAGTTTGAGTCAGCGCTGGCGATGCATACACGCACGGTGCGGGAGGTGTATGGGCGTTTGTTGAAATCCGAGAAGACAACGGAAACCTCGCCCTTTCCGCGCGAGTTCGATACGGAGGCCGCACGCTGGAAAGAAATTCTCGCGGCACATCACTTTCGCGACCCCGAGGCGGCGTTTCGGGTACTGAAGGAATTTGCCGAAGGACCGGGCTACGTGCATGTCTCATCGCACACGACAGACATGGCAAGGCGGTTGATACCGAGGATTCTGGCGCTGTGTCCGAAGGCAAAAGAGGAAACATCCAACATCCAACATCCAACATCCAACATCGAAGGGAAGTCTGAATCCAGCGGGCAGAAGTCAGCGGGCAGAAGTCAGAAGCCGGAAGTCAGACCTCCGGCCTCTGACCTCCGACTTCCGTCTTCCGATCTCCGTCTGCTCTCCGATCCGGATCGCGTACTGACGCGGCTGGACAATTTCATCGCGGCGTACGGCGCACGGGCGGCGCTCTTCGAGTTGTGGAATCGAAATCCGGCGATGTTTGAGCTGTTGTTGTTGCTGTTCGACCGCTCGGAATTTCTCGCCGAATTGGCGATCCGTACGCCCGACTTGATCGATGACTTGATCGTGAGCGAGCGGTTGCGGCAGCGGAAGTCGGCGGAGGAGATTCTCGCTGACCTGCGCCACGGCGCGATGGATGCCGACCAATTGCTGTGGCTGCGGCGGTATCACGAGGCGGAACAAATGCGGATCGGACTGCGCGATATCCTGGGGCTGGCGGACTTCGAGCAGAATCTGGTTGAGCTTTCTGCGCTGGCGGAGGCGTGTTTGCAGTACGCGCTCGAAGTGGTGATGCGGGAGAACAAAATCAAGCAGCCGCCGTTCGTCGTTATAGGCCTCGGGAAGCTGGGCGGGTGCGAAATCAATTACGGCTCGGATCTCGACATCATGTTTGTGACCGATGCGTCAGCGAAAGCATTGCCGAAGCTGCAAAAGCTGGCGGCACGCGTCATGGACCTGCTCTCGCGGCGAACGGAGCAGGGGATTGTGTTTGTGACCGACGCGCGGCTGCGGCCCGACGGCGAGAAAGGGCTGTTGGTTAATACCCTGGCTGCTTACGAGGAATACTACCGGCAACGTGCGCAGCTCTGGGAGATTCAATCGCTGACACGGACGCATCCGGTGGCGGGGGATTTGAAGTTGGGAGAGAAGTTTCAGAAGCTGACTATGAGCCTGACAGATTTTCGGCCCAACCAGAAAGCAAAGACCGGAAAGCAGAAATCTCCTACGCCCGCAAAAGTTGTCAGCTTTGTTGCGGACTGGAAAAGTAAAATCCACGAGATGCGGCTGCGCATTGAGAATGAACGCACGCCAATGGGGAAAGACGAACTGGCAATCAAGACGGGCCGGGGCGGCTTAATGGACGGTGAGTTCGTAGCGCAGGCGTTGTGCCTGGAACATGGCTGGCATGAACCGAACACCTTGCGGGCGTTGGAACGTGGGCGTGAGCACGTTGGAGTTCAGCCTTCAGGCTGCGATGCGGTGCGGGGCACGCTAAAGCGTGAACTCCAACTGCGGGATCCACTGCTGACCCGCGCGGATTGTGACAAGCTCATTGAAAATTACAAGGAACTGCGCCGGTTGGAGGGAATTTTGCGCCGCTGGAGTTACGAAGGGGAAACTGTTTTGCCCGATGATCCCGCGCCGTACTATCGCGTGGCAGTGCGATGCGGGTTTCGCACCTCAGAAGCTTTTCGCGCAGCGCTGGCTCAATGGCGCGCGGCGATTCGGGTGGGCTACGAGAAGTACTTCCTAATCCAACCGCCCGACGCAACGTGCGAGTGACCGGCGGCGCACGAGAAGTTCAATCAGAAATGGCACTCCTGCATTGTCGCCATGCGTTGAGCGGAGAAACAAATTCGCGCTTCAACTCCACCGCCCACGGTGAATCGCCATTTAGCGATCTGCCTGGTTGCTGTTCAATTCAGCGTCGTCTCCGAGGCGATTCCGGGCTTACGCGAGCAGTTTCAAATAATTGAGCTTAAAGGGTTCCACCAACTGCTTTTCCAGAAGGCAACACAGGTTCCACAAAGCCCGCTGCGCGGCTGGATCTTCGAGTCGCGGTTCGTCATTGTCAGAATAACGCGATAAGAACTCAAATAATACCAAGGCCTCGTCTGCTGTCAGACGCACCTCAATGCAATTTTTTTCTGAGGTCATGAGATTTGATTCAGACACTCGATGTCGTTCACTTCCCCGAACGCAAGCGTAACCACGCTGCGATTGGAAAATGATCGCTCGGATACTGCCCGTCGCGAGCGAACGTGATGATCTCGGCTTTGTCCGTCGTCACGTCGCCGCGCGAAAGAATCCAGTCAATGCGCGGTCCGTTGGGATTCTGTCCTTTGAAACTATTGAACGTGGCGATGCCCTCATTGATCCGCTTTGGCGATGCCTTCCATGTGTCCGTCAGAAAACCTCCGTCCGTCAGAATGTGGTAAGCCTTGTTGGTTTCGGCATTGGCGTTGAAGTCGCCTACCAGCAGCACGGGCAGATCGGTTTTCAGTGCCTCGATGCGGGACCGGACGAGCGTCGCGCTCTTTTCGCGGGCGGGTTGGATTTGGTGATCGAAGTGTGTGTTGAGAAAATAAAACTCCTTGCCGGTCTTCGCGTGCCGAAATTTCACCCACGTCACCATGCGCCGGTTGGAATTGCCCCAGGTGGTCGAGCCGATGACGTCCGGCGTGTCCGAGAGCCAGAAATGATCATACTCCAGCGGTTCGAGTTCGGCGTGTTTGTAGAAGATCGCCATGAATTCACCGCGGCTGCCACCATCGCGGCCCGTGCCGATCCACGAGTACGCAGGTAAGTCGGTCGCAAGGTGCTTGATCTGTAAATACAGTCCCTCTTGGGTGCCGATCAGGTCAGGGGAATAGTTCTGAATGACTTCCTTCACCAATGGTCGGCGGTCCGGCCACGCGTTGGGCGGCGTCATCGAGGCGTAACGCAGATTGAAGCTCATCACGCAAAGGTTCACGCCGTCACCGGTTGCGGTGGCTTGCGCAACCGCGGGGGATGATCCGGCCAGGAGAAAGGTCGCGACGCCGATGGCTAACAAGGTGAGCCGGAGGAGTGTGATGAACTTGGTATTCATAAGGCGATGCAAGAATTACATCCGCCCGCGCTGACGGCAAGCTTCGTAAAGAAAAACTGCCGTGGCGTTACCCACGTTGAGCGAGTCCACGTCGTGGGCCATGGGAATCGCTACCGCCTCATCGCAGGCCTTCAGCACCGTGGATGAAATGCCATCATTCTCGGCACCGACGACGATGCACGCATCGCCGGAAAAGTCCGCTTGCGTCAGTGTGCGACCGCTGACGTGCGGGTGCGCGGCCACGGTGCGAATGCCCCGGTCGCGCAATTCGCGCAGTGTGTGTGCGAGGCAGGTTGACTCGACGACTGGCAGGTCAAAGATCGTGCCCATGGAATTGCGCACGGCGCGTCGCAGATACGGACTGGCCGAGGTTTCGCCCACCAATAAAGTCTGTACGCCGAAGGCCACGCAGTTGCGCACGAGCACGCCGATGTTTTCCGCGTTGTTCAGACCGTCCACCGCCACGAGCAACCGGGGCGGGGTGGCGCGTGCCAATGCGGCTTCCAACGTGAGTTGCTCGGGAATCCGGCCAATCGCCATCACGCCCTGGAACATCGGAAAACCCACGAGCACTTCGAGGATCTGCCGGTTGGCGACGGTATAGACGGGGATGTTCTCGGGTCGCGCCTCCAGCATTGGGGCGAGTTCGGATACCCACTTGTCCGGCATCAGGGCGGAGACGACCGGGAACCGGCTTTCGAGCAACCGGCGCACGACCTTCTCGCCCTCCGCCACGAAAATGCCGAGCGCCTCGTGCGTGACAGGCCGCTTCATCGTGCGATACGGCGCGAGTTCCGGCAGGTCGAGTGATTCAATCTTGTGAAGGTGAAACATGAAACAGGTCTAATCGAATGTGATGCGAGTGATTTCGAGTTGCGTTTCGCCATCGGGAAACTTGAACCGCACCTTCTGTCCCAGCCGCGCATTGAGCAGCGCCTTGGCAATCGGCGAAAGCCAGCTTACCCAGTAGCGATCCACGTCGGTTTCGTCCGTGCCGACAATCCGGTACTGCGATGCCTCGCCGCGCTCATTGCGGACTGTAACGGTGGCGCCGAATCGAACCTGTACCCACGGCGCCGGCGGGGCGGGTGTGATGACAGCGGATTCCAAGCTCTGCTGCAACCGCACGATCCGTTGATCGAACGATTGCAGGTCAGTCTTGTTTTTGGGTAAGTCGGATGATGAAACCAGTTTCAACCGCTGCTCCCTCAAAACGTCCAATTCAGATCGCAATCGCCGTGCGCCGTCTGGAGTGAGATAATTCTTCGCCCCCGGAGGGAGCGCGGATCGAATCGGCGGCAAGGACGGCGACTGCGGCGCATCATCGGACTCCCGTGTGAACGCCTTGCTCACAGCGTCAACGTCTGGCAGGGCGCATGTTGGGCAGTGAGTTCCAACCGCACATGCGCGGCGCCGATATCCGTCAGCCGCTTTTGCACCACCCGCTGGGCAAGATCGGGCTTGTTGCACTCGCGGCTCAGGTGCGCCAGGTAAAGATGCCGCAATGTCCCAGTCATGATGTCCGCAGTGCAATCGGCGGCGGCTTCGTTTGAAAGGTGGCCATGTCGGCCAAGGATGCGCTGCTTCAGGCTCCAGGGACGCTTCGGACAATCTTGCAGCATTTTAACGTCATGATTGGATTCGAGCACGAGCACGTTGGCCTGGCGGATCCGTTCCGCGACCAGCCGCGTGACATGGCCAAGGTCCGTGGCAAAACCGATGTTCGCTGCAGCGGTGCGCAGGAGGTAACCCACTGGATCCTGCGCGTCGTGCGGAATGGAAAATGTTTCCACAGCGATGTCGCCAATCTCAAAACTCGCGCCCGTGGCGAACAACCGAAACTCTGCGTTGGCACCGGCAATGCGCTCGATCTCGTCCTTTGTGGCGCGGTTGCAGTAAACCGGGATGCGCAGTCTGTCCGCCAATTCTTTAAGGCCCGCGATGTGATCACTGTGTTCGTGGGTGATAAGAATGGCGGTGAGGTTTTCCGGCGCGCGGCCGAGGCTGGCGAGGCGCTGGCGAATCTGGCGTCCACTGAAGCCGGCATCAATCAGCACGCGCGCTTCGTCGGTTTCGACGTACGCACAGTTGCCGGAGGAGCCGCTGCCCAGGATCGTGAATTGCACGGACACGTGTAGACGTTAGGCCGCACACAAAGGAGCGGCAATGCTTTTCAAGCTGCCGGGAGCTTGAACTTCGGACTCTGGGCGAGAAACTTCCTGGGGTTGTGGAAGATCACCCTTTCGATCGCCGCGGCCCGGTGACCCCGCCGTTTCATTTCCAGCGCCGTCTTCGGCACGGCGAGCGGATCGCTGATGCCCCAGTCGCAGGCGCTGTTCATCCAAAGGCGTTCGTGACCATAGGTGTCCAGGATATCAATCGCGCGGGCCGGCGTGCATTTCGTTTCAGGATACAAGGTCATGCCCGCCCAGTGACCGCGATCCAGCACCAGCTTCACGGTGTGCTCCTCCACGTGATCAATGATGACGCGCTCCGGCTTGATGCGTTTGTCCGATTTCATCACGTCGAGAATAAGCCGAGTGCCTTTGAGCTTGTCCTCCAGGTGCGGGGTGTGAACGAGGATGAGTTGATTATAGCGCGCCGCGAGGTCCACGTGCATTTCGAGGACCTTCATTTCGTTGCGCGAATTCTTGTTCAACCCGATTTCACCGATGCCCAGGACATTCGAGCGATTGATGAATTGCGGAATCAACGCGATGACGTCCTTCGCAAACTCGACATCCTCAGCTTCCTTGGGATTGATGCAAAGCCAGGAGAAGTGCGCGATGCCGAATTTGGCGGCGCGCTTCGGCTCGTGCTCGGTCAACTGGCAGAAATAATCATAAAACCCGGCGGGCGAACTGCGGTCAAAGCCCGCCCAGAAGGCCGGTTCGCAAATCGCTTCGCAGCCGGCCAGCGCCATGCGCTGATAATCGTCCGTGACGCGGCTGACCATGTGGGCGTGGGGTTCGATGTATTTCATGGCGAGGTACAACTTGGGCTGTCCGGGGCTTCTTGCTCTTACTCGTAATCTTAATCCTACTCTGTGTCGTGATGCGTGATGCGTGAACTTAAGTCGGGCGTGGCCAGGCGCCACACGCCGCCTTGGTGGTCGCTGCGGGAATCGGCTTCGTCGTCGGATCACTCAACACGCGTAAAACCTTTTCAGCGCGCTGCGGTTTCTTTCCACCTAGTTCGCGCACTGCTTTGCGAAACGCCTTTGCCCGGAAGTCTTCCTTGCCTGTAGCGCGTTCGACACGGTCAAGGAAGGCGGCGATTTCAATCAGCTTGCCGCGCGCATCGAGAAAGTAGAGATCGAGAACTTGTTCGCGTGTCATACGTTTCGTTGGTCCAACTATAGCGCGCCCATGTTTACCGGCAACTACGTTGGAGTCCAAGCTTTAGCTTGTATAGGTGGCGTGACAACCTGAATGTTGAACTCCAACGACATTGTCAACGGCGTGCGCCGTGCTTAAGCTCGGATCAGCCGGACCAGATGACACCGACCCAACAGCACGTCACGCTTGCCACCGCGAGTTGTCAGGTCGTTTACGACAATCTCACGCGTCAGCTTTACGCTACGGACGCCTCGCATTACCAGATCGAACCGGTGGCAGTGGCCTTCCCGCGTGATGCCAGCCAGGCAAGTTCCGCGATTCAAGCCGCGAGCCAGGCGGGCGTATGCGTGATTCCCCGCGGTGCGGGCACCGGTCTCGTGGGGGGCGCGATTGGCGATGGACTGGTGATTGATTTCTCGAAGCACAACCGCTGGATCGCGGATTTTGATCGCGAAAAGAAAACCGTTCGCGTTGGCGCCGGTGTGGTGCTGGATCAACTCAACCATTTTCTAAAGCCGCATGGCTTCTGCTTCGGACCGGATGTGGCCACGAGTGCGCGCGCCACGATGGGTGGGATGATCGCGAACAATTCCTCCGGTGCGCGGGCGCCGCTCTACGGCACAACGGCGGATCACTTGATCGAACTTGAAATCGTGCTGGGAGACGGCCGGGTCCTTTTGATCGGTCCAGAGTATGACTCGTTGCCCCGTCAGCGGGAACTGCTCGAAGACATGGCGATGTTGAACAGCCTGCAAATCGCCGACCGGTTCGGGCCGGGGATGACAAAGCGCTGGTCGGGTTACGCGCTGGACCGCGTGCTGCGCGAGCCGGGGAATCTGCTCAACGTTCTTGCCGGTAGCGAAGGCACGCTGGCGGTCATCACTGCGGCGGTAGTCAGGATCGTTCCCACGCCGGACGAAATTGGCGTCGGCCTGATCTTCTTCGACGATCTGGCCGAAGCGATGCAGGCCACTATTGAACTGTTGGAGCTAGAGCCCTCCGCCGTTGAACTGCTCGACCGTGTATTGCTGGATCAATCCCGGGGGCAGCGGGAATTCCAGGTCGCGCGGGATTTGCTCGATCTGAATGCCCGACCGACCGCTGGTGTGTTGGCCGTGGAATTCTACGGCAACGTCGAGAACCGTCTCGCTACGCTGGAGCAGATGCCAATCGGATCGCGCAAGCTGATTGTGCAAACCATGGCGCAGATCAATCAGGTGTGGGCGTTGCGCAAGGCCGGGCTGTCGCTGCTGACCGGTCGCAAAGGCGGCGCGAAGCCGGCAACCTGCATTGAAGATGCAGCCGTGCGGCCGAAGGATTTGCCGGCGTATTACAACGGCCTGGCTTCGCTGATGGGCAAGGTCGGGTTGGAGGCGTCGTATTATGGTCACGCCGGCTCGGGTTTGCTGCACGTCCGCCCGATGATTGACTTGCACAAGGCTGAGGACGTTAGAAAGTTTCGGCAGATCACCGAGGAGGTGGCCGCGCTCGTGAAGCAATTCAAGGGATCGTTTGCCGCCGAGCATGGCGTGGGCATCGGCCGCACGGAGTTTCTCAAGGATCACGTGGGCGAAGACCTCTACCAGCTCATGCGCGAGATCAAGAAGTCCTTCGATCCGAACAATCTGTTCAATCCGGGCAAACTCATTGACGATGGCCGTTTCAAGCTCGACACCCTGTTGCGCCAGGGCGCGGGCTACGAACTCAAGCTGCCGTTCGAGCCGGTGCTGGCCTTCGCCGCGCGCGACGCGTCGTTCGTCGGCAATCTCGAACAGTGCAATGGTTGTGGCGGCTGCCGCAAGGACACGCCCACCATGTGCCCCACGTTTGTGGCGACGGGCGACGAAATCATGTCCACGCGGGGTCGGGCGAACGCGATTCGCGCCGCGCTCGAACTGCGGGGATTGGCTGGCAAGGACTCGCTCGGCTCCGAGGAAATGGAAGTGGCGCTGAGCAACTGCCTCTCGTGCAAAGCCTGTACGAATGAGTGTCCGTCCAACGTGAACCTGGCGCTGCTCAAGGCCGAGCTGCAATGGGCGCGCATCCGGCGCGATGGGTTGACGTTGCGGCAGCGGTTGGTCGGTTCCGTGGCCGCGCTGGGCCAATGGGGCTGCACGCTGCCGTGGCTGGCGAACCGGATGATGGATTCATTTTTCGTGCGGAAGTTGCTGGCCCGGATCCTCGGGATTTCAGCGGAGCGACCCTTGCCGAAATATACGACGCAGCGGTTCGATCAGTGGTTTGCGAAGCGGGAAAGCGCACCGCCCAGGATGGGTGGGCGCGTCATTCTGTGGGACGATACTTTCGTGCGCTATAACGAACCGCACATCGGCATGGCGGCGGTGAGGATTCTCGAAGCGGCGGGATTTGCGGTCACGCTGGCCGCGGAACGCAAGTGTTGTGGCCGGCCCGCTTTCAGCATGGGCAATCTTGGCGAAGCGTCCAAACTCGGCGCGCACAATCTTGCGCTGCTGAGTCAGGACCCGGAGAACACACCGATCATCTTCCTCGAGCCGTCGTGCTATTCGATGTTCGCCGAGGACTATCGCGAATTGAACCTGCCTGACGCCGACCGCGTGGCCGCGCGGTGTTTCCTGCTGGAACAGTTTTTTGACGAGTTGTTGCGCGACGAACCCGAGGCGTTGGTCTTCAAACCACGAACGGCGAACGTGGCCATTCACGTGCATTGTCATGCGAAGTCACTGACGAATCCATCCTACATGCACCGCCTCGCCATGCGCCTACCCGGGCGCAAGGTGCATTATCTGGACACCGGCTGCTGCGGCATGGCTGGTTCGTTTGGCCTGCTCGAATCGAAGTACGGACTCTCGCTCGAAGTCGCCAAGCCGCTGGTGGAAAAGATTCGCGGATTGCCCTACGGCAGCACGGTGGTGGCGACGGGGGCGAGTTGCCGGCATCAGATTGATCATCTTGCGTCCATTCGTGCGCGGCATATGGCCGAGGTGCTGGCGGAAGCGCTTGAATGAAATACCCAACTACCTAAATACCCAAGTACCCAATTCCATCAGATCCGCAGGTTTTGGGTATTTGGGTCCTTGGGTGTTTGGGTAATTACTTCAGCGCCTCCGTGACGATCTTCTGGGCCTCGGTGATGATGTCGTCAAGGTGCGCCGGACTTCGGAAGCTCTCGGCATAGACCTTGTAGATGTTTTCCGTGCCGGAAGGACGCGCGGCAAACCAGCCATACGCCGTCACCACTTTCAACCCGCCGATGTCCGCATTGTTGCCAGGCGCGCGGGTGAGTTTCGACACGATGGCGTCGCCGGTCAGGGTGCTGGCGGTCACCGCTTCAGGCGTCAGTTTCTTGAACGCCTTCTTTTGTTCGGGTGTTGCCGGTGCGTCAACGCGCTTGTAGCTTGGCGCGCCGAACTTCGCGGTCAGTTCCGCGTAATGCTGGCCAGGATCCTTGTCGGTCGTGGCGCAAATCTCCGCCGCCAGCAAGCCGAGGATCAAGCCGTCCTTGTCGGTGCTCCACACCCTGCCGTCGCGGCGCAGGAAGCTTGCCCCGGCGCTTTCCTCGCCACCGAAGCACACGCTGCCGTCCGCGAGTCCGGGTGCGAACCACTTGAAGCCCACGGGTACTTCCATGAGGTTGCGGCCCAGCGACGCCACCACGCGATCAATGATACTGCTACTCACGAGTGTCTTACCGACAGCGGAAGTCGTCCCCCATCGCGGACGATGCGTGAGCAGGTAGTTGATCGCAACAGCGAGATAATGATTTGGGTTCAACAAGCCCGCTGAGGGCGTGACGATGCCGTGGCGGTCGGCGTCCGGGTCAGTTCCGAAGGCGACGTTGAACTTGTCTTTCAAGCCCACGAGGCTCGCCATCGCGTACGGGCTGGAGCAATCCATCCGGATCTTTCCGTCGTGGTCGAGGGCCATGAAGCCGAACTGCGGATCCACCTTCGTGTTCACCACCGTGAGATCGAGGCCGTAACGTTGCTTCACCGGCTCCCAGTAGGGCAGGGCGGCGCCTCCAAGCGGATCAATGCCGATGCGCACGCCGGCCGATTTGATCGCATCCATGTCAATTACTTCGCCCAACGTGTTCACGTAAGGTGTGATGAAATCGTGCAAGTGCGTGTTGCTTGCCTTGAGCGCGGATTCGTAGGCCAGGCGTTTCGCTTCGCGATTACCATCTCGCAGGATTTCGTTCGCACGATTCTGCACCCAGCCGGTGATGTCCGTGTCCGCCGGACCGCCATTGGGCGGATTGTATTTGAACCCGCCGTCCTCGGGCGGATTGTGCGACGGCGTAATGACGATGCCGTCAGCCAGCCCGCTGGTGCGCTCGCGGTTGTAAGTCAAGATGGCGTGCGAAATCGACGGCGTGGGCGTGAAGCCGTCGTTGCGTTCGAGGAACGTCTCGACGCCGTTGGCGGCGAGGACTTCCAGCGCGGTGCGCTGCGCAGCAGCGGACGCCCCGTGCGAGTCCTTGCCCATGAACAGCGGGCCGCTGATGCTTTTGCCCGCCCGGAATTCGCAGATGGCCTGCGTCGTCGCCAGAATGTGAGCTTCGGTAAATGTCCCGTTGAACGGCGAGCCGCGATGCCCGCTGGTGCCGAAGCTGACGAGTTGGTTCGGGTCGGCGAGGTCGGGTTCACGTTCGTAGTAATCGCGTTCCAACTTCGCCACGTCAATCAACATTCCCGCGGGCGCGGGCTTTCCGGCCAGTGCATGTAATCCCATGTGCGAAATCGAATCACGCGGAAAGCAGGGAGTAAAGCGCGTTCGCGAGTGAGGTTGGCTTACGAGTTTTTTCGGTCGGTGCGATTCCTTCAAGTGTCAACAACTTGAAACGAGCGTGCTTGATTCGTTCGCGTTGGGCGGTCTTCGCTTTAGTCCCGGCTGATCCACTCGGATGGAACAGCCAGATACGGGCCCGGGCTCGGCGGCGAATAATTCTCCGGTGGCGGCTCGTCGGGCATCTGCCACGCAACTGCGAGATTGTCCAGGTTCTCGCCTTCTTTCATCAACGCCTCGACATAGTAGTGGCGGCCGGCTTCCTGATGGATCACCTCCGAACTATGGTCCTGCATCGGCCACCGATGCGTAGTGGTCCAGAGCCGGCGTGCGTTCTACTTAGTCTCATGGGCGATCCAACGCTTGTGCTCTGGGGTATCGTGGATCTTCTGAGAGAGAGTTGAATCTCATCCTGGGGAATGGCAAGGCACGCGCCGGATTTCCAACGCCAGTCTCGACCACGCGGGTCAGTCCGCCAACACTGGCATTGATTTGGCCATCTCACCGACATACTCTCGTTCCATGCCCGAATTGACCCAATTGCTGAGCGCATTGGAACATGGCGAACCTCGGGCCGCCGACCAATTGCTGCCTCTGATCTACGAAGAGTTGCGAAAACTGGCCGCTCACAAATTGTCCCTGCTTCCGCCCGACCAGACGTTGCAGGCCACCGCCCTTGTCCACGAGGCGTATCTCAAACTCTTGGGCGGCGAAAAGGAGCAATGGCAGAACCGCCGCCACTTCTTCGCCTCCGCGGCCGAAGCCATGCGGCATATCCTGATCGACCGCGCACGGCGGCGTTCCCGTCTCCGCCACGGAGCCAATGCCGAACGGGTTGACCTGGACCAAATCGAAATCCCCGAGCCGGCCACGGATGAAATCCTGCTCCAATTGAACGACGCGTTGGATGAGCTGCAAACCGTTTCGCCCGAGCGGGCTGAAATCGTGAAGCTGCGCTTCTTTGCCGGCTTTAGCGAAGCGGAAATCGCCGGCCTCCTCAATTTGTCCGAGCGTTCCATCCAACGCCACTGGAGCTGCGCCAAAGCCTGGCTCTTCGAGCGCGTCGAAGCCATGAAGGCGCAGTGATTAACCCACCCCGGCCCTCTCTCATCGGATAAGCGAGGGAGTGTTTTTTTTGGCGGTTTCGGGCGGCAAAGAACGTAAGGACAGGTGAAGTGTCTCCTGGAGCAGCGTTGAAGCACTCCGAGACCTTCAGCAATTCGAGCGTGCTGCGGCTGGTCGCGACGACACAGCCGCGCTCCGGGATTATTAAAGCGCGGTCTCAATCCGCCTGAAAACCATGAGCGACTCAGGATCCTTCGAAGAAACAATCTTCATTCGAGCGCGGCAACTCTCGCGCCCCGACGATCGCGCGGCGTATCTCGATAATGCCTGCGGTGATGATCGCGCCTTGCGCGAACGTGTCGAGCGGATGTTGAGCGCGGAACAGAAGGCCGATCAATTCCTCGCCAACAATCCGTTGCAAGTTGACAAGACTATCCTGGTGACCCTCGATGGGCGCGAGGCGGTCGGATCGATGATTGGCCGCTACAAACTGCTCCAACAAATCGGCGAAGGCGGTTGCGGCGTCGTTTACATGGCCGAACAGGAGCAGCCCATTCGCCGCCGCGTGGCCTTGAAGGTCATCAAGCCGGGCATGGACACCCGGCAGGTCATCGCCCGGTTCGAAGCCGAACGTCAGGCGGTGTCCATGATGGACCATCCGAACATCGCCCGGGTTCTGGACGCCGGCGCCACCGAGGCCGGCCGGCCTTATTTCGTCATGGAACTGGTGCGGGGCATCCGCATCACCGAATACTGCGACCAGAATAACCTGGCCACACGCGAGCGCCTCGATCTGTTCACGAAGGTGGTTCAGGCCGTGCAACACGCGCACCAGAAGGGCATCATCCACCGGGACATCAAGCCGTCCAATGTGCTCATCACGCTCCACGACGGCGTGCCGGTGCCCAAGGTGATCGATTTCGGCATCGCCAAGGCCCTGGAGCAAAAGCTCACCGACAAAACGCTCTTCACCCAGTTCGAGCAGTTCATCGGCACGCCCGCTTACACCAGTCCCGAGCAGGCGGAGATGAGCGGGCTGGACATTGACACCCGCTCGGACATCTACAGCCTGGGGGTGCTCCTCTACGAATTGCTGGTGGGCAAGACCCCGTTTGAAGCCAAAGACCTGATGCAGTCAGGCCTGGATGAGATGCGCCGAATGATTCGCGAGCAGGAACCGGCCCGTCCGTCCACCCGGTTGGAGACGATGCTCCAGGGAGAAGTCACCACCACCGCGCAACGTCGGCGCGTCTCGGTGCCGGAACTGGTTCACCTGCTCAAGGGTGACTTGGACTGGATTGTGATGAAGTGCCTGGAGAAGGACCGCACCCGGCGCTACGACACGGCCAACGGGCTGGGCAGGGACATTGAGCGGTATCTGGGCAACGAGCCGGTCACCGCGCGCCCGCCCAGCCGGTCTTACCGCTTCGGCAAAATGGTTCGCCGCAACAAACTGGCCTTCGCCGCCAGTACCGCCGTCGTGACGGCGCTGGTAATCGGAAT
>Ga0315910_10002956_pt1 | contig 14689 bp, 9 predicted proteins | sample EdamamesoilMG_FD_204470 | JGI IMG/M metagenome (GOLD analysis project Ga0315910, IMG submission 204470) | Garden soil microbial communities collected in Santa Monica, California, United States - Edamame soil | ecosystem: Environmental > Terrestrial > Soil > Garden | place: USA: California...
CGCCGGGATAGCCAGCTCCCCCAGCCCAAAATTTCACATTGTCACGCCGTGTTCCGTCCCCCCAGTGGTCTACGGGGATCGCGTTAGTTCCGTCTGTGAGAATGCACAGGGCTGTCGCCGGACTGGGCGGGTCGGGAAATGGAAACCCGCTTTCGGTTGGTCGAGCTTCGAGACTGCCCCAGGACGATTTCCAGTCCTTCTCCGCCGCGCTTCCCGTCGGGACTTGGGCACGGGCTTGGGCTTTCAAAAGGAACTCCAAGACTCGTGCGACGGGCGATGCATCACCCAGCGCGCTCAGCCAGAACCGGGCGTCTCCCGGTGTACTCCAATCAAAAGCCCCCGCCGCCCCACCAAGCAGGACCTCCGCCGCCTCGGCAAAGCCTAGGCACGCGAAGACCTGGCCTGGATTGAAGAGATCTACGGGAATCGATGCTTCAGCCACGGTCGTTCTTCCCTTCGTCGTTCTCTCGTGAGGCCTGTTGATCCGCAGCGCGAAGGAGCGACTCCCACCAAGCGAGGCCCCATGGCCCCCAGAGCTTCTCCAGCCTTGCAAAACGAAGCGCGACCTCACCGGCACGTTCGACGAGCAAGCTTGGTGGTGCATCGGCTCCATCAGTTGGAATCAGCGGTCTCGCTCTTCCGTGGTGCGCGGCGATCATGTGGAGGCAGAGATCGCGGAGTTCTTCTGGCAGATCGGACACCACGGAGTCCGTCTCGGCGTACGGCAGGGACCCGAACTCGTGGCGGTAACCGCCTAGCATTTCGATGTTCGGACGACGCGTCGTTTTTGCGTAGGGACCGTCCTTGAGCGGTGCACCGAAGGCCCTTTGCCAGCGTGCGGCCTTTTTTCCCTCGTCATGGAGGCGGGCAGCCCTTGCTAGGACTCCCTTGTAGCGGTCGTCCAGTTGGAGACGGTCGGCGATCCCGCGTGCGGCGCGCTCCGTCCACTCTTCGTGTTCGCTGAGCGCTTGGCTTCGCTTGGCACTGACGGCCCTGCCCTCCTCGGTCTCGGCTCCGCTGCCTGCGATGCTTTCGATCACGAGCCATTCCTCCTCATCGCCGGTTTCGCCCCGGCGAATGGCAATGCGCACCTCTTGCCGCCACGCGTCATCGTCAGAATCCGAAGTGCCTCGTGTGCCGTTATCGCGACGAACGCGGAACGGAACGACGATCGTGTCGCCCTGGGCGACGATCACGTCGCTGGCGACACTGCTCTCCGGATCGAGCAGTCCAGACACAACCCCATCGCCGTTGGCTCCAAGGCCTCCTAGGCGAACATCGATCCACAACGTAGATCCGGCAAGTCGTTCCTCGAGAGGATTCCGTTTGTCGTCAGAAAAACGAGAGGTAACGACAAATGGACGCGCGTCGCCATCTTGGATCAGAGCGACGACTTCATTTGGTTTCAGAGGTCGTTTGAGTTCCTCGCTGAGAGTGATTCTTGCCTGTGCTGCATCGGCGTCAGAATCAACGGCAGCCGCTATGACGTCCCTGTCCGAGCCTGATGTGGGAGGTACGTGTTCTACCACGCTTTGGATACTCCTGAGGCGTGTCTCCAGCCACTTCGCCGCACGCGAGGCCTCTATCTCTAAAAACTCGGCCGTATGAGGACTCGCAGCCTCGAAGAATGCCTTGCATTCGGTCGTCCCCAACAACGCTCCGTCGCTGGTGACGGGGAGGTGGGTGCGCCAAACGATGGTCGTCATGGGCTCCTGACCCTCGATCCATCCCCGGAGCCACGGCTCGACTTCGGGGCGGCCCGTGTGCTCTTCGAGCGAAGTCATCGACCAGGACTCCACGAGCGGTCGGACTAGCGGTGGGTGCAACGGTGCCGGCGTCGTGGCTTTCTCGATGATTTCTGCGTTCCCCGCGGCTCGTTTGATGCCCACGAGCGAGCCTGGGCTCGCGTCGAAGGCACCTTCACCGGAGCTTGGCAGCCGCCCGAGCAGTTCCGCCACGGCATCCCAGCGAGCGGTCCTCGTTCCGTCTGGGTCTGATTTGGCATCCAGCGAAGCTCGGAGAACTCGCACTTCCGCGTTTCCATCGCCGCGACGATTCACGCGTCCCAGGCGCTGAACCATGCGCTCCCACTCCACCAAGTCACACACCATGTGATCGGCGTCGAGGTCAATGCCGACTTCTCCAGCTGACGTCGCAAAGAGGAATGCGGGCGCTTCACTTCGTGCCTCGGTGCCGGCTACGAAGCCGAGCCGTTTCAGATTGGCGGCGGCGTCTTGCCGCTCGAAAATGCGTCGGCCTCCGACGAGGAGTTCAGTTTCTATCGTAGCGGGACCAGTGCCCTCCTTTTTCACATCCCGCGCTAGCTTCTCGAGGTGACCTCTCGCGTCTTCCGCAACCTTGCGTTCGTTGGCGAACACGAGGCAGCGAATCGGTTGGTTCGAGGCTTTGTAAAGGTCCCACGCCTGTTGGGCCAAGGCTTCCGCAAGGCTTGCGCCTTCGTCGATTGCCGAAAGCGAGAGACGCTTCTTCGCGTCCAGGCGCTTGCGCGTGATGGTTCCCGGCTTCATGTCGGCGTCCGTCAGACCAAACGTCGTGCCGCTCTTGGTCCGCCCCGTCGCCGACAGCGACATGAGCCTGAACGAGGGAATGATCCGTCGCCGCCCTTCGCCTTGAGGGCCGAATTGCGCGTCCCCATCCGCGACGGCTTCTAGAAGTTTTTCGAAAGGGGGGACGAGATGTGCCTCGTCCAGCACCACCAGCGTGTCCGCGCCGAGGAGCCCAGCATGATACGGACGCATTTTCCTCGAAACGCCATACCCTTCGAAGAGGAGGCGAGACCCGACCATGTCCACCGTGCCAATCACGATCGCGGGCGACGACGGATCTTCGAGCCACTCCCGGTTGTCGACGAACTGTCCACGCAGCGTAGAGATAGGCAGGTCGCGCCGTGGATTGAGGCCAAGCCTAGACTTGAGATCGGGATCACGGGCCACGCACTCACGCAAGCGAACGGCGACCTCGGTGGCCTGATCAACCACGACCCGACGATCGACGACGTAAACGAGGCGTCGTGGCAGTTTGGCTCCCCAGGCGCGAGCGATGAGCCAGAGCGCCATCACGGACGTCTTTCCGAGTCCCGTAGGAATGTCGAGGGTCCGCACCACCTCGCCGGAAGAAAGGGCGTCCAGCAAAGCAATCTGCCAAGGAAAGGGAGCTTGGCCAGCCCCAAGACCTAGCAAGTCCTTGAGCCAGGAATTGACCGTGGAAGTTGAAACCGGAGTGTTTTTCATGGTGTCCAGGGTGCTGAGAATGCAGCTCGACGAAATCGAACAGAAATGCCGTCGGGAGTTCCAACGAGGGGTCGGACTTCGCGCCGCAAGCGACGCTCATCGTTCAACTTCAATGGGGCCGTCGCTGTGAAGCGACGGAGTGCACTTCGTTCCAAATCACCAATTGAAATGTTGCTGGAACTTAGGATCGTCGAACCCCCGACGGCTCTAGGAGGATGATTAGCCTCAAGTAGAATGTCAACTCTACTCTCATTGTTCATAAGATTTGACTCCCCACTTCATGATGTCAACCTTGCCGAGCCGCCCCATGAACCACCATCCAACGCCGCAGCCTGTGCTACCTTCCCCCCATGTCCTTCCCCCGCATCACCACGCGCTCGGATCAACTGGGTGGAGCACCCTGCATTCGTGGTCTCCGGATCCCAGTATCCGTGGTGCTCGATATGGTGGCGAGCGGCCTTGCGTCCGATCAGATCCTCGATCTTTATCCGGATCTGGAGAAAGAGGACATCACCGAGGCCCTCCACTTCGCAGCGGAAGCTCTTGGACCAGCGAAGACAGCCAGAGCGGTCAACGGTTAAACTACCTGATCGACAACAACGCATCACCGAAGCTTGCGTTGGCGTTGAGTAGCTTGGACTTCGCTGTCCAACACGTTCGCGCGGTCGGCCTTGAACGAGCAACAGACGACGAGATTTTGCAATATGCCGCATCCAGGGGTTTGGTTGTGATAACCAGAGATGGCGATTTTGCAAGAATGTTAGCGAATACTCAGCTGGCATGGCCGTCCGTGGTGCACCTACGACTCCCCGATTTGCATCTCCCGCATGAACAAGCTGCACTTCTAAGCGCGCACTTGTTGACGCATGGTGACGCACTTGCTCAAGGTGCGATTGTCTCCATCGATCACCGCGGCGCCCGCGTTCGCGCGCTTCCTGTGCACCCTGGCCCGACTCCCACTTAACAAACCGTTCCAAGCTCTCCATCAATCGGCGCCGCAACCGCTGCATTTTTTCTTGCTCGCACGCTGAGCCTGCCTGGCCTTGTTGCGAACCATCCCCAAAACGCGCCAGTGTGCTACTCGGTTTTTCTGCCACCCCCATCCTCTACTCCCCCCCTTTGTCATCGGAGGTCAGCGAGTGTTCTCGAAGGCCATTTTCGTGCACCTCGCGCACCAGCTGCACGAGTTCCGGGGGTGCAATAGCGCGCATTTTCCCGCCAAAACTCGCGACCCAAGCCGCGACTTCAGGTAGGCCAGCTACGGTCATCCGCAGCTCAGCAGAACCCCCAGCCCGAGGTGTGGAGCTTTGAGTCGGGTGCCAGCGCCGTTCAGTAGCAAGGTGCGCGATACTTGGTTGAAGCTGAAGCACGACGGCATGCGCCTCGCCGTGAAACACGCCAAACCCCCGCCGTATGAACTCGCTCGCATCGAAGTCGGGACGTCTGTCGAACGTTTCGTCGAGGATCTCAGCATGCCGGATACGCGGCATTGCAAAGCTGCGAAAGTCCTGCGCGCTGCGACAATAAGCAACCAAGTATGTCTTGTGGTCGTGCAACCACAGCAGATGCGGTTCGACGATGCGGGTTTCAATCGGTTCGCCGGGCTTTTCGTAGCTGATGCTCAGACATTGTTCTTGGGTTTGGGCATCAGAAATAATCTGCGCAACTGCTTGATCGACTGGCAACGCCGCGCCCTGTAGAGAAACGGCAAAAAGAGAACGCATCTCGTCAACCCATGCTCGAGCCTGGGGACTGAGCCGAGACTTGAGAAAATCGATGAGGGAAGTCAGTTCGCTGGCAATTTCTTGGCCACGCAAAGGTGTGAAGAGATCTTCTGCAAGCAACAGCGCTAGGACCTGCGACGGACGCAACGGGTCAGAGCGCAGAGTATCTCCTTGAATACGGTAACGTCCCTCTTCGGGTGCCACCTGGAAGCCAACCTGAGCGAGATGGTCGAGATCGCGGTAGACCGTCCGCTCCGAACAATCGAGTACCGCCTGCTCAATGAGTTGTTGGACCGTGAGGCCATAGCGCGCCGCTTCGAGCGCACGCACGATGCGGAGGAGACGCACGACTTGACGTCCTCTCTCCTCCACGCGAGCAGATAGTAACTTGTCGCTAGTGGTGCGCGCCGAGCTTCCTTTCGGTAGCGGTTTCGCTCGCTTTGCTGGCGCTTTGTCCGCACGCTCAGTAGCGACCTGTCTTCTTTGCTTTTTGCTCATCGGCGTGAGCCCAGAAGGTCTCGCCGGTTGAATGCGACGTCAAGAGCATGTCAGCAAGAACCAACTTTCCATCAACTAGCTCTCACGACCTTGGATAAGCACCACGATTCGCCAGCAATGTAGACCCGACAACTGAACTTTAATAAGTCGTTCACACCACAAGCTCATCGATGCCCAACGAGGCCCCCATGGAGGCAAGCTCCACGTGACGACCGCATTGGCTTCACTGGGGTCCCTGATCACCGCACCGCAAATCCGCCAAACGCAATTCAGGTCCACCGGGCCTCAGCTAAGCCCTCCTAAACCCAAATCGGGTTCCCAAAAGCTTCCAGAAGCCCTCCTAAACCCAAATCAGGTTCCCAAAAGCTTCCAGAAGCCTTCCCTAACCCAAATCAGGTTCACCGGAGCTTCCAGAAGCCCTCCCAAACCCAAATCGGGTTTCCAAGAGCTTCCAGAAGCCCTCCCAAACCTAAATCAGGTTCACAGAGCCTCAGCTAAGCCCTCCGAAACCCAAATCAGGTTCCCAAGAGCTTCCGGAAGCCTTTTCCGTTCCGACCGAACCGTTGACGACCCGAACAAAGAAAAATCGTTCAAGCGATTCTTTTCTCGGCAACGGGGCAACGCGGCTGGCCGACTACGTGCGTGAGGTTTGGGCAATCCCGCCCGGCGTCAAAACAGAAAAGGTACAGTTATGAATCAGATAGCAGCAGCCCGCCGCGGCGCAGTCATTGGTGAATTTTCAGAGGTGGAGGCCTATGAGTCCGTCGCCGTTGAGCTCAAGGCGCTCACGCCTGAAGTCGTTTTACCCATCAACATCGATGTGTCCAGCGCTGTGGCCATGGCGTTCGGGGCGCTCCCCGCCTTGGTCACCTTCCGCGATCAACTCAAGACGCTACCCGGCTTCGACGTCGCACGCTTCGACAAGTTAGAAGTCTACGCGCTCGCTCTCAGTCACGCGCACGGCCTCTACCAGATCGCCAGCCAACCGCCGGATGATCTCAGGGCCCTGCAAGAAGAAGGCAGCGCGCAGCGCGAACTTTTGTACAAGGACGTCACCGCAGCCATCGCCCGGGGCGTTATCCCTCCAGATGCCATCGACGACCTGCGTGGTGCCAACGGCTACAAGAACACAGCCAATGACCTGCGCGTGCTCGTGGCCGTGCTCCGCAACCATTGGACGGCCTTGGACGGGCGCGGCTTCACCACGGAAGAAGAGCTGAACTACGCCGGCAAGTTGTCCTCCCACATCCTGCGCATGTTTGGGGTGCGGGAGCATGGCGCCACCGGCTTGGCTGAGGTCAATGACATGCGCCAGCGCGCGTACTCCTTGTTCGTCAAAACGTACGATGAGGCGCGGCAGGGCATCGTGTATCTCCGCCGTCGTGCGGGTGACGCAGATCGCATCGCTCCGTCGCTGTTTGGCGGGCGCACAGTGAAAAGGAAAGACTCCTCCGAACTCACCCCGGGCGCTCCCAACGTGAGCCTCATCCCCAACACAACAACGAGTGGCCTCGTCCCGCCGCCCAACGTCGCCACCACAACCCCAGGCGCAGAGGTGGTCGATCCCTACGGCCCGTGAGCAAAGCAAACCCAGAAACTCAAACCTCTTTGAATACAGAAAGGAATCCACATCATGGACCGCGACCGACGCCTTCATCTCGGCAGTTTTCGCCCGCTCTCAGGACAGGGCACCGGGCACCCGCTGCGCTTGCCCGCCCCTCATCTCGTCACCCACGGGGTCATCGTCGGTATGACGGGCAGCGGCAAGACAGGCTTGGTCACGGTCATGGCGGAGGAGGCCCTGCGTTGCCAGGTCCCCACCATCATCATCGACGTAAAAGGCGACTTGCCCAACCTGCTGCTCTCCTTCCCCAGCCTGGATCCCGCGATCCTCGGGCCCTGGCTGGGGAGGACGAGCGCGGGCCTGAGTGAATCTGACGTGCTCTTAGCAGTTGATGCACGCCGGCAGGCTCTCGACGCCAGTGGCATTGGTGAAGTGGAGCTGGCGCAGTTCTTCCACTCCACAAGCGTCCGCGTCATCACCCCGGGCTCGTCCGCGGGGGAGCCCTTGCATGTGCTCTCGTCTCTGGAACGCCGCTCCTCGCTGTGGGACAGCGATCAAGAATCAGCGCGTTTGGCGCTCTCCGCAGCAGTTTCCCTGCTGTTGCGGCTGATTGGGCGCGAGCCTGATCCGGCGAAGAGCAAGGAGCACGTGCTGCTCTGTGTGCTCGCGGAGCGTCGCTTCCTTGCGGGACAGAATGCTGAGCTCCCCAGCCTGATGCACGATCTCGAAGAGCCACCCATCGATCAACTAGGCGCGTTACCCATCAACACCTTTCTCAAGAAGCGCGATCGCTTGGAGCTGTCCGCTGCGCTCAACACCTTGCTCGCCTCCCCCACCTTCTCCAGCTGGCGCCAAGGAGCCAGCCTGGACGTCGCCTCATGGGTCACTCCCCAAGACGGCCTCACACCGTGCGTCATCGTCAGCGTGGCCCACCTGGACGATGAAGAACGCCTGCTGGTGCTCGGAATGGTGCTGGAGGAGATCTTGTCCTGGGTGCGCACCCTGCCCGGCTCGGGAGACTTGGAGGCGCTGGTGCTGTTCGACGAGATTTATGGTTTTTTGCCCCCGCATCCTCACAATCCGCCCACCAAACGTCCACTGGTGTCGCTGATGAAGCAGGCGCGCGCCTTTGGCGTGGGGGTGGTGGTGGCGACGCAAAACCCCATGGACTTGGACTACCGCGCGCTCTCCAACGCCGGGGTGTGGTGCCTGGGTCGCTTGCAAACGGATGCCGACCGCGCGCGAGTGGTGGACGGCCTCAGCGGCAGCATCGGCGCCTTGGGCGACCCCAAGGAGCTAGCACGCACCCTAGGCCAACTTGCGCCGCGCTGGTTTCTGACGCGCAACGCCCACAAGCCTGAAGCCGGCAACCTGCTGCTCTACCCGCGACACACCATGAGCATCTTGCGCGGTCCACTCACCCGCAGCGACCTCAAGCGTGCCTTGGCAGAGCGTCAGCCAGGATTGGACCACGGCGCCCCAAAGCTCAAAGCTGCTTCTGCAGCTTGCGCATGAACGTCTTCGTCACCGTGCCGTGGGTCTCTTCATGTTCGATGATGTCGCGGATGTGGCGCGCTTTGGTCTCTTCGGGGTGAGCCGAGTTCTTGACCAAAGTGGCCAGCTGGATGCCGGTCGATGAAACTGGCCAGGTGGGTCGTGCGTCGCGCACGGCGGCACGGTTAGTGGGTTGAGGTGCCGGCTTCGTGCGCGTCACGTCGCGAAACAGCGGTTCATTGCTGCGACGCCCACTGCCCCGACAAGACGGACACGCCGTCGAGCTCCCACCAAAGGAATTCGTGATCCGTCCGTCACCGCCACACACCCTACACGTCTCGGACTCCATCGCACTGCTTAGCGAAGAAGCGCCCGATCTGAAAGCGAGGGAGACTGGAGCCTAAGATCGGCTAGGTCTCGACTTCGAGTGCCGTGTCTGACCGCTCATCTCCCCGCCACCCGAATCAGCACCGGGTCGCGCGGACGCGCGGTGATGGACGTCCGCATGCGCGGCGGAAACGGGGAGACCGTCTGCACGCGGTAGCGGAGCAGGGTGCACACGAGGATGGTGGCGATCTCGGCCATCGCAAACTGGTAGCCAATGCAGATGCGTGGACCGCCGCCAAAGGGAGAAAACGCACCCTTGGGCAGGGTAGAGACTGGTCGCTCGACGAAACGATCGGGCCAGAAGGTTTGGGCTTGGGGATAGACGCGCTCGCTGCGCTGCATGGCCCACTGGTACAGGTACACCTGCGTCCCCTGGGTGAGTTGCGTGCCCAGCACGTTCACGGGCTCCACGACCTCACGCCCGGTAGCCCAGGCGACGGGGTACAGGCGCAGCCCCTCGAGCACTGCGCGCTGCACGGCGCCGTCGCGCATCAGGTCCGCGCGGGTAGGCACACCCGCGAAAGTCATAGCGTCCGCGGCCACGGCGTCTTGCACGGCTGGGGCTTGGCCCAATTCTGCCAACAAGTAGGTGAGGCTGAGGGCGGCGGTCTCGTGCCCCGCAACCAGCATCGTCATCGCCTCATCCACGACGTCTTGGCGGCTGAGTTGTCCGCTGCGGTGCGCCGCCAAGAGCACCCCGAGCACGCTGCCCTCCGGGGCGGGTGTGGTGAGCAGCTTATCGACCAAGGACAGTAGCGTCGCGCGGGCACGCACGAAGGCGCGATTCGTGGCCGTGGGGACCCAGGTGGGCAGCGGCGTCTGCGTGCCCAAGATGCCTTCAAAATAGCGCATCGCCGCGGCCATGGGCTGCTCGAAGTTCTCTCCCGCTTCCGGTGCGTAGCCAAACATGGTCCGCAGCGCCGTGCGCATCGCCAGACGCGCCATGGCGGCGTGCAGATCCACCAGGCTCCCGGCTGTCCACGTCGAGAGCTCCCGCTCGGCTTCGTCCACGAAGATGGCCAGTTGAGCGTCGATGGCGGCTGGCACGAATGGAGTGCTCAACAAGCGGCGGCGATCGCGCCAGGATGGACCGTCGCGCACCAAAAGCCCCTGCCCCATCAGTGCGGCGAGGCCTTGGGTGGTTTTGTCCTTGTGGAAGGCCTTGGGTTGCTTCACCTGGACCTCGTCAAACCACGCTGGGTCCCGGGTGAGAATGTGCTCAGCGCCAAACAGACGCAGCTGAAACGTGTCGCCCCAGCGATCAAAGTACGCGAGCGGAGCGTGCAGGGGATCACGGGCGAGCTTGAGGAGCGAGACGACCCCCGCTTCCCGCGGACGCGGGAGGGTATTTTCTGAGACCTGTTTCATCGCGATCCCCCGCGCTTGCGTGGCGCTGGCCCTGGCTCAAACATGCGGCGGTTCAGATCAGTGACCGTGTCCGCAAGCTGGATGCACTGTGCGTCCGCCACGGGGCTCGGCAAGTCAGCGAAATAGCCATCCACGAACAAGGCGAACTCCAGGCTCAGGCGCACGAGAAAGGCGGGATCCAGGTCGCGGCGCACAGCACCCAGCTCTTGCCCCAGCGTTACCCAGCGACCATGTTGCTCCCGCGACGAGCCTTCCGAGCTGGTGAGCGCGTCCGCAAGCCGAAAGCGCACCTCACTCTTCACCGCGGCGCGCGTGAGGCGCGAGGCCACTGGATCGCTGTTTTGGAAGCGAAAGCCGAGCAAGGTGAGCGTGTGCACGTAGTCCCAGAAGGCTGCCGCCGTGCGAGGCAGTGGCACCTGGGCGGCTTGCTCGTAGTACTGTTCATAGCATGCAGCCGCCGCCGTGATGAACAAGTCGGCCTTGTCAGCGAAGTAGTAGTAGGCCTGGCTCTTGCCCATCCCCAGCTCTCGCAACAGCTCACTGTAGGACGCCTCAGCGTAGCCGTGCTGCGCAAAGAAACGGGCCGCTGTCTCGATGATCTGCGCTTGCTGTGCCGGGGGCAGATTGCGGAATCTTGGCAACGCCATGCCCTATCTGTACCGTAGTATGTACCGCGGTACAAGTATCAAAATGGTACTTCGGGAGGTTGATGTCTCGGAATTTAACCTACGTGCGCCGGAGGGCTCGAAGCCAGGTCGACCGTCGCGTTTGCACTGTTGCGAAACACTCTCGACGCAATGACCGAGGCAGGTCTCTTTGGTCGCCTCTCGATAATATCGACTCTCGACCTATTTCACGCCGACCTGACGCAGCCGACACACGTTGGAAAAACTCCAACGGCTAGATACTTCCCGTGAAGCCCAAGCTGACCCTCGTCTCTGCGAGCGCACCGCTCGCGACGCGGACCCACTGTCCGTACTGCGCGTTTCAGTGCGGGATGACGATGAGCGCACGGGACGGCACGGGGGTAGAGGTACGCGCCGATCCGGACTTTCCGGTCAATCTGGGCCAGATGTGTATCAAGGGCTTCAACGCTGCGGCGCTGTTGGACCACCCGGAGCGTTTGACCACCCCGCTCATTCGAGCAAAGGATGGGACGCTCCAGCCCGCCAGCTGGGATCAGGCGTTTGCCTTCATCGCCGAGCGCCTGCGCTCCATCCGCGCGCAGTTTGGGCCCGACGCCAACGGCGCTTTTGGCAGCGGTGCGCTCACCAATGAAAAGGCCTACCTACTAGGCAAGTTCGTACGCATCGTGCTCGGTTCCTCGCAGATCGACTACAACGGGCGCTACTGCATGGCTTCGGCCGCCGCGGGGCAAAACCGCGCCTACGGCATCGATCGCGGACTGCCCTTCCCGGTCAGCGACATCGGCGAGACCAAAACGCTCCTGCTCTGGGGCTCCAACTGCGCCGAGACAATGCCGCCCATCATGCAATGGGTGCAGCGCCAGCGCGACCAAGGCGGCAAGTTGATCGTGGTGGACCCTCGGCGCACCGAAACGGCGCGTGCCGCTCACCTGCACTTGGCGCCCACACCGGGCAGCGACTTGGCCTTGGGCAACGGCCTGTTGGCGCTCGCCATCGACATGGACCTGGTGGATCGCGAGTACATCGAAGAGCGCACCATGGGCTTCGATGCAGTGCGGCGCTCCTTGGCCTCGTACGAACCAGCGCAGGTCGAGCGCATGACGGGAATATCCCTGCCCAAGTTGCGTGAGACCGTGACGGCTCTGGCCACCAGTGCGAGCAGCATGATCTTGTCGGGGCGTGGCCCGGAGCAACAATCCAAGGGCGCGGACACGGTCGTCACCTTCACCAACTTGATGCTCGCGTTGGGCAAGGTGGGTAAACCGTACAGCGGCTACGGGTGTCTCACTGGACAAGGCAACGGCCAGGGGGGCCGTGAACACGGGCAAAAGGCCGATCAATTGCCCGGCTATCGTTACATCGTCGATGCCGCGGCGCGCGAGCACGTAGCGCGCGTGTGGGGCGTACCGCCTGAGTCACTGCCCACCCAAGGCAAGAGCGCGTACGAAATGCTCGACGCCATTGGCACGGACGGCGGACTCAAAGGACTGCTCGTGTTTGGCTCCAACCTGGTGGTGGCTTCACCCCATGCCGGGTCCATCAAGGCCAAGCTCGCTCAGCTCGAGCTGCTGGTGGTGTGTGATGCGTTTGTCAACGAAACGGCCGAGCAAGCCCACGTCGTTCTACCCATCAAGCAGTGGGCGGAAGAAGAAGGCACGGTCACCAATTTGGAGGGCCGCGTGATATTGCGGCGCAGGACCGTGTCGCCTCCCCCGGGTTTGCTCAGCGACAATGAGATCCTATGCAAACTCGCGGCCGAACTGGGGTTGGGGGCTCATTTTGAGTACCCCGACAGCGAAGCCATCTTCAATGAGCTCCGCCAAGCCACCGCGGGGGGTAAAGCCGACTACAGTGGCATCTCCTATCGCCGGCTCGACGACGAACAAGGTGTGTTTTGGCCCTGTCCGTCGGAAGACCACCCGGGCACGCCGCGCCTGTTCGCGCAACGCTTCGCTTTCCCCGACGGACGCGCACGCTTGCATGTGGTGCACCATCGCCCCGCGGGTGAAGAACCAGACGCGGACTACCCTCTGTACTTCACCACCGGGCGCTACAAGGAGCACTACAACTCCGGGGCCCAGACGCGGCGGGTGGACAAGCTCCTGGACGCCCAACCCGAGCCTCGCCTGCAGATGCATCCCCGCCTCGCCGAGCGGCTGGGGGCATGCGACGGCGGCCTGGTCCACGTCGAGAGCCGCCGCGGGACCGTGACCTTTCGAGTGAGCGTGAATGTCGAAATTCGGCCCGACACGCTGTTTGCCCCGTTTCATTGGGGCGGCCGCGCCGCGGCCAATCTCCTCACCAACCCGGCGCTCGATCCGACGAGTCGCATGCCTGAGTTCAAGATCTGCGCGGTGCGCGCGCGAGCAGAAAGTTAAGATCATGTTACGCAAGAGAAGTCTCGTCATCGTCGGCAACGGCATGGCCACCTGTCGACTCCTGGACGAATTCGTCGCCCGCGACGCGCAAAAGCTCTACGACATCACGGTGATCGGTGACGAGCCCGGGGGCGCCTACAACCGCATCCTGCTCGGCAAGGTACTCGAGGGAGGCGAGCCCGACGTGGTGATCACCAAGCCGCCCAGCTGGTATGAGCAACATGGCGTCCGCCTGCTCGCCCCCGCGCGGGCAGAGCGCATCGACGTCGCCCAGCGCCAAGTGCTGGTGCACGACGCAGACCCCGTTCATTATGACATTGCCATCTTGGCGACGGGGAGTCAGCCAATTGTACCTGGAATCAACGGGGTGCACGACGAGGAGGGCCAACCCAAAGCCGGTGTATTCGTCTACCGCACCCTGGATGATTGCGTGCGGATTCGCCAGTACGCGCGCCCCGGCGACAACGCAGTGGTGCTCGGCGGTGGCCTTTTGGGGCTGGAGGCGGCCAAGGCGCTAAGCGATCGCGGCCTGCACGTGACGGTCATCCACTTGGGCCATGGTCTCATGAACACGCAACTCGATTTCGTGGGCGGAGAGATGTTGCGCCGACAGATCGAGCGCTGCGGCATGTTCGTGCGCGTGGGACGCACCATCGAATCAGTCCTGGGGGACGACCGCGTACAAGGGATTGTGCTCAACGATGGCGAGCATTTGCCCGCCGACGTGCTCATCATGGCCTGCGGCGTACGGCCGCGCGTGGACGTGGCCCGCAGCTCCAAGATACCGGTCAACAAGGGGATCTTGGTCAACGACACGTTGGCCACGGAGGTCCCCGGGGTGTACGCCATCGGCGAGTGCACCGAGCACGCGGGCGTCACCTACGGCTTGGTGGCCCCCGCCTGGGAACAGGCCACGGTGCTGGCTGGGCTGCTCACCGGCGCGCAACCCCAGGCACGCTACCGCGGCTCAAAGTTGTATGCCCGCCTCAAGGTCGCGGGGGTCGAGGTGGCTTCGTTTGGTGTGCTCGAGCCCACCCTGGAGACCGATCGCTCCATCCAGGTCATTGAGGAGCGGGATTTTGCCTACCGCAAGTTGGTCGTCCGCGGCCGCCAATTGATTGGTGCCATGTTCGTGGGCAACGTGAACAACGCCGCCAGCTTGGTGCAAGGCTATGACCGGGGGGACCCGCTGCCCGAAGATCCGCTCGAGGTGCTGTGCAGCTTCACCGGCGGGGGCGCAGCAAGCGGGGACCGGACCATCTGCAACTGCTTCAAAGTGAGCGAGTCCGCCATCGTGGCCTGTGTCAAAGACGGTGCCGGGAGTGTCGAGGCAGTCACCGAGCAGACCAAAGCCTGTTCGGGCTGCGGCTCGTGCAAG
>Ga0315910_10002957_pt1 | contig 14678 bp, 9 predicted proteins | sample EdamamesoilMG_FD_204470 | JGI IMG/M metagenome (GOLD analysis project Ga0315910, IMG submission 204470) | Garden soil microbial communities collected in Santa Monica, California, United States - Edamame soil | ecosystem: Environmental > Terrestrial > Soil > Garden | place: USA: California...
CCGCCGGCTAGCGAGCTCGAGCAACTCCGCGTGCGCCGAGCCGAAGCCCACGACGATCTCCCGAGGATAGTCGGTCAGGCTCGCGACGGTTTGCTCGACCGCCGTGCTCCAGCGGGTCGTGTCGGCTTTGGCGACCGAGATGCCCGTGTGGATGTGGGCAACGACGAGCGACATGCCGTGGCGTTTGGCCCACGCTGCCCCTTGGCGGATAGCCGGGAAAGAGGCGTCGCTGAGATCCGTGCCTACGAGCACGCTTGAACTGGTCATGGCGGCTTTGTCCCATGACTCAGACCGGGTTGTCGACCACGAGATGGGGCAGCGCCTGCCAGACGCTCGCCGTGGCGCAGATCTTGCGCGAACCTGGTACCGCCTCTCGCAGATTCTAGCGCACGCAGACGTCCGGTTCGGGAGGTGGCGTGGCGTAGACATCGAGCTGGCACTCGACGCTACCCAACGTCGACACGTTGAAATGCACCCCGACGCGACAGTCTCGGGAGTTGTTCGGATCGAACCACCAAGCCTGCATGCACTCGCCGCGCCCGTCACCGACCTTGGTGACTGCGAAGCGGCTGCGCTCTCGCAGCCCCGCACAATTCGAAAGCCCAAGCCCGCGATCTTCGTCCGCGCCGAAGAGCCCGGCGTCGACGCTGACCCGCTGGCTCAACACCAAGGTTTCCACGGTATTCTTCGGGTTCTGGGCGCAATGGAGCTCTCCGGAGCACTGGCGGCCGGCGCAGCAGGGTTCGAGGAATGCGCCGCACTCGGATCTGCACGTGCCTGCCACGCAGGTGGCTGCGGGAGAGCAGCGGCCTTGGTCACAGGGTTGTTCGGGCTCTCCGACGCGTACACACTGATCCGCAACGCAGCCAAGACCACCATCGCACGCGGGCGCGTCTTTGCAGCATTGCTGGGCTTCCTTGCCGCAAAACTGACACAAGCGCTCGGTCTGCGCCGTTCGGAACGTGCTGCGAGCAACGGCCAGCGTCACGGGTCGTGCGCTACTCACGCGGGTGGCACCGCCCGATAGCTTTTCTTGGGTGAAATTGGCGCCCAGCGGCCCGCTTTCGACAGCAACCTCGAGCGCTTGACTGTTTTGGGAGCTGAGCACTACCGAGGGTGTGCCCACCAGCACCTTGTGGACGTAGGTGTAGTCGCTGCTGCACAGCGCCCGCAAACAGGCGTTTTCGCGCGCTTGCCCCTGCAGTTTGGTAGCGACGCCCACGAGCGTGGCGAAGTGCGCCGATCGGATCACCACGTGCGCTGTTAGTCTTTCGCCGCGTGCGACGCCCGCCTTCACGCTCGGCAACCACGGGATCAGGGCTGAAAGGCCGGCATTGGCGCCGACCGAGCGATCGACGACGAACTCGTCGTCGATGCTCAGATCGAAACCGGTCTCAGGGTGGGAAACCAAGGCGCCGTAGCCCTCGGGAGTGTCGAAGCAGTTCGACAGCGCATCTTCTTCGGCGGCCGTCGGCGGGCCGTAGCGTCCCAGTTCGGTGACGCCGGGAATATCGAGGCAGGCGAGTTCGGTGCCGACCTGTGCGGCCTTGACGGCCTGATCCAAGAGCGGTTGGAGCCGCGTGCAGTAGCTGGTCTGCTCGGGTGTGGGCGTGGGTCGGGGTTCACTCGCTACGTGGCGTTGAGAAGGTTCGAGAGGCTTGGCAGAAGGGCCACACGCGCATCCCAATGCGCCGGCCAGCACCAATGCTGCCACCCGAGGGCTGTCTGCAACCGCCATCCACCGAAGCCTAGCCTGCTCGCGTGGCTGGTAAAGGGTTACTTCGCAGCAGCGGCCAGAGCGCGTTCGATGCTCGCGAGCATGTCGCCGAGGATGAGCGGTTTGTCCAGGATGTCGGACGCGCCGAGCTCGTGCGCCCGCCGCCGTGCCGAGTCGGAAGCATCGGTCGTCATCAGGATCGCAGGCAGCGATCGTCGGCTTTCCCTGAGCGCGCTCAAGAGCTCGACGCCGCTCATCACCGGCATGTGCATGTCGGTGATCAAAAGATCTGGGTGAAAGGATTCTTCCAGGACGAGCGCTTCGTTGCCGCGATGCGCCACTTCGATCGCGTAACCCTCGTCGCGTAGCAGGTCGGCGAGCGCCGCCGCCGCGTTGTGGTCGTCGTCCACGACTAGGATGCGTGGTTCAGTGGAGTGCGTCATCGGCAAGACCCCCGTGGTCCACCAAGCAAACGTTGTGCCACTAGTGGAACTTCGTGAGCCCGCGCTAGTACGCCGAGTTGCGCCTCCGCAGGCTTCGTTTTCGCGCAGACGCTGCGCGCTACGATGCCGTTGGACCGGGACCCTGACCTTGGGTCGACCCCTGCCCACGCTGCTGCGTCTGAGTTTGCTGCTGCGCGTCAGGCTGCCCTTGGGCCGGCGGAATGCTCGACTTGCCGCGCTTCCGCTCGACGTCGACACCCACCGTCACGCGATGTGCGCCGCCCGCGAGCACCACGCCCTTGAGCGGGCTCACGTCGCTGAAATCGCGCCCCCACGCGACGGTCACGTGTCGCTCGGTGGGAAGCACGTTGTTGGTCGGATCGAAATCGAGCCAACCGTAGCCGGGCAAGTAGGTGGCAGCCCACGCATGCGAAGCGTCTGCCCCAACGAGGCGCTCTTTACCCGGGGGAGGCTGTGTCTCGAGGTAACCCGAGACGTAGCGGGCGGGGAGCCCCAGCGAACGCAAGCAACCCACCGCAACGTGCGCAAAATCCTGGCAGACGCCGCGTTTCTCGCGGAGCACGGTGGCGAGCGGCGTGCTGATGTCCGTCGAGGCTGGTTCGTACTTGAACTCGGCGTGGATGCGCGCGTTGAACTCGATCACCGCTTCCTTGAGGTTCCGCCCCGGCGTGAAGGTCGTGTTCGCGTACTCGCGAAGCGACGAGTGGGCACGCACCAGCGGTGAGTCGAAGCAGTACTCCTGCACTCCGACCAAACTCGCCTCGATGCGCACCTGCTCTGCGAAATGGTCCCATGCGATCGGGGCCACTTCCGCATGCGAGATCGGCACCACCACCTCGAGTTCGGTCTTGGAGATGACCTCGAGCCGATCGTGCGGCGACAAAACCTCGAACTGATGGATATTATTGCCGAAATAGTCGACGAGCATGTGCGAACTGGAGGGCTCCGGCGACACAGTGAGCTCGTACTGGGCAACGTACTGGTTGGGGGTGGCTCGCGGCTTGAGATGAGCCAAGTGATGCCCGTGCAACACCGGGTTCTCGTAGTCGTACGTAGTGCTGTGAACGACGGTGTAATACATCAGCGAACCATGACCGGAGCTCTCGAGAACAAAGAGAGCTAATCGGCCTCCAAGTTTTCATCGATCCACGCCGGAGCAGCGACGGCGTGAGACGTCTCGGCGTGTGAGAAGTAGGTGCTCGTCAGGTCGTCCGAGAACTGCCACAAGAGGTTGACCCCTGCTTCCGCCAACTCCCATAGACCGGAGCCATCGCCGGCACAGGCACGCCCGACATCCGCCGTCAAAAGGCTGCCCTGTAGCGCGATCACGCGTTGTTCGGCGCGGCTGCGCAGCGCAGGGTTCGCGCGAGGCAAGCTGCGGATGTGGTGCATCAGCAAGTTCACCTGATACAAGAGCGAACGCGGGTTGGTGTCGTCGGTCAAGAGCAGGTCGACGACCGGAGCTGGTTGCAGACTGCTGAGGTAACGCGTGCGGTAGGTGAGCAGGCTGTCGCACACGTCGAGCAGCGCTTCCATGCGCGTGCGAGTTGCCTGCCGTTGCAGCATGGTTTGTAGCAGCATCAACGTGAACACACCGCGCTCGACGCGCTTGCCCATGTCGAAGAAGGCCCACGCGTGGCCGTGCACCATGTTGTCGAGCGACGTGCCGGCGACCGCCGCCATGTTGGTCAAGATCTCGGTCAAGAGATCGATCGCCACATCTCCCTCTTGCACGCCGGGCGCCGGCGACACGTGTTCGAGCTGGCTGCCGAGCCGCCGAAACACCTCCCACGCGTCGCGCGAGAGGCGGCTGCGAACGCGCTGGGTCAAGGCGCGCACGCGTGAGATCGCAGCAGGCAGGTTGTTGCTCTGCGCGCGGTCGAAAATCACTCCGAGCAACACCGCCTCGACGGCGCGGGACGACCCGCTGGCTGCAACTTGCGACGCTGCGGGCGGGATGATCTCGAGCCGCTGGAGCGCCGCCAGAATGCCGCTGAGCGCGTTCGGCGCGTCCGGGCTCGCTTCGAAGCCTGATCGCTCGAGGCCCGCCCGTACCAGACGTGCGATGTTGTCGCAGCGTTCGGAGTGGCGACCGAGCCAGTAGATGTCGTCGAGCAATCGGCTCGGCAGACGCACGCCGCCGCGCTTGAGCTCGAGCACGCTTTCGGGCATCGCCGGCAGTGTCTGTTGCGCTTCTGGGCTGCCCGAAGGAACCCAAACGTCCATCGTACTGCGATCACTCGCGCCACTCAGAAAGAGGCCGTCGGGTGCCGAGTCGAGGCGCGCCAGGCCGCCGGGCAACACCTTGTAGCCGTTCCCATCGCGACTCAGGAACATGCGCAGGGCCACGCTCTGCGTGCCGAGCCGGGACTCTTCCCACACGGGAGCGACCGACAAGGCCGGCCAGCGCTCGGCGACGAATTCTTCGGGGCGCGCCTTCAGTTGCGCCACGAGTGCTTCACGCTGAGGCGGCGCGGTTTCCGCCGGCAGCACCAGGTCGCCCTGGCGTTCGCGAAACGCTGGTTTGATGATCCAGTCGTCGAGGGACGCGAGCACGCGGCCAAGTGAGATTCCGTCGCCACACCAGAGCGTCTCGACCGAGGGCAAGATCAAGTCCTCGCCTAGCAGGTACTGGGCGATCTTGGGTAGGAAAGCTTTGAATGCGGGGCTCTCGACCAGGCGCGAACCAAGCCCGTTGGCAACGCCGACGTGCCCGGCGCGAGCGGCACCCACGAGACCGGCGACGCCAAGGATCGAATCCTCGCGCAACTCGAGCGGGTCGCAGAAGGCGTCGTAGACGCGCCTCAGCACGACGTCGACCCGGCGCAAGCCGGAGAGCGTCTTCATGTACACGATGTTGTCGCGGACTGTCAGATCACGCCCTTCGACCAGCTCGAACCCGAGATAGCGGGAGAGGTAGGCGTGTTCGAACGAGCTCTCGTCGTGCATGCCAGGCGTGAGCATCGCCACGCGCGGGGGCGAAGCCCCGGGTGGCGCGAGGCGCTCGACGGTCTGGCGCAGCGTCGCGAAGAAGCCATTGATCTTGAGCGTCGAGTATTCGCGGAAGAGTTCGTGCAGCGTTCTGCCGACTACCAGCCGGTTTTCGAGCGCGTAGCCCGCGCCGGCGGGGGCCGAGGTGCGATCGGAGAACACCTGAAAGCGTCCGTCGGGGCCGCGCCCGATATCGGTGGCGTACAGGTGCAAGTGGTGTCCGCCGAGCGGCGTCCAGCCGTGACAAGCGCGCCAGTACTCCGGGTTGCCTAGCACCAATCGCGGCGGCAAAATGCCTTGCTTGATCAGGCGCTGTTCGCCGTAAGAGTCAGCGATCACGGCGTTCAACAGCACCGCGCGTTGCGCTAGGCCACGGCTCAGCTCGGCGAACTGCTCGGGCGCGATCACCAGCGGCAGCGGACCGAGCTGCCAAGGTCGATTGCTGCCCTCCGGGGAGCCGAGGATGTTGAAGGTGACCTCTTGCTCACGAATGCGGCGCAGAATCAGTGCTCCCAAGCGGCGCATCTCGGCGGGTGTCTTGCCTTCGAGGTAGCTCAAAAGCTGACGCTGCACTTCCCGTGGCTGCTCGGGCGACTCCCAGAACTCGTTGTACGGAGGCGCTGGCACGGTACCAGCCGTGTCTGGCGCTACGGGTCCAGTCGGCGGAGCGAGAGAGGAATGGATGACCATGGAGCCTAGGCCCCCCCGGGCCCAAAAAGACCTGAAGTGGCCAGGCACTTTGACAGTTCTTCAGTCACTGTACAACTGGCTACTGAACGAAAAGCAGGCCCTTCCGCTGCAGCGCGCTTCCCGTGTTCGTCCGAGAGTCGGTCACAGGGTCACGAGCCGTCGCAGGTCCAAGGTCAGAGGAAACTCTGGTGGCGTGGGCAACTCGATCGCGCGGTAGCTGAACGGGGAGTGCCCGGCGTGTTCGAAGCGGGCGATGCGACGGCTTTCCGCGGCCACCGCGTTCACGGGCCGATCGTCGTTGGCGCGCCCGCCGGGATGCACCACGTGATACGTGCAACCTGTCACGGGTCGTTGGTTCCAGGTGTCGTAGATGTCGAACCTGAGCGGGCTGTGGATCCCGATGTTGGGGTGCAGACACGAGGGCGGTTGCCAGGCGCGATAGCGCACGCCACACACCGCTTCTTCTTCAACGCCAGTGGGGTGAAGCGGAAGTTTCACCTGGTTCACGCACACGGTGTAGCGCTCGCGCAGCAGGCCCTTCACCTTGACCTGGAGCTTTTCGAGCGATGAATCCACGAAGCGAGCTTGCCCGGTGCCCTGGATCGACTCTTCGCCGAGCACGTGCCACGGTTCGAGCGCGCCGCGAAGCTCGAGTACGACGCCGTCCTTCTCGACCTGCCCGTAGAACGGGAAGCGGAACTGGTAGTGTGGATCGAACCAGCTGTAGTCCACCCTGATGCCGCGGTCTTGCAGGTACAAGAGCACGTCGTCCAGGTCCTGCTTGACGAAGTGCGGCAGCAGGAAGCGATCGTGAAGCGTCGTGCCCCAACGCACTAGCGGCGTTTCGTAGCTCTCATTCCAGAAGAGCGCGATCAGCGCGCGCAAGAGCAGTTGCTGGACGTTCGCCATGCGCTGATGCGGCGGCATCTCGAACGAGCGCAGCTCCACCAGGCCCAAGCGCCCGGTCGAGCTGTCAGGCGAGTACAGCTTGTCGATGCAGAACTCGGTGCGGTGTGTGTTGCCCGTGACATCGACCAGCAAGTTCCGGAGGATGCGGTCGACCAACCAGGGCTGCACGTATTGTCCGGGCTTCGGCAGCTGGGCGAGCGCGATCTCGAGGTCGTAGACGCTGTCGTTGCGGGCCTCGTCGACGCGTGGGGATTGCGAGGTCGGCCCGATGAACCTTCCCGAGAACAGGTAGGACAAGGACGGGTGGTTGTGCCAGAAGCGGAGCAGGCTGCCGAGCACGTCCGGCCTTCGCAGGAACGGGCTCTCGAGAGGATGTGCGCCACCGATCACGAGGTGGTTGCCGCCACCCGACCCGATGTGCAGACCATCGAGCTCGAACTTCTCTGCCGCCAAATACTCGCGTTTGGCAGCCTCGTACAGCTGATCCGTCTGCGTCACGAGCTCGTCCCAGCCGTACACGTACGGCAGGTTCACCTCCAGCACACCCGGATCGGGAGTCACTTTGAACACGCCGATGCGGGGGTCGACGGGCGGAGGGTAACCCTCGACCTGCACGGGCAGCCCGAGCTCACTCGCGGTGGCTTCGATCGCGGCGATGAGCTCACAGAAGGCGTACGTGGTGTGGACTGGTGGCAAAAAGACGCGCAGGATGCCTTCACGCGGCTCGACGCAGAGCGCGGTGCGCACCAGGCCAGTGGCGGATTCCCAGGGCAGCGGTGCGCTGTAAGGGTCAGCCGACGTGCCTTCGCCCGCGCGGTGGCGCTCGCGCTCGCGTTCACGCTCGCGCTCAGCCACCTTGTCGCCGGCCGTCTTGTCGCCATCCTGGCTTTGCTTCGGAAAGCGCCGTTGCCGGAGCGGCGCGCCCGCACCTGCGCCCGACCCGCTGGGGCCGAGCGGAAATACGAATTCTTTCGGCAGTGGTGGGAACTCGATGGTGGGGTCCGGCGGATGATCGCCATCCTGGTCCAGGCGCGCCACCCAAGCTTGCGAATCGAGCGGCAGTCGGAAGCCCATGGCCGAATCGCCAGGCATCAGGTAGCAGCGCTCTTCGCGCATGAACCAATGGCCCGAGATCCAATGGGTGCCGGTGTGCGCCAGCGGCAGCAACCAGCCGACCCGAGTGTCGAGGCCTTGGCGGAAGACGCGTGCGAGACGGTCGCGTTCGACGGGCTCTTCGAGCCGCGAGTCGAAAGGATCGACGTTCACGGGCAAGCGCCGTTCGCGCCACAAATAGTACCAGGTGTCTTCGTAGGCGAGCATGAGCCCGTTCTTCACGAGCCCCAAATTTTCGATCAGGCGCCGCGCGAATGCCTCGGCATCGTCGATCGTGTGGCCGAGCGGTTCACCGGTGCGCGCTGTAAAACGGTGGTCGCTCCACAAGTTCACGCCGTCGTGACGGTAGTAGACCGACGTGGCCCAGCGTGGCAGTAGTTCGCCCGGGTACCACTTGCCTTGGCCGTGATGGATCACTCCGCCCGGCTGCCACAGGTCGTGCAGCCGCCGCAGCAGGCGATCGCCCGTGGCATGTTTGGTTCCGCCCAACGCGGCCAGGTTCCATTCGGGAGCATCGGGCTCTTTCGAGCTGACGAAGGTGGGCTCGCCGCCCATCGTCAGTTTCACGTCGCCTGCGGCGAGGCGTGCGTCGACCTCGTGACCTACTTCGAGGATCTTCGCCCACTGCTCGTCCGAATACGGCTTCGTGACGCGTGGAACGTCGACGATGCGGTTCACTTCCATGCGAAAGCTGAACTCGGTGTCCGCTTTCTCGGTAGCGCCTTCGATGGGAGCCGCGCTGCTCGGCTGGGGCGTGCACGCCACCGGGATGTGTCCCTCCGCGGCGAGCAGCCCGCTCGTGGGGTCGAGCCCGACCCAACCGGCGCCCGGTACGTAGCACTCGCACCACGCGTGCAGATCGGTGAAGTCCTCCACTGGACCGCGGGGCCCCTCGATCGGCGGCTCGTCGGGCTTGAGCTGCACCAGGTAACCCGACACGAAACGCGCGGCGATGCCGAGCTGCCGAAACAGCTGCACCAAGAGCCACCCCGAATCGCGGCACGAGCCGCGGCGCAGCGCCAGCGTTTGCTGCGGTGTCTGCACGCCGGGTTCCATGCGAATCACGTACTGGATCGCCTGTGACAGCACGCGGTTCGTGTCTACCAAGAAGTCGACCGTTCTCCGTGGAGTGCGGTCGAGTGTTTCGATGAACGCGGCGAGCTCGGGCGACAAGGGCTCGGTCTCGAGGTAGGGCTTCAGCTCTTGTTTCAGGCTCTCGTCGTAGCTGAACGGGAACTGCTCGGCCTTCGGCTCCAGAAAGAAGTCGAACGGGTTGTAGGCCTCGAGGTCGGCGACGATGTCGATCTTGACCTCGAACACATTGGTCTTCTCGGGGACGACGATGCGCGCCACGTAGTTGCCATGCGGGTCTTGGTGCCAGTTGAGGAAGTGTTCACTCGGCTGAATCGAGAGCGAGTAGCTGTGGATCGGCGTGCGATTGTGCGGCGCAGGTCGGAGTCGAACCACCTGCGGGGACATGCTGATCGGACGATCGTACTGGTAGCGAGTCGTGTGGTTGATAGCGACGCGAATGGACATGATATGCCCTTGGCAAGTGGTGGACGGTCAGAGGGACTGGGACTGGGACTGAACTGCCGCTTCGTCGGACAACTCGAAGAAGCGCTGGTGAATGGATTCACCGATCTCGTTCAGAGCTACTTGGATTCGGTCCAGATATTGGTGCAGTCCTTGTTGCATGATTGTCTCGATGTCTGCGTAATCGAGGTTGGCTCGCAGCTGCCCCAACTGTCGCTCGGCCAGGTTCTGGTAGGTGTTGAACGGGCTCTTGGTGATCGCGTGCAGGCTTTGTTGCGCCAGCGCCACGCAATAGTGGATCGAGCGTGGGAAGGCATTGTCCAAAATCAGAAACTCAGCCACGTGGTTCGGCGCCAACACTTGATAGGCTTGCCTGTACATCTGCAGTGCGCTCGCCGAGTTCAACAGCGCCGCCCAGCCCACCTGATCGTACGTCGAACTGATGTCCTTGACGGTCGGCGAGAGCGCGAAGTACTTGACGTCGAGAATGCGCGAGGTCTTGTCGGCTCGTTCGAGGAGCCGCGCCAAGCGCGAAAAGTGCCAGGCCTCACCGCGCGAGAGTGTCGCGTCGGTGACGCCCTGAAAGTAGTTTCCGGCGCGCCGCACGCGATCGTAAAACGATGCCATCTCTGCGAAGGGTTCATCGCGCTTCGCAGCGTCGGTCACCGTCAGGTACAGCACGTTCAACTCTTCGAACATTTCTCGCGAGATGACCTCGCGCACGGTCAGCGCGTTTTCGCGCGCGTGAACGATGCTGGAGACGATCGAATGCGGGTAACGCCGATCGAACGTCAGAAAGCGCATCACGTTTTCGGGCGTGGGGTCGCCGTAATGTTCTCGGAACCAATCTTGGTCGCCGGTGGTCAAAACCAGCGGTTCCCAACTCTGCCGTTGACCGTGTGAATCCAAAAGCAAGTTGAAGTTGACGTCGATGAAGCGCGCCACGTTTTCGGCGCGTTCCACGTAGCGGCTGGTCCAATAGATGGCGTCGGCAACGCGGCTTAGCATAGTTCTATCGTCCTACTCATTGTCTCGAGCCCGTAGGCCTACTCACTCTTCGAGCACCCAGGTGTCTTTGCTGCCGCCGCCTTGCGATGAGTTGACGACGAGCGACCCTTTCCTGAGCGCGACACGGGTCAGTCCCCCTGGTTGCACATACACGTCCTCGCCGTACAGAGCAAACGGTCTGAGGTCGACGTGGCGCGGTTCGAACTCTTGTTGCACGATGGTGGGCGCGCGCGACAGCGAGAGCGTTGGCTGTGCGATGTAGCCTCGCGGGTTCTTCTTGATGCGGCCGATGAACTCCACTCGCTCTTCCGGGGTGGCGTGCGGACCGATCAACATGCCATAGCCGCCAGCACCGTCGGTGGCCTTTACTACGAGGTCTTTGATGTTCTCGATCACATGCTGGCGTTGCTTCTCTTCGGAGCAGATGAAGGTCGGAACATTGGGTATGATCGCGTCTTCATCGAGGTAGTACTTGATGATGGCTTCCACGTAGGCGTAGATGGCCTTGTCGTCGGCGACGCCCGTGCCAGGTGCGTTTGCCAACGCCACGTTGCCCTTCTGGAACACGTCCATCACCCCCGGGATTCCAAGCAAAGAGTCGGGTCGGAACACCTTGGGGTCGAGGTAGTCGTCGCCCACGCGCCGGTAGATGACGTCGACGCGTTGGAGGCCTGAAGTGGTGCGCATGTGCACGAACCCGTCGCGCACGACCAGATCAGGGGCTTCGACCAACTCGACGCCCATCTGCTGCGCCAGAAACGCGTGCTCGAAGTAGGCGCTATTGAAGCGACCGGGCGTGAGTACGACAACACGCGGTTTTGCGGCGCGTGCCTGACCCAAGTAGCGCAGCATGCCGCGTAGCCGCATCGGGTAGTCGTCGACGGGACGGATGTGGACGCTCTCGAATACCTTGGGTAGGGTGCGTTTGAGAATGTGTCGATTCTCGAGCACGTAGCTGACTCCGGAGGGGCAGCGCACGTTGTCCTCGAGCACATGGAACTGGCCCGACTTGTCTCGCACCAGATCGGTGCCGCTGACGTGACACCAGATCCCTCGCGGTGGGTTCAGCCCGATGCAAGGTTCGCGGAACTCGGCGCAGCTCCGAATCAGGTATTCAGGGACGACTTTGTCTTTGAGAATTTTCTGTTCGCCGTAGATATCCTGCAGGAACAGATTCAGCGCGACGATGCGTTGCTTGATGCCGCGTTCGATGCCGTCCCACTCGGCGGCAGCGATGACTCGCGGCACGATGTCGAACGGGAAAATGCGTTCGGTGCCTTCGCCCTGCTCGTCGCGTAGGGTGAAGGTGATACCGGCCGTGAGGAACGCTTGCTCGGCCGCTTTCTGGCGCTGACCGAGGGCCGAACCCAAGGCCCCCAGCCCTTCCACGATCTTCGCGAAGCCGCGTCGTGGCCTGCCGACCGCTTCCAGCATTTCATCGTAGTAAGGGCCATTTTCCGGATCGTAGGTCGAGAAATCCATGCGCTTGCCTTTGATGCTGGGTAGCAGAGCAGCCCACCGGCACGCCACGCTTTCTCGATTGTTTCTGTCCGGTGTCGTTGCTCCCGGGTCGTTCTATTCCTCCACCGCTGAACGGTCCGTCGCTCGGTCGGCGTAAGGGTCCCGAACGGGCCTACCGGCTGTGCAGTTCGACGAAGTCGGCTTCGGTGAGGATGCCCACGAGCTTGGTCCCGTCGACCACGGGCAGGCAGCCGATCTTCTGCTTGAACATCAACGTGGCTGCTTGGCTGAGGGGTGTGTCAGGTCTCGTCGTGAGCACGTTGGTGCACATCACTTCCTTGACTAGCAGAGTATCCAATGTCTTCTGCACGGCGTGGGTGCCGTAGCCGAGCGCCTTCAGGAGCCCGCTGTGGAACAGATCGCGTTGCGACAACACGCCGGCGAGCTGGCCTTCTTCGTCCACGACGAGGACGTGCCGAATGCGGCCGAGGTTCATTACACGGTCGGCGGTGAGCAGTGCTTCGTTGCGGTCGACGGTGAATACATCCGCCGTCATCAGATCTCGAACCAGCATCTTCGTGGAGTCGTCTCCCATGGTTACCTCGTTATTGGATCGGTTTGCAATGACCGCGCCACCAAGAACACTTGGGGAAATCCCCGCTGCCTCGCGAAGTTAGCAGCTTGGCGGCGAGGGCCGCTGCGAAATGTTTGCCGATCTGGCGTTTATGGGCCCCGCTCGTGATCAGTCTCTGCGCTTTTGCCGGGCCCTTGCCAGGGTTGGAGTGTGCGGGCAGAGTTCGCCGATGCGAGAGCGCAGCCATGAGAGCGCGACGGAATACCAATGCGGCGGGCGCTTGGCATGCGTGCTGGCGCTGACTTCGCTCGGCTGCGGAAGTGCGCAGCCCTCCCCGCCACCTGCCCCGCCGCGTCCCGCAGCGACCCTGGAAGCCCCGCCCCAGGTCGCGCCGCCCCCCGCGGCCGAGCCTGTTTCGAATCGCGTCAAGCTGATCGAGTCGCCCCCGCCCGGCGAAAGCGCCGTCCACTTCAGCATCGCCGCGAGCGCCGCGTCGGCCGCTCCGGGGGGCACGTTCTGGCTCGCCGCCCGCCTCGATCTGGCGCCCGGCTATCGAGTGTTCTGGGTGAATCCTGGTGCCGAGGGGCGGCCCACCCGGATCGAGTTCCACGTGCCCGACGGCTTCGAGGTATCCGAGGCGCGTTTCCCCGTGCCCGAGAAGTTCGATCTGGGAGACGCAGGCGTCGCCTATGGCTACCGCGACGACACTGCCGCGTTCGCAGTGGTGCGCGCGAAGCCCGACCTGGACCCTGCTGCGACGTATCGCTTCGATGTCGAGGCGAGCTGGCTTGCTTGCGAAACGCGCTGCTTCCCCGAAAGCGCGGCGGCCTATGTCGAGCTCGCTGCTAGCGACGGCGCGGCGCCCGACGAGTTTCCTCGTGAGCTAGCGCGTCTGCGCGATGCGCTCCCGACACCGCTGAGCGAGCTGCCTGGTGTCAGCTATCGCTGGCGGCGCGGTGGACGTTTGCAGTTGACCGCGGCGGCTACCGAATGGCTCGAGTTCCTGCCAGAGCACCCGCAAGATCCGAAGTTGGTCGACGTCGACACCAAGTCGAAGCCGGGAATGCTCAAGCTGCGCTTCGAATCCGGGACACCGGGCAGTCGCGTGCAAGGCCTCGCCGTCAGCGGGTCCAGCCAGAGCCCTCGTTACGTGCGCGTGGACGTTCCCTGGCCCGAGCAGCCTCGGCACTGATTGCGTCCGAGGGCTGGCATGCCGGTTGCTGTTACCGCCTTCCATGAAGGTGTACCGCTGGTTGCTTCTGGGTGTTCTGTTCGGCGTGTGTGTGCTTACGGGGCGTTGGCTGAATGCACAGCCCTTCGCTCCTGTCCGCGCCGCGGATCCTGAAAAACCTGCGGCGCGCGTCGAGGTTTCCTCAGCTCCAGCGCAGGTCGCGACCGTGCCGCTAGCCTCGCTGCCGGCGAGCGAACCGGCGCCCACACCGGCGCTGGCTCACAACACGAACGTACTCCTGGTGGGCTTGGACCGTCGCCCCGGTGCCACGCGTGGTGGGCGACCGGACACGATCATCGTGGCGAGCTTCTCCGAAGAAACCGGGCAACTCGGGTTGGTCAGCGTCCCGCGCGACCTGTACGTCGACATTCCGGGTTACGGCTCCGACCGGATCAACGCTACGGCCGTAGCCGCACTCAAGCTTCGGCAAGACCCTGGCGAGCTGCTCGAGAGCGTCGTCGAAACCACGCTCGAGATCCCGATCGCCCACACCGTCGTGATCGACTTGGGTGGTTTCGAGCGCGCCATCGATGCCATTGGCGGCGTCGATGTCAACGTGCCCTGCGCCATCGCTGACAACTTCATCGATCCGAGGCAGCCCGACCAGCGGCGAGCGCTCGACATCGATGTGGGGTGGCAGCGCATGAATGGCGCGACCGCCGCCATGTATGTTCGTTCGCGCCACGGTCGCTCTGATTGGAGCCGCGCGCGACGCCAGCAAGCCGTGCTGCTCGGTGTCAAACGCCAGTTGCTCAGTGCTGCTGGGTTCACCCGAGTTCCGGCGCTCCTCGACGGACTCGAGAAGCTGATCAGCACAGACCTGTCGCGCGCTGAGATCCTGGGGCTCGCTGCGCGTCTGCTCTCGGTCGATCCCAAAGACGTACATGGCCTCGTGATCGGCTATCGCGAGACGGAAGGGCACATGACCAAGGACGGCAAGGCCGTGCTCTTGCCCAAACCCGCGGCGATACGTGCCAAGCTCGA
>Ga0315910_10002958_pt1 | contig 14671 bp, 10 predicted proteins | sample EdamamesoilMG_FD_204470 | JGI IMG/M metagenome (GOLD analysis project Ga0315910, IMG submission 204470) | Garden soil microbial communities collected in Santa Monica, California, United States - Edamame soil | ecosystem: Environmental > Terrestrial > Soil > Garden | place: USA: California...
CCCAATCTGTTGCGGGGAAATTTTTTTTCTTCAAACTTCATTACAGCAGGTATAGCATTGGCCTGTACTTCTGTGGTTGGCATATTATATACTCCACGACTTAACAAATATGTTTTGCGAAGCGAATCCCTTTCACCCATTACCGACACCGTCATATTGCCCGTATCTTTTTTATTGATAAATGACAAAACAGATTTTACATCCTCATCATTGATTGTCATTAATGGATTTTTTGCAGGCTTTGATTGCGTTACATCGCCTTCATATCCCACTTCTTTAGTGTTGTTAAAAAATGCGGCCAGCGAATAGTAATCTTTTTGTGTAAAAGGATCATACTTGTGATCATGACATTGGGCACATTCAACAGTCAATCCCAAAATTCCTTTGCTGAATGTTTTTGTTTTATCAATCAGGTATTCAATCCTGTATTCTTCATCAATTACACCACCTTCTTCAGTGTATTTATGATTGCGGAAAAAACCAGTAGCAAGAATTTGTTCTTTGTTTGCATCCGGCAGCATATCACCCGCTATCTGCCAGCTAAGGAATTTATCGTAAGGAATATTTTTATTAAAAGCATGAATTACCCAATCACGCCAGGGCCATTGTGTTCTTATGTTATCATCCTGGTAGCCATAACTATCAGCATATCTTGCAACATCCAGCCAATGCAAAGCCATTTTTTCTCCATACTGTGGCATGCTCATCAGCTCATCAATTGTCTTTTCATAAGCGGTTTCTGATTTGTCATTCAGAAATTTATCCATCAGTTCAATGGATGGAGGTAACCCCGTAAGATCAAGCGCTGCTCTTTTCAGCAATCTTTCTTTATCTGCTTCTTCATTGTGTGATAAATTTTGTTCATCTAATTTTTGCAAAATGAAATAATCAATTTCGTTTTTTATCCAATCCTTTTCACCAACATTTGGCAACGCAGCCTTTTGAGGTGCTGTGAAAGCCCAATGTGTTTCATATTTTCCGCCTTGCTGTATCCATTTGCGGAACAGTTTTATTTCATGTTCGGTTAATGCGCCCAAATGTGAATCGGGTTCGGGCATCATGTATGATGTATCGGTGGATGAAATTCTCTTGTATAACTCAGATTCATCTGGTTTGCCGGGAACAATAGCAAATGCCCCTTTTGTTTCTTTTAATGGAGCATAAGCGCTGTCAGCAATATCCAGTCTTAATTGTGCTTGTCTTTTATTAGCATCAGGCCCATGGCATTTGAAACATTTGTCAGAAAGTATTGGACGGATATGAAAATTATAACTGACGGTATCAGGTAGTTTATCGCTGCTGTTATTATTAAAGCAGGATTGTATAGTAACGAGAGTTGCTACTACTGCAAGCAGAACCGTGACAAGCCTTAGTTTCATTTTGAGAAAAGGAAAGTTACAAAAAATCACCTTATTCAAACCACGTAGAAACATTAATTTCAAAGAATGAAACGTATAGAAATTGATTGCGATTTAATCAATGATTGGGATTCATTTTATTCTGTTTTTAAAGCCAAATTTGGCTTTCCGGAATTTTACGGAAGAAATATGAATGCGTGGAATGATTGTATGACCCGGTTGGATGAAGAATTTTCAGAAGTACAAATTGAAAAGGGCACAACACTCACTTTACAGTTAAACAACATTCAATCGCTGAAGCAAAGATGCCCGGATATTTATGATGCAATAGTTGAATGTTCAGCTTTTGTCAATTACAGAAGAATAGAGATGGGAGAAAAACCAATTTTATTGCTTTCCTTTTATTCATAAACTACTCTTTTCAGATAATACCCTTTAGCCCTTCATAAGATTACATCCTAAATTTGCAAACGAAATAAAGGAAAATGAAAAAAATTTACACCATTGGACATTGTACTACCAGCCTGGCCATGTTTGCTGAAACCGGTCTTGATAAGAAGATTGGCTCTACTTTTCAATTGCAGAATATCAAGTTTGAAAAAATAACTCCAGCTCAACTCGATGAAATGAAAAAGATGGCGGGTAGCTATGAAGCCTTATTCAGCAGAAGGGCCTTAAAGTATAAGGAGCTGAAATTAAAAGATAAAAATCTTACCGAGAATGATTACCGGCAATACATATTGGATGAATATACTTTTCTTAAACGCCCTGTTATTATTATCAATGATAAAATTTTTGTTGGAAGCGAAAAGAAAACTGTTGCTGCTTTAAAAGAGGCCTTGACGTAGATTGTTTTATTCATCGTAGGCAAAATACTTGTCAATATTTTTCGGGACAGATATATCTACAACTACTGTTTTCCACCAATCAGCCACTAAGAAATTATATTTTTCGGCAACGGCAAGTAGAAATTTTTTGTAAACATCTTGATCTGTTTTGTAGGGACCAGTAGTTTCCCAAATGTTTTTGACAATGTCATTTTCATAATCAAAACAAATATCAATAGATAGATTTTTGAAAGCTCTTGTATTGTGGCAAAGTATTACGGTTTGTCCATATCCAGTAGTTACTCTGGGATATTCATCAAATCCGTGTGATTTTAGAAAATCAGCAAATTCATGGGCAGAATAGTTTTTACTTTTTGTAGGCGTTGGAAAGCCTGACCTTACAAAAACTCCAGTCCACCCTTTACCGTCAAAATGCTCTTCCGAATGTTTACTAATATCAATTGCCATTTTTGAAACAGAAGTCATGTTTTCTTTTGGTAAATATTCAATTTGGCAATACTCATCTTCATGAAAATAGAAATCGTCTGAATTTATAGTGACAAGTTCTGCATGACCAGGCGTTTTCGATTTTAATAAATTATTTATAAAATTTAAGATTTTCACTTGCAAGTAATTTCAGGAATATAGCAGGCTAAATCTTGGGTAGAGTATATCCATTATGATAATGTGCCTTCAGGTATTGTGCATTTAAGCTTTCATCAGTCAACTTCCCTTTTGCTTTATCCCATGCAATTTTTTTCTGGCTGCGGAATGCAATGTTTCCTAACTGGCAAACTGTAGCAATATGTGCACCGGTGCTTAACGGGCAATTCAAATCTTCCTGTTTACCTGATTTAATTGCAGCAACAAAATTTTCCCAATGCTTTAAAAGGCCGTCATCAACTCTGTTCTTTCTTTCCACTTTCACCTTTTCTTTTGCAGCACCTTCTGCAATTACTTCCCAACCTCCACGATCTAACTCAAGTGTTCCATTGTTTCCGATAAAAGCAATGCCATGTGTTTTACCAAACAATCCATTATCAATTCCCATTGCATGATCCCATATCAAATTGAATTTATCAAATTCATATAAAGCACCCATCGTATCCGGTGTTTCCTGCGATAAATCAGGATAAGCAAAATTGCCACCCAATGCAGAAACGGTTTTTGGTACATCAGCATTCATTCCAAACACAGCATAATCCATTAAATGCACACCCCAGTCAGTCATGAGTCCACCAGCATAATCCCAAAACCAGCGGAAGTTGAAATGAAAACGACTTGCATTAAATTTTTTTGTTTGTGCAGGGCCGAGCCACATTTTATAATCAACTCCAGACGGTGGTTCGCTATCTGCAATTTTAGGTGCTGGTTTCATCCAACCCTGGTAGCACCATACTTTTACTGTCCGGATATTTCCGAGCTGACCTGTCTCAATGAAATCAACCGCATCACGAAAATGTTGCTGGCTTCTTTGCCATTGACCGGCCTGCACGATTTTATTATATTTTTTTTGTGCATCTACCATTAAGCGGCATTCTTCAATTGAATTGCCAACTGGCTTTTCTACATACACATGCTTGCCTGCCTGTACAGCATGTATCATTTGTAATGCATGCCAATGATCCGGCGTGCCGATAATCACAACATCAATATCTTTTTGCTCGAGTAATTTTTTGTAATCACCATATGTTTTCACTTTTGTTGCATCTACATTCAGCTTAGCCAGCTCACCCAATCTTTTATCCACTACATTTTTATCTACATCACACAGCGCTACAAGGTTAACGCCGGGAATCTTTAATGCTGAAGTAAGATTGCTCCAACCCATTCCATTGATACCAATAGCTCCAATATTCAGTTGATCGCTGGGTGCAATTATATTTTTAAAAATGCCCAAATGAGAAACCAGTGCACCACCTGCAACCAGTGTGGCAGAGTTTTGTAAAAATAAACGACGCTTATTCATATGGTTTGTGCTGTTTTGCTGAAGTTAAGATATAATTTTAGATTGTATCATTTGACATATAATTTAACATGCTCATCATCTCTCTTTCGTGGAATGATTTTCAAACAATACAACTGGCATGGATTGCTGTTGCAATAATGATTTTCTTTTTACTACTAAAAATAACAGCGCCTTATGGACGTCACAGCAATAGCAAGTGGGGGCCATTGATTTCAAATAAATGGGGATGGGTGATTATGGAAATGCCGGTATTAATTGTGCTGGGAGTTTTTATTTTTCCTGTAAAAGATATTTTACCACTAGTCGGTTGGTTAATGGTCGGATTTTTTTGCCTGCACTATTTTAATCGTGTGTTTGTTTTCCCGTTTCGCTTGCAGACTAAGGGAAAAATGATGCCGCTTATAATTGTGCTCTCTGCTATCTTCTTTAATATCATGAATGGCTTTTCAATTGGTTATTACTTCGGTCATTTTGCAAACTATACAAATGAGTGGCTTACAAGCTGGCAGTTTATAACAGGAACTTTAATTTTCTTTTCAGGGTTGTTTATTAACTGGAGCTCGGATAATATTTTAATTCATTTGCGTAAGCCAGGGGAAACAGGATATAAAATCCCAAAAGGTGGGTTGTTTGAAAAAATCAGTTGCCCGAATTTATTTGGCGAATTGGTTGAATGGTTGGGTTTCGCCATTTTGTGTTGGAATTTGCCAGCGGTTACATTTTTTATATGGACAGCAGCCAATCTTATTCCGAGAGCTTTATCGCATCATAAATGGTATAGGGAAAAATTCAACGATTATCCACCGGAAAGAAAAGCGATTATTCCATTTGTGGTATAAAACTATTTTTGCTGTATGATACGCAAAGCAACCAGCGATGATTTTAAGTTCATTTATGAATTATACATGGACCCGCAAATCAATCCATTTTTGTTATACGAAGATATGAATGTTACGGAATTCACTTCAGTGTACAACGAGCTGCTTGCAAAAAATGCATTGTATGTTTATGAAGTGGATGAAATACCAACAGGAATGTGTAAGCTGGTAGCGCAACAGTATCGTAATTCACATATCGTTTACCTTGGAGGAGTGGCTATTCATCCATTTTTTGGTGGTAAGGGTGAAGGATTGAGAATGATGCAGGATATTATTGAATTTGTCAAACAAAATGGATTTTTGAGGATTGAACTGAGTGTTGCCAGTATCAATGAAAAAGCAATTCGCTTGTATGAGAAGGTTGGATTTGTAAAAGAAGGAGTGCTGAAAAAATTTACTTATCTAAAGTCTGAGGATAAATTTTTGGACGAGGTAATGATGGCTTACCTCGTTTAATTAATAACGAACCCGCTTGATTGAATGAGAACATGGCTTGTATTTATTGCTTTCCTTTTTGTCTGCCCTGTATTTTCCCAGGTAAGCAGTGAGAAAAGATTTTCAAAACAGCAACTGGTTGAAGATTTGAATATGCTCACCCGTACAATTGAAAATGTTCATCCCAATCCGTATCACGCCATAACAAAAGAAGAGTTTAATAAACTGGCTGACAGCATCCGTAATTCATTTAGCGATCAAATGACAGCAGCAGAAGCATGGCCATTATACTCAAGGCTGATTGCTTCGTACAATGAAGGGCATAGCTCTATTGGTTATCCTGAAGAATTGCAAAATCAAATCCGGCAGGATTCAATAAATATTTTTCCAATATTGGTGAGAGAGTTTAATGGGGAAGCTTTTATTGCACGATATGATTTATCGGCAGATAGTTTGATTGCAACAGGGGATTTGATAACAAAGATTAACGGACAGCCAGCCAAAGAAATGATGAACTACTTTAAATCTTTTTTTGGCGGACTTGACAATTGGAAAACGATTCAGGTATTGCGTGATTTTGCTGGTATGCTTACACTGCATAAAATAAATTCGCCTTACAAGATTGAATATTTACATGATGGAAAAAAGAAAGAGGCAATTATTAATGGCATAAAACTTTCTGCATTATTTGCAAAAGCAGCAGAGGTGAGAAAAAGAAACACCTCCCAGCCTGTACAAACAAATTATTCGTTTAATAGAATTGCAAATACAGGCTACCTGAATTTTCGCTCAATGAAAGATTTGGCTGTGTTTGAAAAATTTCTTGATTCTGTCTTTGCTGATATAAAAAATAATCCCGTTGATGGATTGATAATTGATTTGCGACAGAATAGCGGAGGCAGTTCAATTTTGGGACAAAGCTTGCTTAATTATATTAATAGCAAACCTTATCGAATGGGCGGTGGCAGTATGTGGAAAGCAAGTGATGAATACAAAACATTTATACGTGAACAGGCAAAGTCAAATCCGGTATATGCATCTGCCTCTTTTAAAAACTATTTAAGTAAGGAATCCGGCGAAGTAATTACTCAAATAGATGCCAAAACATTTAAGCCTGGAAAAAATGATTTGCGTTATACGGGTAAGATTTGTGTTTTGATCGGGCCGAATACTTTTTCCAGTGCTAATATGCTGGCAAATGCAATCCAGGATTATAAGCTGGCAACATTAATTGGTGAAGCAACCGGTGAACCACCAAATGATTATGGGGAACTCTATTGGAATAAATTACCAAACACAGGGCTGAGCTTTTATACCTGCACCAAACAATTCATTCGTGCAAATGGTGATGCTGATGATCCTTATCCTGTTTTACCAGATATTGAAGTAAAACAAAACAGCAAGAGCTTGAAAGATGATGTGTTGGAGTTTGCAAAGGAATGGTTGAAGAAAAACTGAACTACTCAATAATCCTCAGCTTCGCATAATTCAGCATGATCTTCTTTTCACCATTATGTTCAAACTTCACAGTAGCAATTGGGTTATGTGCAGCCCCTTCCATTTTCATTACTTCACCAAAACCAAATTTCTGATGCTCTACTTTTTGCCCTGCTTGCAGATTGCTTGTATCGCTTGCAACAAAGTCTGCTGATGGTTTATGTTCTACAACTTTTGGCTGTGCTGCAGGAGCTAAATAAGATGGTGTTTCTTTTTTTCTTGTCTCCTGACTCCCGACTCCTGACTCCTGACTTCTTCCTCCCCATCCACGCATTCTTTCAAAAGCAGTTCCATTACCATAGCCAGATCCCTGATTTTTGCCACCACCACCGGAATAACTTCTATCTACAAACTGCTCGGGCAATTCATCAATAAAACGGCTGGGCTCATTTTGTACTAAAGAACCAAAACGATAACGTGTATTGGCATAGCTAATCCATAATCTTTTCTTGGCCCTTGTTACTGCTACATAAAATAAACGACGTTCTTCTTCCAACTCTTCTCTTGTGTTTATACTTAGCGCATTTGGGAAAAGCATTTCTTCCAAGCCAGCTACAAACACAACGCCGAACTCCAACCCTTTCGCAGCGTGAATAGTCATGAGCTTAACTGTATCTGCATTCGGATCTTTTTGATCAGCATCTGTGAGCAAAGTAATTTGTTGTAAATAACTACCAAGACTTTTATTGATTACTTCGCCTTCATCATTGTCGGGACTTTCAATCCATTCTTTAATTGAGTTAAGCAACTCCTGGATATTTTCATAACGCTGTACGCCTTCAGTGCTTTTATCATTAAAAAGCTCTTTTACAAGATTAGTCTGCTTACCAACATGTACAGCTACATCATAAGCATTATGTTTTTGCAACATACTTTGAAAGCTTTTGATCATTGTGGTAAACTCATTCAGGCTTTCTACTGTTCCTGCTTTGAATCCATGTTTTATCGGATCGCTAATCACATCCCACATGCTGATATCATTTTCATTAGCTGCAAGCACGGCTTTATCAATCGAAGTTTTGCCAATACCTCTTGCAGGGAAATTAATGATACGCTTCAGCGCTTCTTCATCTTTTGGGTTGATGATGATGCGCAAATAGGCAATCAAATCTTTTATCTCTTTACGTTGATAAAAACTAATACCGCCATAGATTGTATAAGCAAGCCCCATACGCCTCAATGATTCTTCAAATGCACGGCTTTGCGCATTGGTACGGTAAAGGATTGCAAAATCTTTATTGAAAAAATGATTGCGGAGTTTTTGTTCCTGGATTGTATCAGCGATATATTTTCCTTCTTCATTATCCGTCATCGTACGTACCAGCTTTATCTTCTCTCCCTCACCATTTTCTGTCCACAGGTCTTTTGGTATCTGACCCTTATTATTACTGATTATTTCATTCGCTGTGTTTAAAATGCTCTTTGTACTGCGGTAATTCTGTTCAAGCTTTACCACTTTCACATCATCATAATCTTTTTGAAACTGTAGAATGTTCTGAATCGTTGCGCCGCGGAATGAATAAATACTTTGTGCATCATCACCCACTACGCAGACGTTTTCATGCATTGCGCCCAGCAGTTTGATGATTTCATACTGTGCAGGGTTGGTATCCTGGTACTCATCAATTAAAATGTATTTGAATTTATGCTGGTACTTGCTCAGGCTTTCAGGAACATTTTTTAATAACTCATAAAACTTCAATAGCAGATCATCAAAATCCATTGCCCCGTTTTTAAAACAGCGGGCTGCATAAGATTTATAAATCTGTGAAATAGCAGGACGGTTTGAACGCATGTCTTCCTGCTGAATGTAATAGTCGGTTGCATATTCTGCAGGACCCACCAGTGCATTCTTTGCTGCTGAAATACGATTATAAACTGAAGCAGGTTTATAATGTTTATCATCAAGGTTTAGTTCATTCACCACCGTTTTGATTACACTCTTTGCATCATCTGTATCGTAAATGGTGAAATTATTTGGGTAACCAATCTTTGTTGCTTCACCGCGGAGTATTCTTGCAAAAACAGAGTGAAAGGTTCCGATGTATAAATTTCTTGCTTCGTTATTTCCAAGGATATGCTCTACCCGTTCCTTCATTTCTTTTGCCGCCTTATTGGTAAACGTGAGAGCGAGAATATTAAATGAATCAACGCCATTAGCCATCAGGTGGGCCACACGTGTAGTGAGTACTTTCGTTTTTCCGCTGCCGGCTCCGGCCACAATCATCAATGGTCCGTTAATATGCAGTACAGCTTCTTTTTGTTTATCGTTCAATCCGCCCAGGTAATCATTCATGGCCGCAAATTACGGTATTCAGATTTTGTAAATCTTATTGAGTATATCAATTTAATAAGTAATGTACCGCCTCTTTTTGTGGCTCTTATATTTTTCGAAAATAATCTCTCCCATCGGCTTGTTATACACCTTGCTTTCCACCCAGGAAATCGTGTCGAGATAAGCAAATGAACGTGTTTCGAAAGGATTTTTTTCGAGGTGTTTTATTTTCTGCAGAAATTTTTTCAGCGTCGGTTTTATTTTCTCAGGAGAAACATTGAATGAGTTTCTTATAAAAGCAAACATTTCTTCTTCCACTACCGTCAGGTTCTTCATTTTGGCCATAAACCGGTAAACGGATTTTATCAACGAATCCATAATATCAAAATTGCCCAATTCATAATGCGCCATCATGTGTAATAAACGGGCATAACATTGAAGATCTATGCGTAAGTCTAATGGTCCATTAATAATGCGTTGTAAATAATCAATCGCTTTTTCATACTGACCGGCACCAAAATAGAGCATGGCAATTTTATAATTGAAAACAAGTATGCGATGGGTATCCACATACAAGGCATACTCAGAAAGATTTTTTTCAATTACCGGTACCAGTTTTAATCCATCCGCAAAGCTGCCACGCATCAGGTGCAGGTTTATTTTAGCCCCATAGATATAAATAGAAGTATGTGTTCGGAAATTATCATGACGATTTGCAACAGGTGTTTTAGCAAACTGCTCAAACTGTTTCAAAATGATTTCAAACCGCTCAAAGTTGCGCAGATCAAATAATGCATTCAGCATATTATGCATCCCTTTTACATAGTGACCTGTTTCTACTTCGATCATTTGCGGCTGTTCTTCAAACATATCAATCCACTTTTGGCTGTAGCGGTAGTACATCAGGAAGTCTTGTTTGATAAATGCATACCAGCTATAGCTTTGGTAGAGATAAAGCTTTTCATAAAAACCATTTACTGCACGAATGTCTTCCGGCAAATAGCTTTTGAAAAAAGTCACCAATTCTTTTTCATCTTCTTTATTACGTGCATGACCATGCAATACAAACCAGCGATAAAGCAACAAAGCGAGATTGGAAAGATTTGTAACACGATCAATATGCCTGCTTATTTCCTGTGCTTCAATGGCTATTTGCTGTGTCTTCTCTGTTGTGCTGCGTGTGATGTGGAGTGATTCAATTTTCTTTTCCAATGAAAGCAATTGCACCAGCGTATTAAATTTTTGATTAGCTCTTGCCAGCTCTTTTGCTTTTTCCAATATACGCAGTGCCTGTATTTTTAAACCTTTATTATACAATATGCGGGCATTATCGAGGTGTTCACTCAATTGCAGATCTATATTATCTGATGTTTTTACTAAACGCAAACTTGCCAGCACTTGTTTATATAAATGATTTTTCAGGTTAGCAAGCTGTGTTTTGGTAACACCTTTCAACTTTTTCAGCAGGACAGCCTCATCATACTCCGGCATAGAAGCCAGCGCATCAAAAAGCTGGATAATCTTCAAATCCTCCTTTGCGGAGCTGCGTTTGATATAGAGTTTAAAATGCCTTTTCTCGGATTTTTCCAGCGAGTGGATGAGTTGAAATAATATGTCAGAAAACCGGTTGGACATAAATGTTAAAACGGGCCGAAACCCTTGACTGGTAATGGTTTTACAAAATTACCCCCGGTTTGGCATGATAAAACCAGCCGAAGGATGTTTTGATTGAAATAAGTGTCGCAGGTACATTTGTTCTGCGCCTTTGAATTTCATACAGCAAGCAATCGTTGAGAGTAGCAATCATCAGAGGTCCGAAAACAGAAAGAAAGCTTTTTAAAAGCACTTCATAAGAATTTCATATGGCAAGCAATCGTTAGAGGTCAGTCCGTTTCTACGGAAGGGCCTTTTTTGTTGGCCGCAATTTACCACGGATAATTTTATTAATAAAATAAAAACTTCCCTGGCAAAAATCAGAAGCTATTTTCCAGTCTTCCTTTATCCAATCGCCGCTATTTCATGATTATGATCAGTGTTCCTGCTGACCTACTGCAAATAATATTCTGAGTATCCTTTATAACTCTGTAGTCTCAAAATGAAATATTATGGCTACAAACTCAACCCCCCGCAAGTATGTTTATTTCTTCGGCGGCGGTAAAGCTGATGGAAACGAATCAATGAAAAACTTATTAGGTGGCAAAGGCGCTAATCTCGCTGAAATGGCCGGCCACCCACAACTAAGATTACCTGTTCCACCAGGATTTACTATCACCACAGAAGTATGTACCTATTACTACGATCATAAAAAAACTTACCCGAAAGAATTAAAAACACAGGTGCTTTCCTCCATAGAAAAAATGGAAAAGTTAATGGGTAAAAAATTTGGAGATACAAATGATCCATTATTGGTGTCTGTTCGTTCCGGCGCAAGGCGAAGCATGCCGGGTATGATGGAAACAGTTCTAAATATTGGTTTGAATGAAACAACTATTAAAGGATTGATAGCACAAAGCGGTGATGAACGTTTTGCGTATGATGCATACCGTCGCCTGATTATGATGTATGCTGATGTGGTAATGGAAAAAGCAGGAGGAATAGACCCCGATAGCTATCGGGGTAAAAACGGGAAAGGCATCCGTAAAATACTGGATGAAAAATTGGAATATATCAAACACAGTAAAAATTATATAAGCGATACTGACCTGACTGTTGATGAACTGAAAGAACTGGTGAAAGATTATAAGAAAACAGTAAAGAAAGTTTTAGGAACAGAATTTCCTGATGATCCCTGGCAACAACTTTGGGGAGGTGTTGGTGCAGTGTTTAGTAGCTGGAATGGAAAAAGGGCTATTGAATATAGACGTATAGAAAAAATTCCAAATGAATGGGGTACTGCTGTGAACGTACAAGCAATGGTGTTTGGCAACATGGGTAATGATAGTTGTACAGGTGTGGCATTTACACGTAATCCGGGTAATGGTGAAAATAAATTTTACGGTGAATATCTTGTAAACGCACAAGGCGAAGATGTAGTGGCTGGTATAAGAACTCCGGCGCCGGTAAATGAATATTCAAAAAATGCGCAGAGTGAACATTTTACAACACTGGAAAAACTGATGCCCGCGCAGTATAAAGAATTATTCGGTTATCAAAAGAAACTGGAGCAGCATTACAAAGACATGCAGGATATTGAATTCACAATTGAAAAAGGAAAGCTATACATGCTGCAATGCCGTGTTGGAAAAAGAAATGGAATTGCTGCAGTGCGGATGGCAACAGAAATGTTTGAAGAAAAATTGATTGATACAAATACAGCGATCATGCGAGTAGCACCCAATCAGTTGGTCGAACTATTGCTTCCTATGCTTGATCCAAAAGCTGAACAAACCAATACTGTAATTGCAAAAGGATTACCGGCTGGTCCGGGAGGTGCGATAGGTCGTGTTGTATTTTCATCTGATGATGCAGTAGAATGGTCAAGCCGTGGAGAAAAAGTAATTCTTGTAAGAGAAGAAACATCACCCGAAGATGTGGATGGAATGCATAAAGCAAAAGCGATACTCACTACCAAAGGAGGTATGACATCTCATGCAGCGCTGGTGGCAAGAGGTTGGGGTAAATGTTGTATTGTTGGTTGTGGTGATATTGAAATACATACTGAATCAAAAACTTTTAAAGCAAAGAATGGTGAACTAATAAAAGAGGGTGATTGGATAAGCCTGAATGGAACTAAAGGCCTTGTATATGAAGGCAGCTTACCATTAGTTGATATTGATATTGAAAAAAATAAATCCTACAAAGATTTAATGTGGCTGGTTGATAAGATCAAACAGATTGGTGTTCGTGCTAATGCAGAAACTCCGTCAGATGCAGGACAAGGAGTTAAGTTTGGTGCAGAAGGAATTGGTCTATTCCGTACAGAACATATGTTTTATGGTGAAGGCAGTGAAGAACCCTTGTTCTTGTTGCGCAAGATGATTGTAAGTAAAACAGAAGTTGAACGACGTACAGCATTGAATGATTTATTTAAATATGTAAAGAAAGATATTAAGGATACATTACTTGTAATGAGTGGCTACCCGGTAACAATTCGTTTGCTTGATCCACCATTGCATGAATTTGTGCCACACGACAAAGAGAAACTTCATCAGCTTAGTGAAGAATTAGGAATACGCATGAGTGTTTTAAAAAGAAGAGTATTGGCATTGCATGAAAATAATCCAATGCTTGGTCACCGTGGTGTACGATTAGGTGTGAGCTACCCGGAGATTACAGAAATGCAAATACGTGCAATTTTTGAAGCAACTGTTGAAATTATTCAATCAGGCAAAAAAGCATTTCCGGAAATTATGGTGCCGGTTACTTGTACTGTGAATGAACTTTCTCATCAGAAGCAAATTGTGGATCGTGTATATAAAGAAGTATGTGCAGCAATGAACATCCGGCGTATTCCATATTTATATGGAACGATGATAGAAATACCAAGAGCTGCTTTGAAAGCAAACCGCATGGCAGAAGTTGCCGACTTCTTCAGCTTTGGCACAAACGATCTTACACAAATGAGTTTTGGTTTCAGCCGTGATGATATTGGCGGATTCTTGCCGAACTATCTTGATCAAAAAATTCTTCCCGATGATCCGTTTCAGACAATTGACCAGGATGGAGTAGGGGAATTGATAAAACTGGGAACTGAACGTGGACGTACAACAAAACCAAATCTTAAAGTAGGTATATGCGGTGAGCATGGTGGTGATCCCGAAAGTGTGAAATTCTGTCATCGTATTGGGATGAACTATGTAAGCTGTTCACCATTCCGTGTGCCTATTGCAAGATTGGCTGCTGCGCAAGCTGCAATTCAGTTTCCAAGAATAAAAAAAGATGAATATGCTGCAGGAAGAAAGAACGGAATTACTGTTAAACGCCCTGTACAAAAAAGGCTGCCTGAACTCGTATGATTTCTGTATTGAGGAATGGGGGCAAGATGAAATAGCGTTGCTAAGCAGTAAAGCGATAGCAGATGAATTGGTTGATTCCAAACTTGCAAAATATAATGATGTACAGAAAACAGAACTGGTAATTACAAACTTTGGAAAGTACTGGGTTATAAAGGGCGGTTATTTGATTTACCTGAAAGAAGGAGAAAAAAAAATTAAACAGAAGGATAAATGCCAGGATGAAGATGATGAGAAGGACCGGCATCTTTATGCGTTGAATGAAGAATTAAAAGAAGCGAGACTAAAATTTACCAACTATCGGATCGTTACTTTCTGGTGGAGCTTTGGATTAACACTGATCAGCTTTTTACTATCATTATTTAACCTGTATATGATACTTGGCAAAAAATAGTCAATAAATAAATGAAATTTCGGTCTGAAGCTATTTAGTGTAAAAATCCGACACAATTAACGCTGCTTAACACCATCTACAATTCC
>Ga0315910_10002959_pt1 | contig 14668 bp, 12 predicted proteins | sample EdamamesoilMG_FD_204470 | JGI IMG/M metagenome (GOLD analysis project Ga0315910, IMG submission 204470) | Garden soil microbial communities collected in Santa Monica, California, United States - Edamame soil | ecosystem: Environmental > Terrestrial > Soil > Garden | place: USA: California...
ACCGTAGCGTAGACTGGGGTGCGGCGAAAGGCGTCGGCCATGCCATCCATCGAAACGAAGCCCCGAGTTCGCACTTTGGTCTGAAGGCAAGCCACCGCGTGGTAGACTGGCTGCCATGCGGAGAGCAGGCGTTCGCGGCTCGCTGATCCGGAGCATGTTGGCTGCCAGCGCCATCGCGGTTGGTTGCAACTCGATCCTCGGTAAACAGCACCGCAACATCGTCGCGAGCACTAGTGGCGGCGAGTCGGGATCAGGGGACTCGAGGGCCCACGAGTGGCTCCCGAACTGAAGGGTGCCGAATCGCAGCGCGACACTTGGCACCGCAGCGCGATCGCGCCGAAGTGCAACGATTCCTGCGCGTCGTGCTCGTGCAAGGCGTGGAAGCGAAGCCCAGCCCGTAAAGCACCGCAAGAATTGCCCCCCCCGCCAGGACGGGTCAGGCTCGCTGACGATGTTCGTCCCCAAGCCTTCCACCACGACCTCCAAACGCGAGCACTACCGCGAACTCAACGAGCAGCTCGCGGCGCTCCTCTCCGAGGAGTCGGACGCGCTAGCCAATGCAGCCAACTTGACCGCGCTGCTTTTCCATGCGCTGCCGGATCTGAACTGGCTCGGGTTCTACCTGCTGCGCGGCGACGAGCTCGTCCTGGGCCCATTTCAGGGGAAGGTAGCCTGCGTGCGCATCGCCGTGGGGCGCGGCGTGTGCGGTACCGCAGCGCGCGAACGCAAGACCATCGTGGTGCCCGACGTTCACGCCTTTCCAGGACACATCGCCTGCGATGCCGCTTCGCGTTCTGAAATTGTGGTCCCCCTGCTTCGCGGCGAACGCTTGCTCGGCGTGCTCGATGCCGACAGCCCGCACGAGCACCGCTTCGACACCGACGACGCCGAAGGCCTCGAAACCGCCGCAAAGCTGCTGGTCGAGCGATCTGACTTCTCCCAGCTCGTGGCCTGATGCGGTGACTCGTCGTCGAAGCCGAGCACGCTGAGCCCGGCTAGCTTTGCGCGCCCACGCTCTCGACGCTCGAACACGTATTCACCCGGTGCGCAGCGTTAACGTCGGCCCCTCGGTCTTCACCAGCGGCACGCTTTGCAGCGCGCGGACTCATGTCACCGCTCAGGCGCTTGGACATAGCGCAGGGCCGTCGCGACATGTCAGGATGCCGACTTAGTGTTCGACGAGGAGCTTTCCTTTCCTACAGTCGTCTTTTTCGAAAAGAGCCTTTCCGAGGACGAGCGAACGAAGCGCCAGTCGGCGGTATTCAATGCGTCCCTGAGCCGTCTGCCCTGGTTCAGCAAAAAAAGCCCCCACGCTACCATCGTGCGCAACGGTACCGTCATCAAGCGCGGCAACGCGCCGCAGGAAGGCGAGACACTTTGATGCTGCTGCCAGTAGTCTCGGTACTGCTGGCGAGCGCACTCTTCGGCGGCTTGGTGCGGATGCGGCACCGGATCGAAGCAGCGCTGCTCTGCTTCGCGCTCGTGATGCTCACGGGCTTTCGGCTTCCGGTGCTCGTCGACGTCGACGGAGTCTCCCGCTTCGAATGGGAACGAGCCGGATTGAGCGCCGCTGCCGCGCTCGCCGTGTGGTCGGCCGCGAGGCTGCGCGCCCGCTACATTCCCGTGCACGAGACCCGAGCCGCACGGAACTACCTAGTGGGAGCCGCGTGTTGCGTGGCTCTTCTTCTTCTGGTGACGTCCGCCGGTTACCTGTCGGTGGTGTACCGCGTCGCGATGCTCGAGCTTCCCGAGTTTCCCGAGTTGCTGGGCGCTGACTCACCAGCGAACACCTGGCTCACGTTGCCGCTCACCACCGACGACAGGCGCGTGTCTGCTTTCGCGCTAGCCATTGCGGTTCTGCTGATCGGCGGAGTCCTCGCGCTGGCCGCCGAGCGCGCGCCGGCGCGCTTCGCGAGCATCGCGCTCCGCGCGCTCTCGCTGTTCGTGAAAATACTCGCGTTGCTGGGCTTGCTCGCGTCCGTCGTCGCGGCAAACCGGCCCACGCTCGTGAACCCGTTCCACGTCACGCGCCATGTGTACGACTGGGCCGTCGTAGTCGGTAGCGTCAGCGTGATGCTGGCGCTCCGCGACCGCAGCTCCGCCACGCTATGGTTCACGACGGCGCTCGGGGCCATGATAGCCGTCTGGACGTCCGAGCTGGCCAGACAGCAGCTCTGGTGGAGCTTCCCTTTTACCTGGCACGAATTCGTCGAGGGCCTATTGCTGCGAGCCGCGCCCCTCGGCCTCGCCGCGGGCCTGGCTGCGAGTCGCCTGAGTCCGCCAGCAGCCAAGCGTGCTTGGCTCGGGTGGATCGGAGGGACAGCCCTGACGATCGCCTGTGCGCTCCTATCTCTCGACGGGTTCACTTGGTTCGAGCCCTACCTCCAAGACAAGCGCGGATACCACACAACGCGCTGCCTGGAAGAAGGCCCAGGGCAGGCTTACCACGTGCTCAGAGGCTCGACTTCCCTCGCACCGGGCGAGGCGCGACACGCGCTTTCGCGCTCGCGGACGCCGACGAGCGAGCGTTTGACCAAGCTGGTGCTGCACGGCTCCCTCGATGAACCCGCCACCAACTACCTGCCCGTGCTCGCGGTTGCGGCGGACTACGATCTCCCCGTCTTCGTCTACGCGCCGTACCTCGAGTCGGTGCACTTGTTCACGGTCGCACCGTTTTACGTCTCGAACTCGAGCTGCGCTATTGCCAGCGCGTCCCTTCGCCGTCTGCAGCAAGAGCAGCCGCCGTCATCGGTCCGCTCGCTCGGTGAATTGCTCGCGTGGCTCCGCAGCGCATCGTGACGGCGCTGGGACAGAGTCAGCGAACGATGGTCCAACGGCCTGCGATCTTCGCCGCGTACAGATCCATCCCTTGCGTCAGGTTGTTCTGCAATAGCAGCTTGTCACCGGGTCGGTGCAGCCACACGAGCCTGTCGTGGGCCACCACGTCCACGAGCACAGCCGCCTCATCGAGCGGCAGCGCGCTAAAACTCGCGTTGGACGTGATGGCCGAAAAAAAGCGCTTCTGGTCGTCGACACCCGAGGCGGGCGACTTACCCGTGCAGCGAGCAACATCTTCTGCACGATATTTGGTGCTTCCGGCAAGTGCTTCGATGTCGCGTCGCGCGAACGAACGGTGCAGCGCCCGAACTTGCTCTAGCAAATCCACGCGATCGGCGGGAGTGACCCGAATCGGCTCTGCGTCACGCCAGAGCTGGCAACGATCGGCGACTGGGCCATGAAACTCGAACACCTGCAAGCTGCCCGCTGAGTCGTCCGGAGGCCAACTCGCCTGGAGCACCCGCGGAGCCGTGCGCTGGTCGCCGTCTTTGGGAATGGCCAGCACGTCGAGGGACACGCAGCCTTTCGCGAACTTTCCCTTGGATTCGAGTGTTAGGCTGTTGACGCCCGCTCGCAGCCAGACATCGACGATCTCTCCGTAGTCGGTGCGGCGCCCCGCTTCGACCTGCCGCAAAGGCACATCGTTGATGCGAAGCTCGAGAGCGCAGCCGTCGCTGGTCAGCGAAACCATGTAGCTCGCGTCCGACGACACGCTACCGGTCGGCGTCATGGGCGGAAACGCGCTGGGCGCCGCGGACCGGGGTGCCGATGCGGCGGTGATGCTCGCCGACGCGGTTGAGCGCGGCGCAGCCTCGTTGGGTTTGGAGCATGCGTGAACCAGCGTGAACATTGCTACGACAGCGAGGGCTAGCTCGCCCAATCCCGCGGTTCGCATCGCGACACGTTAACAAGGCTCGCGCTCGAACGCCAGGTTTCACCGGCTTCGGCCGAGTCTCGAGCTCGCAACGACTCGGTTGGACGAGGCAACCACCGCTTGCTAGTCTGGCGAATCGCAGCTTCACCACGAAATCAACGACACTCTCCCGAGCGACACACGGCCACCATCGTGTGCGGCAACGCTGGCGCGGGAAAGTCTACGCTGGGTGCGCGCCTGGCATCCGAGCAACGCGCCGTGCTGCTCGACATCGATACCTGCACCGAACGCTTGGTGCGCCTCGTGCTCGCGGCGCATGGCCTCGATCCAGACGACCGCGACTCGCCCGTGTTCAAGCAGCTCCTGCGTGAACCCGTGTACGAGAGCATGTTCGATATCGCGCGGGCGAACCTGGCACACGCCCCGGTGATCGTCATCGGACCGTTCACCAGCGAGCGGCGCGACCCAACCTGGCCCGATCGGCTGCGCGAGCGCCTCGCCGCGCCAGTCGAAATCGTCTACGTTCACTGCGCAGCGGACGAGCGCCAGCGCCGCATCCGAGCGCGAGGGAACCCACGCGACGCCGGCAAGCTATCGAACTGGGAGGCTTACGCCGCTCACGGTGAAGACCCCGGCGTACCCCCGTTTCCCCACCGCCTGGTCGACACCGGGCGCTCGCCGCCCTAGCTTTCAGGAATGCCGAGCTCCGACGACGACAGCTACTGTAACCCGCAGGTGCTCGTCCGGCTGGCGCAAGCTGGGGGGTCCGAAGCGCTCGATCGGCTCACGCGCTGTTACGGCGATCGGCTGCTCAAGGCGGGGCAACGCTACTGCCGCACGCGGGCGGAGGCCGAAGACGCCGTGCAAGATACGTGGTTTTACGCGAGCCAGCACCTGGACGATTTCCGCGGCGAAGGCAGCCTCGAAGGCTGGCTCGTGCGCGTGGTTGCCAGTGCCTGCCGACGACAGGCGCGAGGCGCGAAGAATGCGCTGCACGAGCGCGACGGGGAACTCGTCGCTGCCGGGCCGTCGCCGCTCGATACCTCCGCGGCGCGCGAGCTTGCGCAGAGCCTGCAAGCGGCGCTGCTCGCCCTTTCCGAGGACGACCGTGCGATCGTGCTGCTCGCCGAAGTCGAGGACTGGCGCACGCGCGAAATCGCCGCGGAGCTCGGGCTCAGCGAGGGCGCCGTGCGCACCCGCCTCACGCGCGCCCGGGCGCGCCTGCGCCAGGCCATTTTCAACAATGATATCGAGTGATTACAAGGAATCGGCGCGCGGACTGTAACATTTTGTCGGCGCGTTGGCTCTACGGCGCATGAACAACGCCGCTCACACCCTCACCACCGTCAACGATCTCACTTTCCCCAGCGAGGTGCTCGCGGCCGACCGCCGCGTGCTCGTGGACGTCACCGCCGCCTGGTGCGCGCCTTGTCGCGCCGCGGAACCGGCGCTCGCCGAACTGGCGCGCGAGCACGCTTCCGAGCTCAAGGTCGTGCGCATCGACGGCGAAGAATCGCCTGCCCTCGTCGCCCAACTCGGCGTCCGCGGCTTTCCGACGTTCCTGCTCTTCGAGGGCGGACACGAAGTGAAACGCCAAGCCGGGTTCCGAAACGCCAAGGCCCTGCGCGACTTCCTCAACCCTTAGTGGGCGAGACAGCCGAGCCGGCCGGAGCAACGCGGGCGTCGATGACGTCGCGCAGCCGCGTCAACAGCTGCCGAGGCGTGTACGGCTTCGCCAAAAACTCGATGCCTTGTTCGAGCACGCCGTGCTGCGCCACGGCGCTCTGCGCGTAACCCGACACGTACAGAACCTTGAGGTCTGGCAGCTCGGCGCAAAGCATGTCGGCGAGCTCGCGACCGCTCATCTTCGGCATCACCACGTCCGTCACGAGGGCCTCGAGCTTGCCTTCGAACGCGCGGGCAATCTCCAGGGCATGATGTGGATTGTCCGCCTCGATCACGTGGTACCCCGCTCCGGCCAGCACCCGACAAGCGAAGTTTCGCACCAGATCTTCGTCCTCGACCAACAGCACGGCTTCACCGGTGGCGGGCGGCCCGAACTCGTGGTGCACCGGCTCGGGATCCACCGAACCGCGACTTCGGGGCAGGTACACTTTGAAGCAAGCGCCGACGCCCACGGCGCTGTGGAGCGCTACGTGACCGCCGTTCGATTTCACGATGCCGTGCACCGTGGCGAGCCCTAGACCGGTGCCCTTGCCGGCGCCCTTGGTGGTGAAGAAGGGTTCGAAAATGTGAGCGTGGAGCTCCTCGGGGATCCCCGGACCGGTGTCCGTCACGGCCAACATGACGTAATCGCCGGGCTCGACGCTGGCGTGCCGCGCAGCGTAACCAGCATCCAACACGACGTTCGCGGTCTCGAACGTCAGCACTCCCCGGCCACCGATGGCGTCGGCGGCATTCACCGCCAGGTTCATGATCACCTGTTCCAACTGGCTCGGGTCGATGCGCGTGACCCACAGCCCGGGCGTAGCCTGAACCTCGATGGTGATGTGCTCCGCGATCAACCGGCGCAGCATACCCTGCACCGCTCCGAGCACCGCGTTGACGTCGACGTTCCCAGGCGACACGACGTCGCGGCGCGCGAAAGCCAAGAGCTGACGCGTCAATGAAGCCGCGCGCTGCGTCGCTTTCAAGGCCAGCTCGAGGTCGTCTCTCACTTGCGCGTCGAGCGCGGGAGCGGCGACACTCAGATCGAGGTAGCCACCGATCACCGTCAGCAAATTGTTGAAGTCGTGCGCCACGCCGCCAGCGAGTCGCCCAACGGCTTCCATTTTTTGCGCCTGAACCAAGGAATTCTCGAGCAGCTTGCGGTCGGTGATATCGCTGAACGTGCACACCACCTGTACCACTCGCCCCGACTCGTCGAGCTCGGGCTCCGCATTCACGAGCAGCCACACGCGGTCACGCGTGCTGGGTCGGTACACGCCGAGCGTCACGTTTCTCACGGGCTTGCCGGTGGCCAGCGCTACGGGGGTCGGCTGGAGCTCGATGGGGAAGTCAGTTCCGTCTTCGCGGATCGTGTTCCAGTCGGGGTCGGCTGGAGCCCTGCCGAACAGTTGATCCATGCTCACACCGATGAGCTCGATGGCCTTGTGATTGCTGAGCAAGATCTGCCCGTCGCTATCGTGCACGAGCACGCCCACGTGCAGATTGTCGACCAGACTCCTCATGCGTCCTTCGGTTTGACGCAGCTCTTCCGCCACCCGCAGTTGCGCGCGGATATCCCGCATCACCGTGGAGAAGTATTCGACCGCACCGCTCTTACCGCGGTGTGAAGTCAGGAGTTGCGAGACGGGGATGTCGTGCCCGTCACGGTGACGCACCGTGTTCTCGAACGTCGCCGCGCCCTTCTCGAGCACCTCACCCCAGTGCTCCTCGCGCACGCGCCGCGCGCCTTCTTCGCAGTGGTAGATGGCGATGGGCGCACCGGTCAGGTCTTCGTCCTGGGCGAAGCCGAGCATCGCCCTACCCGCGCGGTTGACGTAGACGGTTTCACCAGCAACGTTGGCAATGCCGATGAAATCGCTCGAAGCCTCGGCGATCTCTGCAAGGCGCTGCTGAAGATCGTTCGTCCCCCGTCGGTTCATACGAACCCCATTGCACTACCACGGCGGGCAAGCGAGCACCAGTTCGGTCTGCCACTAGACCAGCGTGTCAAGCTGGGACCGCCCGCAATGCTCGCAATTGCCTAACTTCGACCCGAGCGACCCGGTTTCGGGCGAGGCGGGCAAGAGGCCAATCGTCAGCTTTTTCCGAAGAAGCGCTTCAGGCCGGGCCCGTCGGTATGTGCTTGGAGTTTCGCGAGTTCTCGCCGCGCATCCGCGTAGTTCGGGTCCAGCGAGACCGCTCGCGCGAACCCATTCTTCGCTTCTTCGAGCCGGTGGGCGCGCTGGTGTAGGCAAGCCGAATAGTACTGCAGCCGAGCGTTCTTCGGGAAGATCGAGACGGCCTTCACCGCGAATGCGCTCGCCTTTTCGACGCGGCGCTGGTCCGCCTCCGCGAGCACCCACGCCTCGAGCACCTTGTCCTCGAGCGCCCGCTCTTGGTGCTCGCGCGTGGTGCCCGAAGGGGGAGGTTCGCTGGCGGGCGCCTGGCTCGGCCGCACTGCCATGAAATGCCCCGTCGACCACAACGCATATACGATCGCCCACAACGACGCCTTGGGCACGAGATCGAGCCGTTCGAGCTCCAGCAGCGAGCGAGGTTGGCGCGCGAGCGCTTCGACCAGCGCCCGCGCGGGGCCTGCCAGTGATGCCCGAAAGCGCGCTTCGCCCGAAACCGTGAGCACGTGCGCCTGAATCGTCTGGACCAATGGCCGTGACAGATCGCGCTCATCCGCGAGCGCCGCGGCAATCACGAGATGCCACGCGGGCATGGGTGGATCCAGCTCTTCAGACCCCCTGAGGCGCTCTTGGCCAGGCCGGAAGCGATACTTGCTGTTGCCCTGCAGCCGAGCGAGCTTCTCGACCCCCCTCTGCACGAACGCTTCGCGCGCCGCGCGCAGGCTCTCCGCAGGCAAGAGCGCCAGTTGGGCCACGGCACCGAACGTATCCACTTGATACTGCGCCGCGTGGCGGTCGACGAAGCTCAGCGTTTCTTCGGGCAGGAACATGCTGAGCGCGCCGCGCGCGAGCGCCGCGGAGTAGCAAGCACCTGTCGCTTGAACGACCTCGCCCTTCAGGTACCGTATGGCGGACAGGCTTCCACGATCGTCGTCGAAGATGATGCTACCGCTGAACTCTTGCTTGTATGCGTCCGCTAACAGTTCAGCGACGGACGTATCCGCGAGCGACAGGTCAGCATTCGGGAGCATACCGGGGCTAGGTGTAGCAAGAACGGTGCCCGTCACCAACCGTTAAACCTCGACTTGTTCTTGCAACATTTCCAGCAACGAAGGCGGAGGCTGCGCGGGCTCGAATCGAGGCCCCAACACCCCATGACGGCGGCAGGAGCGCCTCAGCCCAGCTTGCGCCCCAACATCGAAACAGCGCTGGCGATGTCAGGTTTTACCTGAAACAGCCCTGCCATCGGATCCCCGAGGCGCGCCACACGTTCAGGCACGCTGAACATAGTGAACCGGGACGGATCGAGGGCCACGTGCACTTCGTCCCAGAGCAGCGGAGTCGAGACCGTGGCTCCGGGCGCCGCCCGCACGGAATAGGGCGCGACGATGGTGCGCGAGTGCCCGGTCTGCCCCGTGTCGACGTACACCTTGGGGCCACGTTTTTGCACGCGACGCTCCATGGTGGCGATGTCCGTGTGCCGTGCGACGAGCAGGCGACCCAAGAGCTCCACCAGCAGTTTGGCGGAATCGAAATCGATGCCTCCCGTCGGGATCAGCACGTGCATGCCTTTTTGCCCAGAGGTTTTTGGAAAGCCTTGGAGCTTCAACTCTGCAAGCAGTTCGCGCAGAGTGAGCGCGAGCACGACCGCGTGCTTGAAGGGCTGGTCGCCGATGTCGAGATCGATGGTCAGAAAGTCGCACAGCAGACGCGCGTGCTCACGACACGCAAGCACGTGGATCGGAATGCACCCCAGGTTCGCGATGTGCACGAGTGCCGCCTGGTTGTCGAGCAGGAAGGCCCGCTTTCCGCCCTTCACTTCTTGCTCCTCGTCGTCCCTGAGCTCGAACGTTCGAATCCAGTCCGGTGTCCCCGCAGGCGCCCGCCACTGGTAGAAATTCTTGCCCGCAACGCCGTCGGGGTAACGGACCAGCACCACCGGGCGCCCCTCGAGAAAGGGCAGCATGACGTCCGACACCGCCGCGTAGTAGTCGCACAGGTCGCCCTTGGTGTAGCCCTCGTCAGGCCAGAACACTTTGTCTTGGTTCGAGAGCTGAACCAGTTCGGACGCGGGCCCTTCGGACTCGAGCTCGTCCTCGATTTCCGTCGTGGGTCGCGCCGTGCAAGCGCGGGGATCCACATCGGGGCGCACACCACGAAATACCGGAAACCTGATACTGTTCTCGTTCCATCCGAGGTAGCGAACGCTCACGACCACCTCGGGACGCACGAACGTTGCCTCTCTGACGCTCGGCGGTATTTCCCCAACGCAGGGATACTCGGGCTGCACGAGCTCGCGCAGCTGGTCTCCGAGAGCGCGCACCGCGCGGTCGGTGAGGCCGCTGCCGACGCGTCCCCGGAACACCAGATCGTCCCCGCGGTACGTGGCCAAGCAGAGCGCCCGTAGGCCTTTTTTTTGACCGCGCGAAGGCGAGTGACCGATCACGACGAAGTCGTCCTCGCGCTCGGTCTTGCACTTGACCCAGTCGTCCGTACGTAACGGCCCGAACTGGTACTTCGAGCGCAGCCGCTTGGCGACCACGCCCTCGAGCGACTCGCGCTTGCATAGCTCGAACAACAGGCTGCCAGTCCCTTCGAGATGATCCAGGGCCTGTAGGTAGCCCTTGCCCTGCACGATCTCGAGCAAGAGCCGCTTGCGGTCGACCAGCGGCAGATCGGTGAGGCACAGCGCGCCCAGTTGTAAGAGGTCGAACACCAAGTAGACTACGGGCACCTGTTCGCGCACGCGTTCGACATCGAGCGGTCGCCTCGCCTGAATTCGGGGCAACATCCGCAGGAAGCTCGGCTTACCGGCGGCGTCGAACGCAACTATCTCACCGTCGAGAACGATGCGCTCGAAGGGAAGCGCACGAACCGCCCGCGCGACCTCCGGGTAGTTCGCGGTGGCCGAGCGCCCGTTGCGATAGCGGAGCTGCACTCGTTGCCCGTGTTTCTCGGCCAAGATACGCACTCCATCGAGCTTGAGCTCGTACAGGCGCGCGGGGTCGTCGAGCTCGCAGCCGTCCGCCGAGCACAACATCGGTTCACGTTCGCTCACATCGAGCTCGCGCTCGGCCGCTCCCACGCTTCGCGCCTTCGCCTCGTACTCCTGCGCCAAAGCCTCTGCTCGGTAGAGCTCGCTCACGGTGAGGCCCGAATACACACTGCGCGGCGCACGCTCGACCAGGTCGACGCCCACCTCGCAGAACTCGTCCTGCTTCTTCACCAGCAACCACTCGGACGGGTCACGTTTGGTTTTTATCAAACCGAAACGACCCTTCAGCTTGAAGCCGGAGAATACGAGATCGATCTTGCCGCGTTCCAGACCCTCTTCGGCGGACCCCTCGAGATAGGCTACGCGCCCCGTATCCCACGCGATCATGGCGCCCGCACCGTAGTTGCCCTCGGGAATCACGTCCTCGAAGTCGAGATATTCGAGCGGGTGGTCTTCTACTTTCACTGCCAGCCGCTTGTCGGCCGGATCGAGACTGGGCCCCTTGGGCACGGCGAAACTTTGGAGCGCGTTGCCGATCTGAATGCGCACGTCGTAGTGCATGCGGGTCGCGTCGTGCTGGTGCACCACAAAACGTCCGTTCAGGGTTCTGCCGCCGCTGCGTGCATCGACGGCGAAGGGTTCGTTGGTCGCCGTCGGGTCACGCTTGGCGCGGTATGTCCCAAGCCCGTCATCCGCTTCATTAACCGGCGCAGATTTGCCGCCCTTTCGGCCTGGTTTCTCAGAAGATTTTCTCAACGACTGATCCCCAGGGTAGCATACGCCACATGGCGGCACGGGCTATCTCCTCTGGAACCATTTCCTTCGGCCTCGTTTCGATCCCGATCAAGCTGTTCACTGCGGCTTCATCGGAGCAAGTGCGCTTCAACATGCTGCACAGCAAGTGCGGCGGGCGCTTGAAAATGCAGTACTACTGCCCGACTGACGACGAGGTGGTCGAACGCAAGGACACCATCAAGGGCTTCGAGTACGGCCGGGGCCAATTCGTCAAGTTCGAAGACCAAGAGTTGAAGAGCCTCGAAGCGGAACGCAGCAACAGCATAGAGATCGTGGAGTTCGTGCCGCTCGAACAGTTCGACCTGGTGCAAGTCGAAAAGTCCTACTACGTCGGTCCCGACAAGGGCGGCGACAAGGCGTACCAACTGCTCGCCGAATCCATGAAGGCGAAGGGCAGGGTCGCCGTAGGGCGCTGGGCTGCCCGCGGCAAAGAGCAACTAGTGTTGATCCGCCCTTACCAAGACGGGCTCATCTTTCACCAGCTCTACTACGCGAAAGAAGTGCGCGCGTTCGATCAGATCGACACCGGAGCTACCTTCGAGTTCAGCGACAAGGAGCGAGAGCTCGCCGAGAAGCTCATCGATCAGCTGTCGGAGCGCGAATTCGATGTCGAGAAGTACCACGACTCGTACAACGACCGAGTGCTCGCAGCCGTCGAACAAAAGGTGGCGGGGCAAGAGATCAGCGTGGCCCCGGAAGCACCGAAGGCGCAGATCATCGACCTGTTCGAGGCCTTGAAGAAGAGCCTTGCGGGTGGGGAGGGCAAGAGCGGCGACAGCGCCCCCGCGGAGGCCAAGCCCAAGCCACCGAAGAAGACGAGCGAAGAAGCCGAAGCCAAGAAGAAACCGCGCGCGAAGAAGCGCTCAGCAGGCTGAGCGCGCTCGTGACTCCCCCCCTCGAGGGCGCGGACGAGGAGCCGGCTCGTGTCGTGCTCATCGAAGACAGCATCGATCTGCACGGCTTTTTGCCGCGCGACATCCCGAGTGTGGTCGAAGCCTACCTCGAGGCGGCGCATGCCGAGGGATTCTCGGAAGTTCGGATAATTCACGGTAAAGGCACCGGTTTTCAGCGACAGCGGGTGCGCCAGGTGCTTGAATCGCATCCAATGGTCGCCGAATTTCGCGATGCCCCGATGACCCGAGGAGGATGGGGTGCGACCCTGGTTTGGCTACGCGAGTAGCGTTCGATCATGGCGCGCAAACGGTATCTGATCATCGGAGACGGCGCCGCGGGCATGACCGCCGCTCAGACGTTGCGGGGCCAAGACCCGAACGCACGTATCGCCATCGCGAGCGACGACCCCCACCCTGGCTACTTTCGGGCGGCGCTCACCAACTATTTGTTGGGCGAACTGCGTGAAGATCAGCTGTGGGCCGTCCCCGCGGACTTCTATCAGAGTGCGCGTATTTCTCGCGTGTTCTGCCGGGTCGTCGGCGTCGATACGGCGCGCTCTCAGGTGTGGGAAGCGAGCGGCTCGACCCCGATCCCCTACGATGCCCTGCTAGTGGCCAGCGGGGCCAGACCTCGCACCGCGGACTTCCAGGGTAACCACCTGCGCGGTGTTCAGACGATGCGCACCATCGTCGACGTGCGTGCCATCACCGAGCTGCTCGCTCAGCACAGCGTGAAGGCCGCGGTGGTCCTGGGCGGCGGTCCCTTGGGCCTCGAGTGGGCTCACGGCCTGCACGAACGCGGCGTCAAAGTCCATCTGCTCGAGCGCTCGCCAAAGTTGATGAGCAACGTGCTCGACAACGTCTGCTCCGACCTGTTGACGGCGCGCCTCCGGAGCGGCGGCATCGAGGTGCACCTCGGAGAGCATGTCGTGCAAGCCTACCCTGCCGCCCACGGCGGCGTCGGCGTCGTGAGCACGCAGACCGGCCGCGCCATCCCCTGCGATCTAGTGGCTGTGGCATTTGGGGTCGAGCCCAACACCGAATTTTTGCACGGAAGCGGCATCAACGTCGATGCGCGACGTCACGTTTGCACCGACAAGTCCATGCGCACGTCGGTCGCCAACGTCTGGGCCGCCGGCGACGTGGCCAGCGTCGACGGGCAGAGCTTCGGGCTTTGGGAACCCGCCAAGCGTCAGGCAAGCGTGGCAGCCCTCAACATGGGCGGGGGGCGCGCGACCTTCTCGCTGTCCCCTCACTACATGGCGACGCGCCTGTTCGACCTGGACTTCGCCAGCGTGGGCGACGTCAAGCAGTCACCCGAAAACGAGATCCTGATCGACTTTCCGCAGGGCACCGGCAACATCTCGTATCGAAAGCTCGTGCTGCGCGCTGGGCAGCTCGTGGGAGCACAAATGCTGGGACAGCGGGCCACTCGCGCCCGCCGCAGCGGGCGAGCGCTAGGACGCTTGATCGCCAGCGGCGCCGACATCTCCAGCATCAAGCACAAGCTGCTCACCGAAGAGTTCGACATCATGGGCTGGCTCGAAACGCAGAAGCTGTTCGAGAGGTCCAGACAAGAGCCGCGCCAGCGCAAGCTCGTCGATCTGGCAAAGCTGAAAGGCACACAAGCCCTCGACCTCGGCAACCTCGCCGGCACGCTGGCAAAAGCTCCCCTCGCGTCCGCGCCGAACTCTCAGGGCACCGAGCTGCTCCGCTCGCGGGGAACACGCATGCTGTCGATCGGCCTGATGGCAGAGGCCGCCCCGTTGGCACGTGCGATGCCCGCGCTGGACGCTCGACTCGAGTACCGCGGCAGCCAGTGGCCGATCGCGAACGCCGTCACCCGCATCGGGTCGGCCGACAGCGTCGAATTCCGCCTGCCGGGGGTTAGTCAAATCCACGCCGAAGTCACGCGGCACGGCCGCAAGATCTACATTCGCGACGCCGGAAGCCGCAGCGGCACGCGTGTCAATGGCCTGCTCATCACGGTGCCCCACCCACTCGTCGACGGAGATCAAGTGCAGATCGAAGACCATTCGATCGTGTTTCGTTCTTCGGAGCTGGTGCGAGAAGCGCCGAAGTCCCTGCAGACTTCGAACGCACTGGGGCTCGAAGTGCTGAGCGGCAAGAGCTTGGGTCTCAGCTTCGGTCTCGGCCAATCACCAGTGCTCGTGGGCAGCGGTCCGACGTGTCAGCTCCAGCTCAGCGAACCGAGTGTAGCTCGCGAGCATGCACGCATCACACCGCACCAAGGTCAGTACTACATCGCCGACCTCGGTTCCCCCGCGGGCACACGCATCAACGGGTCCCCTCTCGGGCCGCAGCAAAACGTGCTGCTGACGGAGAACGCGGTGTTCAGCGTGGGCGTGGTCGAGATTCGCTACGGGTTCCGGCCGGTAGCGGGGACCATGTTGTTCGAGACGGCCGCGAAGCTCAGCGTCGATCGCGGCCCGAATCAGGGGCGCACCTT
>Ga0315910_10002960_pt1 | contig 14666 bp, 13 predicted proteins | sample EdamamesoilMG_FD_204470 | JGI IMG/M metagenome (GOLD analysis project Ga0315910, IMG submission 204470) | Garden soil microbial communities collected in Santa Monica, California, United States - Edamame soil | ecosystem: Environmental > Terrestrial > Soil > Garden | place: USA: California...
GTTAAAATATGTTTACCGAAATCAAATATACAACCATAATGGAGGGAAGAAAATTCACCTCACCCCTGCCTACCGGCAGGCAGGCTAAATCCCTCTCCTCAAGGAGAGGGATTTTTAAACCTTTCTCCTTTGAAAAAGGGTTGGGGATGAGCGTGCGCACTCCGTTGCTTGGGGATTGCTTCGACCGTATCCTCTCGCTTCGCGAGAAGACGGTCTCGCAATGACGGTCTATGTTTTAGAACGGCAGATCATCCGAAGAGGTCTCCTGGCTGTAGAAAGGCTCATCTGCTGGCGGTGGTGCCTCACCGCTGCCGCCACTCTTCTCCATCTTCCAGGCTCTTGCTTCGGTGTACCAGCGGCCATTGTATTCACGACTCTCCAGATCAACTGAAACACTTACCTGATCGCCAACCGCTACTTTAAACTGATCAACTTTATCGCCCCAGATGGAAAGACATACTTTCTTCGGGTACTGCCCTGAAGCTGTCTCCACAATAAATTCCTGTTTTTTCCACTGACCTTTTTTGCCCATGCCGGTTTGCAGCGGCAGCAATTGAATTACTCTTCCTTTAACATCCATAGTATTTATTTTCGTATTCGTTTAAAAAACTCATCGAGTAGTGCTTTGCTTTCCGCAGCAAATACACCACGTTTGATTTCGGTCTTGGGGTGTAGCAACGGGCTGCTCACCAAACTATACCCGCGTTGAACATCCGCAGCGCCAAACACAAGCTTTTGCAATTGCACCCAATGCAGTGCCCCGGCACACATTACGCAGGGCTCTAAGGTAACAAAGAGGGTGCACTCGCTCAGGTATTTTGATCCCAAATAATTAGCAGCCGCAGTAACCGCCAGCATCTCGGCATGGGCTGTAGCGTCTGTTAATTTTTCGGTCTGGTTATGCGCCCGCGCGATGATCCTGTTCTGACAAACCACCACTGCTCCCACCGGTACCTCGCCAATATCGCATGCCTTGCGCGCTTCCTTTAGCGCCTCGCGCATGAAGTATTCGTCTGTGTATAAATCCATCGGTTCGGGGTTCGGGTTTCGGGTTGCGCGTTTCGGGTTGCGGGTTGCCGTTAACTCGAAACGCGAATACTATTTAACGCGAATACTCTTCATCATCTCCCTCGCTGTTTCCTGCCAGTCTTCTTTTACACGTTTCAGGCAGTTAAAAGAAAAGACCACCGTTTTGCCAGCTTCGGTCTTTCCGGGTTCGATAAGGTATTGAATGTATGTGTACCGCAGCACCGGATCCTTGAATCCTTCCTGCTGACGGTTACCGTTGATGCGCGATTCAAATTCGAAAAAGATCAGCTTCTTTTTGTTCACTTCGTGAATGCCCTGATCGATCATTTCAACACGGTCAAACGTATTCATCAGACTGGCCTTGAAGAATTGCTGGGCCAGGGCCAGGTCAGCATCGGGCCAGGTAGTAGCCGAAATATTTACACTGAAATCCACCAGCCTGTCTTCGCTGGTATAGGCCGCCAGCGGAGCACGCACCGAGGGGTAGCGCTCGTTAAAATCCATGCCATCCATGGGGCGCCAGCCTTGGGGAATGGAAACTGTGATCTTATCGTTTACCTTGGTTTTCACCAGTTTGGGTTTATCGGCCGCCAGGCACGCAATCGCCATCACTATCAGCAACTTAGGAATACCACTTTTAATTTTTAGCATAGCTATCTGGGAGACAAAGTATTATTAAATTCGCGGCTAAATTAATTAAATCTCACATGCTACGAAGTCATACCTGCGGTGAATTAAGAATATCGGATGTAAACAAACACATTACCCTGGCAGGCTGGGTACAGCGTACACGCGACAAGGGAAGTATCCTTTGGATCGACCTGCGTGACCGCTACGGTATTACGCAACTCTTTTTTGAAGAAGGAAAAACAGAGGCCGAGCTGTTCAACACAGCCCGCAGCTTAGGTCGTGAATTCGTTATTCAGGCCGAAGGTCAGGTGGTGGAACGTCTCTCGAAAAATGATAAAATGCCTACAGGCGATATCGAAGTAAAAGTAACCAAGCTTACGATTCTCAATGCCGCGAAACTCCCTCCCTTCACCATTGAAGATGAAACGGACGGTGGTGACGACCTGCGCATGAAGTATCGCTACCTCGACTTGCGCAGAAACTCCGTTCGCGAGAAGTTGCAGCTCCGCCATAAAATGGCCCGGCAAACCCGCACGTATCTCGACAGCCAACAATTCATTGAAGTAGAAACACCTGTGCTGATCAAGTCAACACCCGAAGGCGCACGCGACTTTGTGGTGCCTTCACGGGTTCATCATGGAGAATTTTATGCGTTGCCGCAGTCGCCACAGACTTTCAAGCAATTGCTGATGGTGTCAGGCTTTGATCGCTACTACCAGATTGTGAAATGTTTCCGCGATGAAGATTTGCGCGCTGACCGTCAGCCGGAGTTTACACAGATCGACTGCGAGATGGCGTTCATTACACAGGAAGATATTCTCAATACGTTCGAAGGATTGGTGCGTCACCTTTTCAAAAATGTGAAAGGTATTGAGCTTCCTTCTGTGCCGCGTATGTTCTACAACGATGCCATGAAGCGCTACGGCTCCGACAAACCCGACACACGATTTGGAATGGAGTTCGTAGAAATCACGGAGTTCACCAAAGGAAAAAACTTTCCGGTATTTGAAAGCGCGGAGTTAGTGGTTGGTATTTGCGCGAAAGGATGTTCTGAATACACGCGCAAGCAGATTGATGAACTTACGGAGTTTGTGAAGCGTCCGCAGATTGGTGCGAAAGGGTTGGTGTACGTTCAGTACAGAACGGACGGCACCATCAAATCATCGGTGGATAAATTTTATTCCGCTGATGATCTGAAAACTTGGGCTGAAAAATTCAGTGCACAACCAGGCGATTTGATTTTTATCATGGCCGGTGAAGCCAACACCACGCGCAAGCAGTTGAATGAACTTCGCCTGTTGATGGGCGAACGCTTAGGCTTACGCGATAAAAATAAATTCTCGGCATTATGGGTAATTGATTTCCCGTTGCTGGAGTGGAACGAAGAAAGCAAGCGCTACCATGCCATGCACCACCCGTTCACCTCACCAAAACCGGAGGATATCAACTTGCTGGATACCGATCCGGGCAACGTACGCGCGAATGCGTATGACATGGTGATCAACGGAACAGAAGTAGGCGGTGGTTCCATTCGTATTCACGACAAAGAAACGCAACAGTTGATGTTCCGTCACTTAGGTTTTAGTGATGAAGAAGCGAAGAAGCAGTTTGGCTTTTTAATGGAGGCGTTTGAATATGGCGCACCACCACACGGAGGTATCGCGTTTGGTTTCGATCGTTTATGTTCGCTCTTTGGCGGTGCTGACTCCATCCGCGATTTCATTGCCTTCCCGAAAAACAATGCCGGCCGCGATGTGATGATTGATACGCCCTCTACGATTTCAGATGAACAGTTGAAGGAACTGGCGCTGCTGATCAAGGAATAATATTAAACGTAGGGGCGCAAGATTTTGCGCACCTACGTATCGTTATAAAAAAAGCCACCCAACAGTATTGAGTGGCCCTTGGGAATTTCATCTGTGATGCGCGTTATCCTTCTGCCACTACTCCTGTACCACACCACGGAATAAAATCTCCCATATCTACTCGCACGCGTTTACCATCTTCAATGATGTAAAGAATGTTATCGCATTCGCCACCGCCATAGTCAATCTCGAAACTACCCTCCTTTCCTTCTTGCTTGTAGGTAATTACTTCACGGCCCGACACCGGAATCCAAACATAAATTTCGCGAAAGCTACCAACCCCCGCGTTATTGCACCTGTAGTTAGAAACTAATGGCTGGATTACTTTCGCGTGATAGTAGTTATTACCATCGCCATATTCATACTCGCTCTCCTCCACGGTACTGCCTGCATCAGAATATTTCGACTTGCCTTTTGACTTATACTCATGTACCAACCCATTATAGCCATACTCGGTAGTATCATAAGAGGTATACGAGCCTGCAAATTTCAGCGTGGCGGTATCGTAGGTAGAGTGGCCTGAATAGTACGAGCTACCGTTGTTGAACCATTCTGACGTAATGGTATCGTACTCATAATACCCACCATAATTATCAAAGTATGTTTTGAACAAGTACGTGTTTGTGTACACCGATCCGTTTCGGTCGGTAACAAACTTATAGGTCTGCACATACTTGCCGTGCATCACATACGTAGTGGTTCCCCAGCCTTCATCACAGCCATCGCCATAGTCGTAGGTAGTGGTGATGCTCCCATCCGCATTACTTACGGTAGTGATCACCGCACAACTTTTCCTGGGGTCATTGTAAATAGTGGTGTCCGATCCTGCACTGGTTGAATCTCCTTTCACCCGCCCACCTGGAAATGCCTGTATGCCTTGCATCATCCCTTGAAACGAGCGGTTAATGGCCGCATCACTTGACTCTTGCATGGCATTGGAAGAAGAAAGCCGCATGGTTACAAATTGGCGGGCATAGGGACTCAGATCGTTGAGGGAATTACGATTAGAATCATCATCAACACAACTGAACGCGAAGCCTAGCAGAAGCGCAACGGCAAGGAAGGTTCTTTTTAGTCTCATAGATTGGGTAGCCAGGTTGTATAATCCCTTAGACCCGATTGACCGTTAAACGGTTGGAAGCCTAATGTCAATCACTTTATGTCTCAAAAGGATCTTTTTTCAGAACATGCCAGCCTGTACGCTGCCTTCCGGCCAACCTATCCGGAAACACTCTATGAGTTTATTTTCCGACATCTGAAAGACAACAATATCGCTTGGGATTGCGCCACCGGCAATGGACAGGTAGCCCAATACCTTTCCAATCATTTCAAAAAAGTGTATGGCACCGACATCAGTAGGCAGCAGCTTGACAACGCTTTCAATGCCTCCAACATTGAGTACTCCGTTTCGCCTGCGGAGAAAACACCTTTTGAAGATCATCAAGTTGATCTGATCACCGTGGGCCAGGCACTTCACTGGTTTAACCGCGAACAATTTTATGAGGAAGTAAAACGTGTTGGAAAACCGGGAGCGTTACTGGCCGTGTGGGGATACGCGCTACTCTATATTGAACCGGATATCGACACGATCATAATGGACTTCTACGAAAATATTGTGGGACCGTATTGGGACAATGCCAGAACACTAGTTGAGCAGGAGTACAAAACCATTTCGTTCCCTTTCGAAGAAATCGAAACACCTTCATTTTCCATTGATGTTCAGTGGACACTCGATCACCTTACGGGATATCTTGAAAGCTGGTCGGCCACACAAAAGTATATGAAATCGAACAACAGCAACCCGGTGCCTGCGCTGATCGAAAGAATCAAAACCTTCTGGGCAGAGGGCGAAACAAAATCAGTTTCCTTTCCGGTTTTCCTGCGACTTGGTAGCGTGTAGAATTGTTTTTCGCAGATTTCGCAGATAAACGCAGATCAGATTCAATTCAATCTGCGAAAATCTGCGTGATCTTCGGGAGATTAAATTTTTCATCGGACACCCCTCTCCTACGAGGAGAGAAGAAGGGGTGAGGTGCTAAATAAACTTCACACCTTCCTGATTAAGTTTGCCGTACTTGCTCTGATCAAACACGTAGTAGAAAGCTCCTTTCCGTGAAGTCTCTTTCTCTTTCTCGTTGAGCTTGTTTAAAATACCCAGTGCGAGAATCTTACGGGTGAAATTGCGTTTGTCGAGCGGGCTCTCGTAAATGGCTTCGTACAAATTCTGTAATTGTGGAAGGGTGAATTTCTGCGGAAGTAATTCAAACCCGATGGGATGATTGGCTACTTTTTGCTGCAGTCTTTCTTTCGCCTTTTCCATCATTTCCTTATGATCGAAAATAAGGTTTGGAATGTCATCCATGGGAAACCACCGTGCTTCGTGATCCTGCTGCAGTTGCTCGCTATATTCTGCAATGTTGATGAGTGCAAAATACGCAACCGACATCACACGGCCGGCTGTATCGCGATTTACTTCACTGAAGCAATAAAGTTGCTCCATGTAGATATCGCGCATACCCGTAAGCTGGTGAAGCACACGCGCAGCGGCACCATCGGTACTTTCATCTTTATGAACGAACCCACCCATGAGCGACCACTTGCCTTTTTCAGGTTCGAAGCCCCGCTTGATCAGCAGTGCCTGAAGCTGTTTGCCGTCAAAACCAAAAATGATGCAGTCGACAGCAACGAGTAAGCGATCGTGACTTTTGTATTTGTTTATATCCATGAATGGTGTGTAAAAATTCTAATTGCGAAATAACTAATCTTACCAACACCTCACAACCCCGCCATAGAAATGAGGCCTACCGTTTCGGGTAAGCCTCATCTTCAATACTACTTTATCATCAACCGGTGAAACTTATCATCACATAAACGACAATGGCAATTACACCCAGCGAGCACACAATATCCCACACATTATAACTGTTACGGTTGGCAATGCGCTGCTCTTCCGTAAGCGATCCATAGGTAAGCCCCTGAATTTGTTCTGGCGATGGAGCCGGAGTAAACAAACTTACAGCAATACAGAGTATTACCGAGAACAAGAAGAACCAGGCAGCAAAGGTTAAGAAGTTTGCCGTGGCGATGGTGTACAATATTCCGTTGGGATCTAACGAATCACTTGCCAACTCCAGACCGATGCGCAGGAATGCCACCACTAATCCGACAATCAGTGTGGTTAACGCACCACTGCTGTTGATACGCTTATGGAAGATACCCAACAGGAAAACAGCGGTAATTGGTGGTGCAATGTAAGCCTGAACGGATTGCAGGTATTCGTACAACACCCCTGAAATATTTTGCATGATCGGTATCCAGAGAATACCCAGGATTACCACAATCACGGTAGCCAAACGACCAATGTTAACAAGTTTCTTTTCCTCGGTATCCGGACGAAGTTTCTTGTAGATATCAACCGTAAACAAAGTAGAGCATGAATTGAAAACAGATGCCAGCGAACTCATCAAGGCTGCCAGCAATCCGGCTGCCACCAGACCGCGCAACCCGGCAGGCATTTTATTCATGAGCAAGGAAGCAAAAGCCTGATCAGGAGAATCCCAATGCAATTCGCCTTTGTTCTTCAAGGCTAACGCAACAACGCCAGGAATCAGGAACAAAAACACAGGAAGTAATTTCAACAGACCACCGAAGATGGTACCGCGTCTTCCTTCTTTGATATTCTTGGCGGCCAACACGCGCTGTACAATGTATTGATCGGTACACCAATACCATGTACCCACAATCGTACTGGTAATGACTAAGCTTGGCCACGGAAAATCAGGATCCGTTGTGGGTCTCCACATGTTGAGGTAGCCTGGTTCAAGTGCCTGGCGCATGCCATCCCATCCACCTACAGCGTTCAAGCCCACAAACGTTAAGGTACCAGCACCAATAACCAGTACTACGGTTTGCAAGGCTTCGGTGTACACCACCGCGCGCATGCCTCCGAGCACGGTATAAATTCCGGTGAGTACAACAGTTGCTAATGCTCCCGTCCAGAAATCGATGTTCAGAATGGAGGCAATCACAATACCACCGGCATAAACCGTTACGGAAATCTTCGTGAGCACGTACGCAATCAATGAAAAGACACTGAGGAACCAGCGTGTTCCGGAACTGAAACGTCTCTCTAAAAATTCAGGCATGGTGAACACACCACTTCGAATGTAAAAGGGAAGAAAGACCCAGCCCAAAGTGATAACAAGCCATGCGTGCAATTCGTAAATCAACATCGGAATCTTTCCACCGGCACCGGCACCGGCCAGCCCCACTACGTGTTCGGAACCAATGTTGGAGGCAAAGATGGATGCCCCCACTACGAACCAGCCAATATTTCGACCTGCCAGAAAGTAATCTTCGGTGTTGCTTTGCTTCCGGGTCATCACCCAGATTGCAAGTGCAGCAATAACAAGAAAGTATCCTACGATTACAATCCAGTCAAGTGTTGCAAATTTTTCCATGATAGAATAAGCGTTTTAGGTTTGGTTGAAGGTTGTTATACTACGCGTTATGCCTGGTAGTATTTGTCATTCCACCGAAGCATGTTCTTAAAGTTATAAAGATTTGTGTCCTTGTCAATCAGCACATACTCCACATTGGCCATAGCGGCAAAATCTTCCAAATGTTCAGAGGTTAAATTCTGGCTGTAGCATGTGTGGTGCGCACCACCGGCATAGATCCAGGCTGCACAGCCGGTGGCCATATCAGGCTTGGGCTTCCACAGTACGCGGGCTACAGGAAGCTTAGGAAGATCATGTTGTGGCACAACGGCTTCTACTTCATTGACAAGTAATCTGAAACGATTGCCCATATCAATAACAGAAGCATTTAATGCAGGACCCGCAGGACAATTAAACACCAGACGAACCGGGTCAGCTTTTCCACCGATACCTAACGGATGGATTTCACACGAAGGTTTTCCCTCCGCGATCGACTCACAGATTTCCAGCATGTGCGCTCCGAGTACCATGGGATTGGAAGGATCAAAGTGATAGGTGTAATCTTCCATAAACGAGTTTCCACCTTTCAAGCCACTGCCCATTACTTTCATGGCGCGCACGAGGGCTGCTGTTTTCCAATCGCCTTCGCCACCAAAACCATATCCTTCGGCCATCAATCGTTGAACGGCAAGACCCGGAAGTTGTACCACACCATGAAGATCTTCGAACGTATCGGTAAAGCCTTTGAAGTTTCCGGCTTTTAAAAAGTTGCGCATACCAATTTCAATCTTGGCAGCTTCGCGAAGCGACTGTGCTTTGTCGCCACCTTTGCGCAGCGATGTCACTACGTTGTATTGTGCTTCGTACTCGGCTACTAATTTTGTGATGGCATCATCCGAAACATCGTTGATCACTTTTACCAAATCGCCAATACCATAACCATTCACAGAATAACCGAACTTGATTTCTGCTTCTACTTTATCGCCTTCGGTTACGGCTACCTGGCGCATGTTATCCCCAAAGCGGCAGAACTTGCCACCTTGCCAATCGTGCCAGCCTGCTGCTGCGCGAATCCATACATTCATTTTCTCCTGAACGTTTTTATCCTGCCAGTGGCCTACTACTACCTTTCTGTTCAACCGCATGCGCGACATGATGAAGCCAAACTCGCGGTCACCGTGCGCGCTTTGGTTCAGGTTCATAAAATCCATATCGATAGTCGACCACGGAATATCACGGTTAAATTGTGTATGAAGGTGAAGCAATGGCTTCTGTAAAATCTTTAGTCCGGCAATCCACATCTTGGCCGGAGAGAAGGTGTGCATCCAGGCGACAACACCAATACAATTTTTCGTTGTGTTAGCTTCCTGACAGAGTTGATAAATTTCCTCGGTTGATTTCAGTACAGGTTTGAATACTACGGTAACGGGTATTGAAGATGAACCATTCAACTCCTTTGCAATCTGCTGTGAATGCTCGGCTACTTTCTTTAATGTTTCTTCACCATATAGATGCTGACTGCCCGTGGCAAACCATACTTCAAGGCTCTTTAAATCAATCATTGTAGTTTGTATGTTTATTATTTTGATAGGATATCGATGTTCTTAACTTTTTCGGGAAACCAAACCTGCATTTCACCTTTACCGCGGTGCGCCCACGCATAGTAGGGTATGGCTGTAAAATTCTGTTGGGCTGTTGACACATTATTTCCGGAAATCAATACAACAGGTGTCTGTCCTTTGATAACCGTAACACCGTTTAGCAAACTGCTTACAAACTCGGTGGTGAAGGTGACATCTTTCGGAATAAAGATGTTGCTGGTCTTGCCGTTGTTATCGGGCCATTCGGCACAATACATTAACGGTCCGCGTTGCAGCGATACTTTGCCAATGTCATCAGCTACCTTGGTGTTGGCAACTACGCGCCTTACTTCCATTGGCAAGTTCACGACTACTACATCACCTTTTTTCCAGGTTTTGCTTAACACCGCATAGCCATTGCTGATTTTATATTCCACCGGCTTACCGTTGATGGTGATGGAAACTTTTTTATCGGAGATTGATTCGTAGGTGTACAGATCAGAAGGTATCGCTTCATTCTGCGACCAGCCTGGCAAGCGCACCATCAGGTTGAACGCCAACGCTGACCTTGGATTGATGTTGAAAGTAAGCGCGCCATCCCACGGATAATTATTCTTCTGAACAACCTCCACCTGCTTCTTATTTATGGTGAAGGTAGCATTGCCGCTCACAAAAAGATTTACATAGAGATCGCTGTTCTTCTGCGCGTAAACGTAACCCGGCACCGATGGAATTAACCGTGTGATGTTTGTGGGGCAGCAGGAGCAGGTAAACCAACCCGAACGCTCGCCTTCGGCATCGTTTTGATGGAACCCGTTTTTAATCTCCATAGCGTTGGTGTAGAAGAATGATTTCCCATCCATGCCTACACCCGAAATTAAACCGTTGTATAACGTCTTCTCCAATACATCGATGTATTTTGATTCACCATGCAACAAGAACATACGATGATTCCAGTACACATTGGAAATGGCCGCACACGTTTCGTTGTAAGCGGTAGCATTGGGTAACTCATAGTTATCACCGAAACGCTCACCGTTGCCAATAGCACCGATGCCACCCTGCACATAAATTTTCTTTTGCACCACATTATTCCAGATGGTATCAATGGCCTTCAGAAAATCCTTGTCGCCAGTAAGCGCAGCCACATCAGCAACCGCGGCATACAAATAACCAGCACGCACGGCATGACCCGTTGCTTCAGTTTGCTCAATCAACGGCTTGTGATCTTGCCAGTACGCACCGCTCTTCCAGGGATCTCTGTTAGCGAGGTCGTAACCTGTGTAATGACCGCGTTCTTCAATAAAGTATTTTGCCGTTTCCAAGTACTCCTTCTTGCCGGTGATGCGATACAATTTCACCAGTCCCATTTCCACTACCTGATGACCGGGCGCAACATGAAGTTTATCATGGCCGAACACACTGCACACGAGATCTGCATTTTTCAATGCGATGTCCAGCAATTTTTTTTTTCCGGTTGCCTGAAAGTGTGCGGCTGCTGCTTCGTACAAATGGCCAGAGTTGTACAACTCATGACTCAACTCACGCTCTTTTTCCCAACGTTCTTTACCAGCCCACTTGTGCGGGGCCATCGGGTCAATCGTTCGTGCGGTATACAGGTAGCCGTCAGGCTCTTGCGCATTTTTGATTTTTACGATAAGGGAGTCGATATAATCTTCCATCTTCTTGTCGGGGAAGAGGGTGAGGGAGAACGATGCACCTTCGATGGTTTTGTAAATATCCGTATCATCGAATGGATACACCGTGCAAAACTTTCCGCTCTTCGCAGCCGCCATTTCAAAGTTCTTAACACGCCCCGTGCTTTCACAGCGTTCGAATGAAGCCGGAATAGTAACCGTGTGGTTTGTCTTGATGCGTGGCAACCAGAAGTTGTCTGTAAAGTGAACCTGGTTGAACGGAACAACCTGTATGGGATAGTCTTTCTGTTGCGCGAACACACTTGATGTTGAGAGGAGAAAGAGGATGAGTGTTCTTTTCATTTACGATACGATTTTAATTATCAATGTGTCAATTTTCAATGTGCAAATGATCGCTGTTGCTAGCTTGGACATCAGCACATTGATCATTGATTAATCATCTATTGTCAAGTTTCAACTATCAACCCTCAATTAGTAATATTCAATTACCAACTTTCAATATTCAATTATCATTGTAGAGTCATCTGCACATTAGCACATTGATAATTGATCATTAATTCTGTCCGTAGTATGAATCTGGTCCGTGCTTGCGCTCGAAATGCTTTTTGATGAGTGCATCTTTTAGTCGCGGGGCTTGAGGATTGATCTGTTCTGTGAGTAACGCCATTTGTGCGACAGTTTCGAGCACGGCACTATTGTAGACCGCCTTATCGGGTGTTTTTCCCCAAGTGAAGGGTGCGTGATTTCCTACCAGGATCATTTCTATTTCTTCATAACTAAGCTTGCGCTCGCGCAAGCAGTTCATGATCTGAAAACCGGTTTCATATTCATAGTCGCCCTTGATCATCGCATCGCTCATGGGAGGCGCACACGGAATATCCACCGTATTGTGATCGGCATGGGTGGTTCCGAAAATCGGAATGTCGCGCTGTGACTGGGCCCAGGCGGTAGCATAGGTAGAGTGCGTGTGAACGATTCCTCCTATTTTCTCCCAATGTTTGTACAGCACTGCGTGTGTCTTCGTATCGGATGATGGACGAAGTTTTCCTTCCACCGTCTTTCCATCGAAATCAACAATCACCATTTTGTCGGGCGACAGTTCTTCATACGGAACACCACTGGGTTTAATGGCAAATACACCTTTCGCGCGATCAGCAGCGCTTACATTACCAAACGTAAACAACACGAGGCCGAGCTTGGGGAGCTGCATGTTGGCGTGGTAGGCGGATTCTTTAATTTCTTTGTACGTAGACATGAGACTTTAGACGTGAGAAGTAAGACCGTTAAACATTGAATGCTGGATGAACTTCAGACTTTAAACCACCTCCGAAAGCACACCTGAAAGTTTTTTCTCAAGCGATGCTCCGAGGGTTTTGTATTTCTGGTAGCGCTTTGCATAAATTTTTGCAGCAGCCGGATTGGGTTTGTACTCCTGATCGAAGCCCTGCCCCATAGCATGCATAGCATCTTCCACGTTTTTATAAAGCCCAGCGGCTGTCGCGGCAAACATCGCTGCACCCAGCGCACAAGTTTGTTCAGAACGATGGATGCGAATTGGCATGTTCATGACATCGGCCATTACCTGCATAATGTACGGTGACTTTCTTGCCACGCCACCTAAGCCAATAAGTCCTTTTACGGGTACGCCTTCATCGTTGAAACGATCAACAATGGCTTTGGCACCAAAGCAGGTTGCCTCAACCCACGCTTTAAAAAGATGAGGAGCATCGCTTCCTAAACTTAAGCCGCTGATAGCACCTTTCAACAACTGGTTGGCATCGGGAGTTCTTCTTCCGTTCAGCCAATCTACGGCAAGTTCATTGTCTTCTTCCAATGTAATGGCTGCAGCCTGTTTCGTAAGTTCAGGAATTAATTTATCAAGCAGTTCATCTTTCAGCTTAGCAGCCACATCAGGAGTTACTACAGCGGATGATTTCAATACATTGGTGATCGGCCACGCCAGCACATTTTTAAACCAGGCATAGGTATCGCCAAACGCTGACTGCCCTGCTTCCAATCCGATCATACCCGGAATGATGGAGCCATCCACCTGGCCGCAGATGCCGTGAATCAATTTTCCGGTCATATCTTTTTGCGGCACCACCATCATATCACATGTCGATGTACCCATTACTTTACTTAAGTGATAGGGCTCAATCTGACCACCAACGGCACCCATGTGACAATCGAACGCGCCTACACCAACCACCACATCGGTGGAAAGTCCGAGGCGTTCGGCCCACTCCTTACTTAAGGTACCGGCTGCCTGCGCAGACGTGTAGGTGTCGGTAAATAATTTTGAGGTGAATCCTTTAAGCAGTGGATCGAGCGAAGCAAAGAAATCATCGGGAGGTAAGCCACCAAACTCGGCAGCCCACAACGCTTTGTGTCCGGCTGAGCAAACACCACGCTTTAGTTGTTGAACATCTTTTCCACCGGTTAACAAAAATGGAATCCAGTCGCAATGTTCTACCCATGAGTGAATGGCGTTGCGCACGGCTTCATCTTCGCGTAATACGTGCAACAGTTTTGCCCAGAACCATTCGCTGGAATAAATGCCGCCTACAAATTGCAGGTAGTTAATGTCGAACTTTTCAGCATGCTCGTTGATCTGTGCAGCCTCAAGTGTTGACGTATGATCCTTCCACAACACGAACATGGCGTTGGGATTTTTTTCAAAACCCGGAGTAAGCGCCAAGGGAGTTCCGGTTTTATCCACGGCCACGGGAGTAGAACCGGTAGTATCTACCGAAATAGCTCTTACATTTTTTTGAACCGCTTCTCCTGCCTGGCGCAGACAGTCTTTAATGGTAGTCTCCACACCATCCACATAATCCTGCGGATGCTGGCGGAACTGGTTTTTGGCAGGGTTGCAAAACTTTCCTTCACGCCATTGCGGATAATAAAAAACAGACGAGGCTACCTCCTTACCGGTAGATGCCTCCACTATAATAGAGCGAACGGAGTCTGTTCCGTAATCAACTCCAATCACATACTGATTTACTGCCATAGTCTGGTTATGCTTTTCTCAATCGTTTGAATAGTGTGCGAATATACAATTAATTTAATAAGTGTATGGTTAACAATTATTTATTTTAATTCCACGGTAGGCAATACAGAGCTCTAACACATGGAAAATTACCCTGATCTGATGGTATTTTGAGCAGCTACAGGAAAGCTTCATGAAACCATCACTGAGTACTGTTGCCTAAGAGGCGAGCATAAGCATGAGGACATTCCGAATATAACCAAGGTGTGTTTTAAGAGGTAAATTGATTTTATTTTGGTGAGGCAAATGCTTTAACTTCACCAAATAAAAGAAGACGAAAATTGTATTTCAAAGAGTCTGTCGCGTAAAGACGAAAACCGTTTGGTTGTTACTATTACGACTACAAATACTATTGACAGAAAGCGTTGATTGAATGGAAAAATTACGAAAAATTCATCCTGATTTTCTTAATTTTT
>Ga0315910_10002961_pt1 | contig 14665 bp, 9 predicted proteins | sample EdamamesoilMG_FD_204470 | JGI IMG/M metagenome (GOLD analysis project Ga0315910, IMG submission 204470) | Garden soil microbial communities collected in Santa Monica, California, United States - Edamame soil | ecosystem: Environmental > Terrestrial > Soil > Garden | place: USA: California...
CACGGCGGTTGCCGCGCCACTCATCATTTCGTCGCGCGCCTGGGGTGCCAACAACCGTCTCCGCATCGGCCAGATCGGCTGCGGCCGCATCGCGCAGAGCCACGACATGCCCGGCGTCATCAAGTCGGACCTTGCGGACTTCGTCGCGATCTGCGAGCTCGACGCCAAGCGCCTCGCCGACGGCGTGAAGATCATCGAGAAGTCCTACGCAGATCGCGGCGTGAAGCCGCCGCAGATCCGTACCTTCGACAACTACCGCGAACTGGTCGCCCGCAAGGACATAGACGCGGTGGTCATCAGCACGCCGGACCACTGGCATGCGGAAGTGGCGCTCGCCGCCATCGAATCCGGCAAGGACGTCTACCTCCAGAAGCCGTTCACGATGACGCACGCGGAAGGTGTGATCCTTCGCGACGCCGTGAAGCGTCATGGGCGCATCCTGCAGGTCGGCAGTCAGCAACGGTCCTGGGAACAGTTCCGTCGCGCGGCCGAGCTCATTCGCTCGGGGCGCATCGGCAACGTGCAGCGTGTCGAGATCGGCCTGCCGACCGATCCCACCGCGCCCGATGCGGCTCCGCAGGGCGTCCCGCAGAACCTCGATTTCGGCCAGTGGTTAGGCCCCACGCCGTTCAAGTACTACACCGAGATGCGCGTGCATCCCCAGGCGGACTACAGCCGGCCGGGCTGGCTGCGCCACGAGGCGCACTGTCTCGGCATGATCACGGGCTGGGGCTCGCATCACTACGACACGATGCATTGGGCGCTGGAGTTCGAGAACACCGGTCCGAGCCGCGTCGAGGGCAAGGGCGAGTTCCCGGATCCGGATCGCATCTGGAACGTGCATGGCGCGTACGACGTCACGCTGCAGTATCCGCGCAATGTCGTCGTGAACGTTTCGGACAAGTACAACACGGGTCTCAAGTTCTTCGGTGACGAAGGCTGGATCTGGGTCACGCGCGAAGGCACGGGCGCCACGTCGAGCGATCCGCAGGCGAAGGGCGCGAACCTGCCGCCGCTCGCGGCGAGCGACGAGAAGCTGCTCGACCCGAATGGAATTTCGCGACCTCTCCCGGTGAGCAAGTCGCATCACAAGAACTGGCTGGAGAGCGTGCAGTCACGCAAGCAGCCGCTGGCGCCGGCGCACATTGCCCATCGCAGCAACACGGCGTGCATCGTGAGCTGGATCGCGATGAAGCTCGGCCGGCCGCTCGAGTGGGATCCGAAAACCGAGCGCTTCAAGAACGATGCCGAGGCAAACTCCATGTTGACCCGCAGCGAGCGCTCACCGTACGGCGCGCTGCGTCTTCACAAGGCCTGATAACGCATGGGACGAATCCAGCAGGGAGCGGTCGCCTTCGTGGCGGTCGCATTTGCATGTGCCACCGGAATCGCACATGCGAAAGACAAGGAAGCCACCGTGCAGTTGATCACGCTCGATCCCGGTCATTTCCATGCGGCGCTGGTGCAGAAGTTCATGCTGCCGGGTGTGAAGCCTGAAGTCCTGGTGTTCGCGCCGGAAGGCGACGACGTCACGCAGCACCTGATGCGTATCGAGGGATTCAACAAGCGCGCCGAAAATCCCACGCACTGGGCGGAGAAGGTGGTGACCGGCCCTGACTACCTGAAGCGGGCGTTGTTCGCGACGCTGGGCGGGAACAGCCATCCGTGGGCTTCGGAGAAAGCGGCGCGCAACACCGTGGTCGTGATCTCGGGCAACAACGCGCGCAAGACCGAATACATCACGAAGTTCATCGAGGCTGGCACGAACGTGCTCGCCGACAAGCCGATGGTGATTCGTCCGTCCGATCTCGGTCAGCTCAAGAAGGATTTTGCGACTGCGAAGGACAAGGGCGTGCTGTTGTACGACATCATGACCGAGCGTTTCGAGATCACCACGATGCTCCAGCGTGCGCTCTCCCAGCAGGGCAGGTTGTTTGGCACGCTCGAAAAAGGCACGCCCGACGACCCGTCGATCAGCAAGATCAGCGTGCACCATTTCTCGAAAGTGGTCGCTGGCGCGCCGCTCAGGCGCCCGCAGTGGTTTTTCGATCCCGAGCAACAGGGCGCGGGCATAGTCGACGTGATGACGCATCTCGTCGACCTCGTGCAGTGGGAGGCGTTTCCCGGAGTCACGCTCGATGCGGGCGATGCGAAGGTATTGAAGGCGCGGCGCTGGACCACGCCGGTCACGCTCGATCAGTTCGGTCGGGTTACCGGGGCAAAGGAGTTTCCGGCTTTCCTGGGTGCTCATGTGAAAGACGGCGTGCTGCAGGCGCCGGCGAATGGCGAGTTCACCTACACCTTGAAAGGAGTGCACGCGAAGGTGTCGGTGACCTGGGAATTCGAAGCGCCGCCGGGGGCGGGCGACACCCACTTCTCCGTGATGCGCGGCACGAAGGCGTCGCTCACCATCAAGCAGGGTGCCGAGCAGGGCTACCGACCCGTGCTGTACGTGGACCGTGCGCCGGCGGTGTCGGCCGCGGAGCACGAAAAGGCGCTGCGTGCGGCCGTCGCCACCGTGGCCAGGACCTGGCCAGGGGTGGACGTAAAAGCCGAAGGTGACCACTTCGTCGTGACCGTGCCGGACAAGTATCACAACGGCCACGAGGCGCATTTCACGCAAGTCACGGAGAACTTCCTGAAATACCTGCGCGCCGGAAAGCTTCCCGACTGGGAAGTGCCGAACATGCTGACCAAGTACGCCACCATCATGCAGGCGCACGAACTCAGCCAATAAAAGGGGACAGATCTATTTTTCGCAGGGGTGAAAAATAGATCTGTCCCCTTTTCCCTTTGTCCCTGCACTTTTCCGGAGCCTGATTTCCGCGTCGGCATCCTCACGGTGCAGATTGCAATGTAATGGACGTAAATAGCCCGGGTAATTCCTGCACGAATCTTGCACAGTCCGGGTAACAAGCATGCACGCCAGGGGCCTTCCGTGAGCTCTTCAGTAACGAACTTTCCGAACGTCGGCGCGAATGCGCCAGCGCAGATCGATGACGACCGCGTCTCCCTGAGCAAGGAGGCCATCAAACACGCCTTCCTCGACAACCTGTTCTACATCCAGGGCAAGTTCCCGGCGCTCGCCACCAAGACCGACTACTACATGGCGCTGGCCTTCGCGGTCCGCGACCGCATGTTGCAGCGCTGGATCAGCACCGCCGCGGCATACACGAAGCAGGGCTCGCGCACGGTCGCGTATCTGTCTGCCGAGTTCCTCATGGGGCCGCATCTCGGCAACAACCTCATCAACCTCGGCATCTACGACACGGCGCGCACGGCAGTGGCCGAGCTGGGCCTGGATCTCGAAGAGTTGTTAGCCCACGAAGACGAGCCGGGGCTCGGCAACGGCGGCCTCGGCCGGCTTGCGGCCTGCTTCATCGATTCGCTTGCCACGCTCGAAGTGCCGGCGCTGGGCTACGGCATCCGCTACGAGTTCGGCATCTTCCAGCAGGAGATCGTCGACGGCTGGCAGGTGGAGAAGACCGACAAGTGGCTTCGCTATGGCAATCCCTGGGAGATCGCGCGGCCTGAATGGTGTTGCGACGTGAAGTTCGGCGGCCACACCGAAAACTGGTACGACGAATACGGCCGCAAACGTACCCGCTGGGTGCCGGGCCGGGTGGTCAATGGCATTCCGTATGACACCCCGATTCTTGGTTACCGTGTAAACACCGCGAATACGTTGCGGCTCTGGAAGGCCGAGGCGCCGGAGTCGTTCGACTTCGGCACGTTCAATCGCGGCGACTACTACGGCGCGGTGAACAAGAAGGTGGAGAGCGAAAACCTCACCAAGGTGCTTTATCCGAACGACGAGCAGGCGCGCGGCAAGGAGCTGCGGCTCGAGCAGCAGTACTTCTTCGTGTCGTGTTCGCTCCAGGACATGCTGCGCATCTGCAAGGTCCAGAAGATTCCGCCTGAGCGCTTCCACGAGAAGTTCGCGCTGCAGATGAACGACACGCATCCGTCCATCGCGGTGGCCGAACTCATGCGGCTGCTGGTCGACGAGATGGCCATGGACTGGGAGCGCGCGTGGTCCATCACGCGCCAGACCTGCTCGTACACCAACCACACGCTGCTGCCCGAGGCACTCGAGCGCTGGCCGCTGCCGATGTTCGGGCGGCTGCTGCCGCGTATTCTCGAGATCATCTACGAGATCAACGCGCGTCATCTCGACGAAGTGCGCATGGCGTTCTTCGGCAGCGAGCAGATGATCTCGAGGTTGTCGCTCATCGACGAGGCCGGCGAGCGCTACGTGCGCATGGCGCACCTCGCGAGTGTCGGCAGCCACGCCATCAACGGCGTCGCCGAGCTGCATTCGGAGCTGCTGAAGAGCGACGTGCTGAACGATTTCGCGAAGCTGTGGCCCGAGAAGTTCAGCAACAAGACCAACGGCGTGACACCGCGACGCTGGATGGTGCTGTCGAACCCGCGCCTGGCCCATTGCATCACGCAGCGCATCGGCGAAGGGTGGATGCGCGATCTCTACGAGCTGCGCAAGCTCGAGCCGCTGGTCGACGATCCGGACTTCCGCGCCGAGTGGCGCCAGATCAAACATGCCAACAAGACGACGCTTGCGGGTCTCATCGAGCAACGCACGGGCGTCATCGTCGATCCGTCGGCAATCTTCGATGTGCAGGTGAAGCGCATCCATGAATACAAGCGTCAACACCTGAACATCCTGCACGTCATCGGCCTCTATCACCGGCTGAAGACGGATCCGAAGTTCACGATGGAGCCGCGCGTGTTCGTGTTCGGCGGAAAAGCCGCACCGGGATACTTCCTGGCGAAGCTCATCATCCGCCTGATCACCGCGGCGGCCGAGATCATCAATCGTGATCCGGGTGTGCGCGACCTCATCAAGGTGGTGTACCTGCCGAATTTCAACGTCACGAACGGGCAGAAGATCTATCCCGCCGCGGACCTCTCGGAGCAGGTGTCCACGGCGGGCAAGGAAGCCTCCGGCACCGGCAACATGAAGTTCCAGATGAACGGCGCACTGACCATCGGCACGGTCGACGGCGCCAACATCGAGATCTGCGAGGAAGTCGGCGTGGAGAACTTCTTCCTGTTCGGTCTCGAAGCGCACGAGGTGGCAGCGCGTCGCGCGGCTGGCTACCGGCCCATGGACTTCGTCGAGAACAACGAGGAACTGCAGGCAATCCTTCAGCTGATCCGCGATGGCTTCTTCTCGCGCGGCAATACCTCGCAGTTCCAGCCGCTGCTCGACAACCTCGTGCACCACGACCCGTACTTCGTTTTCGCCGACTACCAGTCCTACGCGGACTGCCAGATGCTGGTCGACCAGACCTATCGCGACAAGGATGCCTGGACGCGCATGTCCATCCTCAATTCCGCGCGGTCGGGCAAGTTCTCCTCGGACCGCACCATCCGCGAATACTGTGACGAAATCTGGAAGGCGAAGCCTGTGTCCGTGCAGCTGATGTCCCAGGAAGACGTGAAGGCGGGGCTGCTCCAATAAATGGGGTCAGACCCCATTTCCTGGCAAATGGGGCCGGACTTCAGTTCTCGCTCCAATACAAAGTGGAATGTCTGCCATTCCGCGCGCGTGGCATGATCCCCCGCGCCGCTTCGTTGGCATCTGGGGAGACGGGGATGGAAAAGTCTTTGAATCGCGCGTGCCTGTTAGTCGCGTCGGGCCTCGTTGCGGTTGCGGCATTGGCGAAAGACGAGCCGCCGGCGGCTGATCCCAGGGCCGTTGCCGTCATCCATGAACTCGGTCTCCAGGAGTCCGCCGTCGCCTTGCGAGACATCAAGGGCTGGCGCGCGCCGAAGCGCATCGTGATGTCGGCGTCGGGTCCCCTTGGCGGCGCTCCCAAAATCGAGATCCCCGGCGTCGAGATCGTGGTCGTGAAGAACACCGACGAGATGGCGGCCGCCGTCGCCAACGCCGACGCAATCATTGGCGGCGATGATTCCGCGTGCGACGACCGCGTCCTCGCCGCCGCGAAAAAGGTTCGCTGGGTAGCCGTTTACTCGGCGGGCGTCGAAGCCTGCCTCGGCAAGAAGCGGCTCGAGGAGCCTGGCATCATCACCACGAACATGCGCGCCGTCGCGGGTCCCGTCATGGCGGAACACACCATCGCCCTGATGTTTGCGCTGTCGCGCAGCCTGCAGGTGTCCATTGGGCGACAGGCCACCGGCGAGGGCTGGAACCGTAACTTCGCGGGCTCACAACCGCAGGCACTGACCGACAAGACCGTGCTGGTGGCAGGCCTTGGTGGCATCGGGCTCGAAGTGGCCAAACGTGCGCATGCCCTCGGCATGAAAGTGATTGCCACGCGCGGGAGTTCGCGTGAAGGCCCCGACTACGTGAGCTACGTGGGTCTCTCCGACGAGCTCCCCAAACTCATCGGCCAGGCCGATGTGGTGGTCGCAACGCTGCCATTGACGCCTGCCACGACGAATCTTTTTGACGCGAAGATGTTTGCCCGCATGAAGAAGACCGCGTATTTCGTAAACGTGGGTCGAGGCGGCAGCGTGGTCACCGATGATCTCGTCGCCGCGCTCAACAACGGCACCATCGCGGGCGCCGGGCTCGATGTGACCGAGCCCGAACCTCTGCCCAAGGGTCACGCGTTGTGGAAGGCGAAGAACATCATCATCACGCCTCACCATTCGGCGCAGTCAGACCTCGGGCAGGCCAAGCGCGAGCTGATCCTGCGCGAGCAGGTGCGGCGCTTCGTCGCTGGCGACAAGCTGCTGTCGGTCGTCGACTTCAAGAAAGGTTATTAGGCTACTTTCCGCCTGCGTAAAGCTTGACCAGCCGGTAGAGGAACTCGCGTCCCTCCAACAGCGTCTGCACGCGGATGCGCTCGTTGAGGCCGTGCGCGTTGCTCGTGGCGCCGTCGCTCAGCATGCCCGATACACCGTATGTCGGAATGCCGGCCGGCGTGAGGAAACGGCCATCGGTGGCGCCCGAGCTGATCGTGGGAATTACGGCGACGCCGGGGTACATGTCACGGCTCAGCGCTTCGATGGGCCCGATCACTTCACGCGACAGCGGCGGCCCCGCGCCCGGCTTTTCCGGTGGTGACTGGAACTCGACCGTCACGCCGGGATCGCCGATGGCCGCGATGAGTTCCTGGCGGACTTCCTCGGCGCTGCGCCCCGGGAACATGCGGCAATTGACGTTCGCGCTGGCCCGTTGCGGCAGGGCGTTGGGCGCGTGGCCACCGGCCAGCTGCGTAGCCACGCAGTTGGTGCGCAGGATGGCGTTGACCGAAGGATCCTTCTTGAGTCGTTCGATGGCCGCCGCGTCACCGGTCTTCGCCGCCGCGATCATGTCGGCGCCTTTCTGCCCGCCCTCGATCACGCCGAACTTCTCGAAGTAACTGCGCGAGGTGTCGTTGAACTCCACCTTGAACTGGTGCGCTTCGATCTTGTCGAGGGCGTGTACCAGCTGATAGATGGCGTTGTCGGGCGTGGGCCGGGACGAGTGGCCGCCCTGGTTGTGAGTGGTCAGCGTGAAGTCCTGGTAGACCTTCTCCGACGCCAGCACGGCGACGTAGCGATACACGCCGGTTTTCTGGTCGTAGCGTCCACCGCCGCCTTCGTTGAGCGCGAAGCCCGAGTCGATGAGATCCCGGTGATTCTCGATGAGGTAACCGACGCCATTGAACGTGTTCGGCGTTTCCTCGCCGCAGGTCAGCGCGAGTTTCAGCGTACGCTTCGGGCGATACTTTTCCTGCTTGTAGCGAACCATGGAATCGGCGAACACGGCGGCCATGGCCTTGTCGTCCGATGAGCCGCGCGCGTAGAAAAACCCGTCTTCTTCCACGAGTTTGAACGGGTCGCGCTCCCAGTCGTCGCGATTCGCTTCCACCACGTCGATATGCGCGAGCAGCATGATTGGTTTGAGGGATTGGTCGCTGCCCGGCAGGACCGCGACGAGATTGCCGTCCTTCGGCCGCCCGGGCGGCACGATGACGTGCAGCAGTTCGTCCGTGTATCCCGCTGCGCTCAGGCGCGCCTTCATCGCATTCGACGCATCGGTGCACGACCCCACGGACAACGTGGTGTTGATCTCGACGAGTTCCTTGTACAGCGCCCGGAACTCGGCTTCGCCCGCGCGCGCCTGTTTCGAGGCGGCGGTTTGACGGCTGGCGGTGATGTCGGCGGCCTGTGCATTGACGAATGCACCCAGGCCCAGCGCGCACGCGAGAGCGCTATGGCGAATACGCATGGAGACTCCTCGGAAAAGTAATGCTCAGATCGTAACGAGAATTTCCTGCTTTTCCACTTTCGCGGCATCGAGTTCGATGCCGAAGCCCGGCTTCTCGGAAAGCTGCACCAGCCCGTTGGTGGTGAGCAGCGGGTCTTTCATGAAGTGGAGTTTCTCGGGCACGTGATTGATGAGGTATTCGCCGAAAGGGCACACCGACGGCGACTGGCTCGCCACGATGTGGAGCGCCGCGTGCACGTTGTGACAGTGCGGCAGCAGCTTCACGCCGTGCACGGAGGCGAGATGGGCGATCTTCACCGTCTCGCTGACGCCGCCACACCATTCGGGATCCGCCTGGATGAACTGCAGCGCGTCGGCCTTGAAGAATTGTTCGGCCTCCCAGCGGCCGTACAGATGTTCTCCTGTGGCAATCGGCACCGAGGTCGACTTCGACAAGCGAATGAAACTCTCGAGATCGGACATGGGCACGGCTTCTTCGACGAAGTAGGGCCGGTACTGTTCGACCTTGCGGCACCACTCGATGGCGTATTGCAGGTCCCAGCCCTGGTAGGCGTCGAACATGATCTGGACGTCGTTGCCGACCGCTTCACGCAGCGCCTTCGCGAGCTGCACGTTGAGGTCCATGCCTCGCGCGCCATCACCGGGGCCATAGCCGAGGAACCACTTCTGGTGGATGAAGCCATCTTTCGCGAGCTGGGCCGCGCGCTTCGCCGCCAGCGGCGGATCGATCGCAAATCCGAGGCAGCTGCCGTACACACGCACCGGCATCTGCGTCGGGCCGCCGAGCAGCCGGAACACGGGCGCACCGAAGTGGCGGCCGCGAAGGTCCCACAACGCGTTGTCGATATAGCTGATGGCCATCATGAAATGGCTGGCGCGCGAATGGCGATTCGAGCGGTACATCTGGTCCCAGATGCGTTCGACGGCGAGCGCGTTCTGGCCGATGACGAGCGGCCGCAGCGTGCCTAACAAGACGGGCAGTGCTTCCTTGTCGACGAGGCCGTACAGGCCTTCGACGCCACCCTTCGTGCGAATTCGCACGTAGTAGTGCGTCAAGGGCCCGCGTTCCGGCTTCGTGTTCTCCGGCGGATCCTTGAATGGCTTCGGCCGGCGCTCGGCATACACGTGCAGCGGATTGACCTGGTATTGGCGGTTCAGGCCGGGCACGCGTTCATGCGTTCCGGAGAGCTTGAGGATCTCGACGTCGCTGATCGTGAGGTCGTCGAGCGTCGCGGCTTCGGCGAAGGCGGCGCGTGTGAACGCAGGAAGAAATGCGAAGGCGGATGTGGCGCCGAACGCGGAAAGAAAGTCTCGTCGTTTCATGTCCCGCCTCTTGTTTGGCGCGAGTGTGTCAGCCTCGCGAGCGGCGTCAATCTAGCCTTTTGTAGTAGACCACCGTGTCGCACAGCCCGCCGCCCGGCCACAACGCAAAGTCCGGAATCGTACCGACACGCTGCCAGCCGCATCGCTCGTAAAGCCTCGCGGCATCGTCGCTTGCAGTGTCCAGCACCAGCAGCTTCCTGCCGGATTCCGCCGCGGTTCGCTCCGCGGCCTGCAGTACTGCCGCGCCGACGCCGAGCTTTCGCGCGCGACGATGTACCAGCATCTTCGAGATGTCTGCGCGATGAGGCTGGTTCTCGGGTGTGGCCCAGATGGCCTGTGCCGTGCCGATGATCCTGCCCTCGGCGTCTTCGGCGACGATGAGTGCACGCTCGCCGCGCGCCATGCTCGCCGCGACATCGCGCCAGAAGTCCGCGGCCTTCGCGAGCGTCATCGGATGCATGAAGCTCACCGACGCGCCGCCTTCGACGCAGTCCATGAGCACGTCGCACAGGCCGCCGAAGTCGCGCGAAGTCATCACGTCCAGCCGCCGCACCTGGTAGGTACTCATGGCGTCAGCACCACGACATAGTGCGCCGTCTTGCGTGTGCGATTGCGAAAGGTGACGGGTGCGTCGAGTTGCATTGCCAGGCAGTCGTCTTCGGAGAGGCGGTGTGTGACCTTGCCTACCGTGACTTCGATGGAGCCCTGGCGCACCCAGATCTGCTGAGCCACCGCAGGTTCTCGTGCGCCCGTCTCGTAGGAGACGCGCGCGCCGGCAGGGAAGGCGACATCGACGATGCGGATGGGTGAGGGGAAGCTCGGCGGAGAGATGTTCCGACGCACGTATCCCGATTGCGGGTCCTTCCACGACGTGCGCTCGGACCCCCGAGAGACCGGGTTGACGGGGGCATTGCTGTCATCGAACAGCGAAGCGAGGGTGCAGCCGAGGCCGGTGGCAATCTTTTCAAGCACCACCGCGGTCGGGCTGGTCTCGCCGCGTTCGACCAGCGAGATCATCGAGCGGCTGACGTTGCAGCGGGTGGCCAGCGCTTCGAGGCTGAGCGCCGCTTCGGCGCGCAGGGCGCGCACCCGGCTGGCGATTCGGGCATTGATATCCTGCATAGTGGAGGAAACATCCAGTAAAGTGGACGACGAGTCAATGCCGGCCTGCGAGAAACCCGCAACGGAGCTGTGGTGCAAAAGCGATTCGTGTCGACGTCACAACGACGCAGCAACCTTCGTAGGCCGGTCCCTCGTCCGGGGCTGCGAATGGCAGAAAATCTTGTGCGACACAGGTCGAATTTGACGCCGGACGCATTGGTGAAAGGCGTTGAATCGTATAGTCTTGCCGCCTTATGACCGAAGCCAACCAGACTCCTTCGAAGTCCGATTCCACCCGCGCCGACGCCCGCAAGGCCGTGCGCATCGCCATGCAGGAATATCTGCGCCGGGATTCCTTCCTTCCCGTGCTGCGCCTCCTCCTCGATCTCGCATTCCTCGGTGCCGCCATCTACGGCGCCTGCGTGCTCGAAGCCTGGTGGGCGAAGTGCCTCATGGTCATCCCGGCGTCCATTGCCATCGCGCGACTGTTCGTCATCGGCCATGACGCCTGCCACGGCAGCTACACCAAGTACGACTGGCTGAACAAAGTCGTCGGCCGCATCGCGTTCCTGCCGTCGCTCACGCCGTTCTCGCTCTGGGACGTCGGCCACAACGTGGCGCACCACGGCTTCACGAACCTCAAGGGCCGTGACCAGGTCTGGGTACCGATGTCGGCGGAGGAGTGGCAGAACGCTTCGAAGACGCGTCGCGTGCTCGAGCGCATTTATCGCTCGGGCTTCGGCCAGGGGCTCTACTACACCATCGAGATGTGGTGGAAGAAGCTCATCCTGCCTTCGAAGAAACACGTCGGCGTTCGCCGCGCGATTTTCATCTGGGACAACGTGCTGGTGCTGAGCGTCGGCGCGGTGTGGATCACGGGTCTCGTGCTCTGGGCCGTCTACGGCGAACACTCCATCACCTGGACGCTGCTTGCCGGCTTCGTGGGCCCGTTCCTCGCGTTCAACTGCATCATGGGCTGGGTCATCTACGTCCAGCACACGCATCCGGAAGTTGCCTGGTTCGACAAGCGCGATGAATGGCAGAAGCGCCTGGGCTTCATCACCACCACCATTAATGTTGTTGTGCCGAAAAGCATGGGCCGCATCCTGCACGACATCCTCGAGCACGGTGCGCATCACGTGAACACCGGCGTGCCGCTGTACCGCCTGCGTGCCGCGCAGACGGCGCTCAAGAATGCCGTGCCGCAGCTCGCGCGCGTGTATGTGCTGAACTGGAAGCGCTACTGGGCCACGGTCCGCACCTGCAAGCTGTACGACTATGCCAATCACCGCTGGCTCGACTTCAAGGGCCGCGTGACGGCGGCGCCGCTGTTCCCCGAAGTTCAGCCCGCGGCCACCTGATCAGACGCGGCGAGATGCGTTCTGCGTCTTTGCCGCGGTTTCTGACGAGGCGGCATCTTGCGGTTGCCATTGCCTCATTCGCCTGCGCCACCGTTGCCCTTGCGGCGAAACAATCTCCGCTGAGTCCTGACTTCGACGCGCGCAACTGGGCTTCGATCGGGCGCACGGCGGCCGAAACCCACTACAGCCCCCTCACCGAGATCAATCGCGATACCGTCGGAAGGCTGCGCCTCGCGTGGACGCTCGACCTCGATGTGTCCAACGCGCAGTCGACGCCGCTCGCGGTCGAAGGCGTCCTGTATGTCGCGGCGGGCTACAGCATGGTGTTCGCCGTCGATGCGCAGACGGGCAAGCTGCTGTGGAAATACGACCCGCTCGTGCTTCCCGTGGTCGGCAAGAAATTGCGGGCGGGCGCGGGTGTTCGCGGCCTTGCGTACGCCGCAGGAAAGTTGTTCGTGGGTACGCATGACGGCCGCCTGATCTCGGTCGACGCCAAAACGGGCGCGATGGTGTGGAGCACGCCCACGCTCGACGCCAACGACTCCACGTTCATCTCCGGTGCCCCGCGCGTTTTCAAGGGCAAGGTCGCGATTGGTTTCGGCGACACGGGCACGACGCCGGGTCGCGTGAGTGTCTTCGATGCCGCCACCGGCAAACCCGCGTGGAGCTGGTCGACGCAGGGCGGCGGCGGCGCCATCTGGAATGCGATCACTTTCGATCCGGAGAACAATCGCGTCTACGTCGGCACGGGTAATGCGCGCGGGCCCGATGCCGCGAAGAACACATTCGCCTGCAGCGTGGTGGCGCTGAACGCCGATACCGGCGCGATGGATTGGCACTACGACGCGTCGCCGGATCACGTGTCCTGCGACGCCTCCACCGACATCACGCTCGCGGACATCAATCTCGGAACGGAGATGCGCAACGTCATTCTCGTTGCGCCGAAGGACGGCTCGTTCCATGTGATCGATCGCGCGACGGGCAAGGCTGTTTCGGCGAAGAAGCTGGGTATTGGCATGCACAACCAGTTTGCGCAGTCATACAGTCCGAAGAGCGGGCTCATCTACGTGCCGACGACGGAGCTTCCCGCATCGAATGTCGATGGCGACGCGCCGGCGGAGTCGGGCAAGAGTGCGCTCGTCGCCTGGGATCCGGTGAAGCAGCAACCTCGCTGGGTCGTGCCGACACCGGGTGCATTCAGCGGCGGCGTGTTGTCGACGGCTGGTGACCTGGTGTTCCAGGGCCAGGCCGATGGTTACCTCACGGCGTACGCTGCGGCCGATGGACGGAAAGTCTGGGCGAGCTACACGGCCACGGCCGCGCTGGGCGCGCCGATCAGCTATGCGGTCGGCAAGAAGCAGTTCATCTCGATACTCAACGGACCCACGCAGGGAATGGCGGGCAGCCTCGGTGCGATGTCCGCTCGTTTTGGTTGGGATTCACGTGTTCATCCACGGCGGCTGCTCACATTCGTGCTCGATGGCAAGGGCGCATTGCCGCCGACGCCGGGGCCGACCTCGGCGACACCCATTGACGGAAATGACGTGGTGCTCGACGAAGCGCTGGTGAAGGAGGGCGCGCAATTGTTCGCGAAGTGCCAGTGGTGCCATGGTGCGGGCGCAATCGCCGGCGGTGGTGCGCCGGACCTGCGCGCGTCGCTGTCACCGCTCGTCGCAGCGTCTTTCGCCACCCTGGTCCGAAGCGGAAACGAAGTTCGCGGAATGCCGAAGTTCGAGGAGCTCACCGATCGCGAGCTCGAGGCCCTGCGGCAGTACATCCGCGCGCGCGCCCGAAAGGTCACGCGACCCGACGGCGCCCCGCCCCAATAAATGGGGTCAGACCCCATTTGCTAGGAATTGGGGTCTGACCCCAATTCCGGGAAACGGGGCCGGACCTCGTTTTTCATAATGTTTGAGGTGGGCAGGGCCCATAGATATGAGTGCCGGGCGGGGTGTCAGCGGGCGCCCTACTAGGGAAAACCGCAGGGAAGGCATTTGAGATCAATGGCTTATGGGGGATTGTCGCTAGTTCTTGCGGGTCCTCGCATATCGGCCTTTGCCGACAAGCAAGTGGAAAGCGATTCGAGTATCTTTGCGCCCCGTTTCAACCCACGTAACTCATTGGCATGCCGGGAAAAGAGAAGAGCGCACTCATCTGCGGATCCGTCGCGTACGACACCATCATGGTGTTCCCCGACCGTTTCCGGACGCACATCCTTCCCGACAAGCTGCACATGCTTAATGTCGCGTTCCTCGTTCCGGAGATGCGGCGCGAGTTCGGCGGCTGCGCGGGCAACATCGCGTACAACCTGAAACTGCTGGGTGACGTGGGCTACCCGATGGGTGGCGTCGGCCGCGACTTCCAGCCGTACAGCGATTGGATGAAGAAAAACGGGGTGTCCGACAAATACATCGTGACCATCCCCGAAGAGCATTGCCCCCAGGCCTTCATCACGACGGATCTCGATTCCAACCAGATCACGGCATTCCATCCGGGCGCCATGAACCATTCGTACCGCATCAAGGTGCCGGCGAATGACGGTATATCGATTGGTGTCATCGCCCCCGACAGCCGTGAAGGCATGCTGCAGCACGCCGAACAGTTCAAGGCCGCCGGCATCCCGTTCATCTTCGATCCGGGCCAGGCGATGCCGTTGTTTGCCGGCGACGACTTC
>Ga0315910_10002962_pt1 | contig 14665 bp, 9 predicted proteins | sample EdamamesoilMG_FD_204470 | JGI IMG/M metagenome (GOLD analysis project Ga0315910, IMG submission 204470) | Garden soil microbial communities collected in Santa Monica, California, United States - Edamame soil | ecosystem: Environmental > Terrestrial > Soil > Garden | place: USA: California...
CACGACCTTGAGGGCGCCGCGGTGTGCCTGCACGATGCCGCGCACGGCGGCGAGGCCGAGCCCGCGGCCCGTGAACTTCGTGGTGAAGAACGGATCGAAGATACGCTTGAGCGTATCGGGTGTCATGCCGGAGCCGTTGTCTGCGACCTCGATCGAAAGGTATTTCCCGTGGAACTCGACAGGCGCCAGGTGAAATTCCGCCGGAGAGAGTCTCGATGCATCGATGATGGCGGTGTGCACCTTGATTTCCCCCATGCCGCCGACGAGCGCTTCCGAGGCGTTGATCACGAGATTCATGATCACCTGCTGGATTTGCGTCGAGTCGGCGAGGACCGTGGCGCCGTCGGACTTAGCGGCGATCGATAGTCGCGCCTTCTTGCTGATCGAGTGCGCGACAAGGCTGGAGGTCTCGCGGATGAGCTCGTCGATGTCTACGGGCTTTGAATCCACCGCGCGCTGGCCGGAGTAGGAGACGAGCTGGCGGCACAGGTCGGCGGCGCGGCGCGCGGAGAGCTCGATCTGCGTGAGTGCCGTGGGCGGCTCGATGCCCGGATCGACGTCAAGAGCGAGCAGGCTGGCGTTGCCGAGGATGCCGGTGAGGATGTTGTTGAAATCGTGTGCGATTCCTCCGGCGAGCACGCCAAGGCTCTCGAGGCGCTGGGTCTGGCGCAGGTGCTCCTCGAAGTGTGCGCGGTCCTCCTGCTGCCGGTGTTGCTCGGTGATGTCCTGCATCGCACCGTAGACGCCGACAACGTCGCGGCCGCGCTTCAGCGGCAGACCGACGAACCGCACGACGACCGGGCGGCCTTTCGCGGTCGTGACGGGGAGCACAAAATCGAACGGGCGACCCGCCTCCGCGCAGCGCCGCATCGCGACAGCGAATCGCTTCCTCGCGCGTTCGTCGAAGAATGTGAGGCCGGACTCCTCCGTGAGTTCGAACGTGTCGGGCGAAACGTCGACGATCCTGTAGATTTCGTCCGTCCAGAAATGCACGCCGCTGGCGATGTCCCAGGAGAATCCGCCGATGCGCGCCGCGGATTGCGAGAGCACGAGCAGGCGGTTCTGGCGGTCGCGCTCCTCGATCATGCGCTCGCGCTCGGTGACGTCGCGCGAGTTCACGACGATGGCGCGGACAGCCGGGTGGTTGAGTCGGTTGCTGCCGATCGACTCGAGCAGGACCCACGAGCCCGACTTGTGGCGGAAACGGATGCGCCAGCGCCGGCCCGAGATCTCACGACCCTTTGCGATGAACTCCAACACCCAGCGGACGCTCTTTGCGTCGTCGGGGTGCACGATCTCGAGGACGTTGCGCCCGAGAAGCTCATCCTCGGTGTAGCCGAGCACGCGGCGTATCGAGGGCGAAACGTAGGTGAACAGGCCGTCGCGGTTCATCATCGTGACGATATCCGACGCGCCCTCGACCATGAGCCTGTGCCGTTGCTCGCTCTCCATGACACGCTCCTGCGCGGCGCGCAACTCGGTGACATCGTCGCCGACCACCTGCACGTAGGCACCGTCCTCGTCGTCGCCCCGATCGGAGCGGCAGTGCCAATGGATCATCTTCACCGAGCCGTCGCGGCCGTGGAGCGGGGCCTCGAACTCGAATCGTCCGCTCTCTGCCGGCGAGATACCGGTGAAGGTGCGGAGCAGGGCCGAGTCGTTGGGATGGAGAAGTTCGCTGAGGTTCTCACCCACCGGCCGCTTCTCGGGGCAGCCGAGGAATGAGGCGAGCGCGTGATTCGCGAAGATGATCGTGCCGTCGGGTTGCGCCCGAAGGACGAACCCGGTGTGGCTCTCAAGCACATCAAACGCGAGCGCCTCGGCGCGCGCAGACCTGCGCGCGATCGCCCAGGTGAGAAATCCGACCGCGGCACCCGCGAGCAATGCCACGAAGATGCCCGCCCAGAAGGCCCACTGGATCCACGCGAGGCTCGCCTTGTAGTCGGCCAGCGAGATGTCGACGCCTACGAGGCCGACGATCGCGCCGGAGGCGTCGCGAATCGGCGCGCACCCGGTCAGAAAGGTGCCAAACTCGTCCTGCACGGGCTCCTCGCTCGACGAGGGCCGGCCGGTGCGCACGCACTCGAGCATCGCGGGGTCTGGAAAATCGTAGATGTCGCCCGGGAGCGAAGGGTCCATGTCGCGATCGGGAAACGCACTCTCAACCACGGTCGCGGTGTCCAGAATGATCCGGAAGTTTACGTGCGGATCCGTGCGTGCCGTGTAGACGTAGTAGAGCTGCGGAAACGACCGGTGGAACGCCGCGAGCGGCGCGATGAGCTGCTGGTAGCGGGAATCGTCCACGTGGACGTCTTGCGGAAGCTCACGGTGCAGATCCCCGTCGACCGAGCGGGCCGCGGCGGTCGCGAGCCGCGCCAGCTCGGCGCGAATCTGGATGGTTGCCGCGTATTGTGTGCCCCCCCGAAAGAGGATGACCCCCGCGATGCCGATGACCGCGACAAACGCCCCGACCAGCATCGCGAGCCGGAACGAGCGTGAACGGGATTTCGGGGATTTCGGAAGCGGAGACATTCAGGGCAATCCGTCACTATCGGCACAAATCCGCCCCGCTTGATGCTCTCGAGCGGCCGAATCGGGAGTTCTTAAGTCCGGGTCGGCAATGAAAGTCGCCGCTCACGGCGCACGCCTCCGTCGCCCGGAGCAAATGCACAAACAGCTGCAAGGATGAACCTTGCGCGATGCGGGGGTGCCCTCGCGCCTGCCGGCAGGCCGCGTGGGGTCAGACCAAGCCGAGGATCATCTTCCCTTCCTCGCTGATCATGCCTTGGTTCCAGGCCGGCTCCCAGACGAGAGCGACCTCGGCGTCGACGACGCCGGGCACTTGGAGGATCTTGGACTTCGCATCGGCCGCGATCGCAGGACCCATGCCGCAGCCGGGCGCGGTGAGCGTCATCTGCACGTCGACCCGGTGGCCGCCCTCGGCGGGCTTGATGTCCATCGCGTAGACGAGCCCGAGGTCGACGATGTTGACCGGGATTTCCGGATCATAGACGGCGCGGAGCTTCGTCCAGACCAAGTCGGGATCCGGAGCCGATCCTTCCGCTGCCGGTGCGGCGGCCGCGAGGCCTGCCGACTTCTCCTCGCCGATCGCGTCGGCTTCGGCACCGTCGATTCGCGCAAGGCCGAAATCGCCCATCACGGTGAACGAGCCGCCAAGCCTTTGCGTGATGACCACCTTTGCGCCTTCGGGAATCGTGACCTTGGTGCCGTAAGGAATCTGGATCGCCTCGACGGCGCGGGAGACTGTGCGGTCGTTGTTCATGATGAAAAGTAGCGAGTAGCGAGTTGTGGGTAGCGAGTAGGCAGGAGTGCGGAATCCGGAGATGCTCGCTACTCGCTACCCGCTACTCACTACTACTCTTTGAATTTCCTGCGGATGATTGCGGCGAGTTGGTCGTGGAGCTCGGTGTTCGCGATCTTGCCGATCACTTCCTCGAAGAAGCCAAATACGATCAGCTCCTTGGCGAGCGCGGGGTTGATGCCGCGCGAGCGCAGATAGAATTCCTGCTCGGCGGGAATCCGCGCGGATGTGGCGCCGTGAGTGCAGCGGACGTCGTTCGCCTGGATCTCGAGGCCGGGGAGCGAGTTTGCCTCGGCGTCGTCGCTGAGGATGAGGTTGCGGTTGCTCTGGTAGGCGTCCGTCTTCTGCGCATCGGGATCAACGATGATGAGTCCGGAGAAGATCGTCTTCGACGTCTCGAGCAGCGCGTTCTTGTAGAGCAGGTTCGAGCTCGTGTTCGGCGCCTGGTGGATCTGCAGCGTGCGTTGGTCGAACTCCTGGTCGCCGTGCGCGACCGTGAGCGCGAGCATCTCCGAGTGCGCGCCGGGAGCCTGCAGCTGCGAGAAACTCTCGTGGCGCGACTGGCGGCCGCCGGAGTGGAGGTTCATCGAGAGCACGCGCGCGTCGCGGCGGGCGACCGTGGCGTTGAACTGGAAGGAGAGGGTGTCGCGCGACCAGTCCTGCATCGCGATGTATTCGACCTGCGAGCCGTGGCCGGCGTAGAGATCGTTGCCGCCGCAGGCGAAGTGCGCGCCGGCGTCGGACCTGAAGAAGTCCGCCACCGTGACCTTTGCGTTGTCGTCGGCGATGACGAGCGTGTGCGGGAAGACTGCGGTGCCAGCACCCGCGGCGTAGTGGAAGATACCGACCGGCAGTTCCATCTCGACGCCCTTCGGCACGTAAATGAACGCGCCGTCGTCGAGGAACGCCTCGTGAAGCGCCGCGAATTTCTCGGAGCCGAGCCGCGACGGTTGTGCGAGAAGGTGTTCACGGACGAGGTCGCCGTGTTTTGCGAGCGCGTCCTGAATCGTGCCGAACACAACACCGCGCGCGATCAGGTCCGCGCTGAGCGGCTCGGAGTCAACGAGGCGGCCGTTGGCGAGGACGACGTGGCCGGCGCCCTTCACGCCGAGCGACTCGTGCGTTAGGTCCTTGAATCCGACAGGCGCGGCGGACGCGAATCCGTCGAGCGTGACGCGCGAGAGGTTGCTGAAGCGCCAATACTCGTCGGTGCGCACGGGCATCGGCAGCGAGGCGAAGCGCTCGTAGGCGGCGCGCTTGCGCTCGAGCCACCAAGCGGGCAGGTGCGCGACGCGCTGTAGGTGCGCCTCGAACGCCTCGCGGGTGAAGGAGCCGGTTATTGATGCGGGAGTGGTTGCGGAAGTGGACATCGAATTTTCGATTTTCAATTTTTGATTTTCGATTGGGCCGGCGATTTCCGAGGAAACGAAAATCGAAAATCCCAAATCGAAAATGTGGGCGTCAGCCCACCGAGCCTTCCATCTCGAGGTCGATGAGGCGCTTGAGCTCGACGGAGTATTCCATCGGGAACTCGCGCACGAGGTCGTTGACGAATCCGTTCACGGCGAGGCTCATCGCCTCGGCTTCGCTGAGGCCGCGCTGCTGCATGTAGAAGATCATGTCCTCGCTGATCTTCGAAACGCTGGCCTCGTGCTGGATGGAGTTGCGGTCGCCCTTGACGGTGATGGCAGGGTAGGTGTCGGTGCGGCTGTTCGTGTTGATGAGCAGCGCGTCGCACTCGGTGTTGCTCTTGCAGCCCTTGAGGTGCTTCGGGATGTGCACGAGCCCGCGGTAGGTGGAGCGGCCCTGGCCGACGGAGATCGACTTCGCGATGATGTTCGACGTCGTGTTGTTCGCGGCGTGGATCATCTTCGCGCCGGTGTCCTGGTGCTGGCCGTCGTTGGCCAGCGCGATCGAGAGCACCTCGCCGCGCGCGCGCTCGCCCTTCAGCACGACGCCCGGATACTTCATCGTGAGGCGCGAGCCGATGTTGCAGTCGATCCACTTGATCGTGGCGTCCTCGTGCGCGAGTCCGCGCTTGGTGACGAGATTGAAGACGTTCGCCGACCAGTTCTGGACGGTGATGTATTGGATCTTCGCGCCTTTCATCGCCACGAGCTCGACCACTGCGCTGTGCAGCGTGGCGGTGGAGAATTTTGGGGCGGTGCAGCCTTCCATGTAGGTCACTTCCGCGCCCTCGTCGGCGATGATGAGCGTGCGCTCGAACTGGCCGAAGTTCTCGGCGTTGATGCGGAAGTAGGCCTGCAGCGGGTGCGAGACCTTCACACCCGGCGGGATGTAGATGAACGAGCCGCCGGAAAAGACCGCGCTGTTGAGTGCGGAGAACTTGTTGTCGCCCGTCGGGATGACCTTGCCGAACCACTTCCGGAAAATCTCCGGATGCTCCATGAGCGCCTCGGTCGAGCTCATGAAGATGACGCCCTGCTTCGAGACGGCCTCCTTGATGTTCGAGTAGGCCGCCTCGCTGTCGAACTGCGCCTCGACGCCGGCGAGGAACTTGCGCTCCTGCTCCGGGATGCCGAGCCTCTCGAAGGTCTTCTTGATGTCGTCGGGCACGTCGTCCCAGCTGCGCTTCGATCTCTGGCCCTGCGACAGGTAGTAGCGGATCTTGTTGAAATCGATGTTCTCGAGATCCTTCGTGGCCCAGTGGGTCGGCAGCGGCTTGGACTCGAAGACCTTGAGGGCCTTCAGGCGGAACTCGCGGATCCACTCGGGCTCCTTCTTCACCTGGCTGATGAAGTTGACGGTGTCCTCGGACAGGCCGGAGCCTGCGTCGAAGTCATACTTCACGTCGTATTGGAAGTTGCCGACCTCCTGGTCGATGCCGGCGACAGGATTCGCCGCCGCTTCGTCAGCGATAGTAGTGTCGTTGTCGGAGAGTGGGTTCATGGTCGTGCCAGTGGTTGTGCGTTTCAGACTGCCGCCAGTTCCTTCTTCACCCAGTCGTAGCCCTTGGCCTCGAGCTCGAGCGCGAGGGACTTGTCGCCGCTCTTCACGATGCGGCCGTCCCACATCACGTGCACGTAGTCGGGCACGATGTAGTCGAGCAGGCGCTGGTAGTGGGTGATGAGAAGGATGCCGAGCTTCGGGCCGCGAAGTGCGTTCACACCCTCGGCGACGACTTTCATCGCGTCGATGTCGAGGCCGGAGTCGGTCTCGTCCATGATCGCGTAGGTTGGCTCGAGCATCGCCATCTGGAGGATCTCGCAGCGCTTCTTCTCGCCGCCGGAGAATCCCTCGTTGACCGAGCGCGACGTGAACTTCCGGTCGATCTTCAACGCGTCCATCTTCGCGTAGAGGTTCTTGTAGTATTTGGTGGCCTCGAGTTCCTCGCCCTCGGGCAGGCGGCTCTGCAGGGCGGCGCGGATGAAGTTGGCGATGGAGACACCGGGGATCTCGCTCGGATACTGGAAGGCGAGGAAGACGCCGGCGCGCGCGCGCTCGTCGGGCTCCATCTCGAGGATCGACGCGCCGTCGACCAGCACGTCACCCGACGTGATGGTGTAGTCGGGGTGGCCGGCGATTGCCTTGGCGAGCGTGCTCTTGCCGGTGCCGTTGGGCCCCATGATGGCGTGCACCTCGCCGCGATTCACGGTGAGGCTGAGGCCGTTGACGATCGGCTTGTCGCCAATGCTGATGTGGAGGTCTTTGATTTCCAGGGATTGCATGTCGGAGAAAAAATGTTCGGTGCGAAGGTTCAGTGGGCGGATGTGGAGGAGCCGCGGAAGTTGATCTCGATCTGGTCGAGCTTGAAGCCGGGCGGGATCGCGGCCTTGAGTCGCTCAAGGAGATCCGCGGGCACCTCGACGTCCCGCACCTTGCCGGTCGATGCGTCGAGCAGGTGGGCGTGCTCGCGGCGGTTCGGGCAGAAGCGGGTGGATTCGCGCTCGAAGTTCACGGGCTTCACGAGGCCGCACTGCTCGAGTGTCTCGAGGCAGTTGTAGACCGTCGCGAGCGAGATTGTGGGCAGGCGGGTCTTCACGCGGTTGAAGAGTTCCTCGGCGGTCGGGTGGTCGCGCTCTTCGAGGAGCGTCTGGAAGATCACCTCGCGCTGCGGCGTGGAGCGCACTCCGGAGTCCGCAAGCGTGCGGGTCAGATCGTCGGCGGTTGTGTGTTCGGTCTTCACGCAGGGAGGGGACAAATAGGTTAGAACGATTCCAAAATGCAACTGAGAATTGGAATTATTCTAAGCATTAGTCCTGCGCATGGCCTTCTTTCGCACCTAAGGCATACGCTGCTAACGGATAACATCTTAAGCGATTTTCCGAACCGATCCGCCAAACTGAGGTCTGTCGCGTTCCCGACCGAGTGATGAGTAGTATCAGCCTTGGATTTTTTCCTCCACCCGCCCGTCGTGCCGTTCGACACGGCGGGTCGCGTGCGCCCATGCCTGACGCGGTCCGTTTAGTTGTCGCGCGCGAAAGCCGGCAGTGGCATTCCCATACCGGCTAAGATCGAACAGGCGTGCGCACGCTTCCGACCGGCGCGCGCCTGTCGACCGTTCCGCCACAAGAGCATGCAAATGAAACTTTCAGTGTGCGTCCTCGCCGCGCTGCTCAGCGCGGGATGCACCGTCGCAGGCTCGGTGGAGCGGCAGCGGATCGATCACGACTTCGTGCGGGACATCGCGGCCGAGATCGCGGCGGAAACTTACGAGCCGCCCGCGTCGCATGTGCCGCGGTTCTTTCGAACGCTCGACTACGACAAATACCGGTTGATCCGCTTCCGCACGGAACGCTCGCTATGGCGCGAAGAGGAACTGCCGTTCCAGGTTCAGTTCTTCCACCCGGGCTACCTCCACCAGCAGACGGTGGATATCTCGGAGTTCACTGAGACGCATGTGCAGCCGATTCCGTTTTCGAACCAGCTCTTCGACTACCAGAACCTGCGCGTGCCGTTTTGGAGTCGGCGCGGTCTCGGCTACGCGGGCTTCCGTGTGCTCAACGAGCTCAACGAACCGGGCAGGTGGGACGAACTAATCTCATTTCTCGGCGCGAGCTACTTTCGCGCGCTCGGGCACGGCCAGCGATACGGAATCTCGGCCCGCGGTCTCGCGGTGAACTCCGGCGGGCCCGGCGAAGAAGAGTTTCCGGCGTTCGTCGAGTTCTGGCTCGGCAAGCCCGCAGCCGACAGCCGGAGCATCACGATCCACGCGCTTCTCGCGAGCCCGCACGTGACGGGCGCCTACACCTTCGTCGTAACACCGGGTGCGGCAACCGTCGTCGATGTGCGTGCAAGCCTGTATTTCCGCGACGAAATGCAGAACGTCGGCGTCGCGCCGATGAGCAGCATGTTCTGGTTCGGTGAAGCGTCGCAGAACCGCTACGGAGATTTCCGCCCCGAGGTGCACGACTCCGACGGCCTGCTCGTCGCGACCGATGCCTCGTCGCGCGTGTGGCGTCCGCTCTCGAACCCCGCCGAACTCCAGCGCACGGACTTCGATGCGCCGTCGCTGGCAGGCTTCGGCCTCCTCCAGCGCGATCGCGAGTTTCGCAGCTACGAGGACCTCGAGGCGTTTTACCACCTTCGCCCCGGCCTCTGGGTGGAGCCCGTGGGCGACTGGCCCGCGGGTCGCGTGCGACTCGTCGAGATCCCGACCGGAAACGAGTTTGCCGACACCATCGTCGCGTTCTGGACGCCTGCGAAGCCCTTCAAGCCCGGCGAACCCATCGAGATGCAATGGCGGCTGCACTGGTCGACCTCGCCCACATTCGGCGGTCCTCCGGGGTGGGTGCGCTCCACGCGCCAGTCGTTCGAGGGCGCCGCGGCCGGCCGCACGCGGTTCATCGTCGATTTCGACGGCGACTCGATGAGAGGTGTCGCGCCGGATGCCGTAGTGACCGCTGAGATTATGACCGTCGCGCCCGCAACTCTTGCAGGCCATGAAGTGATCCGCAACGAGCACGACGGCTCGTGGCGACTCTCGGCGGAGTTCAGCGCACCGCCCGGCTCGCCACCGTGCGATCTGACTGCACGACTCACGGTTGATGGCCGCGCGGTCACGGAGACGTGGCAGGTGCGCTGGAAGCCATGAGTCCCGTCGAGATGCCGGTCGTCGAGCCGGAGTGGGTCGAGGCACGCGAGCGCGTGCGCGCGTATCTCGCTGCGCACGGCGTCGTGCCGCCGCTGCTCGATGAACTCGCAGGCCAGATCATGCTCCTGGCGCGCGACCGGCGGGCGGGCGAGCCGGAGCGGACACCTTCGGCGGTTGCGATCGATTCGGCGATCGAGCTGATCGATGGTTGGATCGAGCACATCGTCGGCAAGGAAACCCGCGAGACGCCGGGCCGCCGGCTCGCGCACGAGCGGGCCTCCGTCCACCTCGCGCAGGTCCCGCGAAAGTGGCCGCGGCACTTTCTCAACTCGCAGGAGATCCCCGAGGAACTCGCCGCGCACCTGAGGTCGACGCACCTGCAGGCGGGACCAGACCTCGAGTTCTCCAACATGGCGCCGCGACCGATCGACCTCGGGCCCGTGTCCGACGTCGCAGGATCCACATGGCGCACGCTCGACAAGCTTCCGACCCTGCGCGCCGTCGCGATCTGGTCCATCTACATCGCGCTGCTTGCGCTGGCTTTCGTGGCTGTGCGGCCTTGAGGCGATGAGCACGCTGCAAAACCTGCTCCTCTTCGAGCTTCGCTCGCCGTCCCACCTCACGCGCCGGCGGCTGAGCGTCGTCACGTTTATCGTGGTGGTCACTGCCGCGGGATCGTTCCTGATGGGCGACCTGCTCTGGGGAATGCCGATCGCGTGGTGGGGTTGGGTCGTGTGGGCGCTCTTCACGCTGCTCTTTGGCCTCGTGGCGTTCGGCGCGGCGCACGCTTTTTTTGGATTCCTCTCGCGCCGCCGCCGCGGAAACCGCTCCGCGGTCATGCGCACGCTGCCCGACGATCCGTCGACAGTGCCGCTTGCGCCGACCGCGATCCTGCTGCCCGTCTACAACGAGGATCCCGCGCGCCTCTTCGCCGGGCTGCGCACGATCTACCGGTCGGTCGAGCGCACGGGCCTGCTCGCGAATTTCGACTTCTACATCCTGAGCGACTCGACCGACCCCGATCGTTGGGTTGAGGAGGAGTTGCGATGGGTCGAGATCAGCCGCGAGATCGGCGCGCGCGGCCGGATTTTCTACCGCAAGCGCAGGCTCAACACGAACAAGAAGGCCGGCAACATCGGCGACTTCCTGCGCCGCTGGGGACGGCGCTACCGCTACATGGTCGTGCTCGACGCGGACAGCGTCATGTCGGGCGATACGATCGTGCAGCTCGTGCGCCTCATGGAGTGCAACCCGGCTGCGGGCCTGATCCAGACGGCGCCCGCGCTCATGCGCGCCGAGACGCTATTTGCGCGCGTGCTCCAGTTCTCCGCGCGACTTTACGGGCCGATGTTTCTCGCGGGGCTGAACTACTGGCAGCAGGGCGAGGGAAACTACTGGGGCCACAACGCCATCATCCGCACCGGTGCTTTCATGGAGCATTGCTCGCTCCCGCAACTGCCGGGCCGCGAACCGTTCGGCGGCCGAATCCTGAGCCACGACTTCGTCGAGGCCGCGCTCCTGCGCCGCGCGGGCTACGAGGTGTGGCTCGCGCCCGATCTCGACGGCACCTACGAGGAGGGGCCGCCCACGCTCATCGATTTCGCGAAGCGCGACCGCCGCTGGAGCCAGGGCAACATGCAGCATGTGTGGCTCCTGTTCGCGAAGGGCCTGCACGGCGCGAGCCGCGTGCACCTCTTCAACGGCGTGATGGCCTACGCATCATCGCTCTTCTGGCTCGCATCGCTGCTCATCGGCACGCTCGTGACGATCGGTTTCAACTCGACGCAACTGAGCTGGCTGCCAACCCCGGGCCTCGCCGGACTCGCGGGCATCAGCGCAGCGGGCCAGGCGGCGTTGCTCGCGGGCTTCACCTTCGTGCTCCTGTTTCTTTCGAAGATTCTCGCGCTGATCGATCTCTCGCTGGACCGCTCACGCGTCGCGCGCTTCGGAGGCATGGGAAAGGTGATCGCCGGCGTCGTGCTCGAGACTTTGTTTTCCGCACTGCTCGCGCCGGTGTTGATGCTCTTTCACGCGAAGTTCGTCGTGTCCGTCGTGCTCGGCAAGGGCGTGCGCTGGGTCACACAGCGGCGCGATGCCTCCGGCGGCCTGCAATGGCGTGAGGCCGCGGCAACGCACTGGGGCCACACGCTCACCGGCGTGGCGTGGACCGCGGCGCTCGCGGTGTTCGCGCCCGCGCTCCTTCCGTGGATGAGTCCGGTGCTCGCGGGCATGGTGCTCTCCATTCCGTTCTCCGCGATCACAGCCTCCGTCGGGTCGGGCGCGTCGGCCCGGCGTTCCGGGTTGTTCCGCACGCCTGAAGAAATCGATCCGCCCGGGGAACTTCGCGAACTCGAGGCCGCCCTCGAGAGCGCACCCAGTGCGTTGTTCTCGCGCGGCGCCGGCGTGGTTGCGGCGGTCGTCGACCCCTACGCGAATTCCGTCCACCGCTGCCTGCTTCGCGACAGGCCGAACCGCGCGCAGCCGATCCGCGAATATTTCTCGATGATGCAGGAGCTGATGCTCCGCGAGGGACCGGGTGCGATGAAGGCACAAGAAATCTTCGCGCTGCTCAATGACGCCGACTCAGTCGACCGGCTGCACCGCGAGGTCTGGTCGCGCCACTCCGACGATCTCGCCCCTGTGTGGCGCGAGGCGCTCGCGCGACACGTGCCAGCCGCCGGATAGGCGCCGATCAGGCACCAACCGGGCTCGCCGCGCGATGCGCGTAGGCTTTCGCGCGCGGCGCGCCGTTGCCGGCGCTGCTGCTGCCGCCGACGACGCGTGAAAGATCCTCAACGGCTTCTTGCAGCGAGATCGACTGTGCGGAGAGTTGCTGCGCGACCGCGGCACCTTCCTCGGCGCGCGCGGCGCCGGCCTGCACGACTTTGTCCATCTGGGTGACGGCGATGTTCACCTGCGCGATGCCCTGGGTCTGCTCGGTCGAAGCCTTCGCGATTTCCGCTACGAGTTCGTCGACTTCGCGTGTCTTCGAGACGATCTCGTCGAGCCGCGTGGCGACCTTGGTGCAGACCTCGGCGCCGTGGCGGCTCTTGGCCACGGAGTCGTCGATCTTCTGTGCGGTTTCCTTGGCCGCGTTGGCGCTGCGCTGTGCGAGCGCGCGCACTTCCTCGGCGACGACGGCAAATCCCGCGCCGGCCTCACCGGCGCGCGCGGCCTCGACGGCTGCGTTGAGCGCGAGGATGTTCGTCTGGAAGGCGATCTCGTCGATCGTCTTGATGATCTTTGCGATGCCATCGCTCGACGCTTTGATGGCTTCCATCGCCTCGTTCATGGCCTGCACGTCCTTGGTGCCTTCGTCGACGGCGGAGCGTGTCTCCCGTGCGAGTTGGTTGGCGCGGCCGGCGCTGTCGGCGTTGCGCTTGGCCATGCTGGAAATCTCCTCGAGGGAGGCGCTCGTCTCCTCAAGTGACGCGGCCTGCTCGGATGAACCCTCGGCGAGCGCGGAGCTGGTCTGCGAAACTTCGTTGGCGGAGGTTGCGTTGACCTCAACCGCCTGGCCGAGGCGCTGGATGATCGCGAGGAACGGCCGCGGAATGCTGCGGGTGACGAAGAACGCGAGCACGCCGACCAATGCGAGCGAGATTGCAGATCCAATCCAGAGCTGGCGTGTGAAGCTGGTCGTGCTCTCCGCCGAGCGCGCGTTCACGAGGCCGGCCTCGGCCTGTATCGTATCGCTGATGGCGCCCATCCGGTCCTCGAGGGTGCCGAAGTTTTTCAGAAACTCGGGTAGCTCCGCCTCGGCTGCGGCGATGTCGGATCGGGCGAGCCCGATGATGTGCGCCGCGGCCTTGATGTAGGAATCGAGAGGCGCGCTGACGGCATCGAGCTCCGTGGTGACTGTGGCGGGGAGGGAGAGTTCCCTGTTTGCCGCGATGCAATCGCGAAACGTCTTCTCATGGTCGAGCTGATCCGCGACCGCTGCGGCGACCGCTTCAGCGTCACCCTGTTTCGCACCGAGGAGTGCGGCGAGCACGTCGGCGCGGAGCGCGTCGTGCATCATGTCGGCCTCGCCGTGATTGTGCAGGGCGGTGGTGATGGTGACGACCTCGGCACCGCTCTTGGTGACGGCGAGGAATCCGTATTGGACGGCCGCGACGAGCGCGACGATGAGGAGGCCCGCGGTGGCTGCGAGCGAGGAGACTTTGTGGCCGACTGTGAGTTTCATTGGGTGAATTTGTTGCGCACGAAAGGTGTGCGCGGTGCGACTAGAGGCTGGCGTTGACGCGGAGCAGGAAGACAACGGCGTCGCGCTGTGCCGCGCTGCCGCCGGTGTGGAAAATGTATTGGAGGTCCGGCTGGATGCTGAGCCGCTCCGTGCACTGGATCGTGTAGCCGGCCTCGATGACCTGCTCGAAATCCGGTGCCGCGCTCGAGGGATCTGCCAGGACTGCGCCCTCGGAGAAACGGCGGCTGAAGGTCGCGCGCGTGAAACCGATCGAAAGCAAGTCCGCCGGGCGTCCGCGAATCGGACCCGTCCATGCGAGGCCTGCATCGAACGCATGGCTCACGGCGTTGCGGTCTGAAGGAGAGACCCCGCCCCGCGCGAATGCCGCCACGCTTCCCGGCTCGCCGGGTTCTCCCGCGAGCGCAAACTCCGCGGCCGCGAAGAATCCGTGGTTCGAGCCGTGCGAGCGCGGATCGTTGCCGGAGATTGCGAACGGCTCGCCATCGGCGTCATCGCGCACGTCGGCAAACTCAGCGGTGTGGAACCACGCGCCCGCCTTGAACCGCGCGCGACCGCCGGCCATTCCGAACGATGCCTCGGAAACCAGGAACCAGCCCTGGTCGCCGCCGAGTCCGTAGTGAAGACCGTGGCGCGTCGGACGCGGATCGCCCTCGGGCGAGTCGAACGAATCGCCGTCATAGATTCCGAAGCGCCACGCATTGCACTCGCTCCACGTGTAGTCGAGTCGAACTCCGGGCGCGGCGACAAAGTAGGCCGGGCCGGTGTTGATTGCGTTTGCGGAAATGAAGGCCGGCCATCCGAACGCGCTGTTGAGCAGGCCGCCCGCGGCATCCGTTCCGACGCACTCTTCGTCCGCGAGGAGCGCGCCGGCGCGCAGGGACCAGTTTCCAAACCCGGCCTGGATCCACCACGTGTAGAGTCGCGCGCTGGGATAGGCCTCGATGTTGCTCGCGGCGAGAAAGTCTCCGATGAAGCGCTCGGTCGGGCCGTGGCCCGCGACGCCGAGCGCGCTGACGTAGCCACTCCATGAAATCGCGTCCGACGCATCGGAGGGCTTTTGCCACGCTGCATAGGCGAGCGC
>Ga0315910_10002963_pt1 | contig 14660 bp, 12 predicted proteins | sample EdamamesoilMG_FD_204470 | JGI IMG/M metagenome (GOLD analysis project Ga0315910, IMG submission 204470) | Garden soil microbial communities collected in Santa Monica, California, United States - Edamame soil | ecosystem: Environmental > Terrestrial > Soil > Garden | place: USA: California...
TCACAGAGCCGATCATCGCGTTGAAGGAATCACCCCCGGGCACCATCTGGATCGGCACGGGTGTTGGGTTGGCGCGGATGCACAGCAATGTCGTCGAAAGGTTCGCCCATCTGGGCGGGGCGGCCGCTGGCGATGTGCGGGTGATCGAACCGGGTACCGCCGGTGAAATCTGGATCGGCACCCAGGGCGCCGGGTTGGGGCGCTTGAAGAACGGTGATTTCCGCAGCTACCAGACCCAGGATGGCTTGCCTGAGAACTTCATCCTCTCACTTCATGCTGAAACCAACGGCGCGCTTTGGATCGGAATGTTGAACCTCGGTTTGTGCCGGTTCAAAGACGGGAAATTCCAAACCATCACCACCGCCCATGGGTTGCCGGCCAACGTCATCTACCACATCGAGGACGATCTGCTCGGGAATCTCTGGTTCAATTCGCCAGTCGGCCTGTTCCGAATCGCCAAGTCGGCACTCAATGATTGCGCTGATGGCCGACGCGCCACTCTTGAAGTGCTCGCCTATGGTAAAGCCGAGGGCATGACCACACTCGCCGGCACCGGTGGCTTTACGCCCTCAGGATTTCGCGCTCCGGACGGACAACTGTGGTTCTCTACGGCCCGCGGCATTGCCGTCGTATCTCCCGCCGCCGCCCGGCCCAATCCGGTGCGCCCGCCAGTGTGGATCGAGGATGTCCTGGTGGACGGCAAGAGTGTCGCATTTGGCCGCCCGCCGCCGTCACGCAGCCCGGCACCTTCGGACGCTTCCCGAGGACTAATCACGCTGCAGCCAGGCCGTCGGCAATTGGACGTGCAATTCACCGGGTTGAGTTTCACGTCACCGGAACGGGTTCAATTCCAGTATCGGCTTGAACCTTTGGATCCCGAGTTCATCCCCGTCAGTACCGGCCGCCGGGTCACCTATCCGGTTCTGCCGCCAGGCAATTATACTTTTCATGTGATCGCTTGTAACAGCGACGGTCTGTGGAATGAGACTGGCGACACCCTCGCCATCGTGATGCTCCCGTATTTCTGGCAGACGCTGTGGTTCCGTGCCGTGATGATAACCGGGGGCGTGGGTTTGTTGGCGTTGGTCTTCTTCCTCGAATCCCGCCGGCGGTTGCATCGCAAGCTCGAACGCATCGCCCGCGAACGGGAGCTGGAACGGGAACGCGCCCGCATCGCCCAGGACATCCACGACGATCTCGGCGCCAGCCTGACGCGCATCGGCATGCTGAGTCAATCCGCCGCCGGTGATCTGAACGATCCGCCACGCGTCACTTCGAACCTGAATCAGATCTACGATACCGCCCGCGACCTCACCCGGGCCATGGATGAGATAGTCTGGGCTGTCAATCCCCGGCACGACACGCTGGAAAGCCTCACTAACTACATCACGCGCTTTGCACACGATTTTCTCAGTGCCGCCCAGATCCGTTGCCGGCTGGATGCGCCCTTGCAGGTGCCGGAACTGACGGTGCGTTCGGAGATCCGCCACAACCTGTTCCTCGCCTTCAAGGAGGTCCTCAACAATGCCGTCAAGCACTCGCGGGCGACGGAAGTGCGGGTCAAACTTGAGTTGCCCCCCAACGGCCTGCGCCTGGAGGTCATCGACAACGGGGCGGGCTTTGAGGCCCGCAAGTCCGGCGCGTCAACAACCGGCAATCGGGTCGTTTCCGGCTACGGCATCGCTGGCATCCGCACGCGGCTGGAGCAAGTCGGTGGGCGCGTCACAATCCAAACAGCGCCCGGAGAGGGCGCCCGGGTGGAGTTGTATGTGCCGATTTCCGCCGTGCTCCACGCCGGGGATGGCGGCTGAAATGATCGGAATTCATTTGAACATCGCCGCGGCGGGCATCACTGTGTCGTGTGAACTCATTACAACACCAATCCTCCCAACAATGCTATGGGTAAGTCAGTGGCAATCAAAGTTTCCATCGTCGAGGACGATCCGAAGGCCCGCGAGATTCTGGTGGATTGGATCAACCGGGCGGAAGGTTTCCGATGTGTGAGCAATCACGGTTCCGGAGAAAGCGCCCTCGCGCCCGTGACCGAACTCAAGCCCGATGTCGTGCTGATGGATATCAACCTTCCGGGCATGCACGGCCCGGAATGCGTCCGCCGGCTCAAGCCGCAACTGGACAAAACCCAGTTTGTGATGCTCACGGTGTACGAGGATTCAGATCACATCTTTCAGGCCCTTCAGGCCGGCGCCTCGGGTTACCTGCTCAAGCAGACACAGCGAGCCGATCTGATCAGCGCCTTGCGCGAAGTGCACGCGGGCGGTTCGCCCATGACCGCCAACATCGCCCGCAAGGTGGTTCAATGTTTCCACCAGCCCGAGCCGCAAAAATCGGCCGACGATGCCTCACCCTCCCCGCGCGAGCGGGAAGTGCTCGAACTGCTGGCGCGTGGCTACCTTTACAAGGAGATTGCCGACGCGTTGAACATCAGCCTGCCCACGGTCAATACTTACATCCGCCGTATCTACGAGAAGCTTCACGTACATTCACGCTCCCAAGCCATCGCCAAATACGCCCGTATCCCCATGGGCGGAGAGCGTCCGCCGGCTTCACATCGTTAGGCCATCCAAAAGCTCCGAGTCAGTAGCGGATCGCGTTGCGAACACCTCAAACTGCTGGCGCATCTGGATTGGCTTCATATGCTTCGCCGGTGCTGCTGGCTTTTCACAAACCATTCGGCGTATTGTCGCAGTTCACCAGCGACGGCTCGCCTAATCGCCCGTTGTCAGAATTCAGTTTTCCTAAGAATGTCTACCCTATTGGCCGACTGGATGCAGACTCGGAAGGATTGCTGTTGCTGAGTGATGAACCCGGGTTGAACGAGCGATTGTTGCATCCGCGACATGCGCACGAGCGCGAATACTGGGCGCAGGTCGAACGAATTCCAACGCTTGACGCCTTGAAAGAACTTGCCTGCGGTGTGACCATCCAGGGTCACCGCACCCTGCCCTGTCGCGCCTGGCTGATCGATCCGCAACCAGTCATTCCCCTTCGCAATCCTCCGATCCGCGTCCGCAAGACTGTTCTCGATTGCTGGATCGGTTTGGAACTAATCGAAGGCAAGAACCGCCAGGTCCGTCGCATGACGGCCGCCATCGGTCATCCCACGCTACGTTTGCTGCGCGTGCGGATCGGGGCGTTCCAACTCGGTGAATTGCCATCAGGCCATTGGAAGGAACTTGATCAACAGGAACGACAGGATGCTTTGCGCTGAAGTCAACCACCCCGCCAATCGCTTCAGCGTTTTTCGGTCTCCGCAATGCAATAAAGAAACTGCTCGCCCCGCAGATAGAGTTCCCGATCCACCAACGCCGGAGACGCGCTGAAGGAGTCGTCCAATTTGTTGATCGCCAGCGCTGCGTTCTCCCGGTCGTGGCGGATGACAACCGTCACCCCATCACGACCGGTGACATAAATACGGTTTGCCGCGCCTACCGGTGACGAAAAGATGAAATCGCCGATGCCTTCCAGCCGGATCGGCTCGCCCCGCGGCTGGCCAGTCACGGGTTCGAGCCGCGAGAGGATATTCTGATTGTGCCGCAGGAAATAGAGCGTGTCGCCATAGAGCAACGGTGAGGAAACGTAAGGTGTCAAGCGGTTCAGCCTCCACAAGACATTGGTCGTGCCAGTGATGTCACCTTTCGCGCCGGCGAGACGGATGGCCAGCATCGCCTGCGAATAATAACTGTTCCCCGCTATCACCACGCCATCGGTGTATACCGGCGACGACACCACGTTGTCCGTCAGACCTGCGCATTCCCAGAGCAATGCGCCCGTGGCCAGATCGTAACCCCGCACACGCTTCGTCGCGCTCACGATCACCTGCGGCTTGCCCTCATGTTCAATCACGAGCGGTGTGGACCACGAAGTCTTTTCGTCGCGCGGAACTTTCCAGAGCTGCTTGCCAGCGCGTTTGTCGAACGCGTAGAGGAACGAATCACCTTCCTGATCCCAACAAACGATGAGCGTATCGCCGTGAAGCACGGGCGAACTGCCTTCACCATGAGCGTGCAATGTGTGCATCTTTCCCAAATCTTTCTGCCACTTCAGTTCGCCTTTGAGATTCAGACAATAGAGCCCGCGCGAACCGAAAAAGACATACAGATGTTCGCCGTCGGTAACCGGCGAACTCGAAGCGAGACTGCCCGTCGTGTGGCCACCTTCATGCGGCCATTCTTCGCGCAGGACTTTTTGCCATTGAACCTTCCCAGCTTTCCGGCTGATCGCCAGTGCGACAAATTGATGGCGATGCGTGACCGGCACGCTGTCGTGAACACCCGGCGCATCATCATGAACGGCCTTTTGCGCCTCGCCGACCGGCAGGGCGGCCAGCACATAAACCGAATCGCCGAAGACGATTGGCGACGCATGCCCTTTTCCGGGCAGTGGGATCTTCCAACGGACATTGTTAGTCTCGCTCCAGTGTACGGGCGGATTGGCTAGCGGCGCGACGCCATTCGCCAGCGGCCCGCGCCACTGCGGCCAATTTTGCAACGCCTCCGCACTGGGCCGGACGCCCAAATCCTTTGGAAACGCCGACCATGCCACCAAGCAGGAGACAAAGAGCACTGGTCTTGTCAGGGATATCATGCGGCGCGATTCTGATCGCAGGCTCCCCGACGCGTCAATGACCCGTTGGGAGGTGCGCGATGAACGATTGCCTGCGCCATTGCTCAGCCTACTCGACGTCCGAATCTACGGCCCGATAAAACCGGGACGCAGGCCTGGGTGTTGCAGCATCATCAATTTCGGCGAAGCCATACGAATCCGTCATCACGCCCCCGAGAAGTTCCCACGGTCCCGTCGGCGTCGGCGCGTGTTTGATCAGATAGACCTGGTCTTTGTGCCCGAGGAGCTGCAGATGGCAGTTGGTGCCAGTCAGGCTGCTGATGCGCAATCGTACCATGTCTTGCAGCGGAATCTGAACCCAGACAATGCCTTTCGTCGTCGCGCCGTTTGAATCTTTGAGCGTGTATTCAAAAGTGTCGTTGCCGAAGATGTCGGTCGGGGTGTAAGTGACCACGCCGTTGTTCAACGAAACTGTTGCTCCATAGTTGCTCGTGGGGCTGACGCTTTCGATCGTGATCGGGTCGCCATCCGGATCGGCGTCGTTCGCCATCAGATTCGCAGTGCTTAACACCAACGGGGTGTTGAAGGGCGTCGTGCGATAATCCCATCCGGGCATCGGCGCGTCGTTCACGGAATTGATGCTGATGGTGACGGTCGCAACCGCAGACGTGAGTGTGCCATCGGTCACCTGATACTTGAAGTTATCCGGCCCGTTGTAGTTCCAATTCGGGATATAGGTATAACCGCCGTTGGTGGTCACGGTCACGCTGCCATGCGGCGGAAACTGGACGTTCACCACCTTCAAATTGCGCCCCACGGCTTTCTTGTCGTTGATCAGCACCCCAACTGGCGGCACGACCGACACCGTGTCTTCATCAATGGTCGCCGAATCGTTCATGGCCTGCGGCATCACGCCCACCGTGACCATCGGGCTGAACGTAGAGCCATCGGGAGTCGTCAACTCCACGCAATAATTCGTATAGTCGGTCACCGGTGGCGTGGTGAAGGTGCTGGCATTGGCGCCACTGATCGGAAATTTATTCCCGCAATCGGAGCCGACATACCATTGATAAGTCACACCCGCAGTCGGACTGACCACGCTCAACGTCGTCGCTTGATTCAGGAAGACATTTTTGTCCACCGGCGGCGTGGTTATCTCCGGCGCTGGCGTCAACGTGACCAAAGCCGGTCCGGCGGTCACACTGACACTGTAAGGCCCGGGATTGGCACTGCTGACGACGAGATAATACTTGTTCGGTCCGGAAATGAGATTGTGTGTGCCAGCGCCGGTGGCATACAAATTCAGCGCTGGATTCTCCGGACTGAAGATTTCTTGATACAACTTCACTGAACCACCATTAACGGCGAAAGTGTAGTTTCCATCTGTCGCCACCGTGAAAACGAAGGTCTTGTAGAAAGGATTGTTGTTCGGTAATCCAGGCTCAACCGGAAATCTCCGATCACAATCGGTGATCGTTCCTGCAGCGGAGACCGGTCCGTTGACCACATAAACCGTCGCCGCGCCGGAATCCATCGTGCCGCCGGCATGAGTCATCCGCACCCAGTACTTCGTGTTGGCAAAGAGACTTGGCGTGGTGAGATTGAAACCTGTGCCGCCAGCGACTGGTAAGCTCGTGTTCCCGGATTCACCGCGATACCACTGCAACGAGAACGGCGTGCCACACGTCGTGGAAACCTTGAGCGTGGCCGTTTGACCGTTCAACACGGTCGTATCCTGCGGACCGGAGAGGAACATCGGCGGAAGCGACGGCAGCAGGTTCACGATGGCCGGTCCGCCACCGATTGCGCCGGCAAAAGCGCCGCCGCCAGATTTGCTGATGACGAGATCATACGTGCCCGCGGCGTAGTAACCGTTGAGGATGCCCCACAGATTGTTTTGCGGATGCACCGCGTCAAAAACGCCTTGATAGGTCGTCAGCGCGAAGCCGGGCGTGATGGTGAATGTGTAACTACCTGCCTGCTGAATCTCGAACCGCTGGACGGCAAACAGATGTCCGTTTTGCAACTGGCAACCGCCCACGTTCAACGAGCCGGAGTAATTCGCGCCGGGGTTGCCCGTGACGGTGATATTTGCCGTGCTGCTATTGGCCGAAACAGCGCCCACCGGTCCGATGACCTTCACCCAAAAGCTCGTGTTGTTGTTCAACGGCCCAGGGTAAAAACTCGCATTTGTCGCGCCGGGGACGATCACGTTCGTATTGCCGGAGGCACCGCCATACCACTGCCATTTATGCGCCAGCGGTCCCACGGCATAAACGTGCAACGGTGCGAACGCACCCGCAGCAATCGTCAGATTCTTGGGATTGACGCGGATCTGCACATTGGTGGTCGTGGTCAAACTCACATTGGCCGGTCCGGAAACCGTGGCAGAAAAAGTCCCGGCGCTGCCGTTCGTCTTGGCGCTGAATACCACCTCGAAGATCGAATTGGCCGGGAGGTAGGTGGTCTGGGAAATCGTCCCGGGCGAACTGGCCACCACGCCGTTGTCCCAGAAATTCGCGTTCGGGATCGTAGGATCAAAACTGTTCTGATACAGATTGATCGCCCCGGCAAAGCCAACGGTGTTCATTGTGAAGGTATAGTTGCCCGCCGGTTTACCCATGGTGCTGATCTGGTAAGCGATGAACGGCACGTACTCACCGCTGGAGACATTGATGGTCGTCATCCGCGTCCACCGATAATTATGGGGATGGTTCAACGGCGTGCCCGCGGGCGCGAGTGTGACCAGCGCATATGCTTCAACACACCACGCCAGCGCGACAACCACGGTGAGCGATATCCCGCGCGAGGCGCTTCCAGTTTTGAATTCGATTTTCATATTCGTGCTAAGTTGACCGTCTGCGTCAGGTCTTAACACGAGATGTTCTCTTGCAAACTGTGCGAAGCGCGCACATGAGACCAAAGTCTTAGATCGCCCGGAAGCCAGCTCAAGTCAGCGTAACCAGTTGCCTGGCAAGTCGACGACGAAGCCAAACCAGTCACTGAGACGCCAAACCGGCGCGTGACAATTCTGTCCGTAACCTGTCTCATAACCGGTAACCGCACACCGTATCTTGAACAAACCTACCACCCATCCTGCAGTCACACCCGGCCCGCCAGACACCAGTGCACCGGATGTTTTGGAGCGATTGATCCACCAGGCTGAGCAAGCCAACGCAAGTGACATCCATATCCAGATGCGGGGTCAGGTCGCTGAGGTGGCTTTCCGGCTTGATGGCGTGATTTCGCCCGTCAGCGAACTTCCGGCCGGACTCGCCGAGCGTGTCTGCGGACGCATCAAGTATCTTGCCAAGCTCAAGACGTATCAGGAATCGTTGCCGCAGGATGGCCGGATTGATCGGCAGGAAGTCGGCGCGCGCAACGATATCCGCGTGGCCACGTATCCAACAGTCACGGGCGAAAAGATCGTGCTCCGCCTTTTCAACGCTTCAGCCGTCAAGTCGCTGCGCGAACTGGAATTGCCGAATGCTGTGGGTTGCGAGCTGGAGCAATTTCTCCGGCAGACGAGCGGTTTGCTGTTGCTCACCGGCCCGGCGGGCAGCGGCAAGACGACGACGATCTACGCCTGTCTGCGGCAACTGGCTGAATTCGGCGGGCGGCAGATCATCACGGTGGAAGATCCGGTCGAACAGATCCTGCCCGGCATCATGCAGACCGAAGTAAGCGAACCGCGCGGACTCGACTTTGCCAAGGCTGCACGCCATCTGCTGCGCCAGGACCCGCAGGTGCTGGCCATCGGCGAGATCCGCGACGAAGAGACGGCGAACATCGCTGTGCGAGCAGCGCTCACCGGGCATCTGGTGATTTCGACGCTGCACGCCGGTTCATGCAAAGGCGTGCTGGAGCGGCTGCTCGTGATGTGCAATGACCAATCCGCCGTGGCGTCCGCTGCCGAATTGATCTTGAACCAGCGGCTGGTACGTCGGTTGTGTGCCGAGTGTGGTGGCAAAGGTTGCGTTGCCTGCGTAAACACCGGCTATCGCGGCCGGCTGCCATTGATCGAGGCGTTGCGGGTCACGGATGCAGTGCGGCGGCGGATCGCATTGCGGCAACTCGATGAACTGAACGCTCAACCGTCGCTCGCCACCAGCGCGCGCGAACTGGAGCGCGGTGGGTTCACGAATCAAGCAGAGCTGCAACGGGTGTTGGGCTCCAATTTCTCCGCGTGAGGGAACGCGCCGGCACCGGTCCAATCGGATGTCAGGCAATCTGAGGGCAGCATCATGAACCACGACGAATTTGCATTCTTCAACCAGCAGCTCGCACGCATGTTGCGTGAAGGCATCCCACTGGAAGGCGCGTTGAGACAACTGTGCGCAGGGATGAAGACCAATTCCCTCCGCGCGGAACTGCAACTGCTCGAAGCGGACCTCGCGAAGGGGACATCGCTCAGCGACGCCATCGGCCGGAGAAAATTGCCGGAGCTTTACAAGCGGATGGTGCAGGTGGGGGTGCAGGGCAACGATCTGCCCGGCGTGCTGACGCTCGTGGCCGATCATTATCACCGCGCCAATGCCCTTTGGACCCGGCTCAAGGGGCTGATGGTGTATCCCATCCTCGTCGTGCTCGTGTCGCTCGGATTGACCGTGCTCGTGTCGCTCACCATCAATCGCTTTCTGTTTGAATTCTTCTACATCAACAGCTTCAACAACTCGTTTTCCAACCGTTACCTTGGCATCAGCGTCTGGATCCCTCCCATCCTGCTGGTGTTGGCGGCCATTCTGTTTCTGGCGGTGTTCGCTTCCCGGCGTTGGCGCGCCAAACTGCGTTGGTCGCTCCCGGCGTTTCGCGAAGCGAGCCTGGCGCAACTGGCGTCGTCCTTGGCATTGATGGTGAAGAATGGCACGCCCCTGCCCGACGCGCTCGCGCTCGCGCAATCGCTGGAACACGCCACGCCCGTGGCCCGCCCCCTGGCGCAGTGGCAGCAGCATCTCGCGGCTGGCGCAGGCAGACCGGCCCAATTGCCGGTGGCCATGCGGCCGTTGCCGGCGCTGTTTCTCTGGCTGGTGCAACAGAGCGGCGAAGACTTGGCCACGGGTTTTCAAAGGGCCGCTGACGTCTATCAGGCGCGCGCGAATTATCGCGCTGACCTGCTGCTCTACGGGGCGCTGCCGGTTTCCTTGATCAGCCTCGGGCTGCTGATTGTCTGGCAGATCGCGCCGCTGATGCAAAGCATGGTCAACCTGATGAACTCGATCGGCGGCGACTGATTTCCATGCCTACCTTGCTCCAACTACTTCGCGACGATCCTCTGGTCACGCTTGGGTTGCTGGCGGTGATGCTGCTCTTTTCCCTGGCCATCACCCTGCCGCTGATCTGCGGGAAGCTCTATCTCGTTTACTTCCTTTTGACCCTGCCGCTCCGTCGCAACGAACGGGCACGCCTGTTCCTGGATCTCTTGGAACTTGGCATCAAAGACGGGCACTCGCCCGAGCGGGCCATAGTCAATGCCGCGCGCAGCCGGGACGGGATGCTGGGCGGAAAGTTTCACTTGCTCGCGAAGCATCTGGAAACCGGCATGAAGCTGAGCATCGGGTTGGAACTCGTGCCCGAGCTTTTGCCCCGGCCGGTGGCCGCCATGTTGCGGGCCGGCGAGCAACTGGGTGACGTGCGGCAGGTGATCCCCGCGTGTCGGCAGTTGTTGCGCGACGGCCATTCGCAGGTGCGTGGCGCGTTGAATTACCTGCTCGTGCTCTGGTTCTGCGCCACGCCCGTCATCATCGCCGTGCCGCTGTTGCTGCGGGTCAAAGTCATGCCGCAGTTCGTCACAGTGTTCGAAGGTATGGGCATCAATTCCAGTTTGCCGGGTTTCACCAAGACTGTGTTTGAAGCGAGCTACTGGTTCACGTTGGTCGCGGTCGTCCTGATGGGATTGGCCTGGTTGGCCCTGCTCTGCTATGTCGGAGGACCACGCCTGCTACGACACATAAATGATGTGTTCCCTGGTCTGCCCGATGCGATCAACTACCGGCTGCCGTGGCGCCGAAACCGTCTGCGCCGGAATTTCTCGGCGATGCTGTCCGTGCTGCTGGACGCGGGCCTGCCAGAACCTGAGGCTGTCAGGCTGGCGGCTGAATCCACGGCGAACCGAACGCTCGCAAATCGCGCGGCGCTTGTGCGGAAGCGGCTGGCAGACGGCATCGCCTTGCCCGAGGCGCTCAAAGTTCTGGATGATGCCGGCGAACTGCACTGGCGGTTGGCCAACGCCCGGCCGGCGCTCGGCGGCTTTCGGCGTGCCTTGGCTGGCTGGCTGGAGGCATTGGATGCGAAAGCATTTCAGCAGGAGCAGACCGCCGCCCAGGTGGCGACCACTTCGCTCGTCTTGCTCAACGGCCTGATCGTCGCGGGTTTCGTTTTCGCGATTTACATCGCGCTCTTCAACCTGATCCAAGAGGCATCGTTATGGTAAGACCCATCCAATCCCGGCGGCGGCAACAAGGCGCCTTGATGACCGAACTCATGATCGCGATTGCGCTGCTGGCCGGGGCGCTGTTACCGCTCGCTTATTCAATCGCGAAGGAAAACAAGCTGGCCCGCGCCACTTATCAACGGGCCATCGCCATGGAGATCGTGGATGGAGAGATGGAAATCCTGGCCGCGGGCGGCTCGCCGGCATTCAAGAGCGGACGTCAGTTGTATCGTGTGAACGCCGCTGCGGCCACCAATCTGCCGCCCGGCGATTTCTGGTTGACCCTGGAATCCGGAAAGGTGCGGCTTGAATGGCAACCCACCGCAAAGAATCATGGCGGCAGCGTCGTCCGGGAGGTCATGTTCAAATGAAACTGTGGTTATACAATCAGGCATCCAACCGCGCCCGCGGCTTTGCCATTATGGAATGTCTGGTGTACGCGTTCCTCACGGTGCTGCTGTTTGGCGTGGCCCTCGCGGCGTTCTATCGCTGTGTGGATGGTTCGATCACGCTGCGGCGGAATGCGGATGACATCTCGGCCGCGTTGCTCGCCGGTGAACGGTGGCGCAGCGACATCCGGGCTGCCAGCGGGCGGATCGCGCTGGAGAAAGGGATCGAAGACGACATGCTCATGCTGGCCGGGACGGACGAGAAGATCGCTTATCAGTTTGCAACCAATGCCGTGTGGCGGCGTATCGGCGACGGCAACTGGGTCTGCGCGGTGACCAACGTCAAATCGTCCGTCATGCTGGCGGATGTGCGCGCCGGTGTGAACGCGTGGCGTTGGGAACTGGAGTTGCGCCCGCGCGCCAAACGCCCGGGCAGCTTTCGACCGTTGTTCACCTTCCTCGCTGTTCCGGAAAGGAGTGTCGCGCGATGAAAGTCAGGCTCAACCCCCGGAAGGCTTCGGCCGTCATCGCTGTGCTGGCTTTGCTAGGCATTCTTTCACTTTACGTGCTGGCCAACGCCCGTACGCTGGTCCGCCTCAAGCATGACGTAAAACAGATCGAGCAACGCCAGCTTCAACGTCTCCGCGGCAATGAAACGACCGATCCGGCACAGCTGACCCTGACCACGAATCCGGTCCAATCGGTGCCAGATCCACTCCCGAGCCCAGCCTCGGCCGTCAAGTAGCGGGAACATCCTGCACCGCCGGGACTCTCAGCTGTGTGGTCCCGGAGCATTGCGAACCTGGTTTTCCCCCACCCATTGCGAACGCTAATCAATCAGGCTTGCTGGTTGAAGATTTTCTTTTCACCGGCAGCTTGATTGACAATACTGGGTCCAGTCTGGAAAGGAACTCCCGTAGTGAGGTGGTTGTATAACATTCTCTTTACCCTCTGTTTCCTGCTGGTGTCGCCATATTACTTTTGGCGGATGCGCCGGCGGGGTAACTGGCGCCAGGGGCTTGAACAACGCTTCGGCCAGTACGACGCCAAGCTCAAGCAAGCCATCACCAATCGGCAGACCCTCTGGCTGCACGCCGTGAGCGTCGGCGAGGTGAACCTCTGCACCAATCTCATCCGCGCGCTGGAACCGCGGATTCCGAACATCAAGATCATCGTCTCCACCACGACGACCACCGGCATGGCGCGGTTGAAGGAATTGCTCCCCACGCACATCAGCCGGATCTACTATCCGATTGACCGGAAAAGGTACGTGGCCCGGGCGCTGGCCGCGTTCCGGCCGGAAGCCATCATCCTCGTCGAGGCGGAAATCTGGCCAAACTTCATCTGGCGCGCGAACTCCCTCGGCATTCCGCTTTTCCTCGTCAACGCCCGCATGTCCGAACGCTCATACCCGCGTTACTTACGTTACGGATTTCTCTTTCGGCAGTTGTTCGGTGCATTCAAAGGTGTCGGTGCGCAGAATGAGGAGGACGCCAAAAAACTGACTGCGTTGGGGTGTAACCCCGAAGCCGTGCAGATGGTAGGCAGCTTGAAGTTTGAGCCGGTCAGCATCAACGAGCGACGCACGCTGGACGTCCCGGGCATCCTCGCGGCGGCGGGCTTGAAACCCGGCGCACCAGTAATCGTGGCCGGCAGTACCCATGCTGGTGAGGAAGCGGTGCTTGCCGAAATCCATACGCGACTTCGCCCGCGATTTCCTGGCCTGTTTCTCATCTTGGTACCCCGGCATCACGAACGCTCGCGTGAAGTCGGGCGCGAACTTGCCGCCCTCGGCGTCAAGTTTGCCTATCGCACGGACGTAGCCCCGGGCAAACCCGGCCACAACGGCACGGCGGATTGCCTGATCGTCAACACGATCGGTGAATTACGGCATTTCTATGAAGCGGCCACGGTGGCGTTCGTCGGCAAGAGCCTGAAGGCAACCGGCGGACAAAATCCCATTGAGCCGGGTGAAGCCGGCAAGGCGACAGTCTTCGGACCCAACATGCAAAACTTCGCCGACATCACGCGGTTGTTCCTGGAACGGCAGGCCGTGGTGCAGGTGAAGGACGCCGCCGAACTGGAAAATGCTTTTGGCGATCTGCTTGCAAACCCCACCCAGCGCGAACAACTCGGTCAGCGGGCCCGCGAGGTGGTGGTGGAAAATCTCGGCGCGATCGAACGGACAGTGGACATGATCGTGCCGCACCTGCGCGCGCGCGGGCTCTACGTCCGTGACAAGGAAGCCAACACCTAGCCAGCAGCTTCACGCCTGCAGCGCGGTTTACGACAAGATGCGGCGGCCTTCATCCAGGAAGATGCCTTTGAAGTTCATCTCCAACGCCTGCGGATTGCTCGCTTTCGCCAGCGCTTCCTTCTGCGTCACGGCGCCAGCCTTCACCAGGTTGAACAGTGATTGATTGAAGCTGATCATGCCGTCGTCCGTGCCGGTTTCAATCGCGGCGGCCAGTTTGTCGAGGCGGTTCTCCTCGATGAGTTTCCTGACGATGGGCGTGTTGATCATGATCTCAAACGCCGGGCTCATCGAGCCGCGTGTGTTCGCCACCATGCGTTGACAGATGACACCCCGCAACGTGCCCGCCAATTGCCGGCGAATCTGTTCCCGCTCGTCCACGTGGAAGAAATCAAGGATGCGGTTCACCGACTGCGACGCGTTTGTCGTGTGCAACGTCGAAAGCACCAGGTGACCGGTGTCGGCGGAACTCATGGCGGCCTCGAAGCTGATGTCATCGCGCATTTCGCCGATCATGATGATGTCCGGATCCTGCCGCAGCACGTGCTTGAGCGCCGCGTGGAAGGAAATCGTATCCAAGCCGACCTCGCGCTGCTCGATCACTGACTGATTATCCTCGAAGACATATTCAATCGGGTCTTCCAGCGTGACCATGTGCTTCTTGAAGCTGGAATTGATGTGCTCGATCAGCGCGGCGAGCGTGGTGGACTTGCCGCTGCCCGTCGAACCGGCCACCAGGAGGATGCCGCGCGGTGACTCCGCCAGGGTGCGGAGTTGTGGCAGCAAGCCGAGCTCTTCGAAACTTGGCACTGTGGTCTTCACATAGCGCATGGCCAGGCACCATTCCCCTCTTTGCTGGAAAAGATTCGTACGGAAACGGCCGACCTCGGGAACAAAATAGGAAAAATCGATCTCGCGCTCTTCGTCGAGCTTCTTGCGCAAGTGCGCCGGCGCGACATTCTGCACGATCTTGTTCATCCACTCGGCCGTGGGATGTGGGCAC
>Ga0315910_10002964_pt1 | contig 14660 bp, 12 predicted proteins | sample EdamamesoilMG_FD_204470 | JGI IMG/M metagenome (GOLD analysis project Ga0315910, IMG submission 204470) | Garden soil microbial communities collected in Santa Monica, California, United States - Edamame soil | ecosystem: Environmental > Terrestrial > Soil > Garden | place: USA: California...
GGCACGATCGCCGATATCGCGGTTCCCGAAGGTACCGAAGGGGTGAAGGTCGGCACGGTGATCGCCACGCTGGCGGCGGATGGCGAGGATGTGGCGAGTGTGAAGCCAGCGCAGGCTGAAGCGGCTCCGCCACCCAAGCAGGAGGCGGCTGCCGCTGCTCCGGCACCAGCCCCCGCTCCGACGCCTGCGCAGGCGTCAGCACCAGTACGTTCCGGCGAGCGCATCATCGCTTCCCCGCTGGCCAAACGGATCGCCGAGCAGAAGGGCATAAACCTTGCCTCCGTGAAAGGCAGCGGGCCCAACGGCAGGATCGTGAAGGCCGACGTCGAAAGCGCGAAGCCTGGCGTTGCCTCAGCCACTGCAGCCCCAGGCGAAATCCCGCACGAGGTCGAAAAGCTCTCGGGCATGCGCAAGACGATCGCGCGCCGTCTGACCGAGGCCAAGCAGACCATCCCCCATATCTACCTCACGGTGGATATCCGCCTCGATGCGCTGCTCGAACTGCGCGCCGGGCTTAACGCCGCGCTCGAGCCAGACGGGATCAAGCTCTCGGTCAACGATTTGCTGATCAAAGCGCTGGCCAAGGCGCTGCTCAGGGTGCCGGCCTGCAATGTCCAGTTCGCGGGCGAAACACTGCTCAAGTTCCAGCGCGCCGATATTTCGGTGGCGGTGTCGATCCCGGGCGGGCTGATAACGCCGATCGTAGTCGATGCCGGCACCAAATCGCTGGCGCAGATCGCGCGTGAGATGGGCGATCTCGCTACTCGCGCCCGCGACGGCAAGCTCGCCCCGCACGAATACCAGGGCGGCACCGCCAGCATCTCGAACATGGGGATGTACGGGATCACGCAGTTCGATGCGGTGATCAACCCGCCCCAGGCGATGATCATGGCGATCGGCGCGGGCGATAAGCGGCCCTACGTGGTCGACGGCGCGCTCGCCATCGCCACCGTATTGAGCGCCACCGGCAGCTTCGACCACCGCGCGATCGACGGCGCGGACGGAGCGCAGTTGATGCAGGCGTTCAAGGCGCTGGTCGAAAACCCGCTTGGGCTGGTGGCCTAGGAGCGTGGCCGTGACGGCGCGCAACCCAGCCATCCGCGTCACCGCCATGCCGCATGACGCCAATCCCTATGGCGACATTTTCGGTGGCTGGCTGGTCAGCCTGATGGACAATGGAGCGGGGCTCACTGCCTCGCTGCGGGCCAAAGGCAGGGCGGTCACCGTCGCGATCGACGGGATGCAGTTCCACGAGCCGGTCAAGGTCGGCGACGAGGTCTCGGTCTATTGCGCGGTTGAGAAGGTTGGGCGCACCAGCATCGTGGTCGACGTCGAGGCCTGGCGCCGCCCGCGCCACCAGCAACAGGACATCAAGGTGACCGAGGCGAAGTTCACCTTTGTCGCGGTGGATGAGAACGGGCGGCCGCGCCTTGTCGATAGTCAGGAGTAGTTGAAGTGGCAGAGGCCTACGACGTCATCGTGCTCGGTTCCGGACCCGGCGGCTATGTCGCGGCGATCCGCTGCGCGCAGCTGGGGCTCAAGACCGCGATCGTCGAGCGTGAGCTGCTCGGCGGGATCTGCCTCAACTGGGGGTGCATCCCGACCAAGGCGCTGCTGCGTTCGGCCGAGATTTTTCACTACATGCAGCACGCCAAGGATTATGGGCTCGTCGCCAAGGGGATCGAGGCCGATCTGGCGGCGGTGGTCGCGCGTTCGCGCGGGGTGGCGAAGCAGCTCAATCAGGGGGTCACGCACCTGATGAAGAAGAACAAGATCGCGGTGCATATGGGCACCGGGTCATTCAAGTCCGCGAACACGCTGGAAGTGAAGGGCGAGAAGGGTACGGAAACCCTCACCGCCAAGCACATCATCGTCGCCACAGGCGCACGGGCGCGCGACCTGCCTTTCGCCCCGGCCGATGGCAAGCGGGTGTGGACCTATCGGCACGCGATGACCCCGCCAGAGATGCCGAAGAAGCTGCTGGTGATCGGATCGGGCGCGATCGGCATCGAGTTCGCCAGCTTCTATCGCGACATGGGCGCCGAGGTGACGGTGGTCGAATTGCTCGACCGGGTGGTGCCGGTGGAAGATGCCGATGTTTCGGCCTTCCTCGAAAAGGCACTGGTGAAGCAGGGCATGACGATCCTGACCGGCGCGGCGCTGGAAGAGTTGAAGGTCACCGGCAGCGGTGTCTCCGCCAAGATCAAGGACAAGGACGGCAAGGTCACCCCGGCCGAATTCAGCCACGCCATCGTCGCCATCGGGATCGTCCCAAATACCGAGAATATCGGGCTGGAAAAGCTGGCCGATCTCGACCGCGGCTTCATCAAGATCGATCCCTACGGACGAACCAAGTCCAAGGGCCTGTGGGCGATCGGCGATTGCGTGCCCGGGCCATGGCTGGCGCACAAAGCGAGCCATGAAGGCGTCACCGCCGCCGAGAGTATAGCCAAGGAACTGGGCAACAAGGATGTCCACCCGCATCCGCTCAACCGCAACGCGATCCCCGGCTGCACCTATTGCCGCCCGCAGATCGCCTCTGTGGGTCTGACCGAGGCCAAGGCCAGGGAAGCCGGCTACACCGTCAAGGCCGGCACATTCCCGTTCATCGGCAACGGCAAGGCGATCGCGCTGGGCGAAGCGGAAGGCTTCGTGAAGACCGTGTTCGACGCCAAGACCGGCGAACTGCTCGGCGCCCACATGATCGGGGCCGAGGTCACCGAGATGATCCAGGGCTACACCGTCGGCAAGGTGCTCGAAACCACCGAGGCCGAGCTGATGAACACGATCTTCCCGCATCCGACGATCAGCGAGAGCATGCATGAAAGCGTACTCGGCGCGTACGGTCGGGCGCTACACATCTAGCGTCTTTTCATCTTCCGCCATGCGTGACAGATTGAACAGGGTCGCAACAGGAGGAACAGAACGATGCGCTTGATTTTGGCTTGCGTGGCGGCGTGGACGCTACTTTCGTCGCCGGCTGCCGCGGAAACCTGGTATTGGACCGGCGGCAATGAAAAAACGCAGAACTATGTCGATGTCGATAATTTACGGGCGATCGGGAACAAGATCGTCGCATTGACCAGGAACATCTATTCCGAGCCGCTTTGCGACGACAGCGGCGCGTGCGACGTCTGGGCCGTGGACATACGTTCCGAATACGATTGCAGCGGGGGCTATTTCCGGACTCTCGAATACAGCTATTTCGATATCGAGGGCAGCCTGATGAGCACCGAAGCTTCGGAGACGATCAACGAGCAGAAAGTTCCGGCCAAGGATTCGCTCAACGAAGCGATCATGGAATTCGTATGCTTCCGCCGGGGCGGGGAGTATGTCGCCAATCCGTTCGAAGATGCCTATGGGCAATTCTGAATCTCTCGCGGCCGGGTGAGCCTTCAAACGCGCTCGCTGTGGCAATGAGCAATCGAGATAACGGCGCCGTCAATTCAGGGGTCAGGGAGAACCAGGCGAATGCGCGGCATCGTTGACCAGGCCCAAAATCTGGCGCGCGATGGATATATCGTTCTCGATGGACTCTATCCCCCTGGCGTGATCGCCGATGCCCGCGAGTGCATCATCGACAATATCGCCCTGTTCAAGAATACCAGGCCCAATCCCGGCTCGGGTCACCTTGCCGGCTTTCACCGTCATCCGCGGCTCGAGCAGCTCCACGGCCTGGTTTCCACGAACGAGGCCGCGCTGGAAGTTCTGCGCGAAGCGACTGGCTCGGTCGCGATACGCTCGATCGGCCTCAGCGACATTACCGTAAACCGGTCGCAGCAGTGGCATGTCGATCTGCTGCGGGGCAAATACAGGCACCATCTCGATCCCACGATATGTTGGGGGCCGGATGGCGGAGGCTTGTACAAGGTGCTGCTCTACCTGCAGCCGGGCAACAGCCTCAAGGTCGTGCCCGGCGCCCATACGAAGCCGATTGCGCTCGATTCCGATCGCGAGAGCGAGCCGCTGGATGGCGCCGAGGTCAGGTCGGTCGAGGTGGAATCGGGTTCGCTGGTGGTGATGGACATCCGGCTTCCCCATCGCGGGGCGACCGAGGAAGAGCTAAGCAATCCCGGTTTCCTGGCCGAACCGAAGATGCTGATCACCACCGTCCTCGGCGACGCGCGCAAGCCGCTGACCAAGGCCATGGAGATCGGGAACATGGAGCGCATGAGCGACTGGGAGGCGCTTCACGAGGGTCAGGCGAAGGTTCCCCGGCTTTCCGTCGCAATGACTGCCGAAGCGCAATAGCGCTGCCCAGCGATCCCGGACGGGGAGATTTCATCCTTTGCAATTGATGAGCATCCTGATCGGGCCGCCGGGAGGAAAGGTCGAGAGCTCCCTGCCGCCGCTTGTCGCGGAAAACATCGAGTCCTTCAAAGGGCAGCATCCCGCCCTTTCCCACCAGCTGTTCACCAACGACCACATCCCCGACCTTCTCGAGGAGAAATTTTCCCGCGAGGTCGTCGATGCCTTCAACGCGCTGCGCCCGCGCGCATACAAGGCGGACCTGGCCATGTACTGCCTGCTGTATGAGTTCGGCGGGATATATGCGGACCTCTCCTACTACTTCACGCAACCCTTGCCGATCGAGGACGGCCGACCGATCGTGTTCCGCGACCTGTTGTGGTCAGCCCCTTGGGACACGAGCTGTGGGCTGATCGCTTCGCCGCGCCGTCACAAGGCCTTCCTGCGGGCGATCGAGCTTGTCTGCGCCAATGTCAGGAAGACCTATTACGGCTCGACACCTTTGTGCCCTACCGGTCCGGCACTGTTCGGCAAGGCGCTGGCGCAGACCTGCGAAGCCGAAGAATTGCTCACCGGCAAGGCCGCCGCGATGAAGGCGGAGTTAATGCGCAAGCTTGTCCCCGGCGTCGAACTTCCCGATGCGCCACGAGTTCACTGCCTGACGTTGTACAACAAGGTCACCGCCATTAAGCGCAAACCCTTGTTTTCCATGGGCCTCGGCGCCCTTGGCATCGCGGGCAGCGACAACTACGCCGAACAATGGCACCAGCGCGCGGTCTATGAGGTACAAGGCGCACAGGACGCAGGGCAGGAACAGGCCTGACTTCCGTGGCGGTGCTGTCAGTCTAACGCCAACCTGTCTCCAAAGCCGACCTTGAGGGCCAAAAGTCTTCGCATGGCAGGTATTGGGAACCGTCAAACTTGACGCCCGTAACTCTCCTGAACGACAACGACACGCACAGTCAGGGGGAGGGAATGATCATGCGACGGCTAATTGCAATGCTGGCGTCAGTTCTTTTGGGCTGCCTGGCTGGTCCTGCGGCTGCGGGGCCATCGGTCTACTTCGACAAGCCTGACGACCCCGCCGCCTTCACGGTCGAAGGTGTCGGTGACGGCAAGACTGACGATACCGCCGCGATCCAGGGCGCTATCGACAAGGCAGCCGAAAAGCCTGGCGGCGGCGTGGTGTTTCTTCCTTCCGGCCGCTATCGCATCAGTGCGACAATCGTCCTTCCGCCGGCAGTGCGCATGGTCGGCATCGGCAAGACGCGACCGGTGATCATGCTCGCGGACAATACGCCCGGTTTCCAGCAGGGCCTATCGGAAATGGTCGTGTTTTCCGGCGGCGACCAGTACCGGGTCGGCGCGATCCCGGTCCCGCTGCCCAATATCGTACCGCGCGACCGACAGGTGCGTGATGCAAATTCTGCGACGTTTTACACAGCCATGTCCAACATCGATTTCGAGATGGGTGATGGCAACCCTGCCGCGATCGGTGTTCGTATGCACGTCGCCCAGCATGGCTTCCTGCGCCACATGGATTTTCGCACCGGTTCGGGTTTCGCGGGCGTCTACATGGTCGGCAACGAGGCGGAAGATCTGCATTTCATCGGTGGGCGCTATGGCATCGTCACCGAAAAGACCTCGCCCGCGTGGCAGTTCACCCTGATCGACACGTTGTTCGAGGGACAGCGCGACGCTGCGATCCGCGAGCACGAGCCTCAACTGACACTGCTCAACGTCACCATTCGGGATGTGCCCGTCGGCATCGAGATCGACGAAGGCTACGGCGATTGGCTCTATGGCAAAGATGTCCGGTTCGAGAATGTCTCCAAGGCAGGATTGGTCATCTCCAACGAGCAGAGCGTCTATACCCAGGTCAGCTTCGACAATGCCCTTGCGACGAATACTCCGGTATTCGCCCTGTTTCGCGACAGCGGGCGCACACTCGGCGAAGCCGGCACTTACCGGGTCAGGGAATTCACGTATGGCCTGACCTTGCCGGCCATGGGTGAAATGGGGCGCTACGAGACTCGCTACGAAGCGGAACTTCTCTCGCACCTCCCTGCACCGCGCCAACGCGCGATCCGTGCCCTGCCTCCGACCAGCCAATGGGTAAATGTCCGCTCGCTGGGAGTGAAGGGCGATGCCAAGACCGACGATACGGCAGCGCTGCAGGCAGCGATCGATACGCACCCGGTGCTCTATTTTCCGACCGGCTTCTACCTCGTCACTGACACACTGAAGCTCAGGCCGGACAGTCAGTTGATCGGCTTGCACCCGGGCCTCACCAACATCACCCTGCCTGACAACGCGCCCAATTTCGCCGGAATCGGAAGCTTCAAGGCGGTGATTGAAGCGCCCAAGCGCGGCAGCAACGTCATTTCGAGCCTTGGCATCTTCACCGGGCGGATAAATCCGCGTGCGGGCAACATACTGTGGAGGGCGGGTGAAGATTCGCTGATCGACGACGTCAAACTCCAGGGCGGCGGCGGCACGCTGGTCTATGATGGCCAAGGTCTCGACATCCACGGACGGTCGGGAGGCGATCCGACGATGAACAATCACTGGGACGAAACCCGCCCCAGCCTGTGGGTGACCGATGGCGGCGGCGGGACGTTCTCTGCCATATGGTCGCCCAACACTTTCTCGCACAACGGACTCTACATTTCCGACACGAGCACACCGGGCTACGTCTACCAGACCAGCGTCGAGCACCACGTACGGAACGAGATCACGCTCGACAATGTGCAAAACTGGGAGTTCCTCGCTCCACAGACCGAGCAGGAAGTTGGCGAGGGCGTCGATGCCTTCAGCCTCGAAATCCGCAATTCGAGCAACCTGCTGTTCGCCAACTATCACGGCTATCGTGTGACCCGCACGATCAAGCCGGCCCCGGTGGCGGTGAAGCTTTACAATTCAAGCGGCATTCGCTTCCGGAACGTCCACGTGAACGGCGAAAGCGGCTATGCCAGTTGCGACGACCAGGGCTGCGGCACATTCCTGCGGGCGAGCAAATATCCATTCTCCAACTCGATCCGCGACGTGACCAACAAGATCGACGTTCGCGAACGCGAGTTTGCGGTGCTCGACATACCTGAAGACCCGGTACAGCCCTCGCGCAGGGGCCCGCTGCCACGCAAGCTGGAAGACGGCTTCTGGTCGATCTCCGGTGCGGCGGTCGATCCGGCGGGCAAGCTCTACTTCGTAGAAAGCAGGTTTAACCGCATCTATTCCTACAGCGAAGCCGAGGGCCTCAACATCGTCCAGGATGCCCCGATTGACCCGGTCAATATCGGGATCGACAGGTCGGGTAACCTGCTTGTCCTCTCGCGCCTTGGTCCGCACGCCAGTGTTTACAGTGTGCCCCCGCGCGTGGGCGAGGGGCAGATCACGCTGATCGAGCCGACGGCGGTCCAGCCGCGGCAGGGAGCCACGCTGCTGTTCCCTTCGAACCTTTGGGTAAACGGCGAATTCCGCGACCAATACGATCCCGCAACCGATCGTTTCACCACGCTGGCCGAGTTGTTCGCGCGGGATGTGGCGACGCCTCAGCCGCTGGAATATGTTTCGCCCGACGGGAGCCTGATCTTACCTGCGTGGAGGACCTGGCAGCAAGGACCAAATACCCACCAGGGCTGGCGCTGGTCGGCTTCGCTCAACACTTATGGCTTTGTTCCGGCCGTGATCGGCGAGCGTATCACCGTCACCAACGGGTCGGAAAACAAGACTTACAGCGGCATTCTCGGCCAGGGCGGGACGTTGACTGATCTGAAGGTGATCGCCGACCGCGGCGGCGAGAGTGTGGCGGTTGGCCCCGACGGAACGGCCTATGTCGCCAATGGCCAGATCTTCACTTACGCGCCCGATGGGACGGAAACCGGCCGGATCGACGTGCCCGATCGGCCTATCCAGCTGATTTTTGGCGGTCCGCATAAACGCACGCTGTTCATCCTGACACACCACGCGCTCTACTCGCTGGACCTGGCTTCGTCGGATTAAGGTTCGGACCTGTTACCGGCAGCCCGAGGCGTCGCACTGCCAGGCTCATGTGACGGAGGAGACTACTTGGCGGACAGGGTGGGATTCGAACCCACGGTACGGTTGCCCGTACGCCGGTTTTCAAGACCGGTGCCTTCAACCACTCGGCCACCTGTCCGCGCGGCGATGCGGCTAGCGCGGGAATTCGCGTTTGTCACCTCGTGACTCCGTTGCCGAATCCCGATAGCAAAGCACCCAAGCGCAAAAGCGCCGCGAAACGCCAACGGGAGAGGCCAGACCGTGAAACGCTATCAAAAGATCCTTGCCGCCGGAGTTTGCACCGCGATCGCCATGGCCGCGGCCAGCCCCGCAGCGGCGCAGGGCGCCTGCACGCGCGAGCAGCTTGCCGACACAGCGGGTGACTGGGTCCGCGCGCTCGAGGCAGGTTCGCCGTTCGAGATGCAGATGGGCGAATGGGTCGATTACCGCGAGAATTTCAAGCTCGGCACGATGTCGGCGCTGTTCACCAAGCCGCGCAAGGTCGATTGGAGCCTGACGCTGCTCGATACCACCACCTGTCGGGTTTCGATCCAGACGATCATGACCGATCCGGAACATCCCTTTGTGATGGCGACACAGATCACCCGCAGCGGTTTCGCCGGCGGGGTCGGCACGATCAACAACATCACGACCGACGAGGGCGACTGGCTGTTCGATGCCGCCGCCACATTGCGCTACGCCAGCCGCGAGAACTGGGGCGAAATCCCCGAGGGGCAACGCAACACCCGCGCCGAGTTGATCGCCGCCGCCAATGCCTATCTAGATCTGTTCAAGGACAAGAGCGTTCCTGTGCCGTGGGGCGCGCCCTGCAACCGGCTGGAAGGCGGTGTCTATACCGGTACCGGCGCGGCGACCGACAGTTGCAATGTCGGCGTTCCGGAGAATATCGACCTGATCAACCGCGTCTATGTGGTCGACGAGACGATCGGCGCGGTCGACGTGTTCCTCGAGTTCGGCGGCAGCAAGCGGCCCGACAGCCACTTGTTCAGGGTCGAGAATGGAACGATCCGCTACGTTCATACCGTGACCAATTGCGGCGACCAGGACAATTGCGGGTTCACGCCGTTCAAGGAAATGCTGAAGAACAACCCGGCGATGCAGCCCGACCTTGGCGACTGAAATCCGGGCCAATTCGCCGCCCGGGCCTTGCGGGAATCGCCGATTGTGACAGGATAGGGCATGAATTTGCGCGCCTGCCTTTTCGCCCTTGCCGCGCTGGCCTTGCCGCTGACCGGCGCTGCCGCGCAGGACGATTCCTTCGCCGCCTACGTCCAGCAACTGACGGCGCGCGCCCGTGCCGAAGGCGTGAGCGAGGGCACGATTTCCCGCATGACCGCCGGGCTCACGCCCAACCAGCGCGTCATCGATCTCGACCGGGCGCAGCCGGGCACAGCATCGGCGACCGGCTTTCCGCCGCTCGCGCCCTATTTGCGCGATCATGTCGACCGCAACCGCATCGGCGGCGGCAAGCGGGTCTATGACGACGCGCGGGAAACGATCAGGCGGATCGAATATGAATACGGTGTGCCCGGCCAGATCGTCGTCGCGATCTGGGGACACGAGACCAATTACGGCGGCTATCAGGGCGATTTCGACCTTGCGCGCTCACTGGCCACACTGGCGTGGGAAGGGCGCCGGCGCGAGTTATTCGCCACCGAGTTCGTCGACCTGCTCAAGATCGCCGACAAGGGCTTTTCTCGCTCGCAACTGGTCGGCAGCTGGGCCGGGGCGTTCGGCAACCCGCAATTCCTTCCGAGCGTCTATCTCAGGCTCGCGAAGGACGGCGACGGCGACGGGCGAGCGGATATCTGGAACAGCCGTGCGGATACGCTCCATTCGATCGCGCATTATTTCCGCGATGCCGGTTGGCGTCAGGGCCAGCCCTGGGGTGTCGAGGCGACACTTCCCGCGGGTTTCGACCCCGGGGCCCATGCCGGCCGCATCGTATCCCCGATCTGCCCGCGGGTGCATGTGCGCCATAGCGAGTGGAAGACGGTCGCCGAATGGCGTGCATTGGGGGTTCGACCGCAACAGGCGATCGGCGAAAATGTGTTAACGAGCCTGTTCCAGCCGGACGGTCCGAACACCCCGGCGTGGCTTTTAACGGGGAATTATAGGGTTATCCTCGAATATAATTGCTCGAACTACTACGCGATGAGTGTGGGGTTGCTGGCCGATGAGATTATTCGCTGACGGGCCGGGTAGAGGTGTTCTCCCGCTGATCCTTGCCGCGGCGCTTTGCGCCTGCGGGGGAAGTAAGGTCAGCGCCCAATCGACTGCGCCGGCCGGCAATAACCCCTCGGCCGATTACCCCGTGGTCCTCGGCGATCCCTATGTCGTTGCCGGGACAGCCTACGAACCCAAGGATGTGCTCAATTACGATGAGGTCGGTTACGCCTCGATCGATGCGCGGGGCGAGGGTGCCATCTCAGGCGAACACCATACGCTTCCCCTGCCGAGCTACGTCGAAGTCACGTCGCTCGACAGCGGGCGCACGATCCTTGTCAGGCTCGAACGGCGCGGCCCGATGACCGGGAATTTCCTAATTGGCCTGTCGCGCCAGGCGGCAAGCCAGCTGGGAATCATGGCAGGGTCGCCGGTCAGGGTACGCAGGGTCAACCCGCCCGAGCAGGAGCGCGCAATGCTGCGTTCCGGCCTGAATGCACCCGCGCGCATGGATACGCCCGTGTCGCTGGTCAACGTCTTGCGGCGCAAACTGCCCAATGGTGAGGGGCCGTTGCCCGGCGAGCAGCCGGTTGAACCGGCGCCGCAGCCGTCGGCCGTGGCGCGCACGGATAGTTCGCTCTCGCTGCCGACGCTCGATGCCCCTGCTCCGGCGAGGCCGGCTGCGCAAACGCCTGCGGTCGTTGCGCCCGCTCCGGTCAGGCAGGCCGCGCAAACCCCGGTGATTTATCCTGCGGCCCGCGCGACCACAGGGGGCAGGGCCTATGTGGTCCAGGCAGGCGCCTTTTCGATCCGGGCGAACGCCGATCGGGTCGCCGCTGCGATCGGTGGACAGATCAGCCAGGCCGGCTCGCTCTATCGGGTGCGGACGGGCCCCTTCGCTACCCGTGCAGAGGCGGAGGCGTCACTCGCCAAGGTCCGGGCCGCGGGGTATAGCGACGCGCGAATCTTCGACGGCAGCTAGGACGCGCAGCCTCCTGCCAAATGCGGCGGGAGTGGGCTTGAAACGATTAGCGGCAATTGTAATAGGCGCACTCGGCACGGCACTTGCCGTGGCCCAGCCCGTGGCCGCGCCGACTCCTGCTGCGCCGTCGGCAAGCGAATCCCCTGTGGCGCTGCTGGTCGACCTCAAGAGCGGCCAGCCGCTCCATTCGCGCGAGGCCGACCGGCGGTTCCTCCCGGCATCGGTGACCAAGGTGATGACCGCCTATGTCGCGTTCGAACTGATCGAAGCGGGCCGGCTTTCGGAGGCCCAAAGCTTCACCGTCCGCCCCGAAACCGCCAAGGAATGGTATAACACCGGCTCGACCATGTTCCTCAAGGCCGGCGAGCAGGTGAAAGTCAGCGACTTGCTGCGCGGGATCACCAGCGTATCCGCCAATGACGGCTGCATCGTGCTGGCTGAAGGTGCCGCGGGCTCGGTCGAGCAATGGCTCGAATTAATGAACCATACCGCGCGCGAACTGGGCATGACGAACAGCCATTTCGGCACCCCCAACGGCTATCCCGACGAGGGTCGGACCTATGTCTCGGCCGAAGACCTGGTCAAGCTCGCCGATGCGCTGATCACCCGCCACCCGGCGCTCTACGCGCGCTATTTCGGCCAGCCGGGCTTCAGCTACAACGGCTTCGACCAGCGCAACCACGATCCCATCACCGGCGTCGTCGAAGGTGCCGACGGGATCAAGACCGGTCACACGCGGGAGGCAGGCTATACCTTCCTTGGCAGTGCTGAACGGGACGGGCGGAGGCTGGTTGTGGTGGTCGCCGGGATCGAGGGCGGTGAACTGCGGGCCCGGATCGCCCGCGACTATGTCGAATGGGGCTTTGCGAATTTCGAGACGCGGCAGATTTTCGCGCAGGATGCAACAATCGGCACCGCCCGGGTCCAGGACGGCGATGCCCGCAACGTCGAATTGCGCGCGCCCGACGGGATCTTCGTCAGCGTGTCGAAAGGCGCGAATCCCCGGATCGCGATGCGGCTGGTCTATCGCGGTCCGGTGAAAGCCCCGTTCCGGGCCGGCGATCCGATCGCCGATCTCGAAGTGCGGGTCGAGGGGCTCGAAGCATATCGAGTCCCGTTGGCGGCGGCCGAGGATGTGGACAAGGCCAATCCGTTCGAGCGGATCCTCAACGGCGTGCTAGGCTGGCTGCCATGACCAGAGGGCGATTCATCGCGCTGGAAGGCGGCGAAGGGGTGGGCAAATCGACCCAGGCCCGGATACTGGCCGATGCGCTCGAAGCGCGGGGCGTCGCGGTGGTTCTGACCCGCGAGCCGGGAGGAACGCCGGGAGCCGAGGCGATCCGCTCGCTGCTGCTCCATCCGCCCGGAGAAGGCTGGAATGCCCGCACCGAGGCGCTGCTGTTCGCCGCCGCGCGGGCCGATCACGTTGCGAAACTGATCCGCCCGGCGCTCGAAGCGGGAAAATGGGTGGTCTGCGATCGCTTCGTTGATTCTACCCGCGCCTACCAGGGCGGGGGAGGGGGCCTTTCTGACGCTGATATCCTCGCGCTCCATGAAACCGGCAGCGAGGGTTTGTTGCCCGACCTGACGCTAGTGCTCTCGGCTCCCGAAGTCGCGATTGGCAAGCGCCTCGCCGAGCGCGATGGCGGGGTAAGCGACGCCATTGGCGGCCGTGACATGGCCTATCACGCGCGGGTCGTTCAGGCATTCCAGCGCTTCGCAGAGGCCGAGCCGGGCCGTTTCTCGTTGGTCGATGGACTGGGCTCAACCCAAGAGATCCATGCGCGGATAATGGCCGGGATCGAACCCCTGCTGGAATCCACCGCATGAGCCATTCCGGCCACGACGAAGCCTGGTGCGAATGGCGCGCGGCGCAGTCGGGGCCGCGCATGCCCCATGGTTGGCTGGTCGCCGGCAAACGCGGCACAGGGAAACTCGATTTCGCGCTTGCCGCGGCGCGCGAGCTGGTCGCCGAGGAAGGCGTCCGCCAGCCCAACGAGCACCCCGACATCCTGATCCTTACGCATTTGCCGAGAGACGAGAAGGAAGAGAAGAAGCGCGACGACGGCAAGCCCTTCGAGCTCAAGCGCAACATCACGGTCGACCAGGTCCGCGACATGCAGCGGCGGCTGACCACAAGGCCGACGCTGGGCAGCCGGCGCGCGATTATCGTTTCACCTGCCGACGACCTCGAGAGGAGCGCCGCCAACGCCTTGCTCAAGAGCCTCGAAGAACCGCCGGCGGGGACGTTTTTCCTGCTGGTGAGCCATCGTCCGGGGCGGCTTTTGCCGACAATCCGCTCGCGCTGCCGGCTGTTGCGCTTCGCCGAGGTCGCCGACAGTGAGGTTGAGGCCTTCCTTTCGCGAGAAGCACCGCAGGCCGATGCTGCCACGCGCACACTGGCGGTTGCAGCAGCAGGCGGCTCACCCGGCATGGCGCTCGAATTCGTCGAACTCGATCTCGCGCCGCTGCACCGGGCGATGACCCGGATCCTGACCGAAGGCGATGATGATCTCTCGCTGCGCGGCGTGCTTGCCGATGCCTTCGGACCAAGGCCTTCGCGGGAACGCCAGCTGGCCGCTCTCGACCTTGCCCGATCGGTCCTGGCGCAGGAAATGCGCGCTGCGGATCGATCCCGGCTGCCCGGGATCATCGAGGCGCATGGCGAACTCAGCCGGCTATCCGCCCAGGCGCCGACCTATAATTTCGATTCCGGGCTGCTGGCGATGGCAATCGGCGGCTTGCTCGCATCTGCGGCAATGCCTAGGGAAACGGCCTGAATTCGATTCCAGCCCAGAAAGACCGGCATGGCCGATCCGTTCTACATCACCACGGCGATTTCCTATCCCAACGGCCCGCCGCATATCGGCCATGCCTATGAGGCGATCGCGGCCGATGTGATCGCTCGTTTCCAGCGCCTGATGGGCCGCGAAGTGCGTTTCCAGACCGGAACCGACGAGCACGGCCTCAAGATGGCGCAGAAGGCCCGCGAATTGGGCAAGACCCCGCGCGAACTGGCTGACGAGATGTCGGCACTGTTCATCGCCATGTGCGACAGGCTGAACGTTTCGTATGACCGCTTCATCCGCACAGTCGAGCCCGAGCATCACGTCGCCAGCCAGGCGCTGTGGCGGGCCATGGAAGCGAGTGGCGACCTCTATCTCGACCGCTACGAAGGCTGGTACTCGGTCCGCGACGAGGCCTATTACGACGAAAGCGAGCT
>Ga0315910_10002965_pt1 | contig 14652 bp, 10 predicted proteins | sample EdamamesoilMG_FD_204470 | JGI IMG/M metagenome (GOLD analysis project Ga0315910, IMG submission 204470) | Garden soil microbial communities collected in Santa Monica, California, United States - Edamame soil | ecosystem: Environmental > Terrestrial > Soil > Garden | place: USA: California...
GATGCGTTTCGCCTGCCCGCCATCCCCGGGCTGGATTTCGGCTCGCCCTCCGAGTCGCAGCAGACGTCGATCATCAACTTTCAGACGAGCACGAAGGTCGTGCTCACCTACCCCGTCCGCGCCGCGCAGAAGGGCCCGGTCGTGATTCCCGTCTTCGACGCCCTCACGACCAAGGGCCGCATCGCCGTCGGCGAGGTGCGCTTCGAGGTCGGCGAAGCCGGCGTCGGCAACGCCGGGATCGCCGTCGGCGACATCGTATCCACCCAGATCCGACCGGGCCGCACCAGCGTCTGGGTCGGCGAGGTCGCCGACATCGAGTACCTGCTCACCGCATCGCCGCGCTACAACGTCCCGGCGGTCGGCGATCCGGAGTGGAAACCCGCCGGCCTCGTGCTCGAGCCCTTCGGCCAGCCCGAGCGCGTCGAGGCCACAGTCGGCGGCGAGCGGCGGCAGGCCCTGCGTTACCGCACGCGCGGCCTGTTCACGCAGGCCGGCCAGCTCGCGCTCGATCCGGTCCGCCAGCTCGTGAGCATCCAGACGGGCGAACGCGCCGTGGGCTTCTTCAGCCAGCCGCGCATCGAGCAGTTCACGATCACATCGAACTCGCCCACGATCACGGTGCGGCCGCTGCCGCTTCCTGCGCCCGCGGGCTTTCTCGGCGCGGTCGGCGCCTTCAAGCTCGAGTCCACGGTCGTCCCCCAAACCGCTCGTATCGGCGAACCCATCACATGGACGCTCACGCTCTCCGGATCGGGCAACTGGACCGCCGGCCTGAGCGTGCCCGAGCGCGAGGTCTCGGCGGATTTCCAGCTCGTGCAGCCGAAGACCCGCACGGAGATGGAGTCCGGCAGCCTCTTCCAGGGCCGGATGATCGAGGACGCGGTCCTCGTCCCGACGGTCGCCGGCACCTACTCGCTCGGCCCGGTCGCGCTCACCTGGTTCGACACCACCTCGGGGCAGTATCGCACGCAGACGATCCCGGCCGTGCAGGTCCGCATCGATCCCGTGCCCGTGGGTTACCAGCCGACCGCTCCGCAAATCGCACCGGCCGGCGGACTCGCCGCGCCGCCCGCGCCCGGGCTTCCCGGAGCGACGGTGGCCGCACCGCCACCACCACTTCCCGGCGAACTCGCGGCCGTCGCCGCGCTGCCGGGCGACCCGCTGCCCGTCGGGCTCGTCGCCGCGCTGCCTCGCACGCTGTCGCGCGCCTGGCTCGTGGTCCTGCCGCTGTCGATCCCGGTGCTCGTGTGGTTCGCCCTCGCGATCGCGCAGGCGCTCCGGACCGATCCGGCCCGCGACCGGCGCGCCGCCCTGAGGGAGCTCCGCCGGCTCGTCCGCACCCTGGCCGCGCGGGGCGGCACGCCCGATCGGGCGACACTCGAGCGCTGGCGTACGCTCACCGCCCGCGTCTGGGCGGTCCGCCGGGCCACGCCGACGGCCGACGACCTCGCCACCGCGCTCAGCGCGTCGCGCGGCGCCTCGCGTCCCGACGACTGGCTCGCCCTCTGGCGCGAGGCCGAGCTCGCGATGTTCTCCGCCACCGCCGCGCTCCCGGCCGACTGGCTGCCGCGCGCCGTGTCCGCCGCCGCCTCGGCGCGTATCCACGGACTGATGGCATGGTGGCCGGCCCGGACCGGACACTGGGCGCCACGCCTCGCCATGCTCGCCTGCGCCGTGACGGCAGCGTTTTCCGCGGACCTCTCCGCCGCCGAGGCGCGCGACGTCTATCGCGAGGGCCGCTTCACCGAAGCACGTGATGCCTGGCTCGCCCACCTGCGCCGCCATCCCGGCGACTGGGCCGCACGCATCAATGTCGCGCTGGCCAGCGCCCAGCTCGACGCCTGGCCTGTGTCCAATGCCCATGCCACCGCGGCCCTGCTGCTTCGTCCGCGCGATCCCGAGGTGCGTCGACAACTCCGGCTCGCCGCCACCCACCTCGAGGGTGTCGATCCCGCCGTACGCCGCATCCTTTCCCCGGAGTGGTATGACCGACCCGTCACCTGGCTGTCGCCCGGCGAGTGGCAGAACCTCGTCGTCGGGGGCGCCAGCGTATTCGGATTCTCACTTCTGTTGCTCATCAGCTCGCTCTACCTGCGCTCCGGCCGCCTCGCCGCCCGGGCGACCGGCCAGGCCATGGTGGCCGTCGGTGCGCTCGTGATCACGCTCTCGATTGCCGCCCTCGCGCGCTACGGCGCGCTCGCCGATCCGCACGCCGCCATGATCGTCGGCGCCGGCCCGATCCAGTCGATCCCGAGCGACGCTGCGGACAAGCAGAAGAGCGTCCCGGCCGCACCCGGCACGGTCGTGGTGGTCGAGCGCAGTTTCCTCGGCTGGGATCGGGTCCGTGCCCGCGGGGGCGTGACCGGCTGGATCCGGCGCGACATGATCGTGCCGTTCTACCTGCCACCGCCCGAGACGCGACCCGCCGGTTGATCGGGCACGCGCGCTCGCGTCATTCGCGCGACGCCGGCGCGTCGCAGAAATGTAACCAAGCCCCGCTTGCCACCGGGACGGGGTCTTCGCGTTGCTTGCGTGCGTTCCGCACGCCATGGTCAAGCTGGTCATCATCGAGGACGAACCGGATATCGGCGCCACGCTCGCCTACAACTTCACGCGCGAAGGATTCAAGGTCTGGCGCGAGGCCAATGGCCGCCTCGGGCTCGATCTCGTCCGCGAGAAGTCGCCCGAGGTCGTGCTGCTCGACGTGATGCTTCCGGGACTCGACGGCCTCGAACTCTGCCGGAGCATCCGCGCCGATCCGCTCCTGCGCGACACCTTCATCGTCATGCTCACCGCGCGCGGCGAGGAGAGCGACCTGCTCCTCGGGCTCGGCCTCGGCGCCGACGACTACGTGCGCAAGCCCTTCAAGATGCGCGAACTCATCGCACGCGTGCGCGCCGTGCTGCGCCGCGGACGCGTGCGCGACGCCGACTCGACGGAGGTGGTGCGCTGCGGTCCGTTGCTCGTCGACTCCGTGCGCCATGAGGTGACCTGCGAGGGCCAGTCGCTTCAGTTGACTGCCACGGAATTCCGACTGCTCCACGTGCTGGCCGCCGGCACCGGTCGCGTCTATACGCGCGACCAGCTGCTCAACAAGGTCATCGGCGACAACGCCGTGGTCATCGACCGCAACATCGACGTGCACGTCCGTTCGATCCGCCGCAAGCTCGGTCCGGCTCGCGACTTCATCCAGACGATTCGCGGCATCGGCTACCGGCTCGCCGTCCCGGGCGCCTGACCGACCCGTCGTGCGCCTCCCGCTGCTCCAGGCCGCGCGCGGATCGTTCTTCCTGCGGCTCTACCTGAGCTACGCACTGCTCGTCGTGACCGTCGCCGCGATCATCGGCTTGCTCGTGCTCGGCACGCTGCGGCGCTCGGCCCTTCAGGACATCGAGGACAACCTCTTCGGCGCCGCCCGCCTGATCGCCGCCATGGAGGCGGCCAACCCCGACCACCTCTGGTCGTCGCGCCTCCAGGCCCAGGTCGCGGAGGTCGCGCGCGAGGCCGACCTCCGGCTCACGCTGCTCCTCGCGAGCGGCCGGATCCTCGCCGACTCCCATGAGCCGCCGTCCATGCCGACGGCATCCATCCAGGACGCGGATACGCTCGACCTGCCGGAGATCGCCGCCGCGCGCAGTCACGGTCGCGGCGCCGCGACCCGTCCGGCCGCGCCCGGCGCGGCCGAGATGCTCTTCCTCGCCGTGCCCATCCTACTCGAGTACGAAACCATCGGATACGTGCGCGTCGGCATGCCCCTTGAGCGGCTCTCGGCGCGGCGCGAGGAGCTCGGCGCCCGCGTGCTCGCCGGCGCTTCGGTCAACGCCCTCATCGCCCTCGCCGTCGGCCTGCTCTTCGCCCGGAGCGTGACGCGCCCGCTCGCCCGGATCGCCGAGGTCTGCCGTCGGTTCGCCGGCGGCGACTTCGAGGCCCGCGTCGCCCTGCGCCGCCCCGACGAGATCGGCCTCGTCGCCTCGACCGTCGACCGGATGGCCGAGGCGGTGCAGGGCCATCTCGCCAGCGAGAAACGCGAGCGCGAGCGCCTCGCCACGCTCCTCTCCGCCATGGCCGATGGTGTGGTCGCGGTGAGCGCCCGCGGCACGATCGCCTATGCCAACGACGTCGCCGCCGGCCTGCTCGCCTTCGATCGCGCCCGGGCGGCCGCCGCTCCGGTCGACGAGATCCTTCGTCCCTGTGCGATCCGCAGGCTGTATGCGGAAGCTCGAGACACCCGCCAGCCCCGCCGGGCCGAGGTGCGCCTCAAGGCCCACCCCGACGACCGCGTGCTCGCCGTCTCGGCCACGCCGCTGACCGACGCCAACGACGCCCGCTTCGGCGTGCTCCTCGTGTTGCACGACCTGAGCGAACTGCGACGCCTCGAGGAGGTCCGCCGCACCTTCACGGCCAACGTCTCGCACGAGCTCAAGACGCCGCTCACCGCGATCGATGCGATGGTCTCGACCCTGCTCGACGACGCCGACATGCCCGCGGCCGACCGGCGGCATTTCCTCACCCGGATCGCCGACCAGAGCGAGCGGCTCCAGGAACTCGTGCGCGACCTGCTCGTGATCGCGCGCCTCGAGTCGGCGCAGCAGGTCCTAGAGATCGAGTCCGTCGAACTGGCCCCGGTGGTCGCTTCCAGCCTCGGCACCTTCGAGCCGATCGCGAAGGCGAAAGGGATCGAGCTCGCCGGCCCCGCGCCCGCACCGACCCTGACGATCCGCGGCAATGCCGAGGCCCTGCGTCTCATCGTCGGCAACCTCCTGCACAATGCGATCCGCTACACCCCGAAGGGCGGCCGCGTGCACGTCGAACTGCGACGCGCGGGCGACACCGCCGCGATTCTTGTGCACGACACCGGCATCGGCATCGCGCCGGAACACATGGAGCGGATCTTCGAGCGCTTCTATCGCGTCGACCCGGCGCGCGACCGCGCCGCCGGCGGCACCGGCCTGGGCCTCGCCATCGTCAAGCACCTCACCCACGCCCAGGGTGGCCAGGTCCTCGTCGAGAGCACGCCCGGCACCGGCAGCCTCTTTGCCGTCCAGTTTCCCCTGGCCTGAACATCCACCGTCGGCCACACGCATCGAGGCCCTCGGGAACTCCCGGAACCGGCGGAGTTGTCCTCAACGAGCTGTTCCGCTCCGTCCCTGAACTTCCGCAACCCAACCCTCCCATTCACGGATCCAGTCCGGGCCCCGGGATGGCGCGCGCCGAAGTTCGAGGATGCGGAGCTCGCGATCGAGCGCGCATCCCGCCCTGAAACCAGAAGTCGCCTCACGATGATGGCAGCTGCCGGGTGCGGCGGCCGGGGCGCGAGGCTCAGAGCGCGGCGGGATGGATTCCGGAACCGGTCCCGCGTTCTTCGGCGAGGGCGAACTGCCGGTAAAGTTGCCAGTAGGCTCCGCGGTTGCCGAGGAGCTCGAGGTGAGTGCCGCGCTCGGCGATGCGACCATGATCGAGCACCAGGATCTGGTCCGCCGCCCGGATCGTGCTCAGCCGATGCGCGACCACGAAACTCGTCCGGCCCGCCAGCAACCGGGCGAGCGCGCGTTGCAGACGGCTCTCGGTCAGGGTGTCGACCGCGCTCGTCGCTTCGTCCAGCACGAGCAGCCGCGGGTCGGCGAGGAGCGCGCGCACGAAACACACGAGCTGGCGCTGCCCGAGCGAGAGACTCCGCCCGCCCTCGCCCACCACCGTGTGGAGACCGTCCGGCAGCGCATCCAGCAGATCGAGACACTCGAGCGAGGCGGCCGCGGCGCGCACCTCGTCGAGCGTCGCACCGGGACGCGCAAGAAGGAGGTTGTCGAGCACGGTGCCGCTGAAGAGAAAATTGGTCTGGGTGACCATGCCCATCTGCCGGCGCAGCGACGCACCTTCGATCTCACGCAGGTCGTGCCCATCGACGCGGATCACACCGGCGTCCGGCAGGAACAGTTTCGCGACGAGGCTCGTGATCGTGGTCTTGCCGCTCCCGGTATGCCCGACCAGCGCCACCGTCTGCCCCGGAGCCGCACTGAAGCTGACCTCATGCAGGACCGGCCGGCCCGGCTCATACGAGAACGTCACGCGGTCAAACTCCACCCGCACGCCCCTCGCTCCGCCGCGCACGACGCCGCGCACGATCGAGGCGCGCGGATCCGGCAGCGCCCGCGCCTGCGGGTCGTCCCGCCACGACGGTTCCGTATCCAGAAGATGAAACACCCGCTCCGCGCCCGCCATCGACTGGATGGCCTGGGTGTTGAGCTGCGCGATGTGCTGGAGCGGCTGGAAGAAGAGATTCGCGAGGAAGAAGAACGCGATCAGGTCGCCCACCTGCATGCCGGTCCAGCCGTGCAGGGCGCCGTAACCGCCGACGGCGAGCAACGCCCCGAGGAAGAGCTGGCTGTTGAGGTCGAGCAGCGGCACGTAGCGGGCGGATTCGTCGGCGAAGGCGACGTTGTTTTCCGCGTGCCGGCCGACGAGACCGTCATAGGTCGCGGCATTGCGCTCCTGCCGTCCGAAACCCTGGATGACGCGCATGCCGCGCACGGACTCGGCGAGATGCCCGGTGAGCCGGCTCTGGCTCTCGGCCACGGCCCGCGAGGTGCGCGCGAGGCGCGGATGAAAATGGCGCTGAGCCCACCACAACAGCGGAGCGAGCGTGAGCAGCACCGCGAAGAGCGCGGGGTTGTAGGCGACCATCAACGCCGCCGTGCCGGCCATCTGCCCGAAGAGAAGCAGACTGAAGAAAAACACCTGCTGCACGCCGCGCCGCACCGCCTCGATGTCCGTCACGACGCGGCTGAGGATGCGCCCGAGCTTTGTCTGGTGGTAGAAGGCGAGCGGCATGCCCTGGAGGTGCGCATACACGTCGCGCCGCAGGTCGTGCACGACCGACTCGCCGAGTTCCAGGGCCCAGCGCTGGCGGAAGTGAAAGGTCAGCTCCGTGAACACCGCCCAGGCCATGAAGCCGATCGCGCCCCACACCGTGCCGTTCCAGTCGCCGCCCGTGATCGGTCCGTTGATGACCGCGCCGATCGACCACGCGAGGGCCGGCTTCTGCACGGCGCGAAGCACGGTGACGGCGAAGATGGCGTTGCGCTTGCCGGCATACGGCCGGGTGTAGCCGAGCACGCGCCGCACGGTGTGCCAGTTGACGCGACCGCCGGCACCCGGCTCGGCCATGCCGCCGGCGCCGCGATGATGCGGCAGTCCCGCTGCAGCCATCAGGCTCATGCCACCGCCTCCTTCAGCTCGACCGCCTCGGCCAGCGCGCGACGGCTTTCGTCGTCGATCATCTGGAGCATGGCCGCGCGCCGGTAAGGCCCCGGCGCGGCGAGGAGTTCCTCATGCGTACCGCGCTGCACGATGCGGCCGCGCTCGAGGACCACGATCAGGTCCGCGCGTCGCAGCGTGCTGAGCCGGTGCGCGACGACGAATGTCGTGCGATCCTCGGTCGCACGCTCGATCGCAGTCAACACCTCGTGCTCGGTCTCGGGGTCGATCGCCGCCGTCGGATCATCGAGCACGAGCACCGCCGGTTGTTGGAGCAGCGCGCGCGCGATGGCGAGCCGCTGGCGCTGCCCGCCCGAAAGATCGACGCCGCTTTCCCCCAGCACGGTGTCGTAGCCCTCCGGCAGGGCGGTGATGAACTCGTGGGCCGCGGCCGCACGCGCCACCGCCTCGATCTCGGCGGCGGTCGCCTCCGGCCGGCCGAGCGCGATGTTGTCGCGCACCGAGGCGCTGAAGAGAAAGCTTTCCTGAAAGACGACGGCGACCCGCCGGCGCAGCTCCGCGAGATCGAGGTCGCGCACGTCGATTCCGTCGATGAGCACGCGGCCCGCTGTCGTATCGTAGAAACGCGGGATCAGGCTGAGCAGCGCGGTCTTGCCCGCGCCGGTCTCGCCGACCACGGCCACGCAGGTGCCCGGCGCGATCGCCAGATCGATCTCGCACAGCACCGGCGAAGTCGCCCCGTGCGCGAAGGCCACGCGCTCGAACGTCACCGCTCCGCGCCAGACCGGCGGGCGCACCGGCTGCTCCGGCGAGGCCACCTCGAGTGGAGCGTCGAGCACCTCGAAGACGCGCCGCGCGCCCGCCAGGCTCTCCTGCACGCCGTTGGCGATCTGCGCGATGGTCGAGACCTGATTGGAGAACTGCTGCAACAGCCCGGCGAAGACGACGAGCCCGGCGCCGAGCGGCAGCTCGCCCGCCATGACGAGGTGCCCGCCAAAGATCAGCAGCACGAGCAGGTTGACATTCGTGAGCGTGTCGATCGACGGCGAGAAGACACTCACGTGCCAGAAGATCCTCCGCTGGTGCCGCCGCACCGCATCGTTGGCCGCCGCGAAGCGCGTCGCCAGCTCCGGCTCGCGGGCGAAGCCCTTGATCGTGTGCACACCCTGCACGGCCTCGACCAGCACCAGCACGAGTTCGTCGAAGAGCTCCCGTCCCCGGCGGTAGAGCGGATGCACCAAGCGCGAGAAGAAGATGCATGCCGCCCACAGCACCGGCAGCGTGGCCAGGCACGCGAGCGCGAGCGGTCCGTGCAAGCGGGCCATGTAGATCGCGAAGATCGCGACCGACACGACCGTCGTGAAACTCTGGATCAGGACGGTCTCGACGAAATTGCGGATGGCGAGGATGTCCCCGGTCGCGCGGTTGATCAGGCCACCCGTGGTCTCGCGATCGAGGAAACGAAAGCTCAGCAGCTGAAGCCGGGCGTGCACCGCCGATTGCAGTTCCGCCGCGACGCGCCGGTGCACAAGCCGGGCCAGCGCCGCGCTCGCCACCCAGGATAGCCCGCTGCGCAGCAGCGCCGCGGCGACGATCGCCCCCGAGATCGCGCCGATCACCGACATCGGCTCCCAGTCCTGCGGCGGCTGCCAGCCGAACGGCCACGCCACGGCGACCGTCTCGCCCGCGGGCGCGAGCACGCTGCGCAGGTAGTCGATGCCCAGCCCGGTGAAGCCCAGGCCGGCGAGGCCGAGGACAAGCAGCGTCATCTGGCAGACGATGACGATCACGCACCCGTATCGGTGTTTCCAGCACAGGGCGAGCAGTCGACCGAGGACCGGACGGTTCGCCGGCGATGATGCAGGTGCGGACATGGTGTGATTTCGCCTCGTAGCACGCCGCCCGCGCCCCGCGGGGGTCAACGGCAAAGACCCGGGTTAATCGAACCTTCACGGACCCTTCGCCGCGCTTTCACCGACGCATCGGATACCCAGGCACCGCGCGGTGATCCGCGCTCCGGTCCGCTGACAAAACCGATCGGCGCGTGGTTTCATCTCCGATTCATCCCCGCTTTATCCGCCGTTAACAGCGCAATGCGATTGTCGCGACGTGGAAACGATCACCTACGACGACGATCTCGTCCTCACCGAATGCCCGCTCGAGCGGCTCCAGTCCCTTGTCGAGTCCCTGGAGGCGCGCCACGAGGTGCGCGTGCTCCGCTCGCCCGACATCTGCCTGACCATGGTCAAGGCCGAGGACTCGCTCGAGAAACAGCCCTTCTACCTCGGCGAGGCGCTGACCTCCGAGTGCGAGGTCGCCGTGAATGGCCAGGCTGGATACGGGCTGTGCCTCGGCGAGGAACCGGTGCGAGCCTACTGCATCGCGGTGTGCGACGCGCTCCTGCACGGCGAGGGCGGCACGCCGTCCGAGCTGCGCGCCTTCCTCGACGCCGAGCGCGACTCCCTCGCGCACCGCGAGACCGAGGAGTTCAACCACATCCTGCGCACGCAGGTGGATTTCAAACTCATGGAGCAGGACTAGGCCCGCCGGCCCGTCCGCCATCACCACCGCCTCCCACCCGCGCACCCGCCATGACCCGCGAAACGACCTACAACGACATCTACGACGCGCAGCGCCACTTCCGTGTGCTGCTCGACGCCATGGCCCGCCCGGGCCGCATCAATCTCCTGCCGTCCGTCGAGGTTTCCCCTCCCGCCCCGCTCACGCGCGGCGCCGCCTGGATCGCCCTCGCGCTGCTCAACAGCGATGTGCACTTCCACGTCGGCGCGGCAGACGAGGCCGCCTCGGCCTACCTTCAGGCCAACACCGGCTCGCGACCCTCTGCCGCCAGTGGCGCGGACTTCCTCTTCCTCAACGGCACCGGGTCGGCCGCCGCGCTGCGCGAGGCCCCCCTCGGTCTGCCCGCGTATCCGGAGGGTGGAGCCACGGCCGTGGCGATGGTCGGCGGTCTCGGACGCTCCTCCGCGCAGGGCGGACTCGCCCTCACGCTGACCGGGCCCGGCATCGAGCACCAGGAGCAGGTCTGCATCAGCGGGTTGTCCGCGGAGTTCCTCGAGATCCGCCAGGACCGCAACGCCGAGTTCCCGCTCGGCCTCGACTTCATGTTCGTCACCGGCGACGGCCACGTTCTCTGCCTGCCGCGCACGACGCGCGTCGCGTGGACCGTCCTCTGACCCCCGCATCACCATGGGATATGTAGCCATCAAGGGCGGCGAAGACGCCATCGCCCACGCCGCCCAGCTCGTCGAGTTTTACCGCCAGCGCTCCGGCACCACGCCGATCGGCATCGACCAGATCGGCGGCCAGTTCCGCCTCCTCGCCGACAAGGTCATGGGTGAGGCCTCGCTCTACGCCCCCGAGCACGCCGCGCTCGTGATCAAACAGAACGAGGGCGACGTCTTCGAGTCTGCCTTCATGCTGCGCGCCTACCGCGCGACGCTCCAGCGCCGCTACTACTCGCAGACGCTAAATACCCGCGAGATGACGGTGCGCCGGCGTATCTCCTCGGCGTTTCGCGAGATCCCGGGCGGCCAGATCCTCGGCCCGACGCGCGACTACACGCAGCGCCTGCTCGACAGCGCGCTGGTGCGGGAAAACCTCGGAGACATCGAGGGCTTCCTCGCCTCCTTCGACGGCCGGCTCGATCGCACCGCGCTCAAGACGCCGCCGGCCACGCTGCCGAAGGTGATCGACCTGCTCACCGCGCAGGGCCTGCTGCGCGAGGTCGAAGCTCCCGAGTCGGAGCGCCGCCTCGTCGATGTGACGCGCGAGGCGATCAAGTTCCCGGCCCCGCGCTCCGCCTCACTCCAGATGCTCGCACGCGCCGAGACCGGCGGCCTCATGGCCCTGGCCTACAGCGCGCAGCGCGGCTTCGGCTCGACGCACGCGACAGTCGGCGAGCTGCGCGTCGGCGACGTGCCCCTGCGCGTGCGCGACCCGCGCGGTCGCGTGCGCACACTCGGCCGCCTCCGGCTCACGGAGGCCGAGATGATCTCGAAGATCCAGGTGCGTAAGAAGGACCCTGTTCCGTATCTGTCGCTCGGTTACGGCCTGTGCTTCGGGCAGAACGAGACCAAGGGCATCTGCATGGGCATCCTCGACCGCGCCATGCGCACGGGCGGCGACGCACCCTGCCAGAGCCAGGAGTTCGTCCTCTACCACACCGAGGGCATCGAGAGCTACGGGTTCACCAACCACCTGAAGCTCCCGCACTACGTCACGTTCCAGTCGGGCCTGACCAACCTGCGACAGGCGGTCGAACGCAAGGACCGCCAGCGTGGCAACCTCGGCTTCGGCATGGCGCCCACCGCCGGAGCCGCGGCGCCCGTCACACCCGCGGTCCCGACACCCGGGCCTGCATCCTCCTGATTTCCCACTGTCGCACGACTCCCGTCCTCATGATCACCGCCACGAAATTCGCCCGCACCTACAACTTCGGCTTCATCGACGAAACGACCAAGAAGGAGATCCGCCGCAAACTCCTCAAGGCCGTCGCCATCCCCGGATACCAGGTGCCCTACTCCTCGCCCGAGATGCCGATCGCCCGTGGCTGGGGCACGGGCGGCCTGCACGCCTCGCTCTCGCTCATCGGGCCCGACGACGTCTTCAAGATCATCGACCAGGGCAGCGATGCCTCGGTCAACGCCTGCAACCTGCGCGACTTCGTCAAGCGCATGACCGGCGTGCGCACCACCTACGACACGGCCGAGGCCACGCTCATCCAGACGCGCCACCGCCTGCCGGAGGAGATCCTCACGGAGAAGCAGATCATCGTCTTCCAGGTGCCGCAGCCGGAGCCGCTGCGCCGCGTGGAGCGCTACGAGGCGCGCACGCGCCAGATGCACGCCGAGGCCGACTACGCGAAGATGTGGGTGTCGCTCTACGAGAGCTATGTGAAGTTCGGCGCGATCATGAACGGCGCCGGCTACCCCGTCCGAGTCAACGGCCGCTACATCATGACTCCCTCGCCGATCCCGCGCTGGGATGTGCCGAACCTTTCCATGGGACGCTGCCTGCACGTGTTCTCCGCCGGCCGCGAGAAGCGCATCCACTGCGTGCCGCCCTGGACGAAGGTCGAGCCGCTCGAGTTCGAGGACGTGAAGTTCCGCGTGGAGGAGTTTCGCGATGTGGTCTGCTCCGCCTCGGGCGGCGACCGCGCCTTCATGGACGAAATCTACGAGTCCGAGACCTCGCGCAAGTGGGTGATCAACGACTCCAACTTCCTCGACAAGGTTCGCACCGGCGCCCGCCCCGCGCAGCGCCTCTTCGCCAACCCGCCCGCCTGACCCGCCGGCCTTCACTCACCACCTTCCCGCCTCTCCTCCGTTCCTCCGCCTTCCATCATGCGCGACGAAACACAACCCGGCTGGCTCCTCAAGGTCCGCGGCCTCACCAAGATCTACGGCGACCCGGTCTCGACCTCGGTCCAGTACACCGGTCCGAAGTTCAGCACGAACATCTGCCCCGAGACCGACGCGATCGTCGCCTGCGCGGAGATCGACTTCGAACTCTGGCCCGGCGAAGTGCTCGGCGTGGTCGGCGAGTCCGGCTCCGGCAAGTCCACACTCGTCCAACTGCTCTACTTCGACCACCCGGCCACCTCCGGGGAGGTCTACTTCCGGCCCGTCGACGGCGGACGCACGAACCTGCTCACGCTCTCGAACGCCCGCAAGCGCCAGCTGCGCAACACCGCGCTCGGCATGGTGTATCAGAACCCTCGCGACGGCTTGAACTTCTCCTTCTCCGCCGGAGGCAACATCGCCGAGAAACTCATCATGGCGGGCGAGATGAACGTCGGCCGCATGCGGCAGCGCGGCTCCTACCTGCTCGATCGCACGGAGGTGCCGGTTGCGCGCATGGACCAGAGCCCGCAGTCGTTTTCCGGCGGCATGCAGCAGCGCGTGCAGATCTCCAAGGCGATCGCGAACAACCCTCCGCTGCTCTTCCTCGACGAGGTCACAAGCGGCCTCGATGTGTCGGTGCAGGCCCGCGTGCTCGACCTGATCCGCCAGCTCCAGCGCGAGCTCGGCGTGGCCATGATCGTGGTGTCCCACGATCTCGCGGTGATCCGGATGCTCACCGACCGCACGCTGGTGATGAAGAACGGCCGCATCGTCGAGGCCGGCCTGACCGACCAGATCCTCCAGGATCCCCAGCACGCCTACACGCAACTGCTCGTCAGCTCGCTGCTCTGATCGTCCGCCACCCGCGCGTCCACGTCCCTCGTCCCCGCCATGTCCTCGATTCTCGAAGTCCGCCACGTCTCGAAGCACTTCCAGCTTCACGTCCAGAACAACAAGCACATCGCCGCGCTGCACGATGTCTCGTTCGACCTCGCCGCCGGCGAGATCATCGGCCTCACCGGCAAGTCCGGCTCCGGCAAGTCGACGCTGATGAAGTGCATCTATCGCACCTACCTGGCCAACGCCGGCCAGATCGTGCTCCATCGCGCCGACCGGAGTTCCATCGACCTGGTCTCGGCCAACGAGCATGAGGTGCTCGAGGTGCGCCGCACGGAGATGTTCTACTGCTCGCAGTTTCTCTCCGTGATCCCGCGCGTGCCCGCGGTCGATGTGGTGGCCGAGTCGATCCGGCGCCGCTCGGGTGGCGACGACGCCACGACGCGCGAGGCCGCCCGTTCGCTTCTCGACCAGCTCGGGCTGCCGCGGGAGCTGTGGGACGCGTATCCCGCGACCTTCTCCGGCGGTGAGCAACAGCGCGTGAATGTCGCGCGCGCCATCGTCGCCCGTCCGCGTTTTCTCCTCGTGGACGAGCCGACCGCCTCGCTCGACCAGCGCACGAAGGACGTGGTCATCGACCTCTTCCTCGAGCTCAAGGCCGCGGGCACGTCGATCGTCCTGATCACGCACGACCAGCACACGCTCGACCGGATGTCCGACCGCCGCCTGCACCTCGCCCACGGCCGCGTGCAGGAGATGGTCGCCGCCTGACCGGCCCGATCGCACCGCCCCGGCCCCACGCCTCACCCGGTCGAACCGCCATGCGCCCCAGCGTTGATCCCGGCCTTCGTGCCTCGCTTCGTATCCTTTTCGCGGCGACGCTGGCCGCGGCGGCCATGGCGCTCACCGCCTGCGCCCCGCGCAGCGATGCCGCGATGGACCCGAGCGCCTCCGGTCGACCCGCCGTGTTGCGCATCGGCTGGGTGCCGAACGACGAGGACGTCGAACGCCGCGTCCGCTGGCAGGGCCTGGCGACCTACCTGGAACGGCGGCTTGGCATGCCCGTCGAACTCGTCCAGACCGCGAGCTACAGCCCCGCCATCGAGGCGCTGCGCGCCCGCAAACTCGAGATCGTCGGCCTGGCGCCGTTTGCCTACCTCATCGCGAGCAACAAGGGCCTGGCCGTGCCGCTGGTCGCCGCCGGCACCGCGGACGGCGCGCCGCGCGCCTACCGCTC
>Ga0315910_10002967_pt1 | contig 14641 bp, 10 predicted proteins | sample EdamamesoilMG_FD_204470 | JGI IMG/M metagenome (GOLD analysis project Ga0315910, IMG submission 204470) | Garden soil microbial communities collected in Santa Monica, California, United States - Edamame soil | ecosystem: Environmental > Terrestrial > Soil > Garden | place: USA: California...
GCGGTCGCTCGCAAAGTCGAGCCGCTGCGCAAGCTGCTCGAAGCTCGCATGCAGCTCGCCAACCTGCTCACCTACATGGATGGTAAGAGTGGTGCCGAGGAACTGCTCGACAAGATTTTGCACGACCCTGCGTTGATGCAGTCCTTGGCTGCAACCAAGAAACCCGAATCAGAAAGCGACGAGAAGCCCGAAAAGGCGGAGTAAACAATGGCCGAAGCAACGGAAAAGGCAGCCGAAGGCGCAGCAGCCACTACGTTCGACTCGAACGATTTTGCTGCCCTGCTGCAGAAAGAATTCAAGCCTCAAACGGATTCCGCGCGCGACGAAGTGGCAGCGGCCGTCACCACGCTTGCCCAGCAAGCGCTGGCAGCCTCGCAAGTCATCTCGAGCGACGTCACGGAGTCGGTTCGCGCCATCATCGCCGAAATCGACGCCAGGCTGAGCGCGCAGATCAACCAGATCATGCATCACGACGAGTTCCAGAAGTGCGAAGGCGCGTGGCGCGGCTTGCACCACTTGGTGAACAACACCGAGACGGACTCGATGCTCAAGATCCGCGTCATGAACATCTCGAAGAAAGAGATGCACAAGACGCTGAAACGCTACAAGGGCGCGGCCTGGGACCAGAGTCCCATCTTCAAGAAGATCTACGAAGAAGAGTACGGTCAGCTCGGTGGTGAGCCGTATGGGTGCCTGATCGCGGACTACGCCTTCGATCACAGCCCGCCGGACGTGGAAGCGCTGGGAGAGCTCGGCAAGATCGCCTCTGCGGCGCACGCGCCGATCCTCACCGGAGCAGCACCGTCGTTGTTCCAAATGGAAAACTGGGGTGAGCTCTCGAACCCCCGCGACGTGGCGAAGATCTTCTCCACACCGGAATACGCCGCCTGGCGTTCGTTGCGCGAATCCGACGAATCGCGCTACATCGGCGTCACTTTGCCCAGGTTCTTGGCGCGCCAACCCTATGGGGCCAAGTCCAACCCTGTTGCCGAGTTCGACTTCGAAGAAGACACGAGCGGCACCGATGGCAAGAAGTTCGCCTGGGCCAACGCGGCCTATGCCATGGGCGTCAACGTCACGCGCTCTCACAAGATGTACGGTTGGTGCTCCCGCATTCGCGGCATCGAATCGGGTGGTGCCGTCGAAGGGCTCCCCACCCACACCTTCCCCACCGACGACGGCGGCGTGGACATGACCTGTCCCACCGAAATCGGCATCAGCGATCGGCGTGAAGCAGAGCTGGCGAAAGCCGGCTTCATGCCGCTGATTCACAAGAAGAACACGGACATCGCCGCGTTCATCGGGGCCCAGTCGTTGAACAACCCGGGGGTCTTCGACGATCCGGATGCCACGGCCAACGCAGCGCTCGGCTCGCGTCTACCGTATCTGTTCGCGACCTGCCGCTTCGCGCATTACCTGAAGTGCATCGTGCGCGACAAGATCGGATCCTTCAAGGAAGAGAAGGACATGCAGACCTGGCTGCAGAAGTGGATCATGGGGTATGTCGACGGCGATCCGACCCATTCTTCCGAAGCCACCAAAGCGCGCAAGCCGCTGGCAGCCGCGCAGGTGGAAGTAACGGCTGACGAAAGCAACCCCGGTTACTACTCGTCGAAGTTCTTCCTGCGTCCGCACTACCAACTCGAAGGCCTCACGGTGTCGCTGCGCCTGGTCTCGAAACTACCTTCAGCGAAATAGGGCATCCTGAAAGCGAGCGGGCCGGTGCGCGAGTATCGGCCCGCACTTGCACTGGCTCGATCGATCGATGGACAATCTCAAAGAGCGTCTGCAACCGTCCTTGCTTGACCGTCTCACTGACGACGAACCGGATCGCCCGGTCGAGTCACGTGGCAAGCGGGTGTTGTCGGCTGCGCGGCTCAGGGAGAGCGTGCGACGCGATCTCGCATGGCTCTTGAATACGACCTGTCTGGCTTCCGTGCGTGACCTGACGACGCTGCCGGAAGTCGCCGATTCGACGCTGAACTACGGCGTTGCGGACCTGGCAGGCAGAACGAAGTCGACCGTCAAAGCCGAAGAGCTCGAGCGCCTGATTCGACACGCGATCTGGAAGTTCGAGCCGCGGCTGGTTCGACGCAGCGTGCACGTGAAGATGGTCGGCGAGACTTCGGAGATCAGGTTCAACAACATGTGCTTCATCATCGAAGCCGAACTCTGGGCGCAGCCCATACCGCTCAGGCTGTTCCTGAGGACGGAGCTCGACCTCGAGTCTGGAGACGCGCGCGTCACGGAGCTCGGCGGAGAGTCGAGCTGAATGGACCCACGGTTACTCACTTACTACAATCGTGAACTGAGCTACCTGCGCGAGCTCGGCGGAGAGTTTGCCAAGCAGTTCCCGAAAATCGCCGGTCGGCTCGGTCTCGAGAGCTTCGAATGCTCCGACCCCTACGTCGAACGCCTGCTCGAAGGGTTTGCCTTCCTGGCCGCGCGCGTTCAGCTGAAGTTCGACGCAGAGTTCCCGCGCTTCACCGAGCAGCTGCTCGACATGGTGTACCCGCACTACCTGGCGCCGACACCGTCGATGACGGTGGTCCAGCTCATGCCGGACGCGGCCCAGGGCATCCTGAGCGATGGCTTTCTGGTGCCGCGCGGTACCTTCTTGCGCAGCAACATCGGCAAAGGCGAACAGACGCCGTGCACGTATCGCACAGGGCACGACCTTTTGCTGTGGCCGATCGAGATCGCGTCGGTGTCGCACTCGAACTACGTCGGCGAGCTCGGAGAAATCGACCTGCGCACCCCGCGACGCGTCAAAGGGGTGCTGCGCCTCAAGCTTCGCACCACCGGAGGCATGACGTTCGACCAGCTCGCGCTCGATCGGCTGCCGCTGTTTCTGCATGGGCCAGATACGGTGGCGATGCGACTGTACGAGTTGTTGCACGCAAGCCCGCTGGCGACGGTGCTGCGCCAACCGGGCGCCAACTGGCGTGAATTGGTGCGGACCGAGCCGATGCGCGCGCCAGGCTTTGACGACGACGAGGCGCTGTTGCCGTTCAGCGCGCGCTCGTTTCAGGGCTATCGCCTGCTGCAGGAATACTTTGCGGCGCCCAAGCGCTTCTTGTTCGCCGAGTTCATGGGCCTCTCCAAGGGTGTGCGCCGCTGCGCTGGGAACGAGCTCGATATCGCGCTCTTGCTCGACCGCCACGATCCCGAGCTCGAAGCGACCTTGGCGCCGGAGCACCTCTGCCTCTTCTGCACGCCGGCCGTGAACCTGTTTCCCCACAAGGCAGACCGAATTCACCTCTCGGACAACACCTTCGAGTTCCACGTGGTGCCGGATCGCACTCGTCCGTCGGATCTCGAGGTGCATACCATCACGAACCTCGAAGGCTTCGGCTCGGCAGTCGAAGAGCGCCGCGAATTCGCCCCGCTCTATTCGCGCAACGAGCGCATGATGTCGGACGAGAAGGGTGCCTACTACACGGTGCACCGCCGGGCGACGGTCGCCAACAGCCGCCAGCGCCGGTTGGGTGCTCGATCGGCATACGTAGGCAGCGAAACCTTCATTTCACTCGTCGACGGCGACGACGGTCCGTTCCGTTCACAGCTGCGACAGCTCGCCATCGATACGCTGTGCACCAACCGCGACCTGCCTTTGTACATGCCGCGCGGTGGACCGCGCACCGATTTCCATCTCGAGAGCGGAGCCCCGGTAAATTCCGTGCGCTGCCTGCTCGACCCCACGCCACCGCGGCCATCTCACGCCTGGGGTCGGACGAGCTGGCGTTTGGTGAGTCATTTGTCGCTCAACTACTTGTCGCTCACGAACTCCGGCGACGGATCGGGCGCCGCCGGCCTGAGAGGCTTACTGCAACTCTACGGTCATTTGTCGGACATCGCCCAGCGTCGACAGATCGACGGTATCCAGTCGGTCTCGAGCGCGCCCATCACCCGGCGCATCCCCGTTCCCGGGCCCGCGAGCTTCGGTCGCGGTCTCGAGATCACCTTGCATTGCGACGAAACTGCCTTCGAGGGCACCAGCGCTTTCCTGCTGGGCGCCGTGCTCGAGCGCTTCTTTGCGAAGTACGTCTCGATCAACTCTTTCACTTCAACGGTTCTGCGGAGCGCGCAGCGCGGGGAGATCATGCGATGGCCGGCCAGAATTGGCGGGCGTTCGATCGGGTGAGCCTGTTTCACGCGCTCCACGACAACGCCCCCAGCTTCGACTTCCACGCAGTGATGCGCCGGCTCGAGAGCCTCTCTCGGGAGATGCCGCGCTGGGGCGAAGCCCTGCGTCCAGCGGACGAACCGGTTCGCCTAGGACAGGAGCCGAGCCTCGCCTTCCAGGCGTCGATGCTGTCCGCTTTCGATCTGCCGACGGACACGCGACCTGGACGCCTGTGGGTCAATTTTCTCGGTCTGTTGGGAGCGAACGGGCCGCTGCCGCTCCACTTGACCGAATACGTGCGGAGCCGCCTCCGGCACAGCGGTGATCCGACCCTCACCGCGTTTCTGAACATCTTCAATCACCGGATGCTCGCGTTGTTCCACCGGGCATGGTCCATGGTGCGGTCGACGGTCGCGCTCGATCGCCCGGAACAGAACCCGTTCGACGTGTACATCGGCGCGCTGATGGGCCTCGGCCTGACCGCGCTGCAGCACCGAGACTCGGTGCCCGATCATGCCAAGCTGTTTTACGCGGGGCGCTTTGCGCCGTCGGCGCGCAATGCCGAAGGTCTGCGTGCGCTCGTCATGGACTACTTCGGGTACCCGGTACAGGTCGAACAGTTCGTGGGCGAATGGCTCGACCTTCCCGACGAAAGCCGCTGGCGCCTGGGTTGGTCCGCAGACGTGTCCGCGCTCGGTCGCTCGACAATCCTCGGCAAACGTGTGTGGCGCAGCGATCACAAGTTCCGGTTGGTGGTTGGACCGCTCGCCTCGGACGACTTTCGCTCACTCTTGCCCGGCAACGCGCAACTGCAACACCTCACCGATTTCGTCCGCGCCTACACGGGGGACGAATACGAGTGGGATCTGCGGCTAATCTTGGCCGAAGACGCGAGCAGGCAAGCCAAATTGAACCGTGGGGACCGGCTCGGGCTGTACGCGCAGTTGGGCAAGAACGCCAAGGGCGCGCGACGCGACGACGTCATCATTCACCCCGCATCGCATCAAACCCAAAGGAGCTGGCGGAAAGCATCATGACCGAAATCAACAGAACCACGCTTTTCAACAAGCTGAACGAAGTCGGCTACAAGAGCATCGAAAGCGCGACGCTGTTCTGCAAGATGCGGGGCAACCCTTACGTCGAGCTGGTGCATTGGCTGCATCAGCTCTTGCAACAGTCGGACTCGGACCTGCACCGCTTGCTGCGCCACTTCGAGGTGGACTCGGCGAAGCTCGCGAAGGATCTGACGACGGCGCTCGATCGCCTGCCACGAGGGGCCACGTCGATCTCGGACCTTTCGATCCACGTCGAGGAGTCCGTCGAACGAGGCTGGGTCTATGGCTCGCTGATGTTCGGCGCGACCCGTGTGCGCACCGGACACCTCGTGCTCGGCTGGGTCAAGACTCAGAGCCTGAGGAACGCCCTCAACGCCATCTCGAAAGAGTTTTCGAAGCTGAAAGCGGACGCGATCTCCGACGACTTCGTGCGCCTCACCGAAGGCTCGCCCGAGTCCATCGCGGAGAGCCAGAGCCAAGCTGCGGCTCAAGACGGCTCGAGCATGGCGCCCGCGGTGATGGGCAAGCAAGAAGCGCTCGCTCGTTTTTCGGTGGACCTCACGGAGCGCGCCAAGCAGGGGGGCATGGACCCGATCTTGGGCCGCGACGACGAAATACGACAGATCATCCACGTGCTCCAGCGCCGTCGCCAGAACAACCCAATCCTGACGGGCGAAGCCGGCGTTGGAAAAACCGCGGTAGTGGAAGGCCTGGCTCAGCGCATCGCGAGCGGAGACGTGCCGCCCGCCCTGAAAAACGTACGCCTGCGCACGCTCGACGTAGGACTCTTGCAAGCGGGCGCGAGCATGAAGGGTGAGTTCGAGAACCGGCTGCGCCAGGTCATCGAGGAGGTGCAGGGCTCCAGTGAACCCATCGTGCTGTTCATCGACGAAGCACACACGCTAGTGGGCGCCGGCGGTGCTCAAGGGACGGGCGACGCCGCCAACCTGCTGAAGCCAGCGCTGGCGCGCGGCACGCTGCGCACGATCGCGGCAACCACCTGGTCCGAATACAAGAAGCACATCGAGAACGACCCGGCGCTGACGCGCAGGTTTCAGGTGGTGAAGGTCGACGAACCGAGCGAAGAGAAGGCGTTGCTCATGATGCGCGGCATCGCTTCGGCGCTCGAACAACACCACCGCGTGCAGTTGCTCGATGAAGCGCTCGAAGCGAGCGTGAAGCTTTCGAAGCGCTACATCCCCGATCGCCAGTTGCCCGACAAGTCGGTCAGTCTGCTCGACACGGCCTGTGCGCGCGTGGCCATCAGCCAACACGCCGTGCCCCCAGAAGTCGAGCACAGCCGGCGCCGCATCGAAGCCCTGGAAGCGGAGCTCGCCATCATCGCGCGCGAGCGCAGCATCGGCATCGACGTGGGGACACGCAGTGAAGACGTCGACGCCTCGCTCGCCACCGAACGCGAAACCTACAAGGCCGTCGAAGCCAAGTGGCAATCCGAGAAGGGCTTGGTCGATCGCATGCTGGCCATTCGGGCCGAGCTGAGAGCACCAGAGGCGGCAGACGACGCAGCGCTGCGTCAGGAGCGGCTCGCACAGCTGAAGCTGCTCGAGACCGAGCTCGCCGGGCTGCAGGGCGAGGACCCGCTGATCTTCCCCACCGTCGACGCGCAGGCCGTGGCCGCGGTCGTCGCCGAATGGACCGGGATCCCCACGGGTCGCATGGTGAAGAACGAGATCGAATCCGTCCTGAAGCTGGCAGAACACCTCGGCCGGCGAGTGATCGGCCAGGGACACGCGCTCGAGATGATCGCGCGTCGCGTAGAGACGGCGCGCGCCGGCCTCGAAAACCCGAACAAGCCGATCGGCGTCTTCATGTTGGCGGGCCCCTCTGGCGTCGGCAAAACCGAAACGGCGCTGGCGCTTGCCGAAACGCTCTACGGTGGCGAGCAAAATGTCATCACCATCAACATGAGCGAGTTCCAGGAAGCGCACACCGTCTCGACCTTGAAGGGTGCTCCGCCTGGCTACGTCGGCTACGGCGAGGGCGGCGTGCTCACCGAAGCCGTGCGCCGAAAGCCCTACAGCGTGGTCCTGCTCGACGAGGTCGAAAAGGCCCACTCGGACGTGCACGAGCTGTTCTTCCAGGTCTTCGACAAAGGCTTCATGGAAGACGGCCAGGGTACGCGCGTCGATTTCAAGAACACCATCGTCCTGCTCACGTCCAACGTCGGCAGCGAGGTCATCAGCAAGCTTTGCGAAGGCAACTCGAAGCCCGATCCCAACCTGGTGACCGAAGCGCTCCGTGGGCCGTTGCTGCAAGTCTTCCCCGCCGCCCTGCTTGGGCGCATGGTCGCGATCCCGTATTTCGCGCTGAGCGACGAGATGCTCGGGAACATCGTGCGTCTCCAGCTCGACCGCGTGAAGCAGCGCGTGCTCAGCCGCTACTCGGTCCCGTTCAGCTACGACGAGGCGGTCGTCCAGCTGATCTCGAGTCGCTGCACGGAGCTCGAGAGTGGCGGGCGCGCCATCGATGCCGTGCTCACGAACTCGCTGCTCCCCGAACTCAGCCGCGAACTCCTGCTGCGAACGCTCGCCGGCAACCCGGTGGAGCGCGTCCGGATCGGCGTCTCGGGCGCGAAGTTCGAGTACAGTTTCTAACCGCGGGGGCACGGTCACGGCGATAAGGCGCTAGCAGCGGAGGCCTTCCCGCGGCCTAGCGCCCGTGGGGGTTGTCGACCTTGGCAACCTGCTGGTATTGCGCCAACATTGGATTCCTCGGTTGGCCCCCTGGCTGCGAAGAGTAGCCCCGGAGCCAACCTTCACTCGGCATGCTCAGCCAGCACATCATCCTCAAGATCGTCAGCGGTCGCACGCAACTCCCCACGCGCAGCTTCAAGCGCGGCGAAGCCGTGCCTCAGTTTTCCGTGGGTTCCCGCGGTGACTGGATCGTCTCCGGCACGGGGGTTGCGAGTTTCCATGTGCTCTTGATCTTCGATGGCGAGCACGTGTTTGCCGCGAGCGTCGATCCTGCGGCCGCCCCCGTCTATCTGCAGGGCGCGCCGATTGGCAACGGCTGGAACCTGATTGCTCCGGCGACGGAACTTCGCTTCGGCGAAGCCAGCCTGATCGTGGCACGCGAAGCGAGCAGCGCTCCGGCAGCTGGTCGCAGCGCTTCGCCGCCGCGCCCACCCAAGCCCGATCATCGGGAGTCACCGCTGCCTCCGGTGACCGTCAGGCAGGCTCCATCCGTGAAGCAGCCCGCATCCATCCGGCAGCCGGCGTCCAAGCAGACGGGCCCCGGTAACACGGCGTTTTTCGACAACCTGAAAGCGCAAGTCGAGGCAGCCCGCATCGAATCGGCACAGACGAGCGCACCACCACCAGCGGCAGCGAGCGCACCCTCGCCGCCCGCGCTGGGTGCCGACGCGCTGATGGCCGGCATCGCACCCACGATCGCCCGCCAACCCCCAGTGACGTTCCCCATGGATCCGCAGTCGGCAGCCCAACCGCTCGCACCGACTCAGTTGCCGTTGGGCGGGGCGCCGCGATCCGCAGTGCCGCCACCGCTCATCAGCGCCCCAGACCCGCTGCAGGCGGCGACACCGCCGCCCCCACCGGCGTCGGCGCCGCCGCCTGGGTTCGTCGAGGCGTTCCCCACGGCGTTCTCGCCACAATTTCCCGGCGACATGCCGCCGGCCCACCTGGCACCCGCTCAGCTTCCACCTTCCAAGCCACCCCCGGCGCATCTGCTACCCGCCAACTTGGCGCCAGGCCTGCCCCCCGCCAACCTACCGCCGCTGCCTCCCATCGGCCTGCCTCCGGCCAACTTGCCACCAGGTCAGCTGCCGCCGGGTCAGCTGCCGCCTGCCAACTTGCCCACCATCGCCTCCCAAAGCTCCTTCAGCAACCAGGCGTCCGCGCCCGGCTGGAGTGGGGGTCGCGTCCCGGATCTGCCCACGCATTTCGCTCCGGCGGGTTCGATCGCGCTGCCGCCCGACGTCGCCCCTACGGCGATCGCCCCGACGGACGATGGCGCGCCGCTGCCGCTCGGGATGCCCTTTGCGGTGCCGCCGTTGCCCATGCCGCCGAACGCTGACGGCGAGGTGTACTCCACGATGGCCGCTGGCGACGACGCAATGCGCGCATTCGCAGCCAACCTGCCACCCAACCCCCCACAGCCTGCCTTCCCTGGGGCGGACGCCGCGTACCCTCCGGCGTACATGCAGAGCCAAACTCCCCCGCCCTATCTGCAGAGCCAGGTCACCCCGCCGCCCGCCGCGGACGGCATGTACATGCCGACGTACATGCAGAACCAAACGCCCCCGCCCATGGACGCTCCTTACCAGTCAGCGTACTTGGACAGCCAGACGCCTCCACCCTACGCGCCTCCCGTGCGCTACAGCCACAATCCGCGCGCGCGACCGCCTGGCTCGAAGCGGCTGCTCATTATCTTGATACCCATGTCGGTCGCCATCATCCTCGTTGCGCTCGTCTGGTACCTGGGCGTCATCCGCTGACGCTGCCGGAGACGATTGCGGGCCGCTACGCAGCGCGCCCGCTCGAGAGAGCCTGCCTTAGGCGCGACCGCTAGGAGCCGAGCAGCTGGCTCAGCAGCGGTTCCACCGAATCGCTCAAGAGCTGGTACCCCTCCGCGGTTGGGTGGAGGAAGTCTCGCATGATGGTCTTCTGGATGTTGCCGTCCGCATCCAGAAACACCGAACCAACGTCTCGAAAGCTGGTGAGGCTGGGCCAACTCATCGCAGCCAGCAAGCGATTGGCCTCGGCGATCTTCGCGCGCAGCGCTTCGCTCGGGCTGTGGCGCGCCGGAAGTATCCCGAGCAGCAGAATTCGAGAGCGAGGCAGACGCTCTTGAACCGACGCCACGACGGCGCGCACCCCACCCACGGTGGCCGATGGAGTGAAACCGCCGCCGAGGTTGTTGACACCGATCATCACGACGACCACCTGGGGTGAGAGCCCCTCCAGCGCCCCTTGCTGGATCCTCCATAAAACGTTCTGCGTATGATCACCCACCACGCCCAGGTTCAGTGGAGTGTACTTGGAGAACGAAGCGCGATACGCCGGCGCTCCTCGCCAGCCTGCGGTGATTGAGTCTCCGAGAAACACGACCTTCGCTTCGCTGCGCCGGGGAGCGCGCAACTGGCGCTCGTGCTCGCTCAGCCATTGGTCGGAAATGAGCCAAGGCTCGGCCCCCACGCGCGGGACTGGCTTGTCCGCAACGTTCTGCGGGAACGCATGCAGCGCGTTGGCCCTGCCCGTGAGCGGAGCGTCGGACCCGGACTCGACGCCGTTGCTCCCGCGCTCGGCTCCGAGCAGTGGCACTGCCTGCGCGATAGGGGAGCCCGGCGCGTGCGGGATCGGAATCTCCTTGCCCTTGGCCGTGGACGCGCCGAGGGGCGCCCCTCGCAGCGGCGGTCGCAGCAGCCAGCGCACGTCCCGCTCTTCCTCCTTCGGCTCGGCTTCAGCGGCGGTCGCGCTATTGACACCGGACGCAATGGAAGACGCTAGCGGCTTCGGCCGAGCGGCAACCGTCGCGGCTCCATCGGGCGCGGAGCTGTCCGCGCGATCGCAGGCCGCGCACAGCAAGACCGCGCACAGCAAGACCGCCAGGCCGAGCCCCCAACGAAACCATGCTCTTGCTGCTTCGGTCATCGCTCGTCGCTCGGCATGCCACAGGCACGCGAACGAAAGGCGAGCGTAGCAGCCGCCTCGGTGACAGCAACGCAAACTCGCGCGGGCCTTAACGAAGCTTAACCTAGTGGGATGGAGGCGCGCGCTTGGGACGTTCGCGCGCCTCTTTCACGGGTTCATTCGCAAGCGATAGGCTCGTAGCCGATCGCGAGATCGTCGTAGTACACGGTGTTCGCGAGCGCGCCGTAGAGCGCCCAGCCAAACCCGATCTGCGTCGGACTAGCGGGAAACGTGCCAGCGCCACCGTTGTGCCAACCATCGGCTGCGGTGTCGACCGCCAGCTCGTCGCCCACGTAGAGCTCGGCGACGTTGTTGGTGTAGTCGAGCTTCCCGCGCAGGCATTTCCATTCGTTGGCGACCGGCGCAACACAGCGCTCGCACGCGGGAGACTCATAAGGGTCCGGACTCAGACCATCGCCTTGGGACAGGTTCGCATGGTAGGCGTTGTTCTGTCCGCCGAAGCGGATCTCTTCGGACTCCGACCCTGGACCGGAAGCCACGAAGGCGTTGTGATTGGCCCAGTTGCCTTCGGTGAAGCGCATCCACACCCTGAAGTGAAGCACACCGCTCGGCAGCGGGAACACGTCTTCGGTGAAGAACAGTGTCGAGCCGCTGTTGCCGACGACCTTGACGGACTGCGACCCGCCGTGAGCCTGTTCCGAACTGACCTCGATCGAGTTCGTGCTACCCGAAGGCAAGCGCAGTTGCCAGATCGCAGCATCGGGTGGGCTGCCTGCTGCGACCGACTCGAAGTCATCGCTGACGACCGCGTTCGAGTTGCCCCCACCGGTGGTGGTCGTCGTGCCGTCCGTGGCGCTCGAGGTCGTCGAGCTGCCGCCGGCGCCGGTCGTGGACGTCGTGGTGGTGGTGACACCGCCCGTGGTCGTGGTGGACGTGCCCGTGGTCGCGCTCGTGGAGCCGGTAACACTCGAGCTACCGGTCGTGGTTCCGCTCGTCGTCCCGCTGGTCGCGGTCGTTCCGCCCGTGGGACCACCCGTCGTAGCCGTCGACGTCGACCCCGTCGTGCCACTCGTGAGCGATGCGGTCTCCGAGCCTTGCGAGCTGCTCGGTGAGTTCGTCTCATCACCACCTGAGCACGCGGTAACCTCGAGAACGAGCAACGCGGCACCGGCCCAACCGATGCGCCGAACACTGGCAAACTGCATGAAAGCTCCTTTAAGCGGGGGGATTGCTACAGTCTAGTGTGCCAAGGTCCAGGATCGAGGCGCTCGGAGCAGCGAACGCTCGCGCCGGCGCGCAATGCGAACTGCAAAAATCCATCGCCCGCAAGCCAAGCCTCGGCCACGCGGCCACGGCAGGCCGCTCCTCCTTGGCACAGCTCGACACAGCGTCCCTGACTGAATAATGCCACTTTTGCGGCAAACTTGGCTGGAACGCGAGTTGCTTGGTCGGCGGCGATGCCTCTCCAACGTTGGCGCATTCTCCTCTTTCTAGGCTGCAGCAGTGTGTGGGTAGCCTGCGGCAAGACCAGCGGCGCCAGTGGCACCGACTCCGCGGCGGCGGGCGGTGACGGAGGTACGGCTGGCAACCCCAGCGGAGGCGCAGGTGGAGGTGGAGGCAGCGGCGCAACGGGAGGTGTCGGCGGGACCTCGGTGGGTGGTGGCCCTGTGAGCACGGGAGATGCAGTCACCACGAACAGCGCGACCACCGGCTCCATCACCACCGGCTCGAGCACCGCTGACGGCGTCGGCGGCAGCGGGGGCGATTCCTCGTGCGGCGGCGCCGATCACCGACTCGAAGGCTGTTACCTCGTCCGCCCGTACCCAGGTGGAGGAGGTGGCGGTGGCGCACCGCCGATCGATCCCTGTTGGGACGAGGCTGCTCCGGAGAACTGCGAGGCCACCTTCGAGGGTAAGGTCTCCGACGTGGGCGCCATCGTCACGCATGCGTGCGGCACCCCCCTCTTCGGTGGCCCGACGGACCTGTCCGATCGGGGTTGGCCATGGCTCGAAATTAGCTCGGAGTACAACGCCATGGATCTCGTTATCGGACACCTGGAAGACACGCTCGATGTCGAGATTGGCGACACGGTTTCAGTGAAGCTTGTCCGCCAGAGCTACCATGCTGAGCTGATGTGGGGTTCCCGTTTGACCCTGACGAAAAACGGCGAGCTCTTGGCCGTGCTCAACGACAATCTTCCCATCGACGGAGCGATCGAGTTCGGCGACCTCACGCTCTCACGCGGCCTCGAGCACTGTGAGCAACCCGAAGACAGCTCCAGCAGCTGCACCTACGTCGCTCACGATCTCGACGTTCGACTCGCCGACGCAGGGCTCGGTGTGGCGCCGGATTCTCGCATACACTTGGGCCCCTACGAAATCCTCACCGAAGAGAACTTCCACATGCGCGACGGCGGGAGTTGCGAGGACGGGGATGTCTCCGATTTCTCGATCGCGCGGGTGCGACCATGACCCGCCGAAAGCCGCGCCTCTCGCGCCACGCAAGCCTACTGCTCGTGGCCCTCAGCAGCGTCTGGACCGCGTGCGGCAAGACCAACGACGGCGCCGGCACCGATGCGGGCAACACCAGCGTTGGCGGTAGCGGGGCCAATGGCGGGACGGGAGGTGGCCCCGCAAGCACCGGCGCTGCCGTCACCACCGCGGGTGTGGCTGGTAGCGGTAGTGGCAGCAGCACCACCGGCAGCGGCGGCAGCGGAGGTTTCGGCACCACCGGCAGCGGCGGCAGCGGGGGAGACTCGAGTTGCGCTCCTGCACAGCACTTGCTCGAAGGCTGTTACAGCATGGAGGCAGGCGCTGCAGGACAAGGCGGGCTCGCCGGCGCTGCGGGGGGAGAGGCAGGCGGCAGCGATCCGTGCTGGGGCGCAGACGCCCCTCGCGACTGCTCGGCCAGCTTCGAAGGCCAGGTGAGTCAGGTGGGCCGGGGCATCGATGCACGCTGGTGCGACAGCACTCTGTTCGGAGGCCTGACGAACCTCTCCGACGACGGCCGGCAATGGCTCGTCATCGACGCGGGTGACGCCCGCTTGCGCGTCGTGATCGGACGTCCCAGCGGCGAACTCGACATCGAGGTGGGCGACACGGTCCAGGCGGAACTCTACCGTCACTACTACTTCGAGGACTTCGATTGGGGGTCCCGTTTGACACTGCGCAGAAACGGTCAGCCCGTCGTGGTGCTCAACGACGGATTTCCGGTCGACGACTTCAATCAATACGGCGACCTCGCTCTGAGCTGGGGCCGCAAGCTCTGCGAGCGGCCTTACGACGGCGCCTGCACCTACATCGCTCACGATCTCGATCTCGTTTGGGAGGAAGACGGAGGCACCCGTGTGGCGCCCTACTCCAGAGGGCAGCTCGGCCCCTTCGAAATCCTCACCCAGGGCAATTTCATCGTAGAAGGCGCCGGCTTCTGCGACAGCGGCAACCAGTCCGAATACCTGATCGCTCGAGTCAAACGCTAATTCCGAGCGCCGGCACCCCCTTATCTGCCAGATCCGTACCCCGGCGCCCCAACCCGACGGGGGGAATTGGGTTGCGCCCCCTGGCTCTCCGCTGCTCCGCCGCGCATAGTCTTGGGGTATGGCTTACTTAAAGGGTGCCCGCGCCTGGCGCGCGGGTGGGGCGACTCTCTGGCTGATGCTGCTGGGGGCTGGCTTGCTCGCCACGTCCCCGCCCGAAGATGGCGGGGGCAGCTCGAACCGCCTGTGGGCGGGGCCTGGACCCGTGGTGACGCTCAGCGACGCGGAGCCCCGCCAAAGCTTCCAGGTGACCGTACTCGCGCCCAAGGGGGCGGAGGACCTGGGACGCATCCCC
>Ga0315910_10002968_pt1 | contig 14641 bp, 15 predicted proteins | sample EdamamesoilMG_FD_204470 | JGI IMG/M metagenome (GOLD analysis project Ga0315910, IMG submission 204470) | Garden soil microbial communities collected in Santa Monica, California, United States - Edamame soil | ecosystem: Environmental > Terrestrial > Soil > Garden | place: USA: California...
AACCGCTCCGCCCCGGCTCCACGGTGAAGCAATTACGAGCGGCACACGATAGCCCAATCCGATCGGACCACCGCGCGCTTGCTCGGGAGCCTTTCTCTTCAGATCATCTTCGAGACGTACATATTCGGTATTGAGGTCGATACCAGCTGATGCCTTACCCGATGACGGATCATTCGGTGCCGGTGCAACAAAAGGAGGAACGTGATCAAAGTACCCATCGTTCTCATCATAGCAGAGTATGAAAATAGTTTTCTTCCACACGGCTGGATTTTGTGTGAGGATATCCATGGCTTCCGATAAATACCACGCACCATACCAGGGAGCACCGGGGTGATCGGAAAAATTCTCGGGAGCAACAAGCCATGACACGGTAGGAAGTTTGCCGCTCTTTACATCTTCACGAAACTGATAAAAGACATCGCCTTTCGGCACGTTCATCTCGCGCTCAACTCCGTTGTCGTTGTATTTTAATGCCGTTAGCGTGTGATAGTCCGGATCACTGCTGTTGTTCTGAAACGCCTTTTCATGCAGGTTTTTTTCGTGCTTCGAAAGTTTGTCGTAGTTATCGGGCGTATACTGTTGAATGTGCACCAACGAAGCTTCCAGTTCTTTGCGGCCCCGTTCAAGCATACGATTTAATCGTGCAAGCTCGTCTCCTGAAAGTGTCTTTGCTTTTTCCTCGCCTTTGGCGATCTCCTGGCGAAGCCAATTGATTTTTCCGGGCAGGTACTTCATGTGTTCCGGTAAAAAACGCACATGGTATTGCGTAAAGTATTCAATCGGATTATCTCCGAAATTAGAAAGCCAGGCATCCTCCTCACCCTGGAAGCCTACACCTACACTGATCTGATTTTGGTAAATCTTCCAGGAGACGTTACGCTCTTCAAGTCTTTCGGGAAAAGTTTTCCAGCCTGCTTCTGAATCATAGTCGGTCTCCTCGTTACGCACGCGCGGAACAGCCTGATCATCATCACGGGTTTTTCCCGTCCAGAGATAAAGTCGGTTGGGTGTAGTTCCAGTCAGGCTTGAGCAAAAATTCTGATCGCATACTGTAAACGCATCGGCAAGTGAATAATAAAACGGCAGGTCTTCCCGGTTATAATAACCCAGCGTAAGCGGCATGTGTTGATAATCCGGATGACCCGATTTTTTTGATTCCAGCCACTTGTCATAAGCCCCACCGTTGCGCGCATCGGTTTGGTCAGTCCAGCCGTGAGGAAGGGACCCCATCCAGGTGGCGTTGGTGTCTTTAATATTGAGTCGAAAGGGCGCAAATGTCTCACCTTTATTATTTGTTTGAAGGAACACCGTGTTCTTATTGGGTAGTTTTACGGCACGCGGATCATTGAAGCCGCGCACTCCGCTAAGTGTTCCGTAGCAATGATCAAAAGAACGATTTTCCTGCATGAGGATAACGATGTGTTCGGCATCTTTCCAGGTTGTGCCCGGATCAGGATTAATTGCAAAAGCTTTTTCAATGGCGGGAGGAAGAATACTACCTATGCCCGCAGCACCTGAAAGCAGCGCTGCTTTTTTAAGAAATTCCCTGCGTGAATCCATGCGTTACCGGTTTGTTGTAAAGTAAATGTAGATAACCAATATTGAAACGGGATGGCCATTCGCGGATTTAAGAATTTATTAATACCGCGGTAATCCGTTACCGATCTTTGTCTATTTTTAGAGCCTTAACCAAATTTATGAAGTCATTACTATTATTTTGTTTGTTATTTATTGCCCATACGTTATCGGCTCAATCCACGTACTGGCAACAGCACCTGCGCTACACGATAGAAGCTGAGTTAAATCCTTCAGAAAAATCCATCCGGGGAAATGAAACCATTGTTTATAAAAATAACTCACCGGACACGTTAAATTTTATCTGGTTTCACATCTGGCCCAATGCCTACAAGGACGATTCTACTGCTTTGCGAAAGCAAATACGAAATGATGCTGAGCGAAAAGAAAAAGAGAAAAAGGCGGGATATGGCTCCATCGAAGGACTCGCCTTCAAAGTAAATGATCAGGTTGCACAAACTGAACCGCACACTAACCCTTCGTATATCGACATCATCAAAGTATTACTTCCGCAGCCGCTCCGCCCGGGAGATTCGGTAACTGTGAGCACACCGTTTCTGGTAAAACTTCCTCCATATTTCTCCCGCTCCGGTTATGCTGACAGTGAATTCATGGCGTGCCAATGGTATCCCAAACCAGCCGTATACGATAAGACGGGATGGCATGAGTTTCCTTATCTGGATATGGGTGAATTTTACAGCGAGTATGGTGATTATACCGTGAACCTTACGCTGCCATCCAATTACATTGTAGGTGCAACCGGTACGTTGCTTACTACAGATGAATTGGAAAAGTATAAAAAGGCAGGCTCGGCCAATACGCTTAACCGTAAGAAATTTGTGCAGTATAAGCCTGCGGGTACACCTAAGAAAACACTTCGCTACCAGGCATACGGAGTTCCTGACTTTGCGTGGTTTGCCGACACGGATTTTGTAATTCAATACGATACCGTGAAGTTGCCACACCGCGTTGTTGATGCATTCACCTATTTCCATAACCACAAGAAAACCGAATGGAGCAACAGCATTGACTATACAAAAGATGCTGTAAAAAAATACAGTGCATGGATAGGTGAATACGATTATCCGGTGGTGCAAGCCGTTGAAGGACCTGCGAACAGTTCCAGTGGTGGTATGGAGTACCCGATGATTACACTGATTACCAGTCCCGATGCCAAACCCGAATCACTGGACGGTGTGATTACCCATGAAGTGGGCCATAACTGGTTTATGAGTATGTTAGGAAGCAACGAACGTGACCACACGTGGATGGACGAAGGATTGAATACCTATTATCAATTCCGCTATGAGGCGGAGAAGTACCGGTACAATAGCATCTTCGGAGAGAACATTCCCGCGGAACTTAAAAAACTACCGGCCGATGAATTCCTTAACCGTATCTACACGGTCATTCATAAAAATATTCCGATGGAATCGGCAATGGATATTCCGGCTGCATCCTTTCCCAACAGCCAGGAGTATGGACTTGTTTCTTACATCAAGACAGCCGTGTGGATGTATTTGTTAGAATCTGCTGTGGGTCGTGAAAAAACCGATCTGGCTGTGAAAAATTATTTTAATAAATGGAAACACAAACACCCTCAACCAGCCGATATGCAGGCTGCATTTGAAGAAGCCATTGGTGGTAAACTGGATGATTTCTTCGCGCTGACCAAAAAGACCGGGAAACTGGAGTAAGCAGAATAGGTCTGCAGTTATCGCTGCCATTAATTATCGAATCAATTCCCGGAGTTGATTCGATTTTTTTTGCCCTGCCCCGACAAATGATCAAATCTTCATCTGTATAAAATGTATTTGACTTTCGCGGCAAAATCAATAGCTTATCTCATACATAAAGACAAACTCTCCAAGCATGAAAAAGAATGCATACCTCCTTGTACTTGCGGCCGCCATTGGCGTTGCAGTAACGGCCTTTACTTACCGCTCAGATAATTCCGGTTACGGTTTAACCCTCGGAAATCCGGAAATCAAATCAATTACTGCGCTGGCATTTGGCCCTGACGGCATACTATTTATCGGGGACTCAAAGAGCGCAACCATCTTTGCCATCGACACAAAAGATAAGACAACCGCAGATAAATCATCCGCCATCGACCTCAAGGCTGTTGATCAGAAGATCGCTTCGTTGCTGGGAACAAAGGTGGAAAACATTGCTTTTCAGGACATGGCCGTGAACCCCCTGTCGAAGAAAATTTATATCGCCATACAACATAGTGACGGAACGCCCGTGTTACTCACCATTGATGGCGACAAGATTCAAGCGGTGTCGCTCACCGATATTGCATTCTCATCCATCGCGCTGAACAATGCTCCCGCGGAAGATGCCAAAGATCAACGCGGACGATCACTTCGTATCTCCACTATTTCAGACCTGGCGTATGCCGATGGAAAAGTAATGGCCAGCGGACTTTCCAGTCAGGAGTTCAGCTCTACATTCCGGAGCATGACTTTTCCGTTCACCAGTAAGCAAGAAGCCGCATCGCTCGAAATCTATCACGCAGCACACGGCCAGTATGAAACAGCATCACCGATCAAGACCTTTACAACCGCCACCATCAACAATAAAAAATACCTGATTGCCAGCTATACCTGCACACCGCTTGTACTCTTCCCGTTGGACGAACTCAAACCCGGAACTCATGTTAAAGGTCGCACCGTTGCTGAAATGGGTAGCGGAAACCAGCCCATTGATATGATCACCATGAACACCAACGGCAAATCCTTTTTGATTATGTCCAACAGCAATCGCCCGGTGTTCCGTGTAAATTTTAAAAACATTGAATCATTTCAGGGATCATTAACTACGCCCGTTGAAGAGAACTTCGCCACGGAAGGCGTTGCGTTCGTGAACATGCCGATAACCAACGTACTGCAACTGGATAAGCTGGATGAAAACCGAATGGTTATGCTTCAACGCAAATTGAACGGTTCGCTCGATCTTTGGTCATCGGATAATCAACAGTGGCTGTTGCAATAATGTCATGTTACAATTTCAAAATCAGGTTACGCGGCTTGTGTAACCTGATTTTTTTTGTATTTCATTTTTATGCGTGCTCTGAAAAGTCCTCCGAAATACAAATCCGCTGGACCGGTGATCGGGCGACCGGTCTGTTGATTCCGGAAGGCGTAGTTAAAAATCCGTCCGGTAATTCCGAGCAACACATAACGGTACATCTCATCGCATCGCCCGGCTCTGTTTCCATGCTTGGTAATTTCCGAAAGCAAAACGGTGACATCATTTTTGAGCCACTGGTCCCGTTCACACGTGGCTTATCCTATGAAGTCCGGGCTGATGGAAACCCTGTGGGTGAAATAGAAATTCCAGCGGCAGATGCAGCAGATGCTCCTCAACTGGTGAACATTTATCCAACGCAGGATACCGTTCCCGAAAATCTGCTGAAGATCTACCTTCAGTTTTCAAATCCGATGCGCGAAGGCGTCTCAGCAAATCACGTGATCTTGTTACGCAATGATGCCGATACCATTAAAGGCGCCTTTCTCGATCTTCAACCTGAACTTTGGAATGAAGACCGAACCCTGCTCACACTGTGGCTGGATCCGGGAAGAATAAAACGCGACCTGATTCCGAACAAGACCTTGGGCACGCCTTTGCAACAAGGTAGTCACTACACATTCATTGTAGATGGCTCATGGCAAGACACGCAGGGATCAACCCTGCCCGGACCTTATCACAAACTTTTTTTTGTTTTACATCGCGATAGCCTTTCACCTGATCCACGGCAATGGAATGTGTATACTCCTGCGGCTGGCACGTCCGAAGAACTGGACATCAATTTAGGGTCGGCTTTGGATTATAGCTTGTTGAACACAACCCTTCGAATTGAAAATGAACGTCACGAATTCATTGCCGGCCAATGGGGAACCGGTGATGAAGAAAAGAATATACTGTTCCTTCCGGAAAAAAGTTGGGAACGGGGAAAGTATACGCTGCTTATTCAAACACGCCTGGAAGATCTTGCAGGAAATAATATTAACCGGTTGTTTGAAGTCGATGTTCGAACCGAAACAAAAAGCAAAACCACTGCTGACGTGGTGACAATTTCATTCGAGATCAACTAGGCAAGTGCCGCTGAACACCTGATGTCCTTAATTTGAGCGGGCATGATTGTGCACATGCTGATTCTGAAGGCACGACTGAACAAAATCTTCCAGCACTGTATCGGTGTAATATTGTTGCACGGCCAGCACCGGTTGAACCCGGCTTTCAATTTTGCGAACCAGCACCGGATGCCCGCGATAACCAAACGCATAATACGCAAACAGGTAATTGATATTGAGCTCGGGGACAAGGGCAGCATAGCCCGTAATGGCAATGCCCCAGTCGCTGGAAAACAGTGAGCAAACGTGGGCCGCCATTTCTTCAGCAATTTTTTCCGAAACGCAATTACAGTTTTGTGCCTGAATCGGATCGACCTGCAAATGCCGGGATTTTTGCCCGAGGTTATAAGCCGTTATGCCTCCCTGAAAAAAAAGGGCTGCACCATCAGCCTGCGATAACGCAGCCTGCAGATGACCTGAGGTTACACTCTCCGCTACGGACAAGGTTTCTCCGCGGGAAAGCAAATGAGTTCGTATCGTTGTGATGTTGTGTGTATTGTACATGGTTGATGTTGATGTTAACACACTCATTCAAAATCAATACCCAGAAATATCTTTTTGTTATGGATTAACTGACCACAATTGTCCACAGCACCGCGACTGCTGGCATTACTTTTTTGATGATTTTTTGCTGCATAAAAAAAATCTTATGAAAGCAATATGGACAGGCGCCATCGGCTTCGGGCTCGTAAACATTCCGGTAAAACTGTACAGCGCTGCACAGCAAAGTGAGCTTGACCTCGACATGCTTGACAAGAAAGACTTGTCGAACATTCACTTCAAGCGTGTCAACGAAAACACAGGTCGGGAAGTGGACTGGAAAAACATTGTTAAAGGCTACAAGTATAAAGGCGAATATATTATTCTTTCCGATGATGACTTCAAGCGTGCGAGTCCAAAGAAAAGTGCGGTAATTGAAATCACCGACTTTGTGGATGAGAAGGAAATCGAAAGTATCTATTTTGAAAACCCGTACTATCTGGCGCCTGAAAAGGCAGGTGCACGTGCTTACTTACTTTTCCGGGAAGCCCTTGAAAAGAGCGGTAAGGCAGGCATCGGTAGTTTTGTGCTCCGCAACAAAGAACACCTGTGTGTGCTTCGGCCATACGAAGACGTAGTAGTGCTCAACACCATGCGCTATTCACAGGAGATACGCGACACAAAAGAACTGGCTATTCCGAAAAGCGCAAAGCCAAAACCTGCCGAAATGAAAATGGCAATGGCATTGATTGACCAGCTTTCATCCGAGTTCGATCTTTCCAAATTCAAAGACACCTACTCAAGTGAGCTGCTGAAGCTTATCCATACGAAAGCCAAAACAAAGGGTAAGAAAAAGAAGACCCCGGGAGATACTTACCCCAAATTAAAAGTCAGCCATCGTCAAACCGTTGACCTGATGGAGCAACTCAAAGCCAGTATTAAAAAAGCATCCTAATGGCAGTAGCGCTTTCCGATAAGAAATCCAAAATCAGAACCGATGTAATCCGGTCGGTACGCGGTGGAAAAGGAGAAAAATTTTCACACTTCATCGTGCCGATGATGGCTCAACTTCACACGGAACCCTTCGATGATCCGAACTGGATTTTTGAAATCAAGTGGGATGGCTACCGTGCCGTAGCTGAGGTAAGTCGCAGTAATGTTCGTTTGTACTCCCGCAACGGATTATCCTTTTCCCAATTGTACCCTACCGTTGTGGAGGCGCTAAAAAAAATAAAAGATGATGTGGTGCTGGATGGAGAAATTGTGGTACTGGACAAAAACAATCGTCCGTCTTTCCAAAAGCTGCAGCAATATGGTGACAACCATTCCCTGCCGCTACTTTATTATGTATTCGATTGCCTTTCGTATAAAGGCAAAGACATCACCGATCTTCCACTGCTGGAGCGAAAAAAAATTGCGGAGCGTGTTATCCCGAAATCGTCCGGCATTCTGAAGTATGCAGACCATGTTGAAGGAATGGGTAAAGATTTTTTTAACAATGTGGTAAAGATGGATATTGAAGGAATGATTGCGAAACGCGCAAATAGCTTGTACACACCCGGCAAACGCACCGGTGACTGGCTGAAGATCAAACATCACAACACGCAGGAAGCTATCATTGCCGGATATACCGCACCACGCGGAAGCAGAAGTTACTTCGGGGCATTGCTCCTGGGCATTCGTTCGGGAAATACACTACGCTATATCGGTCACACCGGCACAGGTTTTACCGAAAATATTTTAAAAGAAGTATATCAGAAGCTCCAGCCACTGGTGCGAAACACGTCACCTTTTGACAGAAAGATCCCGGTGAACTCGGCCGTAACGTGGGTGGCGCCAGAGTTAGTATGTGAAATAAAATTTGCTGAAGAAACTGATGAAGGAATTTTAAGACAACCTGTGTTTATGGGACTACGCATTGACAAATCAGCCAAGGAAGCCAATCAACTGGATAGAGTTGTATCCGCCAAGACGAAAAGAAAAACGGAAGTGACGAAGCGCTCAGTCAGCAAAAAATTGTCTCCGAAAAAAAAGGAAGATGATGCTGCCAATCCCAGGGTAAAGATTGACAATCATGTGCTTCAGCTTACGAACCTCACGAAAATGTATTGGCCCGATAACAACATCACCAAAGGTGAACTTATCGGCTACTACGCAAGCATCGGCAAATACATTTTGCCGTACCTCAAAGACAGGCCGCAGTCATTGAAACGAAATCCGAATGGGATAACAGACAAAGGCTTCTTTCACAAAGATGCGGGTGACGAAGCACCATCCTGGGTGAAAAGCAAACCGATCTATTCAGAAAGTACAGACAAGGATGTTGATTATATTATTTGTAATGATCAGGCGACATTAACTTATCTCAACAACCTGGGATGTATCGAGATCAACCCCTGGAACTCTACTACCCGGCACCTCGACAAACCCGATTACCTTATCATGGACATCGATCCTTCCGAAGGAAACACGTTTGATCAGGTTATTGAAACGGTGCAAGCCGTGAAAGAAGTGCTGGATCGCGCGGGCGTGAAAGGCTATTGTAAAACTTCCGGAGCCACCGGTTTACATGTATACATTCCTTTGTATGCGCAATATACCTATGATCAGACGCGGCCATTCGCTGAATTGATTGCTGTGCTTACCCATCACTTACTTCCAGATACTACCACCGTTGAACGCATGCTGAATAAACGGAAAGGCAGAATCTACATCGACTTTCTGCAGAACAGACGCGGACAGACACTTGCTTCGGTATACAGTGCCCGGCCTGTGCCGGGAGCCAGTGTGTCTGCCCCGTTAGAATGGAAAGAAGTAAAACCGGGATTGCATCCCAATGACTTTACCATTTTCAATATGTTGAAGCGAATTGAAAAGAAAGGCGATCTCTTTGCGAATGTGCTGAAGGAAAAAACCGATATCACGAAAGCAATCCGAATGCTGGAGAAATAATTAAAGCTTAACCGGTGCTATTTTATAAATCACGCCATTAAAATCATCCGTCACATACACACAGCCTATCGGAGCCACCGCTAAACCGGTCGGACGTCCATATCGCGTTTTTCGGTCGTAGCTTAAAAAACCAGAAAGGAATTGGGTCATACCTACCGGCATTCCATTTGAAAACCGGATTCGATTCACCTGATATCCATTGGGGTCATTGCTATTCCACGAACCGTGAAGTGAAATGAGTGCATCATTCAGATACGCTGCCGGAAAATTTACAGAAGCATCCAGGAAAATAATGTTGATCGGTTCACTGTTGGGGGGCAACGTAAACACGGGTTGATTTGCTCCGGCATTCGCTACCAGATCAGGGTTGCTCCGATTAACCGGCTTATCTGCGAATGTCAAGGATTGATCATCGCTGGTTTCAACAATGCGTGTTACTTCTTCCAGGGACACATTACCCTTGTTATCAAGTCCCTGATCTACGGCCCACATTTCTTTAGTTTCCGGATGCCATGCAATACTGGTGGTCTTGCGCAAACCATGTGCATAGATGCGGGGGTTATTTCCGCCAGGCTTTACTTTCAATACCGTTATGTCGTCTACATCCCCGGTTTGCTTACAATCCGGACAAGTACCCAGTGCGATATAGAGCATATCATCAGGTCCAACGGAAATGGTACGTACACCATTCAATCCGTTATCCGGAAGGTCACGTACCAGGACATCGGTTACATCGAGTGTATAATCTGATTTAACGTCTTAATTCACGGTTAGTGCATATGTATAAAAAACTCTTGTGAACCGTGATTCCCTGCACGCCCGGCATGGCCATTACATTCTGCATTCGATCGAAAATTCCATCACGGTTGAGATCCAGGGCTAACACGATTTCTCCAGGGTCACTACGCGTGAAATAGGAAGCATTTCGATCCATCGTGGTAATCATCCGTGGCTTACCTATATCCGCAGCGGCTATCTCAATCGAAAATCCTTCGGGTACTTTAAGGCTATCCAATAAACTTTTGCCGAGGTAATGATCATTAAACGCTGAGGGCGAATTTTCCTGAGCGAAAACCATGAGCGAATACAGACAACCGCCCAGGAATAAAAGCACACGGATAGATTTCAGCACCATAACCAATTCATACTACACTGCTATCGACAATTTCGGTAAGGTCTTTTTGTGAACCCTGTTTTATCCATGAAGCAACCATGAATAAACGTTGCGCCTGGTGCCGAACCGCTTCTTTAACATCTTCTTTCATCTTGCCTTTTTCATCAACCGATACGCTGGTTCCATACGGATTTCCGCCCGCAGCATAGATTACCGGGCTCGTGTACCCCGGTGAAACCACGATGGCACCCCAGTGATACATCGTGGTATATAAAGCCAACGTGGTTGCCTCTTGTCCACCATGTGGATTTTGAGCGCTGCACATGGCAGTAACCGCTTTGTTAGCCAGCTTGCCTTCCATCCAGAGCGGCCCTGCAGAGTCCAGGTATTGTTTCATTTGAGCGGGTATGTTTCCGTAGCGTGTCGGCATGGAAAAAATATAGGCGTCAGCCCAATCCAGATCATCCAGGGTTGCGCGTTCCACATGTTTGGTAGCCTCCACGTTTTTTTTCCACAGCGGATTTTTTTCAATCGCGGAGGGCGGAGCCAGTTCATCCACCTTACGAAGGCGAACTTCAGCGCCTTCTTCGCGCACGGCCTGTTCTGCCCAGGCAGCCAGCTGATAGTTGGTTCCGGTGGAGCTATAGTATACAACAAGAATTTTAATATCCGTCATGAGGAATGATTATGATTGTTTTATACTTCTATCCTGTTCAACGATCAGCGAAAGTACTTTACTTTTCCGATCGTGATCGAGACTCACAACAATCGGATCTGAAACGATAACGGCTTCTGCTTCGCGATTTCCCACGATAACATTTACCAGGCGTCCCTTTCTATAGTTCGTATCGTTCTCGTTTACCTCGACCCGCACCTGAACCGGATTTCCATCGATGAAACCCTTGCTGGTGGTGTGGTCGTCAGTTGAAATTCTGACTTGATTCATAATTTTAGATTTTAAGCTGCCTGTTGTTGGAGTACGTCTTCGCACACTTCTGCACATCTGCGACAGGCTTCAGCACAGCGTCTGCAGTGATCGTTGTCGCTGTGCTTTTCACATTCCTCCGCACACGCTCCGCACAGGTTAATACAGGCATGGCACAGCGCGGTAGCATTTTCACTTCCTATGGCCATAAGCTGAGCAGCTGACGCGCATACCAACGCACATTCCCGGTTCAGTGTAATACACGCTGACATTGTTTTCAGCTCATTTTCTTCCAGGCATTCGGTAGCACATTGTTCGCAACTGGCCGAACAGGAAAAGCAGGCTTCGATACAGTCTTTAAAAGGCATGATGTGTAGTTATGGTGAGACAGATCGATCCGAAAAGTAAAGAGGCTACTTTGATTATATAATATTGTTTAGATATGATATAGGAAAGCAGCCTCTTTCATCAGTCTCTTCCTTTCGCTGGTATTATCCAGATCAAGTTTCAGGATATGTTCTCAGATAAAATGAAGAACTATCATTCTTCAGGTTACCACTCCTTCGAGATCAATGTAACAGAGGTATGTAAATACGATGCCAGCGTGTTATCCCATGGCGTGTGCTATAATGTAGAAAGAAAGTCGCGAGCGATATGGAAATCTTTCGTCAGCTATTGATCATGTAGAGTTTGATGCCCCGATTGGTTGAAGGTTTCTACTTTTCACCAAGCGCGACATTTGCAGTTTATTCGGAAAGACCAACTATGACTGGAAAATCCAACACCCTGTCTATAACAAAAACACTGGCCTTTGCTGCCGGAGGGATTTTAATGTATGCGCTGATCCGCAATATTGTTCGTGAACGCAACCGCCAGGATCTCGGAGGGAAGGTGATCCTGATCACGGGTGCTTCACGTGGGCTAGGTCTGATTATGGCGCGACAGCTCGCACTGCGCGGTGCCAAACTTGTCATTTGTTCCCGCGACAGTACAACCTTGAGCAGGGCAACACTCGAATTAAAAACATTGGGTATTGATGTGTTGGGGCTTTCGGTTGATATTACAGACCGAAGCCAGGTTCGCGATATGGTTCGTACGATCATTTCACGTTACGGTACCATTGATATCCTGATCAATAATGCCGGCATCATTCAGGTCGGGCCGCTGGATACCATGGAGACGGAAGATTTCGAAAATGCGATGAAGACAAACTTCTGGGGTGCACTTTACTGTATCCAGGAAGTACTTCCATATTTAAAGACACAACGGGAAGGTCAGATTGTTAACATCACTTCAATTGGGGGAAAAATTGCCGTTCCCCATTTGCTGCCCTATACCGCCAGCAAGTTTGCGCTTACCGGATTATCGGAAGGGTTGCATGCCGAATTGAAAAAATACGGTATCGCGGTAACCACAGTAGTTCCCAACCTTATGCGAACTGGAAGCGCACGCCAAATTACCGTGAAAGGAAAACACAAGGCTGAGTATGCGTGGTTCAAGCTGGCAGCTTCATCACCCTTGACGGCCCAGGATGCCGAACGTGCCGCAGCGGAAATCATCAAAGGTATTGAATACAAAAAAAACGAGATCATTCTAACGCCCAGCGCAAAGCTGGCCACCCTGCTTCAGGGTCTTGTTCCGGGAATAATGAGTACGGCATTTGGTTTACTCAACACGTTGCTACCTTCCACGCCTTCTGCGCAGATCGGTAGAATTCCGCGCAAGGGATACGAAAGTGAGTCGGCCGTTACACGAGGACTTTTGGCACGATCAGGCAATCGCGCAGCCCTTCAGAACAACCAGGTTTGATCGGTCATAAAAAAAGAAACATTATGAATCCGGAAAAAATAACTTCATCGGCAATATTGGGAACTACGATCATGACAGCCTGGAGTGTCATCATCTCCAAAAAATCCAATAAGCAGTTTCGTGAACCCGTTCTGCTTAATCTATTGTTGAGAAGACTCGCTTTAAAAAACAACGTAGATGCCGACAGTGCAGCCGGGTGGATTTCCCATTACCTGGCGGGAATGGCGTTCACTACTATATATGACCAGGTGTGGCAAAGCAGGAAACCCACTCTATTAAACAGTTTGTTCCTCGGAGGTGTTAGCGGTCTTGCCGGTATTGGCATCTGGGAACTCGCTTTCCGTTTGCATCCCAATCCCCCACATATCGATCACAAAAATTACTATCGTCAATTATTTATCGCCCACCTGATCTTCGGACTCTTTTCTGCATTGGGATACCGTCTTACCGATTCGAAAACTAAGCAAGATGCTAAACCCTTTACGCGCAGGCTTAAAAAAGAATGGCATCTCGCACAAGGTTAAACATTAAACTACTATGGCTATGAAATTCATCGATCGTTATCCTAACCGAATTCCGGAGATATACGGAACATTTATCGCGCTCGGGCTTATCGCCTATTTCCTCCTCTCGTGTGCTATCGGTATTGTACATATCGTAGAACTCAGACTGCTTAACTTCCCGATCATTGTTGCCGGAGTTTATTTTGCATTACGTCAGTATCAGAATTCGCATGACGGCAGCCTGAATTATTTTCGTGGACTGATTACCGGAATTGCCACGGCCACCATCGGTACATTAACCTTCGTGCTTTTTTTATACGCCCTGTTTATGCTTAATAACGAATTGTATCAGTCTGTAGTAAAGGACGGTCCGATGGGCGTTCATCAGAATGTATACCTGGCCACTTTTGCTGTGGCCATCGAAGGAGTTTTTTCAGGGTTCATGGCTACCTATATCATTATGAACTATATCGACACGGCCAAAACATGAAATTGAATATCGATGACAATTTCTGAATGATAAATGATTGTAGAACTTAAGCCACTCCCTACAAGAAGTAAAACGACCAGATGATTGATTGCTGATATTAATGCTCAACCTCAGACATAATTCACATCAGGACTAACTGTTTCATTTTTCATCAACCCGCGGTAATATTTTTCCCTCACTAAGCATCTTTTTATACAAAATACCCCACTTTATCTTTTTTCATTGAGGGCATGAGGTTGTAGCATGTTGGTTAGATTAAAATTATCAACTCATGAAAAAAGTAATGTTACTTATTGCCTGTACTGCGTTTAGTATAGCAATAGCCAATGCACAGACAGACACGACTACAACGAAGTCGAAGTCAACACAATCTCCTACGCAGTCTTCAGACTGGTCAAAGATGAAATCATCTGAAATTCCAAGTTCATTGCGCACAACTTTCCAGGGTGCAGATTACAGAGGTTGGGAGAACGGAACGGTTTACCGGAACAAATCCACCAACGAGTATTACCTGGAAATACAATCAACTACGGGTACTACACCTACGCTTTATTATTTCGACAGAAATGGTAAACGGATTCAGAATCCCGGAAGAGGATATTAACGTGTTGTTGCAGCTATTCGATGACAACGTGGAGCTGTGAGGAACTTTCC
>Ga0315910_10002970_pt1 | contig 14635 bp, 12 predicted proteins | sample EdamamesoilMG_FD_204470 | JGI IMG/M metagenome (GOLD analysis project Ga0315910, IMG submission 204470) | Garden soil microbial communities collected in Santa Monica, California, United States - Edamame soil | ecosystem: Environmental > Terrestrial > Soil > Garden | place: USA: California...
GTTTCCACCTAGGCACTTGATTTTACTTGCTTATTCTGGAGCGGGAAAAGGGATTCGAACCCTCGACCTCAACCTTGGGAAGGTTGCACTCTACCACTGAGTTACTCCCGCTGATTGAACCCTGGCGGTGGTGGAGAGCCGCTTGCGCGGTCTCCGGGGCGCGGGGCCCTGCCAGGAGCGACGAATATAGTCAGACGACAACGCTTGCCAAGGGGCAAAGCCGCCAATTTGAGTGCCATGATTTCCGGCCAATTCAAGGGGTGGGGTGCTGTTGGTCAAGGCTATCGTGACTGAGGCCCGTCACCCGCGCCATGGTGCGGCTGACGCGCGTCGCGCGATTGCCGTCCCGAAAGGGAAAGGTGACCACCACACTGTTGGTTGCGCCCACGGCCATCCCACCTTCACTTCCGACCAATGTGGAGAGCGCCTTCCGATCCAAATGCGTGGTGGCGACAGCGATGGAGGAAAACGCCTGCCCAAGGTTCAGTTCTTGCGTGCGCCGGTCACGGTAGTGCTGCGAATCGAGGTGCCGGGGGGCGGCGTGCATGCCCATGAAATAAAGAAGCGAAGTCGCCACCCCGCTGCTGTCTTCCCCCAGAAACCAACTGCCCAGTGTGTGCACGTCATCATGAGCGCAGCGCGCGTACAAGGCGACGTGTTTTGCGCCCAGCGCCGCGGACATGCTGTGAGCCAAATGGTAGAACTTGTCACGACTGATTTCGTCGAAGTAGCTTTCGACAAAACTTCCGTCGAAGGTGAGGGTGAGCCCATGGTAGGTTTGACCTTGGGCAGCCAAGGTCCAAGGGTGAACTTTGACTGGTGGCTGGGATTTCGCGGAACTGGCTAGCCCCGGTTCATCGCTCCACACATAGCGAAACGTCCCATTTTTCTGCGTTTGGATGAACGGGCGCAACGGGGCCGAATTGTCCAGCGGCCCGGGGTCACGCTCGCCCAGAAGCGCAAGTTCAACCACCCAGCCGTCCGCGTCGGCCATGCTGATGAGACCACCTCGAAAAACCCGCCCTAGCGTCGCCTCGCATACGCCGGAGGCGGAAAGCTGCGCGGGCTGGGAGGGGGCTTTCCCAGCCGCTGGCGAAAGTGAGCTGGTGTGCACGCGCGTGGCAGGGGAAGCATCGCTCCAAAACGTCCAGTAGCCCAGGGCGAGCACGACCGCGCAACTGGCCACGATGAGTCCGAGCAGCCCGCGATCGATATGCAAGGGAGTAGGGGCTTTTGATGGCGAAAGGCTGCTCCTGAGCGAAGCCACCAACTTGCGCGCCAAGTCGTTGGCGGCGCGTTCGCGCTGATTTGCATCCAGGCGATCCCAACGCAAGAGCACCAAACGAGCGTCTTCCTTCGCGGTGCCGTGGGGGTGATGGAGCAGCAGTTGATCAGCGACGAGCACCGCGCCCTGAGGCGTCGCGAAACGCGTCAGGGCCGCGTCCACTGCATACACGAGCTCCGCTCGTCTGGTCTCAGCGCCGATGTCGGGAGACGATTGGGCACCCCCCTGGGAGCGGGGAGGGTGTGAACTTTTGATGAAGTCCAGCTCAAAGCCACCGTCCTCTGAGTTGGATGACGCGCCGAGAGCGTCATCAATGACCAAGCGGGGACGTTGTCTGTCCCCAAAAGGTGGATCCTCATTGCTCATGCGTGCGTCAGCATCGCATAGCCGCGCCCCGTCTTCCAAGGCCTGTCCTGGGTCCCAGCCAGAGTCGCCAAATCCTGATTCATGTCGTACAAGCTGGGCATGGATCGGCCGCTAGTCTTGCTTTCCAACGACGATGGCTTTCGCGCAACCGGCCTCATCACCTTGGCTCAGGCTCTGCGGCGACAGTTTCGGGTTGTGGTGTGTGCACCCGACAGCGAACAGAGCGCCTCGAGCCACGCGCTCAGTTTGAACCGACCGTTGCGTCTCACGCGGCATGGTGAAGACGTGTTTTCCGTTGACGGTACGCCGGCCGACAGCGTCTACATTGCGCTCAACGAACCTGCCATCCTGCCGGACACCCCCGATTTGATCATATCCGGCATGAATCACGGTCTCAACCTGGGCCAAGACGTGTTCTACAGCGGCACCGTGGCGGCGGCGCGGGAGGGCGCGCTCCAGGGTCACCCTGCGCTGGCTGTGTCCGCCGACACCCAATGCGATTTGGCGGCGGCTTGCGAGGACGCGTCTCGCTTGGCCTGGGAGATCTACCAACGGCACCGCGGGCAGGCGTGTTTATTCAACGCCAATTACCCGCCGGGCAAGGCGTGGAGCCACCGCGCGACCAGCGCGGGCCGGCGTGTCTACAGCGGTGGCCTGGTTGCGCGCAAAGATCCGCGCGGGCGCCCTTATTTTTGGATCGGGGGCGATACGGTGCATCATGAGGGCGCGCAGACCAGTGACACCCTGGCGTTTGATGAAGGCGTGGTCGGGGTCACACCGCTGATTTTGGACTTGTGGTCGCCTTCGCTGCACGAGGCCGCCGATTTCTTGTGTCGCGAGTTGGGCGACCACAATTAGTTGCGACAGGGGTGCTGTTTTGTCGCACGGGTCGCGATAAAAGTCGCCATGGCTTCACGCAAGCGCACGGCGCCCATCCTTCCGGCTCGCACCCAGCCCACTCCGCGGGGGGTGGAGCGTGAAAGTCTGGCGCGGCCGGGCGTTGGTCTTGTGACCACGGGCGAGTTTGACGCCATGAGTCATTTGATGTCCCTGGTGCGCACCGTGCCCGACTTCCCGCGTCCAGGGATCTTGTTCCGCGACATCACGCCGCTGCTCGCCGACCCCAAGGGCTTTCACATCGCGCTCGACGCGTTGGCCCACCGCTTCACCGGCGAGCGCGTTGATGCAGTCGCCGGAGTTGAGAGTCGTGGCTTTATCTTTGGCGCGGCGTTGGCCGCGCGCCTCAATGCCAGTTTCGTGCCCGTGCGCAAGCCAGGTAAGCTGCCGGCTGCCGTCGATCGTGTGAGTTATTCGTTAGAATACGGAGAGGCGGAACTCGAGATGCATCGCGACGCCTTGTTCGAAGGGGCGCAAGTGCTCGTGGTGGATGACCTGCTTGCCACAGGTGGTACAGCCGCGGCCGTCGCCTCACTCATCGAGCGACAGGGCGCGCGGGTGCATGCCTTTGCCTTTGTCATCGAGTTGCGGGCCTTGGATGGGCGCGCGCGGCTGGGCGGTGCACCGATTGTGTCGGTGCTCAAGTACGATTGAGCAGCGTGACCTCAGCGTTCGACGTCGGAGAAGCCATAAACCGTTTGGAGCTGATCGACCTCGAGCAGGGCAGCTAGCAGACGGTCGAAGCCGAGCGCATTGCCGGAAGAAGGGGGGACGCCTTGGCTGAGCGCGGCTAAAAACTGCTCGTCGATGGGGTAGGTGGGCTCCCCGGTCTGTGCACGGCGTGCAAGTTCGAGCTCAAAGCGCCTGCGCTGCTCGTCGGCGTCAGTGAGTTCGGTGAACCCGTTGCACAATTCCAACCCGCGAAAGTAAAGCTCGTAGCGCTGCGCGGTGCGCTCATCCTCGGGGCAAGGCTGGGCAAGACCTGATTGGCAGGCGGGATAGTGGGTCAAAAAAATCGGTCGGGGATAGCGGCTGAGCGCGGGCTCCACCAGGTTGACCATGAGCTCGAAGTAGCGCTGCTCGTCCGCTTCCGCCAACTCGATGGCGTCTGTCGTCCCGGCAAAAGTCGCAAATGCGTCCGTCACGCTGATGCGCTCGAACGGCGCCTCGAGCTGTCGCTGGATCGCCTCACTTGAGATCGCTTCGGCGACCAGTCGCAACAAGGCTTCCGTGTCGGCCATGGTGTCGTCCCAGTTGGAAAAGGCTCGGTACCACTCCAGCATCGTGAACTCAGGCTCGTGCCAAGAGCCGTGCTCCTCAGCGCGAAAGCAATGACAGAGCTGGTAGATGCGCGGCATGCCAGCGCTCAGCAAGCGCTTCATGTGAAATTCGGGCGAGGTGATGAGGAACAGCGACCGCGTCCCCAGCGGTACCGCACCCCACGAGGACACATGCGCGTCCAGACCCGGCGAGGGCACGACACTAGGCGTGTCCACTTCGACGAAACTTTGGGCTTCGAAATAGCGATGAACGGCGCGTTTGGCGCAGCTCTTGGCGGCCAAGTGCTTACCGCGCGAGGTCAAAGCGCGCCTGCCAAATTCACTGTGTTGCGTGGGCTCCGGGTAGCTTCGATGGCTGTCCACGCCGAGCAGTTGATGGTGACCGCGCGCAATCCGTGCGGTCACGACCATCAAGTCGCCAGGAGACGCGAGGACTGTGCCGGACGCGCCGTGCAAGGTGAGCTGACCGTAGGCGTCAGCCAAGACCAAGTGCTCGTGGTCCGCGTAGATCACTCGTCCGCCGATGCGAACGAGACAGCCTTCGCTCTGCGTCGAAACATCACTTGGAGCAAGGAGGTTCGACATCACTTGGTTGCGCTCAGTCGGCTACGCAAATGCGTTCTTTTGAGCAAGTCTCGCCGGAGTCGCAATCGCGATCTGTCTGGCATTCGTACTGGCATTTACCCCGCGGACCACAAGTGAGTGGCTCGCTGCAGTCACTGGGGTAGTCGCAGGCCAGGCCCAGGTCGTCGGGATCTTGGGGCTCACCACCGCCGTCCTCACCACCGCCGCCGGTAGTCCCACCACCGCCACCCTCGCCGTCACCGTCACCATCCCCGTCGCCACTGTTGGTGTTGGGGGCACAGGCGCTGTTGTCCGAGGTTTCCAGATCTTCGGGGCAGCAGCGATCCACTTTGTCATCACCTTTGCGCAGTTGAGAGGCAGGGGTACACACGAGGTCACCTTCGCAGTCGTTGCTGCCATTGGCGATCGTGCAACGGTCGCCCTCTTCTTGGCGGGAGCAGCCCAGCGCGGCGCTGGCGCACAGCAAGGTGACAAAGCAAGTGAGGCGGAACGTGGTGAAAACCATGCGCCCCCATTATCAGGCAAATCGACCTGCCTCAAGCTGGTCGGTCGTGGGTCCCCAGAGCCTGGGAGAACAGCCGTGCGTACTCGATGGCGCTGGAAATCGAAAAAATCAGCGAAATGTACACCAGAGCGCGGCCGACCACGACAAAATCGACGACCCCGAAATCGAAGAACAGCACATCGAACCGGTACGGGTAGCCCAGGATCAAGAACAAGATCCCGACCATCTGCAGGGCCGTCTTGCTCTTGCCGCCACCACCTGCCGCGATGACCAGACCCTCGCTGCTGGCGATGCTGCGCAAACCCGTCACGCTGATCTCGCGTGAAATCAGCAAAATCACGGCCCACTCAGGGATGCGTCCCATGGGCACCATCCACACCAGGGTAGCTACCACCAGCAACTTGTCGGCGAGCGGGTCGAGAAACTTACCGAGCACACTGACGATGCCCATGCGCCGAGCGACGATGCCATCTAACAAATCGGTGATGGCCGCCCCGGCGTACACGAGGGCTGCATAGACCCCGTCCTGCGGAGTCCCGCGGTCGAGCAACCACAGCACCACCGGGATCATCAGGATGCGCGCCATGGTCATCAAGTTGGGCAGGTTGAGGGCGTCTTTTTTGAACGAGGATGCCCTCACACGCGGACCGCCCGATAGTGATGGGTTGGGAGCCTCCTCGGTCATGGCGGGATGAAGCATAGTCAAGCACACATCCCGGAAACAAGAGAACGCCCGCCGGGCGGAGTGGACCGCTACTGCCGGAGGAAAGCGGCCAGCAGCCGCAGGCCCACGGCTTGGCTTTTTTCCGGGTGAAACTGCGTGGCGACGACGTTGTCCCGGGCAACCGCCGCGGTGACTTGCTGGGTGCCGTGGGTCACGACAGCCTTGATCAGCGCGGGATCCCGAGGGACCGCATGGTAGGAGTGGACGAAGTAGACCCAGGCGTCGTTGCCGCCGGCAGCCTCCAAGACGGGGTGACCACCATGCTGCAATTCGAGCCGATTCCAACCCATGTGGGGGATCTTGATGTCCGGCGCAGTCTGGAGCTTTTCACACCGGCCGGGGAGCAGCGCCAAGCCGACGACCCCGGGGGCCTCTGCACTGGACTCGAACAGGGCTTGCAGCCCCAAGCAAATCCCCAGATAGCTCACGCCTGCGGCGACGCGCTCGGCGATGACTTGGTCGAGGCCGCGCGTCGTGAGTCCGGAGACACAGTCGCCAAACCCGCCCTGACCCGGCACCACAATTTTATCACAATGCACGATGATGTCGGGGTCGTGCGTGCGCAGCACCTGCGCTTGTGCTGAGGTGCTGCTCGGCAGCAGCTGTGCTGCGGCGAGCAAGGCGCGCTCCACGCTGCGAAAGTTGGCGTGTCCGGTGTCGATGAGTGCAATCTTCATGACGGATGGAGGGGCGGGGCGTCGGCGTTACGCCTGGTCGAGCATGCCCTTGGTGGAAGGAATCACCCCGACGGCGCGGGGGTCGAGTTCGCTCGCAGCGCGCAGCGCTTTGGCGAGCGCTTTGAACGAGATTTCGATGATGTGATGCAAATTGGTACCGGCCTGTTTGACCATGTGCAGGTTGATCTGCGCGCCGCGCGCAAAGCCTTCAAAAAACACCTCGGCCAGTTCGGTGTCCCAGGTTCCGAGCTTGGCTTTGGGCATGTCCACTTCCCACACGAAATAGGTGCGCCCTGACAGGTCGAGGCTGCACATCACGCGCGCCTCGTCCATCACCAGAGTGGCCCAGCCGTAGCGGCGGATCCCTTTGCGATCACCCAGGGCTTGCAAAAATGCCTTCCCCAAGACGATGGCCAAATCTTCCGTGGTGTGATGCCCGTCAATCTCCGTATCCCCCCGGGCTTCGACCTTGAGATCGAACAAGCCGTGCCGAGGCAGCTGCTCGAGCATGTGGCTGAGAAAGGGCAGCGGGGTAGTGATCGAGTGCTGACCGGTGCCGTCGAGACCAATCTCGACCTTGATTTGGGTTTCGCTCGTGTTGCGCTCGACACACGCTGTTCGCGGAGAGGTCATGACAGTATTGGCGGAGGTCATTTTCAGGTTGGGGGCGGGCTATTCACAAATCTTGGATCTTCCAGGAGCCCTCTTCGAGCACCAATTCCACGGCGGCGCCGCTGCCATAGCTCATTGTGGCGTGTTCGCCCAGAATTTCGAGGGTAGCCGTCTGGTAGCTCACGCGCAGGGCCTCCACCACTTGCTCGATTTCACTCTTCATCTCGCCTTCCCAGGCCTCCTTCAAGGTTTCCGAGGAAAGCCCGGCAAGGTCCCGCTTGGGCACGAAGCGCAAGAGCACGTCATAACGCCCGTGATCGTAAGCCCGCACGAAGGAGCCCAGCGCCTGCCGCGGGGCTCTTTGGCTGTACAAATCGATGGCGGATTCGTCGATGGTCCAGCTCCCGTTTTCATAAACGAGCGTCAGGCTGTCCCCGGACGCAGTCTGTACGGTGGCGGTCACATAGGGGGGCGTGCTGCGCGCACGCAGTTGGTCGAGCACATCACGCACCTCCCGCTCGTTTTGGATCATCAGACGCTTGAACTCGTCCAGGCTGAGTTCGGCGCGGTTTTCTTCACTGAGCAGTGCGTAAGCCGTGGTCCAATCCTGCGCGCCGAGGGCAGCCGCGTACCGATCGACCGCTGCATCGGGAGTGGTTGGTCGAGCAGGGGCGCAGCCACAGCTCAGCGCCACGAGCGCAAACGCCCGCACAGGGACGCTCCGAGCAAACTGGGACACCATGCCGACCACGCTCATCGTGCTCTCTACATACCCCAATGCGCGCCCATCCCCAACGCGCGCCCGCGATCGCAGTGTATGACGGAAGAGTCCGCCTCGCCCTACGCAGAACAGGAAAATTGCCCCTGGCGCGGGGAGAGGTGGATCCGCAGTCGTTCGGGACTAGGCTCGTCGGGTCATGCCTATCGGTTCTGAGCCCCGGCAAGCTGAGCGCGTTCCTATACTTCCCTTACGCAATTCCGTGCTGTTTCCCATGTCGGTGGTTCCCATCAACGTGGGGCGGCCGCGCAGTGTGCGGCTCGTGGAAGAGCTCGAGGCCGATGGCGCGCTGGTGGGGGTAGTGGCCCAGCGTGACTCCAGCGTGGTCGAGCCAGGGTTTGATGACCTGTACTCCGTGGGCACGCTCGCGCGTGTGGTGAAGGTCATCCGCATCAACGCCGGCAGCTACTCAGTGGTGCTCAACGGCGTGGCTCGCTTTCACGTGCTCGAGCCGCTGGGGCTCGAGCCGTACATGCGCGCTCGCATCATGCGGCAGAAAGAGGAACCCGCGCGCGCCGAAGACAAGATTGAAGCGCTGGCCGCGGAACTGCGTGACAAGACGCGCGAAGCCATCTCGCTGATGCCGGATTTACCCAAAGAAACTGCTGGTATTTTGGACAATGTGCGCGACCCTGGTCAGCTGGCTGATCTGATCGCTTCCAATTTCCCCGAAGAGTTGGCCAGCGTGGCGGTACGTCAGCGCGTCTTGGAGGCGACGCATCACGCATCGCGCGTCATGTTGGTGAGCAAGATGTTGGATAGGCAGCTGGAGGGGCTGCAGATCAAAGCTGAGATCACCAATCTGGTGGAGACCGAGATGACCCGCAACCAGCGGGCCTACGTGCTGCGCCAGCAGATGAAGGCCATCCGCGAGGAGTTGGGGGAGAGCCCGGATGAAGACGACGAGGTGGAGGAGCTGCGCGAACGGCTCGCGTTGATGGAACTCCCTGAGGAGTCACGCCGTGCGGCGTCCAAGCAGTTGGCGCGCCTGTCGAGCATGCCCTCGTCCTCCGCAGAGTATCAGGTGGCGCGCAGCTACGTGGAGTGGATCTTGGATTTGCCCTGGTCTCAATCCACACCGGACAGCCTGGCGGTGACGGAGGTGAAGCGCTGTTTGGATGAAGACCACTATGGGCTGGAGCTGGTCAAGAAACGCATCGTCGAGTTTTCAGCCGTGCGGCAGCTGCGCAAGGACAATCGCAGCCCCATCTTGCTGTTTTTGGGTCCACCAGGTGTGGGCAAGACTTCGCTGGGTCGGTCCATCGCGCGCGCCATGGGCCGACGCTACGGCCGCATTGCGCTGGGTGGGGTGCGTGATGAAGCGGAGATCCGTGGACACCGCCGGACCTACGTGGGCGCGCTCCCGGGCCGCATCATTCAAGCTTTGAAAAAGGTGGGGACCAACAATCCAGTGTTAGTTCTCGATGAGATTGACAAAATGGGTCAGGACATGCGCGGTGACCCGGCCGCGGCGCTGCTCGAGGTGCTCGATCCGGCTCAAAACGACACCTTCACCGACCACTATTTGGACCTACCGTTCGATCTCTCCAAGGTGACGTTCCTGGCTACGGCCAACTATCGTGGAGGCATCCCCGATGCGCTCGCCGATCGTTTGGAGATCATCGAGGTGCCTGGTTACACGGCGGAGGAAAAGCGCGCCATCGCCCGACGTTTCTTGGTCCCCAAGCAGCTGGCTGATCATGGGCTGCGCGATGAAAATGTTCGCTTTTTGGACGAGGGCATCGACGCGCTCATTGAGTCCTACACGCGGGAGGCCGGAGTGCGTGGGCTGGAGCGCGCCATTGCTGCCGTTTGCCGGGAGATGGCCGTGCGCTTGGCGGAGGCCAAGACCGTGGACAACGTGGAGGTCAAGCGACAGCTGGTGTCGGAGATCATGGGCCCTCCCCAATACCAACCTGAGACGACGGAAGGGGCGCATACGCCTGGCGTGTGCGCCGGGCTTGGGGTGGGCGGGGCAGGTGGTGAATTGCTGTTGGTCGAGGTGTCCAAGATGCCCGGCAAGGGCAGCGTGCACGTGACCGGCAGCTTGGGACCGGTGCTTCAAGAGGCGGCCCACACGGCCGTGTCCTTCGTGCGCTCCAAGGCCGACAAGCTGCACTTGGCCGCTGATTGGATCAAAGAAATGGACATCCACGTGCACATTCCTCGTGCACGCGCCGCGAAGGATTTTGCGGGTATGGGTGCGGCGATCTTTGCTGCGGTGTGTTCGCGGCTCTTGCATGTGTGCTGTCGCTCTGACGTCGCCGTTGTGGGAGAGCTGACGTTGCGGGGCAGCATCTTGCCCGTGCGCGGCATCAAGGCCATGCTTTTGTGCGCGCACCGCTCGGGGATCCATCACGTGGTGCTGCCCTTGCGCAACCAGCCCGATGTGGTCGAGGTGCCCAAGGAGGTGCTCGGAGATTTGGAGATCACCTACATCAGTCGCGTGGACGAGATCCTGCCGCTCTTGCTGGCGGCGCTCGATCCACCGGTCACTCCGCCTGAAGGATCGGAACAAGCAGCAGAAGCGCGTTCGTGATCTCGGTCCTCGCCCTTAGCGCAATTTTAGCAATTTTAGGCTGTCTTCCTCTGCTTGGCGGGCCCAGGTACGAGGCCGCCTTGGTGTGTGGCCTGCTGGGCCCAGCTTGGCTCGCGGTGGTGGAAGGGCGGCGCACCCAGTTGCGCTTACTCGGTCGCGGCCCGACACCGCTGAGTGAACTGGTCGCTCCCCTCGTGGTCGACTGGGGGATCCACAGCGGCGCGGTGCTGGGGGTGGCGCTTTGTTTGGGCTTGGTGCAAGGGTTTTGTGAACCGCTCCTCGGCTTTGCACTGTTTGCCTTGGGGCCGCTGCCCGGGATGCTGCTGGGCGGGTTGTGCGGGGGTGGCTTAGCCGTGGTTCGCTGGCGGTTAGGGGCGGCGCAAGCAGAGCCGCGCGCGAGCCAGCGGATGCGAGCGCGCGGTTGGTTGTGGTGTGGGCTGTACGTGTTTGCTCCGCTGCTCAGCGCGGCGTGGGCCGTGGAGCGCTTCTTTCGGACGCCCACGGTGTTTGCCTATGACCAATTCGCTGGTTACTTTGCGGGTCCGCTCTATGACACGGTCGAGTATGATCTCGGCAGGCTGCTCAGCTTTCGTGCGGGCACGCTGCTCTTGGTGTGGGCGGTGCTGTGTTGGGCGCCGCTTTTGCAGTTGAGTACCGGTTCTCGAGCGCGCTTTGGCGTGGTGCCGGGTGTTTGGAAGAACCCGCTCTTGTGGCTGGGGGTAGGGTGCCTAGCTGGTTACGGCCTCATCACCGCGCAGGGAGAGGTGCTCGGCCACCGCGGTACGGCGGCGTCCATCCAGGCGCGGCTCGGCAATCAGACGCGGAGGGGACCCTGCACGGTGCACTACGCCGAGGGCGTGCTCCCAGGCGCTGCCGAGCGTGTAGCGGCTGAGTGTGTGGAGCACTTGCGGCAACACCAAGCCTTCTTTGAGCTCGGGCAGGTCCAGCCCGTGGTCGTTTATTTGTTTGAAAACGACGAGCAAAAACGCCTACTCATGGGCGCCGGACGCACCAACATCGCCAAACCTTGGCGGCGTGAGATCTATGTGACCGACGATGGGTTTCCGCATCCCATCTTGGGTCATGAGCTGGCCCACGTGGTGACGGGCGCGTTTGGGCGCGGGCCGTTCCGCGTGGCCGGTGCCCTGGGGGGATGGATCGTCGACCCAGGACGCGTTGAGGGATTTGCCGAGGCCGCAGCGCTGCGCGAAGATTCTTTTGGGACGCTTTCGCAGTGGGCCTCGGCGATGAAACGCGTGGGCCGTCTGCCGCGCCTGGGGCATCTCTTTCAATTGGGTTTCTTGGGACAGTCTGCGGCGCGCTCGTACACGGCCGCCGGCGCGTTCGTGCAGTTTTTCCACGAAAATTGGGGAGCTGAGCGACTCAAGCGCTGGTACGGCGGTGCTCCGCTCGAAGAGCTGACGGGCAAAGATTTGCGTCAGCTGGAGTTGCTTTGGTATGCGGCGCTCGACGGGACCCCGGTCCCCCAGCCTGTCTTGGAGAGCGCAGCACCACGGTTTTCTCGCCCGGGACTGTTCGAACGCAAGTGTCCTCATGCTTTTGATCGCACGCTCGGACGCGCACAAGGTCTGTGTGGTCGTCACGATCAGCAGGTGCGGGCCTTGACTGAGCAACTGCTGCGCTGGGATCCGGGGCAAGAAGGTCTCAAGCTCGAGCCTCCGCGCTGTTTGGCGCAACAGGGCGCATTGGGTCGGGCCAGCGCCGAGGTGGAACAACTGCTTGGGCACAGCAATTTCGAAAGCCATGAACTCCGTCGGGCCCATGAACTCTTGGCTGACTGGGCCTGGCAGCGCGAACAGACGGCACAAGCGCGAGCGCAGTACCAGGTAGCTCGGCAGTTCTGCTTTGACCCCGCGGGACTGCGGCAATTGGACGTCAAGATGTGGGGTCTCGTACAGCCCGATGTGGTGCAGGCGGGGCTGCGTGCCCTGTTTTTTGCGGACCCGAACAAGGAACACGCTCCTGCCAGCGTGGTGATGTCCTGGGCGATGGCCGGGCCACAGTCCGACATGGCGCGTTACCTGCTCGCTCGCGCGGCCATGGGCGGACAGCGCTGGGAGGAAGTGCGTTTTTGGCTGGATCGAGTTGCGCCCGAAGGGCTTCCCCTCGAGGGGGTGCGCCGGGAATATGCTCACATGCGGCTCACGGCCGCGTGTGAGGAAACATTGACGTCCCAATCGGTAGGAGCAGTTGAGCGGGCGTGGCGCGACTATCAAGCACTGGGGCTGTCGCTCGCCGAGCAGGTCCACGGACTGCGCTTGGTCGACCGCTGCACGCACGGAAGGTCGGGCAAATTCCAGTGAGTGTACGAGCGATGATGGTGCGTGTGAGACCGACAACGAAGGCCAGGCTGCTGGCTTGGGTAGCGGGGGGACTCTTGGGGTGGGGCGTTGGATGCGACCCGCCCGCACCGCCTGGCCCTGTGAGCAGCAGCTCTTCTCCGAGCGGCGGTTCCTCTCCGAGCGGCGGTTCCTCTCCGAGCGGCGGTTCCTCTCCGAGCGGCGGTTCCTCTCCGAGCGGCGGTTCCTCTCCGAGCGGCGGTTCCTCTCCGAGCGGCAGTGCGCTGCCTGTGCCGGCGTCGGTCCCGGTCCCGGTTCCGGCCGCGTCCCTCGGGAACTCATGCCCTGCCGGGATGAACTTCATCGAGGGCGGCAAGTTTTGGGTGGGGAGCGAACGCGAGGTGTACGATCGCGAGGAAAACCCCAAGTTTTCTACGCGAGTGGCCAGTTTTTGCGCCGGCGTGCACGAGGTCTCCGCCAAGGAGTACGAAGTTTGTGTGCGCGACGGTCGGTGTGAGCCGCTTACGATGACCAACAAGACGTGCACCCGGGAGAGCAAGGGAACGGGCGATCATCCTATCAACTGCATCACATTTGTGCAGGCGAGTCAGGTGTGCAAGGCGCAGGGTGCGCGGCTCTTGACTGAGATTGAATGGGAGTACTTGGCGCGCGGTGGTGCCCAGATGCTGGACTACCCGTGGGGCAATGAACCGCCCGACGGGCACACTTGTTGGAAACGCCCCGGCAGCTGCGTTCGAGGGGAATTTCCCCCGGGTGTCTTTGGCCTACACGACGTAGTGGGTAACGTGTGGGAGTGGACCTCGTCGGTGTGGGGGCGCTACCCTTGGCCAACCAAGGAGGGTGACAAGCGCGTCTACCGTGGGGGTAGCTGGAGTCGGCGCTTTGATAAATGGATGAAGCCTACGCTGCGCAACCGTCAAGCCGAGGATGAGGCGGGGTCTCACCTGGGGGTACGTTGCGCGAGCTCGCTGCCTTCCGCTCAGTGCCCCTATGGTCGAGACGAACATGGCCAATGTCGCTTTGGAGTGGACGAGGTCCTGTGCCTGGACAAGCAAAAATGGAACGGTCTGCGCTGCGCTGAGCCAGGCGACAGCGCCCGTTGCGCGCCGGGCACGCATGAGGAGGAGGGGTTTGGGTGTGTACGCGAGCGTGTGGCGGGGCATGTGAGCCAAGCGCTGGACACGGCGGCAGTCAAAAAGCTGCGGTCACCCGAGTTTGACGCCGACTGCGCGACCAACCAGCCGCGCCGACCCCACGCTTACCGCCTGGAGGGGGGCGAGCACTTGGCGCGCAATGCGGTAGGCAAGAGCTTGGGTTGCAAAAATCGTGATGTCGGGGTGGGGTTCAATTCGGCCTGTTGCCCGTAGTCGCGCGCGCGGTCTTTTGTTTGGCCTGGGCACGGATGGTGCGCTCAATCTCTCGGCAGGCCTGAGCCCGGTCTTGGGCGAGTTTGGCTTCGTTCCCGGTGAGGCGGGCTGCCGCCGCGGCGTAGCGACGCGACAGGTCGCTCCACGCGTCGGGATCGGTCGGGGTAACGACGAGTTCACGCAGATACGCCGCATTGAAGGCCGCGCGCCCCGCCTCTGGTCCCTGGGACGTGGCGATCCCGTCGAGCAACACCAGATTGCCGAGTGCATCGGCAAAACGTGGGCCCTGTGCGATCATTTCTGCGGCATCCTTGGGCCCAGCCAAAAGCGCGACGCACAAGGCACGCAGCAGCATGGCTTGTTGCTGCTGCTCGCGGCGGAGCGCGCCCGGAGCGCCCTCGCTCGCCGGTTCGCTGTCCAAGAGCGAAGTGAGCAGTTGGCTGGCGTCTTGAAAATCTTGCGCGCGGAAGTAGGTGCGCCCTTGCTCGAACAGCGCGCGTGCCAGAACAAACTGCGCGCCTTCACCAGCTGCACCCGTCTCGACCTCCCGGCGCAGCCCCGCGGGCATGCCCATCTGCAGGTGCGCGCGGACCAGGTGCTCGGTGGCTGCGGTGGGTCCGACCAGAGCGGTGGCGTACACAGTGGGCACACGGCTGGCGATGGCCGCGGCGGCGTCGGCCGCCGCTTCTGCGGGCACAG
>Ga0315910_10002971_pt1 | contig 14630 bp, 12 predicted proteins | sample EdamamesoilMG_FD_204470 | JGI IMG/M metagenome (GOLD analysis project Ga0315910, IMG submission 204470) | Garden soil microbial communities collected in Santa Monica, California, United States - Edamame soil | ecosystem: Environmental > Terrestrial > Soil > Garden | place: USA: California...
CGTCGCGGCCAGCCAGTTGCTCGAGAAGTTGCCGCCCCACCAGGTGCCGAATGTCCTGATCGCACGGAAGGCCGGGGTCGATCCCGCCCTGGTGCGCTACTACTTCGGAAGCCGGGCGGAACTGCTGCTGGCGGTCGTCGAGCACATCCTCTCCAGCTGGGCGGCATCGCACCCCGATCCGGATGCTCCGCCAGCGGAGCGGCTCTCCGCCCACATCGCGGACATGTTCGAGTTCTCGAGCCGCATGCGTTCCATGCAGCGCCTGATGATCGACGAGCTGGCGGAGGCGAAATCTGCGTCCGTGCGCGCCCGCGTCCGGGAATTGAACGCCGGCGCGGTCAAGTACTATGCCCAGTTCCTCCGCCCCGACGGCGACAACCCCGACACTTCGCCCGAGTCGCTGTTCATGCATGTCGCGGTCATCGGGCTGTGCGAGTTCTTTGCCGCGGCGCAGGCCATGATCGTTCCGCTCGCCCCCAGGGACATCCGCGCCCAGGACCTTGCAGATCACTACGAGAAATTCATCCAGCAGCTGGTGCTCGACGGCGTGCGGTCGCGCGTGAAGTCTTCCCGGGAGTTCAAGGCCGAGCCTTGAGCCAGGCTGCGGCGCGGGATCGGGCAAGACCCTAGCGCCTCTTGAGCTGGTTGTACTCGGTTACCGCCTCGCGCGCTGCCTCCCGATCTCCAGCCGCACCGATGGTGCCGCGCAGTTCCGCATAGACGCGCGCCATGTTGTTGACGATGCGGTCGGGATCCGTCCACGTGGCGTACTTGCCCAGGTCCAGCTCCGCCGCCACGCGGCCCGCGCCGATGCCGGCTGCCATACCCTTGCGCGCCGCACCGAGCACCAGTGCCAGGTAGTCGCGCATCTCGGTCAGTTCCACCTTGCCCCCGACCGGGCCGTGTCCCGGCACGATCACATCCACCTGGGAATCCTGCAGGGTCGCATCGCAGACCTTGATCCAGTCCTGCACATAGCCCGAGCTGAGCAGTGGCGTGACGCCGAAGAATGCGATGTCACCCATGAACACGATCCGCGCCGAACGCACGTAGATCAGTGCATCGCCGGAGGTGTGCGCCTTGCCGGGCCATTCGAAATCGACCTTGGTGTCGCCGTAGTACAAGGACATGCGGTCATGGAAAGTGACCGTGGGCAGCACCACCCGGTTCACATCGTCCGCATTGCCCCAGGCAGGATTGGTCTTCCAGTACGCCGGGGTTGCCGGCGTGCCCATCTTCACCATCTGCGCGCGGGTCTCCTCCTGGGCGATGACCTCGATGCCCTGCGGAAAGACCGGCAGACCCACGCTGTGGTCAGGATGTTCATGCGTGATCACCACGCGGTCGACAGGTTTGCCCAGTGTCTGCGCGGCGCGCAGGAAATTGCGCGCGTGCTGCGGCCCGCCGCCGGCGTCGATGGCCAGCAGGCTTCGTGGTCCCTCGACGAGGCCGAAATTCGAGACCGAGAAATTGCTCTGGCCCGGCGCCTCGCGCTGCAGGAAGGCCAGCACGGCGGGCGACAGGCGCTTGAGCTCCGTGCGGATTTGGGTGGCAGGAGGCGTACCAAAGGCCTGCGCCGCAGGGGCCGGGGCCGCGCCAGGAGCTGCGGACTGTGCCGCAGTGGCACCGCGATGAAGCGTCGCGGCGAAAGCACCACCCGCAACGCCGAGCAACTGGCGCCGTGTCAATGCAGATCGGCTGTGTGATCGGCTCATGGTTCCCCCAGTCTCAAGGCATCTTTACGTAGGTGCCCATCGAGTCTTCCCACTTGCTGTCGGTGAGCTGCCGGACCTTGCCGCCATCGCGGTCCATCAGGAACACCTGGGCGTAGGGTTGCGGCGAGACGTCGAACAGCGCGGCCTCGTCCTTGAATCCCGTGCGCGAACTCTCGAACCAGATTCCGCGTCCGTCGGCGGTCCAGGTCGCATGCGCATCGGCGCCGGCTGTGGTGGTGAGCCGCTTCACGTCGCTGCCGTCGACGTTCATGGTGAAGACCTCGAAGTCGAAGTCAGGCATGCGCCGCGTGAACACTACTCTGTCACCCGTCGGCGAGATGAAGGGGAAGTTGTCAAAGCCGGTCGTCAGCACCTTCACGGAGTTGTCCGCCAGGTTGAGCGCGCGCAGACCGCGAGTCTCGGGCGTATCCTGGCTGCCCCATATGCGATAGATGATGCTCTTGCCGTCCGGATGCCAGGCCGGGAAACCCGCATTCACCTTGCTCTGGGTGACCTGCCGGCTCTCGGAGCCGTCGGCCTTCACCATGTAGACGTTGGCCGGGGCAAAACCGCGGCCTCCGAAGAAGGTGCCTACACCAAAAGCCACCCACTGGCAGTCCGGGGACCAGGTGGGCATGAGTGAGGCGCCGTCCTGCCGCTGGAAGACCTTCACGCGCTGCGTGCCGTCCACGTTCATGACGCTGACGGAAGCGGTGGGATTGCCGAAGGGGAAGTCGAGGTCCGTCAGTGCCATCCTGTTGGTCTTCGGGCAGACGGCGGGAAAGACATCGGTGTAGCGGTACTCGTGCTTCTTGTCCCAGCTGTACAGCTTCGTGTTCTGCGCACGGTTCTTCACATCGATGCGGTAGTACACCACCGTCTTGCCATCGGGCGACCATGAGGGACTGCGCACCTCGCCCTCCGGACCGCGCTTGCCGTCCGAGTAGACGATGCCGACCTTCGGACCATCCTTGGGCGTGCCCTTGATGACGTAGCCAATCCGGCCGTCCTGCAGGAATTGCGGATTGGTCTTCAGCGCCGGGCCGGTGCTCACAGCCGTCTCCGCACCAGAGGCCACATCGATCTCGATGATCTGCGAGGTCGAGCCCAGTGCGGCGATGCCCGCTCCATGCATGCGCGCACCGAAGGTCTCGCGGGTGGGCAATGCATAGGCGACCAGCCTCTTGCCATCTGCTGACCATTTGGGAGCGCCGTAGGTCGTGCCTGGTTTGTTGGTCACGCGACGCAGCTCGCTGCCGTCGGCCTTCATCACGTAGAGACTGGTGGGATGCGAGTGACCGGCGCCAGCGCCGCTCTCCGCGCCCTGCCATTTTTCCCCGCGGTCCGAGCTGAATGCGATCCACTGACCATCGGCGGACCAGGACGGACGGAAATAGCCGTTCATCGTGGCGTGCGGCTCGGCCTTGCCGTCGCCGGTGAGATTGCGGGCCTTGCGCGACTTGAGGTCCATCACCCAGATGTTGGCCGTGCGCGCACCGCCCTTGGTCGATACGTAAGCCAGTTTCGATCCATCCGGCGACAGCACGCCGGCATCCTCCATCGTGGTGTCGCGCGTCAGGCGCTCCAGCCCGCTTCCATCCGGATGTACCCGCCAGATGTCCGCCTGGCCGTCACCTTCGCCGTCACGCTCGGAAGTGAACACGATCCACTTGCCATCGGCCGAGAAGGAGGCGTCGTAGTCGCGAACGTTCGCCGGCGGCAGCAGCGCACGTTCACCGCTGCCATCGGCATTGGCGACGTACAGCATCAGCTTCGAGGGGCCGATGCGGTTCATCAGCATGACCTCTTTCGCAACCGCCTGCTGCACGGTGCCTGCCAGCAGCAGTGCTCCAGCGGCGGGCAATAGGGACCTGGTGAAAGTGCGCGATGTGGTCATGAGGACTTCCCCGTTCTTATTCCTGTGGAAGGGAATTTTAGGTGACGGCAGTGCCGGATTCAAATCGTCAGGGTTTCAGCGCAGCAGTTCCGGCAGGAAGCGGCCTACGTTTCCGGCGTAGATGCCTTTCAGCTCGCTCGCCGAGTAGACCTTGGCGGATTCCAGCCCCTGAACATGCTCCAGGCATGTACGGAACGGGAAATCAGACCCGAAGACGAGCCGCTCTGCCGGTACGACCTGCTTCAGCGCCCGCGATGGCGCTGCTGCAGTGGACTGGGCGATGTCGTAGAAGAAGCGGGCCGCGGCCGCGCGGAAGCCGTCGGGCGCCTGCGCCTTGGTGTTCGGGTTCCGGTCGATGAAATCGAAGCGCTCGACCAGGAAGGGCATGGTGCCTCCCGAGTGGCTCCAGATCATGCGCACGTCGGGATACCGCATCGCCGCGCCGCGATAAACATAGCTCGCGATGGCGCGGGTGGTGTCCGTGCCGAATTCCACCACCGTGTCGGCGACTTCGGGAATGAGCCGGGTGCAGCAGTTGGCCGTGGTCGGATGTACATAGACAACGGCTTTGCGGCGATTGAGCTCTTCGAATACCGGATTGAAGCGCTTGTCACCTAGCCACTCCGCGCCATAGCTGGTGTACAGCCCCACTCCCGGCGCCTTCAGCGTGTCGAAACCGTACTCGATCTCCTTCAGCGCGGCGTCCGGGTCGTCCATCGGCAACGCCAGGAAGTATCCGATCCCTTCGCGGTTGTCGGCAGCGAGCTTTGCCGCCTCTTCGTTGATGCCGCGCGCCAGCGTGCGGCCGCGCTCGCCGGCCGGCAATCCAGGCGTCGTGATGGAAATCACCGAACGGGTGACGCCGGCTGCGCCCATGTCGTCCAGGTGCTTCTGCAGGCTCCAGGCATTCATGGGGCCTGGTGTACCAAGCGCGCGAAGCACGTCGGGCTGGAAATGCGAGTGCACGTCGATAATGGGCGACTTGCGCCGGTTGTCGGCAGTCAGGCCAATGGAAGGAGCTGCAGCCAATGCCGAAAGCCCCAGCAGCATCTGTCGTCGGGTCGGCTGGCTGAACTCGCTCATATCGCGTGACTCCTGGAAACCTTCGGGGACGGCAGCCCCGCCTCGTCCAGCGGCACGCCGCGGGTTTCGGGCAGGAACAGCAGAGCACAAGCGATGCTCACCAGCGTGAACACCAGTGGATACAGCAGGCCGGCATTGATGTCGCCTCGCGCGGCCACCAGTGCAAAAGCACTGACCGGCAGCAATCCGCCCACCCAGCCCACGCCGATGTTGTAGGGCACAGACAGCGCGGTGTACCGGACCTGCGTGGGAAAGAGTTCCACCAGTGCTGCGGCCTGCGGTCCGTACAGTGCCGTGGACGCCAGCATGAGCAGAACGAGAACTCCCAGGATGGCCCAGGGATGCGCAGCCTCCCTGTCCGCAGTCACGGGATACCCCGCCTGGCCCAGAGCCTCGCGAAGTTCGCGGCGTACGCGTTCCGCCTCCTGCGGCGCCACGCCGGTGGAGTCACCGGCGCTCCAGCCGGTGACCACGCGTTCACCCACGCGTACGCTGGCTGAGGCTTCCGGAGATTGTGGTGCCTCGTGGTGGTAGGGAACACCAGCATCGGCCAGCGTCGTGCGGATCACATCGCAGGCGGATTGCAGTTTGCGGCGCCCCAGGGCATCGAACTGCAGATGGCACTGCCCTTCCGGCGCGCTCACCACCACGGGCGCCGACTTCACCGCCTCGAGCAGTCCAGGGTTGCCCCATGCCGTCATGGCATTGAACGCCGGGAAATAGGCGACGACTGAAATGATCATCCCCAGCAGCATCACCGGCTTGCGTCCCCAGCGATCCGACAGCCAGCCGAAGAACACATAGCCACCCGCGGAAAGGACCACCGCACCCATCACCAGCTGGTTGACCAGCCGCGAGTCCATCTTGAGCACGCGCTCCAGGTAGAACTGCGCGTAGAAGTGGGCCGTGTACCACACGGCTCCCTGTGCCAGCAGGATGGCGAACAGTGCGACCAGCAGCCGCCGCAGGTTGCTGCCACGAAAGGTGTCGGAAATGGGCGCCTTCGAAAGCCGCATCTCGGCCTTCATCTTCTGGAACGCCGGACTCTCGGACAGGCGCAGCCGAATCCACAGTGAAATCGCCAGCAGGACCGCCGACATCAGGAACGGCACGCGCCATCCCCAGGCCTGGAAGGCGGTCTCGCCCAGCAGCGTGCGGGTGGCCAGCACGATACCCAGGGCGAGCAGCAGACCCACGGCAGCCGTGGACTGGATCCATCCTGTCAGCAGGCCCCGCTTCGCTGGATGCGCATGTTCGGCCACGTACACCGCGGCGCCGCCATATTCCCCACCCATCGCGAAGCCCTGAATCACGCGGATCAGCACGAGCAGGATCGGGGCGGCGACGCCGATGGTGTCCATTCCCGGCAGCAGGCCGATGGCCATCGTCGAGAACCCCATCAGCAGGATGGTCTGGATGAACGCGCGCTTGCGACCGTGGCGATCACCGATGTAACCGAAGACCAGTGCGCCGAAAGGCCGGACGATGAAACCCGCGGCAAAGGCACCCAGCGTGAAGAGGAAGCCTGCGCTCTGGCTGCCACTGGTGAACCGCGCGGAGATGATCGACGCCAGCGTGCCGAACACGAAGAAGTCATACCACTCGAAGGCCGTGCCGGCCGAGGAAGCCGCCACGACCAGCGAGGTGTTCACGCCGTCCTCGGGCGGCGCTGCCGCTTGACCCATGCCTCAGCGCTTCTTCGCGGTTTCCGGATACAGGCGTAACTTGATCACGCGCCAGTTGTTCATGTCGGCGATGAACAGGGTCTCTTCCGTCGGGCAGGCGATGGCATGCGCCCAGTTGAACTGCCCCATCCTCCTGCCGGACGAACCCAGGATGCCCAGGATCTTGCCATCCAGAGTCATCTTGTAGAGACGGCCGGGCTCCGCATCCATCACCCACAGGTACTGCGGCGTAGTGGGCGAGATGCACATGGTCCAGGGTTCGGTCTGGTCGGGCCGCGTGGAAGGATCCTTCGGCAGGTTGCCGAACACCGGATGATGGGTCTTGTCGTAGGGCGCGTTCAGGAACAGGAAGCGCTTGAAGTTGCCGTCACCGTCGAACACCTGGATGCGCCGGTTGCCGCGATCCGCCACATAGATGTTCCCTTCGCGGTCGGCCTGCAGATTATGCGGATTGTCGATGCTGTACGGGTTCTCGTCGGCGTTCTTGCCGCTCTTGCCGTACTTGCCCCAGGAGGTGATCCAGTCGCCGTACTTGTTGTACTTGGCGACGCGTGAATTCACGTAGCCGTCACTGACATAAATGTTGTCGTCCTTGTCCCAGGTCACATCCGTAGGCGAGCCCAGCCACCCGTCCACCGTGCGGGCTTCCGCCTGCCTGGCGTGTTCGATGTTGAGCGAATCGTAGCCTTCGGGGCGCCGCCCCAGGTTCATCAGCACCTTGCCGTTCGGATCGAACTTGATGACCGAGTCGGTGCCCTTGTCGGCGATCCACAGGTTGTCGTACTTGTCGTAACGGATCGAGTGACCGTAGCCCAGCGCGTAGACCTTGCGGCCGATCTCCTTGATGAACTTGCCCTTGCGGTCGAACAGCAGGATCTCGGTGGTCGCATTGCCAAACAGAGGACCGGAGGTTGCCGAGCCAGGGTGATTGAGCACCGCGACCTGACCCTTGGAATTGACTGCCACACCAAGCACTTCACCCAGGTTTTCACCGGGAGGAAGCTTGATGAAGTCCTCCGCATCGAACTTCATCTGCGGCGCGGCGCTGTTGTCGACCACGGCGACCGCCGGCGTCTGGCCCTGCAGGGCCGCCGACATCATTGCCGCGGCCACCAGCATTCCAACGAGAGTTGCTGACCTTTTCATTCCGTTCAACCTCAGGGCGAGGGTCGAATGGAATGCGCCGGTCGGCGCACCGCGAGCCCCCGCATGACTGGATTTATTGCGACCCCGGAACTGTATATCACAATTCCTATAAACAGGAATAATAACCGAGGGGCATTCCAGGTGCGACCGCGAAATGTGGGGTTTGCAGCTCCCGCGCACTCTGCGGGCAGGAACTGGATGTCAGGTCCTTCGCGACCCCGTTCCCGAAACCTGCTGTGCGCACCGCGCCAGCGCAGCCGCGGCAGTCGACAGCTGCTGTTCCCTGCGACTCATCATGCCCACGGCCTGGCTCACGGCAGGACCACGCAGCTGCAGTACGCGTGCCCCGCTGGCCAGCGATTGCGTGGCGAGCATCGCGGGCAGCACGCTCACGCCCAGACCCGCCGCCACCATCTGGATCACCGTGGAAAGCTGGTGGGTTTCGAGCGCCACGGAGAATTCCTGTCCATGACGGGCCAGAGCCTCCTCGAACAGGCGACGCGTCGACGAGGGGCGCTGCAATGCGATGAAGGGCAGCTGCAGCAGCTCTGACCAGCGGATCACACGGGCGGCCTGCACCGCCGCGTCACGCGGCACGATGGCGATGAAGCGCTCCTTCCAGAGTCGCTGAAACTCCACGGCCGGCACACCCTCCGGTTCGAAGCCGAACGCCAGCTCCACCCTGCCGAGGGCGACCAGCTCCGCCGCCTGTTCGTTGATCACGTCGTGCACCGTGACCTCGACGCGGGGATGACGGCGACGGAACTCGCGCAACACCTGCGGCAGCACGCTGCCAGCGAAAGACGGCATGGCCGCGATGGCCACGTGGCCCCGCTGCAGCGTGAATCGCTGGCGAAGCCTGTCGCGCACCGAGGCCCAGTCTCCCATCAGCTGGATGGCCTGCGGCAACAGCTCGGCACCCTCGGGAGTCAGTCGCACCTGCCGCGTGGAGCGGCTGAACAGCGCGCCACCCAGGTCGCGCTCCAGATTGCGGATGGCCAGGCTCAGCGCGGGCGCGGACAGATGCAGCAGCTCGGCCGCCCTGGCGAAGCTCAGGGTCTGGGCGACGGTGACGAAGGCCTGGAGCTGGCGGGGGGTCATGCCAGTATTTTAGAACTCTTATCAATAGAGAGAAAAATCCGACTTCACAAATCGATGCCGCCCATCGACCATGCGGTGCACAAACCGGGGATGCACCGATGAAAGGTTTCGACAAGCGGGTGGCTGACTACCAGCAGGCCCTCGATGGGATCACCGACGGCATGACCGTCGTCGCCGGGGGATTCGGCCTGTGCGGCATTCCCGAGAACCTCATCGCCGAGGTCGGCCGCCGGGGCGTGCGCGAGCTCAGGGTCATTTCCAACAACTGCGGAGTGGATGACTTCGGACTGGGCGTGCTGCTGCGCAACCGCCAGGTCCGCAAGGTGATCGCCTCCTATGTGGGCGAGAACGCGGAATTCGAGCGGCAGATGCTGGCTGGCGAGCTGGAGGTGGAACTGACTCCCCAGGGCACGCTGGCCGAGAAGATCCGCGCCGGTGGAGCCGGCATACCAGCCTTCTTCACCGCCACGGGATATGGCACACCTGTTGGCGAAGGCAAGGAAGTGCGTGAGATCGGCGGCCGGCACTACATCCTCGAGCACTCGCTCACCGCCGACTTCGCACTGGTCAAGGGATGGAAAGCCGACTGGTACGGAAATGTCGTTTACCGGCACGCGGCCCGCAATTTCAATCCGGCCGCGGCGACTGCGGGCCGCATCACCGTGGTGGAAGTGGAGGAGATCGTGGAGCCCGGCCAGCTCGATCCTGATCACATCCACACGCCCGGCATCTACGTCGATCGGCTCATCCAGGGCCGTTTCGAGAAGCGCATCGAACAGCTCACCGTCCGGCAGGAATGATCCCATGGCACTGACCAGAGACCAGATGGCCGCCCGCGTGGCGCGCGAGCTGCGCGATGGCTACTACGTGAATCTCGGCATCGGCATACCCACGCTGGTGGCCAACCATGTGCCCCGCAACATGGATGTGATGCTGCAGTCGGAAAACGGATTGCTGGGCATGGGGCCCTTTCCCTTGCGGGGACAGGAAGACGCGGACCTCATCAATGCCGGCAAGCAGACGGTCACCGCCCTGCCCGGCGCCGCCTTTTTCTCGTCCGATGAGTCTTTCGCGATGATCCGCGGCGGCCATGTGGACCTCACGGTGCTCGGCGCCTTCGAAGTCGATGTGGAAGGCAACATCGCCTCGTGGATGATCCCGGGCAAGCTCGTGAAAGGCATGGGTGGCGCCATGGACCTGGTGGCCGGCGCCAGCAACATCATCGCGATGATGATGCATGCCGCGAAGAATGGAGAATCGAAGCTGCTACCCCGCTGCACTCTGCCGCTCACCGGTCGTGCCTGCATCCGGCGCGTGCTCACGGACCTGGCCTATCTCGAGATCCAGGATGGCGCCTTCATCTTGCGTGAGCGTGCGCCGGGCGTCAGCGTCGACGAGATCCGCGCGCGCACGGCTGGCCGGCTCTTGGTGCCAGCGGAAGTGCCGGAAATGAAGGTGGGCACTGCATGACGTCAGCCCGTGAAGTGGTCATCGTCGGTGCCACGCGCACCGCCATCGGCAGTTTCCAGGGCACACTGGCCAGCCTCCCTGCAGTCGCCCTCGGGGCAAGCATTATCCGCGCATTGCTCGCCAGCACGCGCGTGGATCCCGCAGCTGTCGATGATGTGATCCTGGGCCAGGTGCTTACAGCGGCCACGGGTCAGAATCCCGCGCGACAGGCAGCCATTGGCGCAGGCCTGCCGCATTGCGTGCCCGCGCTCACCATCAACCAGGTGTGCGGCTCCGGATTGCGGGCAGTCGCACTGGGCGCGCAGTCCATTGCATCGGGTGAGGCCGAAATCGTGGTGGCTGGCGGCATGGAAAGCATGAGCCAGGCGCCCTTTGCACTGCGCGGCGCCCGCACCGGCCTGCGCCCGGGCGACGCCACGCTGGTGGACACGATGATCCGCGATGGCCTGTGGGATGCATTCAATGACTATCACATGGGCGTCACTGCCGAGAATCTCGCAAGCCGTCACGGCTTCACGCGGGAACAGCAGGACGACTACGCGCTGCAGTCGCAGCAGCGCGCGGCGGCTGCCCAACGCGAGGGGCGATTCGCTGCTGAAATCACACCGGTCGAAGTACCGCAGCCCAAAGGTCCCGCTGTGTCGTTCGCCACTGATGAACAGCCCCGCCCGGCGACCGATGCCGCGTCGCTGGCGAAGTTGCGGCCGGCCTTCGACAAGGCAGGTACGGTCACCGCGGGGAATGCATCGACGCTGAATGACGGAGCGGCCGCGGTGGTACTGGCCAGTGCCGCCCGTGCTGCCGCGCTGGGATTGCCAGTGCTCGCGCGCATCGCGGCCTGGGCCAGCGCTGGTGTGGATCCCGCATACATGGGCGAAGGACCGGTGCCCGCCTCGCAGCGCTGCCTGGCGCGCGCCCGCTGGCAGATTCCGGATGTCGAGCTCTTCGAAGCCAACGAGGCCTTCGCCGTACAGGCATTGACCGTGCAGAGACTGCTCGGACTCGATCCCTCCAGGGTGAACGTGAACGGCGGTGCGATCGCGCTGGGTCATCCCATTGGGGCTTCCGGATGTCGCGTGCTGGTGTCGCTGGTGCACGCCATGGCGCAACGCCAGGCGCGCCGAGGTCTTGCCACGCTGTGCATCGGTGGTGGCCAGGGAATCGCCATGGCCGTGGAGCGCCCCTAGCGCGTCAGCTCACCCGGCTGCTTCTCGCGCCAGCAGCGCCCTCAGCCGGCATCAACTCCAGGGATACCGGGTGATCCCGCTGGCACGGCCACCCGGCTTCGGATAATTTCCTACATCCCGGAACTCCCCTGGACGTGGCAGATTGAAGAAGCTCTCGGCGCTGGTCATTGGTGGCGGAATCGGCGGCCTGACCACTGCAATCGCACTGCGTCGGCGCGGCTTTGAAGTCGAGGTGATCGAGAAGGACCCTGCCTGGTCCGTCTATGGAGTGGGAATCATCCAGCAGGGCAATGTGCTCCGGGCCGCCCGTGAACTCGGGATTCTCGACCAGTATGTCGGGGCCGGAGTTGGCTTCGATGCCGTGGAGGTCTATGCCCCGAACGGCATGAAGGTGGCGCGCGTCCCTTCGCATCGGCTGCTGGAGGGCTATCCAGCTAACCTCGGAATCGGGCGTCAGGCCCTGCATCGGGTGTTGTGCGATGCCGCTCGCGCGTCTGGCGCAAACGTGAAGCCGGGCGTGACAGTTGCTTCACTGCGTGACGCAGGGCTGGAGGTGGAAGTGCACTTCTCGGACGGACGAGGCGGCACCTTTGACCTGGTGATCGGCGCGGACGGCGTGCATTCGCAGACCAGGGCGATGATGTTTCCGGAGGCGCCGCAGCCGGCCCTCACAGGCCAGGCCGTGTGGCGGTACAACCTGCCTCGACTGCAGGGACTGGATGCCCTGCATGCCTACAACGGACCGATCGGTGTCGGCCTGGTTCCCATGAGCGAAACGCTCATGTACATGTATGTCACGACACCGGAGCCGGGAAATCCCCGCTATGCCCGGGAGGGACTCGCCGCGCGGATGCGAGAAAAAGTGTCCGGTTGCGCACCCGCCATCCGCACACTGGCTGAACAGATCACCGAAGATGAGGGAGTGGTATATCGACCGCTCGAGGCGCTGTTGATCGAGACGCCGTGGCATCGGGGTCGGATCCTGCTGCTCGGTGATGCCGCGCATGCCACGACTCCACATCTGGGCCAGGGTGCCGGCATGGCGATCGAGGATGGGCTGGTGCTGGCCGATGAACTGGCGCGGCAGGACGACGTCGATGCTGCGCTCGGGGCCTGGTTCCGGCGTCGCTTCGAACGATGCGCCTACATCGTTCGCGCCAGCCTCGCCATCTGCAAGGGTCAGCTCGGCGAAGGCCCGCCGGTGGACAATGCCCGTGCGACGGCCGAGATGTTCGCCTACACCGCCCAACCCATTTGAGGCCATCGATGAGCCGAGTGACCGAGATCCGCCACGTGGCCTACGGAGTCGCCGACTTCGAGGCCGAGCGCAAGTTCTACGCTGATGATTGGGGTCTCGAGCAGGTGCAGTCCGCGAATGACAGGGCCTGGTTCCGCGCACCTGGCCACGATGAGCCGCATGTCCTGCGACTGAGGCGTTCCGAGGTCAATCATGTCGAAGTGATCTCCCTGGCCGCTCCCGATCGCGCCGGCGTGGAGCTGCTGCATCAGCGGGTCGCGGATACCGGCTGCAGGATCATCCGCGCGCCTGGCGAAATCAGTGGCCCCGGTGGCGGCTACGGATTTCGCTTCTTTTCGCCCGACGGCCTGCCCTTCGAGATCTCCAGCGACGTGAGCCGCGTGGCGATCCGCCAGATCGCCCGCCACGAAGGCCTGCCCGTGCGCATCAGCCACATCGTGCTGCATTCGCCCGACCTGCAGCGTCAGGTGCGCTTCTTCACCGATACGCTGGGCTTCCGCGTCAGCGACTGGCTGGGAGATTTCATGTGCTTCCTGCGCTGCAATGCCGCCCATCACCGCATCGCCCTGCTCCCCGGTCCACCGTGCCTGAACCACGTCGCCTACGACATGACCGACCTGGACGGCATGATGCGTGGCATCGGAAGACTGAAGTCCCGCGGCATCGATGTGCGCTGGGGGCCGGGGCGACATACCGCCGGTGACAACACCTTCAGCTATTTCGTCACGCCCAACGGCTTCGCGGTGGAGTACACCGCCGAATTGGAAGAGGTGGACTTCGAGCATCACCAGGGCCGCGTCCATGCGCCTTCACCCAAGGTGATGGACCAGTGGGGAGTCGGCGTCGGTGGACCGCATGTGATGCCCCACCCCAAGGCCGATCCGCGGTTGTTCCAGCCCGTGGCGGACTGAAATGGCGCTGTTCGAGTACTTCCCGAACTATGTCTGGAACCTGTCGGTGGCGATGGCGCTGGAAAGCGGTGCGCGCATCGGCGAAGTCATGGACATGTGCCAGCCGCTGCGTGAAGCCGCAGCGGCTGGCGTGGACGCCGGCACGCCGCAGTTCATGGCGCAATGGGTGCGTGTGGCGGAAAACCTGCTCGAACTGGCAGGTGAGGATGAGGCACAGGGACGCAACTTCTCCGCTTCGGCCAAACTGGAGCGTGCGGCGTTGTATCTGCTCGTGGCGGAACGCATGCAGGCCCAGGGCACCGAGGGCCGCATGGACACGTACCGCCGCGCGCGCGGGGCGTTCGACCGGTCAACGCAGCTGGGCCGGCTGAATCGACAGCGCGTGGAGATCGTGCTGGCGCAAGGCACCATGCCTGCACTGTTCACTTCCGCGTCGGCACCAGGTCCGCGACCCGTCGTCGTGTACTGCAATGGACTGGACAGCTGCAAGGAACTGCTCTGGTGGTCGGGACTTCCGGAGGCGCTCGCGCGCCGCGGAGTGTCCACCTTGTCGGTGGACCAGCCCGGCAGTGGCGAGGCGTTGCGCCTGCAGGGACTGCCGGTGGATCCACACAGCGAGACCTGGGCGTCGAAAGCAGTCGACTGGCTGGAGCAGCGCGCCGACGTGGATGCACGGCGCATCGGCATGACGGGCATCAGCCTGGGTGGCCATTTCGCGCCGCGCGCCGTGGCCTTCGAATCACGCTTCGCGGCCGGCGCCGTATGGGGCGCCAATCACAACTGGGCCGAAGTGCAACAGAAGCGGCTGAGGCGTGAAGGTGAGAATCCGGTTCCCCACTACTGGGCGCATGTGATGTGGGCGTTCGGAGCTGCCAGCATGGAGGAGTTCCTGGCGAGGGCATCAGACGTGCATCTGAATGGAGTGATGGAGCGTATCCGGGTGCCGTTCCTGGTCACGCATGGCGCGAAGGACCGGCAGATCGCCCTCGACTATGCGCGGCAGAGCTACGACCAGCTGGTGAATTCCCCTGCGCGCACGCTGAAGATCTTCACCGAGCGAGAGGGTGGTGTCGAACACGTGGGCGCAGACAACATGGCTTTTGCGCGCGACTACATCGCCGACTGGTTTGCCGAGGCACTAGGCGGCAATACTGGCTGAAGGCTCGCGCCCCGGAAT
>Ga0315910_10002972_pt1 | contig 14630 bp, 15 predicted proteins | sample EdamamesoilMG_FD_204470 | JGI IMG/M metagenome (GOLD analysis project Ga0315910, IMG submission 204470) | Garden soil microbial communities collected in Santa Monica, California, United States - Edamame soil | ecosystem: Environmental > Terrestrial > Soil > Garden | place: USA: California...
CAAGAGCGCGCCGCGGCGCATGGTCTACGCCGAGGGCGAGGACGAGCGCGTGCTGCGCGCCACGCAGATCGTCTGCGACGAAGGCCTCGCCAAGCCGACCCTGATCGGCCGGCCGGAAGTGATCGAGCAGCGCATCGAGCGGCTCGGCCTGCGGATCCGGCCGGGCCGCGAGTTCACGCTGGTCAATCCCGCGAGCGACGCGCGCTACAAGGACTACTGGAAGGCCTATCACCGGATGACCGAGAGGAAGGGCGTGTCGCCCGAGTACGCGCGCGTGGAGATGCGCCGGCGCAACACCCTGATCGGCTCGATGATGATGGTCAAGGGCGAGGCCGACGGCATGCTGTGCGGCACCTTCGGCACGCACGCGCTGCACCTGCACTACATCGACCAGGTGATCGGCCTGCGGCCCGGCGTGCGCAATTACTCGGCGATGAACGCGCTGCTGCTCGAAGGCCGCACGGTGTTCATCTGCGACACCTACGTCACGCCCGACCCGGACGCCGAGCAGATCGCCGAAATGACCGTGCTCGCCGCAGAGGAGGTCCGTCGCTTCGGCATCGCGCCCAAGGTGGCGCTGCTGTCGGGCTCGAATTTCGGATCGATGGACGATCTGCCCTCGGCGCGCAAGATGCAGCAGGCGCTCAGGCTCGTCACCCAGCGCGCGCCGGAGCTGGAGATCGAGGGCGAGATGCACGGCGACGCGGCGCTGTCGGACGAGATCCGCCACAAGGTGTTCCCGCACTCCAGGTTGAAGGGCGAGGCCAACGTGCTGGTGATGCCGACGCTGGACGCGGCCAACATCTCTTTCAACCTGCTGAAGGTCGCCTCCTCGGACAACGTCACCATCGGCCCGATCCTGCTCGGCGCGGCGCGGCCGGTGCACATCCTCACGCCCTCGGCGACCGTGCGCCGCATCGTCAACATGACCGCGCTCGCGGTGGCCGATGCCAACGCGCCGCGCGGCCAGGAACAGACCCTGTTCTAGTGGAACCCGCCTGACATGAAGCCACGCGCCGGACTTGTACTGACTGGGGGCGGGGCGCGCGCGGCCTACCAGGTCGGCGTCGTCAAGGCGGTGCGCGACATCCTCGGCAACCCGGTCAAGAATCCGTTCCCGATCCTGTGCGGCACTTCGGCGGGGGCGATCAACGCCACCACGCTGGCGGTGTTTGCCGACGATTTCAGCCGCGGCGTGGGCAATCTCCTCGAAGTCTGGGAGAACATGCACTGCCACCACATCTACCGCACCGATCCCGCGCGCATCATGCGCAGCGGCGCGCGCTGGCTTGCCGCGATGATGCTGCTGTCGCGAAACAATCCGGTGTCGCTGCTCGACAGTACTCCACTGAAGGAAATGCTCGAGCGCACCCTGTCGTTCGAGCGCATCCAGGACCATATCGACTCGGGCGCGCTGTACGCGGTCTGCGTCACCGCCTCCGGCTACACCACGGGCCAGAGCGTGTCGTTCTTCCAGGGCGGCTCCGGGTTGGAGGGCTGGGAACGCAACCAGCGCATCGGCGCCGCGGTGTCGCTGAAGCTGGAGTACCTGTTGGCGTCCTCCGCGCTGCCGTTCATTTTCCCCGCGGTGAAGGTGCACCGCGAGTATTTCGGCGACGGCTCGGTGCGCCAGATCGCGCCGGTCAGCCCGGCGCTGCACCTGGGCGCGGACCGCGTGCTGGTGGTCGGTACCGGGCGCCAGAGCCCGGACCAGGCGCGCGCGCGCTCGAACGTCTATCCGTCGGTGGCGCAGATTGCCGGCCACGCGCTCAACTCGATATTCCTGGACGGCTTGTCGGTCGACCTGGAGCGCCTGGAGCGCATCAACCGCACGCTGACGCTGATACCGCCGGCGAAACTGGCCGAGGCCAACCTGCCGCTGCGGCCGGTGAAGGTGCTGTTCATCTCGCCCTCGCAGCCGATCGAGCGCATCGCGGCGCGCTTCGTCCACGAACTGCCGGCGACGGTGCGCTTCATTCTGCGGCCGACCGGTGCGATGAACCGTTCAGGTTCCAACCTGGCGAGCTACCTGCTGTTCGAGGAAGCGTTCTGCCGCACGGTCATCGACCTGGGCTACCAGGACACCGTGGCGCGGGAGCAGGAAGTGCGCGATTTCTTCCAAGATTCGGAGGCATGACCCATGGCCGACCAGAATCCGCCCGATCCCTTCGAGGTATTCCGCAGGCTGTGGGGGCCGCTGGGCGTGCCGGTGCCGGGGATGGCGATGCCGACGCTGGATCCGCAGGAAATCGAGAAGCGCATCCAGGACTTGAAATCGGTGGAGGCATGGTTGAGCATGAACCTGAACATGCTGCGCGCCGGGATCCAGGGGCTGGAGATGCAAAAGGCCGGGCTGAGCGCAATGCAGCAGGCGATGAAAATGGGCGGAATGCAGGGCACGCCGCCGGACAAAAAACCGTAAACGAGGAGACCAGGCAATGGCAAAGGCAGTCCGTTACCACAAGCAGGGCGGTCCAGAGGTCCTTCAGGTCGACGACGTTCAGGTCGGCGATCCCGGCCAGGGCCAGGTCCGCATCCGCCACACGGCGATCGGGGTGAATTTCGTCGACACCTATCAGCGTTCCGGGCTGTATCCGATGCAGCTGCCGCAGGTGGGCGGCAACGAGGGCGCGGGCGTGGTCGAGGCGGTCGGTGCGGGCGTGACCGATCTCAAGGCAGGCGACCGGATCACCTACACCGGCCTGCCCGGATCGTATTGCGAGCAGCGGCTCGTGCCGGCCGACCGCATGGTGAAGCTGCCGCAAGGCATCAGCGAAGAGCAGGCCGCGTCGATGCTGCTGAAGGGCCTCACGGTGCACTACCTCATTTTCAGCACCTACCCGGTCAAGAAGGGCGACACGGTGCTCTGGCATGCCGCCGCCGGCGGCGTCGGCCTGATCGCCTGCCAGTGGCTCAAGGCGCTAGGCGTCACCACCATCGCGACGGCAGGTTCGGCCGACAAGCTCGCGCTCGCCAAGGCGCACGGCGCCGACCACCTCGTCAACTACAGCACGGAAAATTTCGTCGAGAAGGTGAAGGCCATCACCGGCGGCAAGGGCGTCCCGGTGGTCTACGACGGCGTCGGCAAGACGACCTGGGAAGGTTCGCTCGATTGCTTGCGGCCGCGCGGGCTCATGGTCACCTTCGGCAACGCCTCGGGCGCGGTGCCGCCGGTGAACCTGGGTATCCTGTCGACCAAGGGCTCGCTGTTCGTCACGCGCCCGACGCTGGCGACCCACATCGCCAGCCGCGCCGATCTGGTCGAGCGCTCGAACGCGCTGTTCGACGTGGTGAAGTCCGGCAAGGTGAAGATCGAAACCACGGCGAAGTACAAGCTCGCCGACGCCGCGCAGGCGCACCGCGACCTCGAGGGGAGAAAGACGACGGGTTCCGTCGTCCTGATTCCGTAAAGCTTCCGTCGTCCTCGCGAAAGCGGGGATCCAGGTTTCACGACGAGAACCTGGGCCCCCGCTTTCGCGGGGGCGACGAGCTCCGGCTTACTTGACGCCCAGGATGCCCTTGGCTTTGCCGAGGGCGGCCATCGACTCGGCGTGCTTGCCGGCCTTATGGAGCTGCTCGCCTTCAGCGCGCAGCTTCTTCACTTCCTCGGCCTGCGCGGCCGTCAGCTTGGCACCCGGCAGGGCGGCGTCGATGGCTTTCATTTCATTGGGGCAGTTGTGGGCCAGGGCGAGTCCGGCCGCGAGCATCAATGCGGTGAACAGGGCTGCACGTTTCATCGATCCTCCTGGATGAGGTTGACGCGAACAGCTTACCATTCCGGCCATGAGCGAACCACTGTCTGCGGATGTGCTGCGTCGCCAATTCGCGGCAGCGCCGGCGGTGGCGACGCTCTACGGCGACGAGGGCGCGCGTCCGGAGCCGGAAACCCTGACGCCGGCCTCGGTACTGGTGCCGATCGTCGCGCGCCAGCCCGAGCTGACGGTCATCTTCACCCGGCGCGCGGCGCACCTGCGCGACCATTCCGGGCAGGTCAGCTTTCCCGGCGGCCGGGTTGCCGCCGAGGATGCGTCGGCCGAGGCCACGGCACTGCGCGAAGCGCGCGAGGAAATCGGCCTCGACAGCGCGCGCGTCGAAGTGATCGGCCGCATGGGCGAATACCGCACGGGCACCGGCTACCGCATCACGCCGGTGGTCGGCATCGTCACGCCGCCGTTCGAATTGCGCGCGGACGCGAACGAAGTGGATGCGATCTTCGAAGTGCCGCTCGCCTTCCTGCTGAATCCCGCGAATCACCAGCGGCATTCGCGCGAGTGGCAGGGCAGGTTGCGCTGGTTTTTCGCGATTCCCTATGGGGAGCATTACATCTGGGGCGCGACCGCCGGCATGCTGGTGAATCTTTCCCGGCAACTCGCCTGAGGTAGACTCGGCGACCGTGGGAATCACCGCCATCATCGCGGCGCTTCTGCTGGAGCAGTGGCGGCCGCTCGGCAACCGCAGGACGGTCGCCGCTGCGCTGGCGGGCTGGGCCGACTGGCTCGAGCATACGTTCAACGCCGGCGAAGCGCGCCATGGCACCATTGCCTGGACCATTGCGGCGCTCGGCCCGGTGGCCGCTGCAGGGGTGCTTTATGCGGTGCTGCTGTGGATCAATCCGCTTGCGGCACTGCTGCTCGATGTCGCCTGTCTTTACCTCACGCTCGGCTTCCGCCAGTTCAGCCACTATTTCACCGGCATCCAGGCGGAGATTCGCGACGGCAACATTGACGGCGCACGCGAGCTGCTCGGCAGGTGGCGCGGCGAGTCCGCTGCACACCGCAGCCGCGAGGAGGTGATTCGCCTCGCGATCGAGGAGGCCATCGTCGCCTCGCACCGGCACGTGTTCGGCGTGCTGTTCTGGTTCGTGCTGCTGCCAGGGCCGAGCGGCGCGATTCTCTACCGCATGGCCTGCTTCCTCGACCGGCGCTGGGGCGGCAAGGGTGAATTCGGGCGCTTTGCCGCGCGCGTGCGCCGCCTGCTCGAGTGGCCGGCAGTGCGGCTGACGGCGGCTTCGTTCGCCGTGGTCGGCGATTTCGAGGATGCCGTCTACTGCTGGCGCACCCAGGTCTCGACCTGGCCCGACGCCAACCAGGGCATCCTGCTCGCCGCCGGCGCCGGGGCGCTCGGCGTCAAGCTGGGCATGCCGCTCATGGAGGGCGAGGGCCTGCAGCCTCGCAACGATCTGGGACTGGGGGAAACGGCGGACGCGCCGCACCTGGACAGCACCGTGGGCCTGCTGTGGCGTGCGCTGGTGGTCTGGGTCTTCGTGCTGGCCGTGCTCAGCATCACGCGGGCGTTCTGAGCGCGCGGCGCTGCCGGCCGGGGCTCAGCGCCTGAACGATCCGCACTTCCAGCACTGTGCGAATTGCGCACCGGAAGGCTCCCCGCAGGAAACGCAATCCCAGTCGGGTCCCTGCACGGCGGGCCGGCGCAGGACTTCCTCCGCGCGCGGCGCCTGCTCTGCGCGTACCCATAGTTCGGCTTGGCACTCCGCGGGCGGCAACTCCCCCATTGCGGACGAGAGCATCTGGTTCCTCACCTCCGTCTCGATGCCTTCGGCCTCGAGGAGGTTGCGGGAGTGGTGGACCAGAACGGCGTTGTGTGAGCTGAAGACCCTTTTCATTACAGCTTGAACAGCGCGTCGGCCTTGGCGGCGCAGATGAAGTCGTTCTCCGACAGGCCCCCGATCGAGTGCGTGGCGTACTCGACGCGGCATTTGTTGTAGCCGACCAGAAGGTCGGGGTGGTGGTCCTCGCGGTGCGAGATCCAGGCGAGCGCGTTCACGAAGGCCATGGTCTCGTGGTAATTCTTGAACGGATAGAGCTTGATGAGCTTGCCGTCCTCGACGATCCAGCCTTTCAGTTGCTTGAGCATTTCCCGGGTCTGCTCGGCGTTGTACGGCGCCACGCCGCCTTCGCAGGGCTTGCAGCGCCTCGCCACGAGGTCGCTCATGCGGCCCTCAATCTGGCGATCCGCGTCGCGGCGGGAGGATGGGAGTCGTAGAACGCCGAGTGCAGGGGATCCGGCGTCAGCGTGGAGGAATTGTCCCGGTACAGCTTCACCAGCGCGTGCACCAGGTCCTGCGCTTCGGAGTGACGGGTGGCATAGGCGTCCGCCTCGAACTCGTGCTTGCGCGACAGCAGCGTTCCCAGCGGGTGCAGGAAGAAGCTGAACACCGGCGAAACCAGGATGAACAGCAGCAGGGCCATCGGCAGCGTCTGCGACTGCACGCCCAGGCCTTCGTAGAACCAGGGCTGCCCGACCAGCAGCCCGAGGACGAACAGCGAGGCCAGCGTCAGCGCGAAGCTGAAGGCGAGGCTTTTCCTGATGTGATTGAGCTTGTAGTGTCCCAGTTCGTGGGCGAGCACCGCCTCCACCTCGCCCGGGCTCAGCCTCTGCACGAGGGTGTCGAACAGCACGATGCGCTTGGACGCACCGACGCCGGCGAAGAACGCGTTGCCGTGCGAGGAGCGCTTGGAGCCGTCCATGACGAACAGGCCGTGCGAGCGGAAGCCGCAGCGCGCGAGCAGCCGCTCGACGCGTTCGACCAGCGCGGGATCCTCGAGCGGCAGGAACTTGTTGAACCACGGCATGATGAAGGTCGGGATGATCATCTGCATGAACACCGAAAACGCCACCAGCACGGCCCAGACATACAGCCACCAGTAGGCGCCGGCTGCGCCCATCAGCCACAGGACGGCGAGCAGCAGCGGTATGCCGAGCGCGCCGGCCAGCAGGATTCCCTTGAGCGCGTCGGCGACGAACAGCTTCAGCGTCATCTTGTTGAAGCCGAAGCGCTCCTCGATGCCGAAGATGCGCACCAGGTTCGCCGGCAGCCCGAGCGCGGACGCCAGCGCGAAGACCGTGACGATGAGCGCCGTGCCTTGTGCGACCGACCCGGGGGCGAACACGCGCTCCCACTGCGTGGAGATCCACTGCGCGAGCCCGCCCAGCGTCAGCAGCAGCAGCAGCAGCGCGTCGAACCCCATTTCGGCCATCTGCAGGCGCACCTTGGCGACGGTGTAGTCGGCGGCCTTCTGGTGCGCGGGCAGCGGGATTTCGCCGGCGAAAGAGGCCGGCACCGCGTCCCGGTGCGCGCGCACGTGGCGCAGCTGGCGCGCGGCCAGCCACAGGCGCGTGCCGGTCGAGGCGAGCAGCGCCGCGAGGAACAGGAAGGTAAAGGCGTTGACGGCGAAGGCGGTATTCATGCCGTGAGAGAATACGGCATGGCGGCCGATTCAAACAACCTGATCTGGATCGACATGGAAATGACGGGCCTGGTGCCCGATGCCGACCGCATCATCGAGATCGCGGTGCTGGTGACGGATTCCCAGCTCAACCTCGTCGCCGAGGGCCCGGTGCTGGTCGTCAAGCAGCCCGACGAGGTGCTCGCGGCGATGGATTCCTGGAACCGCTCGGTGCACGCCAAGTCCGGCCTGGTGGAGAAAGTGAAAGCCTCGGCGCTGGACGAGGCGGCCGTCGAGAGGCGCACCATCGAATTCCTCGCGCAGCACGTACCTCCGGGCGTGTCGCCGATGTGCGGCAACTCGATCTGCCAGGACCGGCGCTTCCTCGCGCGCTGGATGCCCAGGCTGGAAGCCTTCTTCCTGTACCGCAATCTGGACGTCTCGACGCTGAAGGAACTGGTGAAGCGCTGGAAGCCGGAGATGATCAAGGAAATGATGAAGCTCAAGCAGGGCAAGCACGAGGCCCTCGCCGACATCTACGAGTCGATCGAGGAGCTGAAGTTCTATCGCAAATCGGTGATGACGATCTAGCGGGGATGGCCGGGATGGCTTCGTCGATCGTGCGCACCATGTGCCCGATGAGCTGCCATCCGACGCTGTGCGGCATGCTGGCTGAGGTGCGCGACGGCCAGTTGCTGGGCGTCAGGGGCGACCCGGACAATCCGGACAGCCGCGGATTCCTCTGCGTCCGGGGACAGGCGTCGCGCGAGATCATCGGCAATCCGGCACGCCTGCTGCACCCGCTCGTGCGCGAACGGCGCAACGGCGAGTTCCGGCGCGCCTCCTGGGACGAAGCGCTTGACCGGATCGTGGCGGACCTCGCGCAAGCAGATCCGCAAGCCGTCGGCATCTGGCCCGGCCATGGCACCTTCACCACCAATTACGGCACGCGCATCAGCGCGCAGCTGCTAGCGCGCTTCGCGAACTTTCACGGCAGCCAGTTCTGGAGCCCGACCATGATCTGCTGGGGACTGGGCGCGTTCGGGCTTGCGCTGACCGGCATGCTCGAGACCAACACCAAGGAGGACATGGGCGAGCATTCCCAGCTGGTCATCCTCTGGGCCGCCAATCTGGCGAGCCAGCCCAATACCGCGCGCCATCTTCTGGCGGCGAAGCGCCGCGGCGCGTACGTCGTGACGATCGACGTGCGCCGCACCGAGGCCGCGGCCCAGTCCGATGAACTGCTGATCATCCGGCCGGGCGCCGACGCGGCCCTGGCGCTTGCGCTGATCCATGTGATCTGCGCGGAGCATCGGCACGACGCGGCGTTTGTCGCCCGGCATACCTTGGGCTTCGACCAGCTTGCAGCGCATATTCAGGCCTATACGCCTGGCTGGGCTGCGCCGATCACCGGTATCCCCGCCGAGCGCATCGTCGCGCTGGCCCGGCGCTACGCCGGCACGCGGCCGGCAATGATCGTGCTCGGCGGCAGCTCGATGCACAAAGGCGCCAATGGCTGGCAGGCGGGGCGCGCGATCGCCTGCCTGCCTGGGCTGACCGGCAATGTTGGCGTCCCGGGCGGCGGCTTCGGCCCGCGCCATGGCAGCGCGGCCCATGGCCGTGGTCTCGGCAGCATCATCGAGCCCGCACGCCGTGCACCGGCGACGGCAATGCCCAATCAGATGTCCGCAGTGACGGCGGCACTGCGCGAAGGCCGCATCCAGGCACTGTTGCTGATGGGTACCAACATGTTGTCCTCCTACGCTGACGCGGGCGCGGTGGCTGCAGGCCTTGCGCGCACCCGGCTGGTGGTGAGCTATGACCTGTTCCTCAACGACACGGCGCGCCGCTACGCCGATGTGGTACTGCCGGCGACCGCCTGGCTGGAGGAACTCGGCTGCAAGATGACGCACACGCATCTCTACCTGATGGAGCCGGCGCTGGCGCCCGCCGGCGAGACGCGTTCGCTCTACTGGCTGATGAAGACGCTGGCCGAGCGGCTGGGCTTGCACGGTTTCCATCCCTGGGCATCCGAGGAGGCGATGGTCGACGCGATCCTCGATCATCCCTGCACCGGGCATGCGACCGTGGCCTCCCTGCGCGCGCAGGGAGGCATCGGCGCCCTCAACGTATCGCAGGTCGCCAATCCGACGCTCGACTTCGATACGCCGTCGCGCAAGATCGAGTTCTACTCGGCGCAGGCGGGGAAACTCGGCCTGCCGCCGCTGCCCGTGCACGACGCGCGGCTGGACGCGCAGCAATCGGCGGGGCGCGCCTACCCGCTGGCGCTCACACAAGGGCGCACGCTCACGCACTTCCACGGTTTCTACAACAACGGCCGCGAGCTACCGACTCTCGCGCGGCGCGAGAGCGAAGCGCAGTTGTGGCTCGCCCCGGCCGATGCCGCGGCACGCGGCCTCGCCGACGGCGCGGCGATCCGGATATTCAATGAACGCGGCGCCTTGTCCGCGCGGGCGCACGTTACCGATCGAATTCCCGCGGGCACGGTGTGGATGCGCGACGGCTGGCCCGGGCTGAACCAACTGACGGACGGCACGCCGCTGCTGCCGGACGCTGCCGTGGACCTGTTTGCGTTCTCCGCGGGTCAGGCAAGCTTCGACGCGATGGTCGAAGTGGCGCCAGCCTAGCCGGTTACCTCGACAATGCACTCGATTTCTACCGGGATGCCCATCGGCAGCGAGCCCATGCCGACCGCGGAACGCGCGTGCTTGCCGGCTTCGCCGAGCACCTCGACGAACAGGTCCGAGCAGCCGTTGATCACCTTCGGATGGTCGGTGAATTCGGGCACCGCATTGACCATGCCGAGCACCTTGACCACGCGCTTGACCTTGTCGAGGCTGCCCAGTTCCTGGCGCATCACCGCGAGCAGGTCCATGCCGGTCGAGCGCGCGTACTGGTAGGCCTGTTCGGCCGTGAAATCGCGCCCGACCTTGCCGGTCGGCCGGCAGCCGTGCGCATCGACGCGCGGGCCCTTGCCGGCCAGGAACAGCAGGTTGCCGGTGCGCACCGCGTTGACGTAATTGGCGACCGGGGCCGAGACCGTGCCCAGGTCGATGCCCAGCTGCTTCAGTTTTTCTTCAGGAGACATTTTTCAAACATCGAAACGCCAGGAAAAACTACGCCAGCGGCACCACTTTGCCCGGATTCATGAGGCCTTCGGGATCGAAGACCTTCTTGATGTCGCGCATCAGGTCCATCATGTCGTCGCCCAGTTCCATGCGCATGGAGCCCATCTTGCCCATGCCGACGCCGTGCTCGCCGGTGCAGGTGCCTTCCATCTTGAGCGCGCGCTCGACCAGGCGCTTGTTGAACTGCTTGGCGAGTTCCGTCTGCTCGGGCTTGTCCGGGTCCACCATCAGCATCAGGTGGAAATTGCCGTCGCCGATGTGCCCCAGCAGCGGCACCGGGTTGATGTAGTCCTTCACGTCCGCCATGGTCTCGTGCACGCACTCGGAGAGGCGCGAGATCGGCACGCAGACGTCGGTGGATACCGCGCGCACGCCGGGTTTGATCTGCAGGCAGGCGAAGTAGGCGTCGTGGCGCGCCTGCCAGAGCTGGCTGCGCTCCTCGGGCTTGGTGGCCCAGACGAAATCCATGCCGCCGTTCTCTTTGGCGATCGCCTGGACCGTTTCCGCCTGTTCAATTACCGAGGATTTACTTCCATGAAACTCAAAAAAAACAGTAGGCGCCACGCGGTAACCGGTTTTCTTGTACTTGTTGATGGCGTCCACCGTCTTCTCGCAGACGATGTCGCAGCGGGCGATCGGCACGCCGGCCTGGATGGTCTGGATCACGGTGTTGGTGCAGCCATCCACAGATTCGAAGGCGCAGACGGCCGCCGACATGGCCTCCTGCACCGGGTAGAGCTTCACCGTCACCTCGGTGATGATGCCCAGCGTGCCCTCCGAACCCACGAACAGGCGCGTCAAGTCGTAGCCCGCGGCCGATTTCTTGGCGCGGCGCGAGGTCTGGATGATGCGGCCGTCGGCCAGCACCACTTTCAGCGACAGCACATTTTCGCGCATGGTGCCGTAGCGCACGGCATTGGTCCCTGAGGCGCGCGTGGCGGCCATGCCGCCCAGCGTCGCGTCTGCGCCCGGGTCGACCGGGAAAAAGAGGCCCGTGTGCTTGATGTGTTCGTTCAGCTGCTTGCGCGTCACGCCGGCCTGCACCACCGCGTCCAGGTCTGCCTCGTGCACCGCGAGCACCTGGTTCATCTGCGACAGATCCACGCAGACGCCGCCCTTCACCGCGAGGATGTGGCCCTCAAGCGAGGTGCCGACGCCATAGGGAATCATCGGCACGCGGTGTGCACGGCAGATGTTGACGATATCGCGCACTTCCTCGGTGGACTGCGCGAATACCACCACGTCGGGCAGCGCGTAGGGAAAGTAGGATTCGTCCTTGCCGTGGTGCTCGCGAACCGCGTGCGAAGTGGAGACGCGCTCGCCGAGCAGGGCCTTCAGCTCGGAGACGACCGATTGATCGAATTCGCGGGCCTTGTTCATGAGGATTATTTTAGTCTGATCTCGCCGTCGAAGGGCACCTTCACCCCCAGTGCCGGAATCTCCAGCGTGACCTTCGCGGCCAGGGTTTCGTCGCCGCGAAGGCGCTGCGCCCCGGGTTGTCCAGCCAGCGCCTTCTGCACCGCCTGCTCGATCTCGCGCTGCGAGCTGATGCCGACCATTTTGAGGAACTTGCGGATGCTGAGGTTGAAGGTTTCCTGGTCCATGCCTAGGTGCTCCCGGAGAGATTGTTCTGCGCCAGCTGCTTGCCCAGCTCGACGCCCCAGTGGTCGAAACTGTTTATATTCCAAAGCACGCCCTGCGTGAACACCTTGTGCTCGTAAAGCGCGAGCAGGCGTCCGAGGTCCTTCATGGTGAACTGCCGGAACTGCAGCAGGCTGGACGGCCGGTTGCCTTCGTGGCGCCGGTGGGCGGGCAGCGCGGCGTCGCCGGTCCCGTAGGCCAGCGCATCGGCCTGCGCACGCGCGTTGGCCGACAGCAGCTTGTTGACCGCGGCGTCGATGAAATCGGCGGCGATGTTCTGCGTCCCCTGGTGCAGGAGCTGCATGAACGAGTGCTGCGCATTCGTGCCTTCGGCGCCAAACAGCACGGGGCAGGTCGCGTAGTCGATGGCGCGGCCCTCGCGGTCCATGCTTTTGCCGTTGGATTCCATTTCCAGCTGCTGCAGGTAGGCGGGCAGGAAGCGCAGGCGGTGGGAATAGGGCAGCACCGCGTGCGCGCGCATGCCGAGGAAATTGCCGTTCCATACCCCCAGCAGCGCCATTAAAGCCGGCACATTGGTTTCCGCCGGCTCGCTGCGGAAATGCTCGTCCATCTCGCGCCCGCCGGCAAGGAAGTCGGCGAATCCGGCGGTGCCGGTCGCCAGCAGGCCGGCGAATCCGGCCGACGTCCAGATCGAATAGCGACCGCCGACCGAGTCCGGGAATTCGAGCACCTCGCGCGCGCCGAATTGCCGCGCGGCCGCGGCATTCGCGGTGGCCGCCATGAAATTGCCGAAGCCCTGGGCCTTCAGCGCCGCCGCGTTGTGCAGGGTCTCTTGCGTCGTGAACGTCTTGGATACCACCACCACCAGCGTGCTTTGCGCCTGCGCGCCTTCGATGGCGCGATCGAGTTCGAGCCGGTCGATGTTCGCCACGAAGCGCACGTCCAACGCGCCGTCGCCAAAGGCGTCGGCGAGCAGCCGTGGCCCGAGGTCCGAGCCGCCGGTACCCAGGCTGACGATGCGGCTGTATCTGCCTTCGGCGCGAATTTTCTCGGCCAGCGCTTTCATCGCCTCATGGGCATTCGCATCGGCGCGCACGGCGATATGGGTCGCGGCACGGTCCTCGGTGTTGTTGACCTTCTCGCCGGCGAACAGCGCGGCGCGCCATTCGTCGAAGCCGCGTTCGGCGGCGAGTCGCGCGAGCAGCTTGAGCGTGAGCGCGCCCACGCGCTGGCGCGAGTAGTCCAGCCGCAGGCCCGGCGCTTCGGCCGCCATCGCGCGCGCCCGCGCGGGCTCGCCGGCGAAGAGCTCGGACAGCCGGGCCGCGCGCCAGGTTTCGGCATGTGCCTCGAGCTTGCGCCAGACGGGGCAGGCGGTGGGCGGCGTTGTGTTCATCGTTCGCGGCTATTCCGGGCCATAACGATACAGTCGGAAGCGCTCGCCCCTGTCGTGGGGCCGGCCCACGTCAACGAGCTTGCGCCAGCCCGGGCCGGGTGCCACCTCTCCGCGCCGCTTGCCCTGCACGATCAGGAAGCGGCACTCCGGGTCCGAGGCGGTCCACGGCCGGGTGCGAATGCCGGCATGGAAGCTGAATGCGGCGCGTTGCGGCAGGCCCACATCGCGCTCGGCTATGCAGCCGCTGTCCGCCGGCAGCGCGCTGCGCAGCTGCAGTGCGACGTTGCGGTAGCTTTTCACGTGGTCGGCCCAGGGCAGCAGGAGCATGGCAAAGCAGCCCCACAGCAGCACCACGCCTGCCGCCCAATGCGTCACGCTGCGCGTCGGCGAGCGCAGGGTGAAGAAAACCAGGTAGAGCCAGGCGAGGGTCAGCACCAGCGCGATAGCGAACGCCGGCAGATCGAACTGAGGCACGAACGCCGGGGCCTTGTCGGTGAACATCTTGGTGATCTTGCGCGGCGCGCCGGTGTGCAGGGCGATGTAGCCGAGCCAGATAAGGCCGCCGAAGACGCTGAAGGTGGTGACGCCGAACCAGTCGAGCGCATTGGCGGCGCCGCGCCGTAGCCGCGCGACACCGTGCGCGCCCAGCAACGCGAGCGGCGGGACCAGCAGCATGGTGTTGATGTCCTGCTGCGGTCCCGCCCAGGCGATGGCCGGCAGCGCGATGAGCGCCGTGGCGAGCGGTACGAAGATTCGCGGGGTGCGCCAGTGCGCGCGCAGCGCCCAGGCAGACCAGGCGGCGAGCGGCCATGCCGGCCAGGCGAACCAGCTGGCCGTGCCGAGGTAATAGCGCAGGTTGTCGCCGAACCCGCCGCGCGCGCGCGTGGCGCCCTCCCACCAGGCCTGCGCGATCTCGGGTGCGCGCAAGGCCAGCACGGCCGGCCACGAGGCGGCGACCAGCATGAAGGCGAGCGCTGCCGCGAACAGGAACCTGGGCGCCTTGGGCGTGCGCCATTCGTCGCAGACGAGGTGCGCAAGCAGCGCGGCGGCGCCCAGCGTCGCCGGCACCACCAGTCCGGTGGATAGAAAAGCGACGCCGAGCGCGACGCCGAAGGCGAAACCGGCGCGCAGCGGATTCGATTTGCCGAGAAACAGCAGGCACAACGCGGCGCATTCGGCGGCCACGGTCGCGATGTCGGGCACCGCCTCGTGCGCATGCACGATCAGGCCGGTCGATCCCAGCAGCAGGAGCGTCGCGGCCGCGCCGGCGCCGCGCCGCTCGGCGAGGATGGCGGCCGCATC
>Ga0315910_10002973_pt1 | contig 14630 bp, 12 predicted proteins | sample EdamamesoilMG_FD_204470 | JGI IMG/M metagenome (GOLD analysis project Ga0315910, IMG submission 204470) | Garden soil microbial communities collected in Santa Monica, California, United States - Edamame soil | ecosystem: Environmental > Terrestrial > Soil > Garden | place: USA: California...
TTACCGCTGGCATTTTTTATTGCAGCCGTTATTCGAACGGCTCAGGGATCTGCTACCGTGTCGATCATTACCGCGGTCGGAATGTTAACTGTGTTTAACGCGCCGGGGGCTTTAAGTTTTCATCCGGTATACCTGGCCATCGTTATTGGTTGTGGTTCAAAAATATTCCCCTGGATGAATGATAGTGGGTTTTGGATCATTTGTAAAATGAGTGGATTTACGGAGGGAGAGACCATCCGGAATTTTTCATTCTTACTGGCGATTATGGGCATTGTAGGTTTGGTGGCGACGATGGTTATGGCAAAACTATTGCCGTTGATTTGAAAGCGTCGGGTATAAAGAAATTTTATACCTTGCTTTACTATTTTATTTGAAAGACACAACGTATGAAAATAAAAGATCTTCGTATTCACTCCATTGCGATTGCTGATCCTCCTCTAAGAAGTTCTTACGGACTTCACATGCCCTACGCTTTGAGGACAATTATTGAACTGGAGAGCGAAGATGGAATCGTAGGGATCAATGAAACATATGGAGGAGAAACGCCGGCGGCAGCTTTACGCACGGTGCGGAATCAGCTTATTGGCGCAGACGCGTTTCGGATAACCGGGCTGCTTAATCCGGAAATGAAGTATAAACAGAATGGACAAGATAGTTCGCAGACTTTTCTTGTGCCGGGAGAAAATCCATTAGACGAAACAAGTCGTACTTACGCGGCCATTGAAGTGGCCTGCCTTGATCTGATTGGCAAAAGTATCGGGATACCGGTCTGTGATCTTATCGGAGGGCGCGTTCGGGAAAAAGTACCCTTTTCTGCTTATCCCTTTTATAAACATGCTGGTGGTGGCGGAGAAGGAAGGGATCTTCGCGATGATGAATACGGGGAGGCACTTTCACCGGAATCTCTTGTCTTACAAGTGAAGAAAATGATAGCCCGCTACGGTTTCAGCTCTGTTAAATTCAAAGCGGGTGTACTCGATCCGGAACTGGAAATTGAAACGATAAAACTGATGTATCAGGAATTTGGACCTGATGTACCGTTGCGTATTGATCCGAATTCCGCCTGGACAGTGGAAACGTCGGTCAAGGTTGGCAAAGCACTCGCCCGCGAGTTATCCGGTGGTGGTTATCTTGAAGACCCGACCGCTGGAATTCCCGGGATGTCGGCTGTGCGTAAGCAACTCCTTGCAATGGGTATAGATGTACCGTTGGCCAGCAACGTTGCGGTAACTTCTTTTGCTGATATACCATCCTCCGTGGCTTCCGATGCTGTTCAAATTATTTTGTGTGACCACCACTACTGGGGAGGTATGCGTCAGGTACAACATCTGGCCAAACTGGCACAGACATTTAATATTGGTTTATCCATGCATTCCAATAGTCATCTTGGAGTGTCACTAATGGCCATGGCGCATGTTGCAGCCGCAACCCCTCATCTGACTTATGCCTGTGATACGCATTATCCGTGGCAATCTGAAAAGGACGAGGTTGTGGCTGGTGGCCGGATTCCAATAAAGGATGGGTGCGTCACCATACCGGAAAAACCAGGACTTGGAGTCGAACTTGATTATGATCAGTTGGAAAGAGGAAAGGAGCGGTATAAACAGGTTCCCTACCGGAAACGAGATGACGCGGCTGAGATGCGAAAACATGTTGATCCTACCTGGGAAAGAATTCTTCCAAGGTGGTAGATAATTTAGGAAACAGAAGCTTATGAGGATAACAAACGTGGAGGCATTTCTGATGTCCTACCCGATGCCTGAAAAAATTGAATTGCCTTTTTGGGGTGGTGTACGAACTATTTTGAAGAGGGATGCCATGCTGATAAAGATTACTACGGATAACAAGTTAACAGGCTATGCACCCGGACCTGCATTTGCGAGGGCTGCTGAAGAAATCTCATCGATTATAAAAGACTTCCTGATGGGCAAGGATCCGCTGAAGTGGAAGTCCTTCGGTTTCAAAGCAAGTCCCGAGGTGATGAAGACGTATTATGCTGTGGAAGTTGCGCTGCTGGACCTGGTTGGGAAATACGAAGGATGCAGCATATCACAACTTATGGGTGGACGCGTGCGTTCGACGATCAAACTATATGGAAGTGGCGGAATGTATATGCCGCCAGAGAAGTATGCTGAGGAAGCCAGGGCAATTCAGCAAATGGGATTTCCCGCTTACAAAATGCGGCCTGGACTCGGGCCGGAGGAAGATTTAAGGACGTTGGAATTAATGCGGAAGGCAACCGGACCGGACATGGGTTTGATGGTGGACGCGCATACCTGGTGGCGAATGGGAAACAAGAGTTATACACCGGAAATGATTCATGACCTGGCCAGGGCGATGAGCGAGTTCAATCCGTACTGGCTTGAAGAACCGTTATTGCCAGAACAACACCATGCGTATAAAGATTTACGGGATAAAGGTTTTGTGACCATCGCTACTGGAGAACATGAACAGGAGTATGCAGGGTTTGAAGACCTGGCACAACTACAGGCTACTGACTTTTTGCAGATGGATGTATGTTGTCAGGGGGGATTTGAAATGGGACTGAAAGTGTTTGATCTGGCGGCGGCTCATAAGATGAAATTTGCTTTTCACAGTTGGGGTACCACGCTGGAAGTATTAGCGGCAGCGCAGCTGGGTGTGTGTCGTGAGGAGTCCGTGGTGGAATGGCTGGAATATCCATGTTATTCATCGCCCGGAAAAGCCGGAATGTACCCTTTTCCATTGTCGGATGAGATCCTGAAAGAACCATTGGAAATTGAGAAAGGGTATTTAAAGATGCCGTCGGGTAATGGACTCGGTCTGGAGGTGAATGAGAACGTGATCCAGAAATATCCTTTCATCCCCGGGCCGTGGTCGTTCTTTCATCAGGACTCACCGAAAGAAACCATTGCTGTTACAGGGGATCACAGCGTAAAATGGATTCAGCATTGAGAAAATAATTATAACTTTTGAGTTAAATTAAGTTCGCACGCACAAGGAACTATATTAATGAATAATCTTAAGGAGAGAATCAGACAAGGGGAAGCCGTTCACGGATGCTGGATCAATCTGGGTTCATTGGTGTCGGCCGAGATTATTGGTCAGGCTGGGTTTGATTGGGTGCTGATCGACCTGGAGCACGGCGCAGGAAATGAAGTGATCATGTACAATCAGTTGCAGGTTTTATCTGGCTCAGCCAGCACGCCTATTGTTCGAATTGATGACACGACCAGACCAAATGTTCAACACATTCTGGATGCGGGAGCAATGGGAATTATGTTTCCCCAAATACAAACGCCGGAACAAGCAGATCTTGCTGCTCGCATGATGTATTATCCTCCCAGGGGAATTCGTGGGATGGCAAAAATGGTAAGAGCAACGGGTTTTGGACATAAAGCAGATGCCTATATCAACAGCCTGGAAAAAAATATAATCGGTGTTATTCAGATCGAGACTAAAAGTTCAATCAATCATATTGATGACATTGCCGCTATCGACGGTGTTGATGTGCTTTTCGTGGGACCAAACGATTTATCACTCGCGCTCGGAGTTTTTGGTCAACTGGATCACCCACTTTATCAACAAGCCATCAAGGAGGTTGCCCGGGCTGCCAAAAAATATAACAAAGCGGCAGGTGTACTGTTGATGGATGGCAAGGAGTATGAAATGTATTTTCAGCTGGGGTACCGTTTCCTGGCTTGCGGGGCAGACGGTTCCTTCGTAGCGAAAGGTGCGAGCGAAATGGTCAAACAATTGTCGGCATCCCGGGAAAAAGTTAATCCCCGTATTTGAGTAGAATCAAAAACACTGTACATGGAAAAGATAGGATTCATCGGCTTGGGAATTATGGGAAAACCAATGGCCCGACATTTAATGAAGGCTGGATATCCGCTCTTGATTCTTTCAAGGAGTTCATCTGCCACTGAACTAAAAGAAGAAGGAGCTCAAGTGTTTGAAACTTCAAAAGCCCTCGCGTCTCGGGCAGACGTGGTGATTACTATGCTTCCGGATTCGCCCGAGGTGGAATCCGTTGTGTTTGGAGCAGAAGGAGTCTTGCAGGGGATGAACGGAGGTACGCTATTCATTGACATGTCGAGTATTGCACCTGCCACGAGCGTTTCGCTTTTTAATGCTTTTCAGAAAAAGGACATTGAGGCAATTGACGCACCTGTCTCCGGCGGACAATCCGGTGCTGAAGCAGCCACCCTTTCGATCATGGTGGGAGGAACTGAAAGCGGTTTTCAGCGGGCGCTACCCATCTTTGAAAAGATGGGAAAGAATATTGTTCATATTGGGAAACCAGGAGCAGGACAGACCACAAAGGCCTGTAACCAGATCGTTGTGGGGCTGACCATTCAGGCAGTTGCGGAAGCACTTACATTGGCAAAAAAATCCGGTGTAGACGTGGCGAAAGTGCGTGCGGCATTGTTGGGTGGATTTGCACAAAGTAAAATTCTTGATCTTCACGGTCAGCGTATCATTGATGGTAATTTTAAGCCGGGATTCAAGATTAAACTCCATCGAAAGGACATGAACATTGCCCTTCAGGCGGGCAAGTTTCATTCCGTTCCATTGCCGGCGTCTGCCATTGTTGCGGCACAGATGGACGCAGTTCTTGCTCAGGGGGATGGAGACCTTGACCACAGTTCGCTTGCCCTGTTTCTGGAATCTATATCCGGATTATAAATCATTCTTCCTGTACGGTTATGACCAGTCCAGTGTACAAATCCGAATAGTGGATTAATGTTTTCTATTGCAAGGATGCTCAGAATCATCGGTTTATTTATTGGCAGGACCTTTGTTGTATAAACTGAAAAAATTCATGAGAACTCTTCTGGCCATTATTCTTTGGTGCATATTGTTTGTAATGTGCTGGCCGTTAGCACTGGTCCTTATATTTTTGCTTCCGCTGATTTGGTTGATCCTGCTTCCCTTCCGTATTATTGGATTTACCCTTGAAGTGGTTTTCAAACTTATCAGTGCCATACTCCTATTTCCATTCCGTATCGTTAAGGCCATTTAGGGTGCAGGCATTAAGAATTCATTTATTACATTAGCGCTGTCAAAACAGATCATTGGACCGTTGATTAAAGCAGCACTAGTCTCCTACGCACTTTTACTTTGTGCAGTCTGGATTTTCTATCCTGAGTTTACGGCTTGTTCGAAGGAAAGTTTATGGTGTTCCATTGCTTACTGGGCTACTGTTTCTGCAGGAACAATTGGCACGTTCGTTATTGTTACGGTTACCAGCATATTTTATGCGGTTAATCAGTCAACCGCCCTGGAGAAGGCAAAGACTTTCTTCCGGTCATTTTTTGTTCTGGGGGGTATGCTAACTGCTTTTGCTTTTCTCAATGAACATGTAATTAAGTCAGTTGCCAGGTTGTCCAGGCCCAGTCATTCTTATATCATCAGGCAAACACACTCGAGTGTTAATATTGATTCGCTTTATACAGTGGATGAGAAAGAGAGGAAAGCATATTTTCAGGAACTCATCGTATCAGATACTACAAGTTTCAGGTTGATTGATCAAAGAATATTGGATCATTGGGTAGATGAATCCGGTTATTCATTTCCTTCTGGTCATTCCTTCAATGCTTATTTATTGGGAAGTATCCTTGCTTTCAGTATCTATCAGGGTAAGAAAGGAAATTTGAAGTTGCTGGCTTTTATTCCCATGTTATGGGCCTTTCTGGTTGCAGTCTCTCGGGTGGCGGTAGGGGCACACACCGCACTGGATGTAAGCGTCGGCGCGGGAATGGGATTGTTGTTTGCATTTACCTTACTGAGAATTACGGCGACCAGAAGACTGCTTATTCCGAAGGAAATTTTAAGTTGATGGGAGTCTATTGAAGAAGGGGTTTTCCACTCATTTCAGCGGAGCCCTCACTATCAATATTATTTCACTGACCATTTAAATTCATTAACCGCTAAGCCGCCATGGACCGCAAAGAATTAAGCTATGAACTTTGCGTACCTTTGCCACTTCGCGGCTCCGCGGTTAACATGCCCGCACTCACACCTCTTCACACCCCAATCCCCTAACTACAGTATCTCCCCACAAATTGATTAGCCTCTTCGGTTAGAAATAGCTGGAAATTCCAAATTGAAAGGCTGCTGTTTTCGACGGAGGATTTCCTAATAAATCCTTTTGCCATTCGCGACGGTAATTGAATCGTATTACCGTTTGAGCCGTTGGACGGAAACTAACACCGGGTACAATAGCCCAGAGGTTATCACCAATGTTGCCTCCGGTTTCGTTGAATGCACCTACATTCCAGTCGACGTACTCCAGTCGGCACGCGGCATTCACGACTGCATTTTCAAATCCAAATAGATCTTTTCGGAGGAGTGGCTGAACGATGTCCAGAAACCCACCTTGTTGTTTGTCTCCAAACTGCTGACTGTACGTATCGGCGATATCGACATTCACCCAGGCCCATTCACCAACCAGATAGGTTTGGGCTACCGGAATTACCATATTAAAATCAAAAGCGAGAACATTTAGTCGTCGCTTTTCATCCAGGGTAAGTCCGTCTTCCTCGAACTTATTGTAAATGCCTCCCATATAAGAAATGCCAATTTCGCCGAGTTTTTCTTTGCGAAACGCGACTTTCGCTGTTACTAATGGTTTTCCATTACTGCTTTCTTCAAACCGGTCGGCCGTAGCTTTGGTGGCGGGAAGAAATGTTTTGTTCTCGGGATTGTTAATAATAGATTCATCAAATCCATTGGTAAGATAGACCTCATACCCAAACGCCCAGGTATTAAAGTATTGTTTCCCATACAATCCAAAGCCAACATTACTCCAGGTAGCAGGTAACATCTGAGTCATTGCCACAGGCCGTTCGACAAACTCCCATTTCGGACCATCATGATTCTGGTTAAAAGCGCCGATGGGATTCATGACCACCCCGCCACGAAAATTCACCAGGGGATGAAAGGAAAAGTCAAGCGACGCAAATTCAATATTTATTTCGCGACCGCCTTCTTCCAATTCGATTTCAGAAAGGAACTTGATTCTGCGGTGGATGGATGAAGCGATGAATATAGTCAGTCTTGGGATACGGAAGCTATGCCCTTCGGACACGCCGTCGGTTCCCTTATAGGTATAATCGGCTTCAATGTAGCCTCCTATCGCAACGGGAATTTTCCCCATCGTAAGGAACGGCCGGTTGTAAACAGCATCCATGTTCATTGCTTTCTGAAATGACGTGTCTCTCGGCGTTCGTTTGAATAGTGAACTATCTACTTGTGCAACTGCAAAACTGCAGCTACTTAACAGGAGTATGATGACGAAGATGGGCTTCATCTCAGGTCGATTTTAAGTGACGTACCTTCAAGCACAACGGCAAAAGTTTTTAGGTTTTCAGATGCAGGTCCATTTTGAACTGTCCCCGCGTTTGAGAATTCACTTCCATGTGCCGGACATTGTAGCTTGTTGCCAAAGACATGCAACTCTGTTCCCTGATGCGTACACTTCATCCACAATGCATGATAGGTCTCCGGGGAAATACGGTAGACACATATCGGAAATTGCAGCGAGTCATTTTGCACGACAAGGTACTGACGGTACTGAATGCCAGCTTCTTTTATCACTTCAAAAGCAGACAAGGGAACGATCATGTCGCTTCCGACAATGGGAGCTGCGATGTACTTTGTTCCGGCACATCCCTGGAGGATTGCCGGAGCAACAAGAAGCCCCAGGCAACTCATTCCGCAATTCTTAACAAATGTTTTCCGATTCATAGTATTTATAGTGATTCCAGAAATGAGATTACTGAAGCCTTTTCTGCAGAAGATAGTTGTTCATAATTATCGCGCACAAAAGTTGCTTCACCTCCATGCAAGAGGATGGCTTCCTCAATACTTTTAGCGCGACCATCATGAAGTAAGAAGTACTCGCCTCCCTGCGAGCCGGGTGATAGTCCTAATCCCCACAAGGGAGGAGTCCTCCATTCATAGGTTTGGGCACTACCTTCCGTATATCCATCATCGAGACTTCCTCCCAAGTCGTGCAAGAGCAGGTCGGTATACGGATGAAATTCTTGATTTGAAAGCGCCTCAACGGATGAGTTACCCGTTTTCAAAGTCTGCTTGTGGCATTTTTCGCAGCCGATCCCGAGGAAGAGGCTTTCACCCGCTTTGATCTGGCTTTCGTTCTGACTCCGTTGTATGGGAGCTTTTAAAGTCTGGAGATAAAACACTACATCGTTAACAGTCTGGTTGGAGACTTCCGGATCGATTTCCAGGCCGGAATACACATCACGTGGTTCGGCGCTGGAGGTTATTCCAATGTCCTGGTTATATGCATTGACAGTCTGTTGCAGCAAGTTGTAGACAGCGGCTTTTTTGCCAAACCGACCAATATATTTTCCATTTTGTGAAATTGCTCCAGGGTGAAGGGTAACATATGAAGGAACGTTAATCCAATTAGGAACACCAGAAATACCGTCACCGTCATTATCATCGGGATCAGCCATAGCCAGTAGGTCGGCGTCAGAGACCAGCTCGACAAAGCCAAGTCCGGTGTTGCCAGGAGGTGTAAATCTTGAAGACGGCGCACCTGCAGGAAGGCTTTCAGGCGCAAATCCCGGCAATGCACGGTGTTGTAACTGAGGACCACCCAAACCAAGATATAAATTTCCGCTTTCGTCGGATTGTCCGAACCGGGTTAAGGTTGTAAAGGGATGTCCTTTGCCATCCCCGGCGTGGCAACTCCCGCAACTGGTAGCAACGAATATGGGTCCCAGACCTGTTTCAGACGTAAATACCTCGTCGTTGAAGGCGACATCTCCCTTGAGGAACTGACGGTTTTGTTCAGGGGTAAGGCCCAACAAAGGTCCATCCAGCAGTGAATCATCGGCAGGTGCAGGAGGTAGCAGCTCTTCGCACGAAAGCAGGATGATGCCTATCGTGAGGAACACAACAGACGGATAAACGAATTTCATGAGGCGAATATAAATTTAATATTAGAATAATACAATTATAAATTTAGTCTCATCTAATTATTAAAAGAAGTGATTTCTCAATATTTTTACCAGACAACTATCGAGACATGCATACCCTAACGGAGGAGAACTATCTGAAAGCCATATACCGGATTTTTGAGCATAGCGGAGAAATCGTTTCAACTACGGCAATTGCCGAAATACTTGAAATAAATGCCGCCTCCGTTACGGATATGTTCAAGAAACTGGGGCAGCAGAAGCTCGTGGATTATGAAAAATCAAGGGGAGTAAAACCAACTGAAAAAGGAAAAAAAGTTGCATTGCAGATAATCCGTAAGCATCGGTTGTGGGAGACATTTCTGGTGGATAAACTTAAATTCTCCTGGGATGAAGTACATGATATAGCCGAACAGCTGGAGCACGTCCGTTCGGAAACTCTAATTGAGCGGTTGGATAAGCTGCTTAATTTCCCAAAATTCGATCCTCACGGGGATCCGATTCCCGATAAGAATGGAAAACTTCCTGAATTAAATTCAATTTTGTTGTCGGAAGGCAAGAAAGGATCGTCTTATAGAATTACGGGTGTTGGCAAGAACTCTGATGCCTTCCTGAAGTATTTGAAGAAAATGGGACTAGCATTGGGAAGTACTATCAAGGTGAGAGAAATTGAAGAGTATGATGGTTCTATGATGATACAAATACAGGATAGTAAATCAGAGTTGATGCTTAGCCGGGAGGCCACTTCCAATTTGTTGGTTAGTCTGCAGCGGGCGCATGGCTAGTCCTGAACGCAGAATATCAAAATCAAAAAATTCCATTCGAATCCTTATTCGGGCCGATATGTGCTATCCGGCAATGGCAGAAATCTTAATATTATTTTCCAATTAACAAGTCCAGGATCTTGAAGTGTATTTGTGTATTTTGATAGACACCTCTGAAATTTTCGCTCCCTGGACCATACGCAAAAACGGGAACCATTACAGCGGTGTGATCATTTGTACTAAAATTTCCCTGGACATATCCTTTCGAAATATCACCGCCCAGCAGGGAAAGACCTCCGGTCTCGTGGTCGGCAGTAACGATGAGAAGTGTTTCTCCATCCAAATCAATAAATTTCATAACCTCGCCAACCGCCTGATCGAAATCCAGTAATTCGCGAACTACTTGTTCCACATTATTATTATGCCCGCCATGATCGATTTGTGCACCTTCTGCCATGATAAAAAAAGGAAAATTTCCTGTTGTGAAGGATGCGATACTCTTTTGTATGCACTTTGTCAGGAAATCTTTGCGTCCCTGTTTCATTGGCATGGCTCCGGCATTGTCCAGGACAACGTACTTTGCACTCCGAATGGTATCAAGGGCGTTAGCGGTTTCCGATACAGTATATCCCTGATGGGCGAGACTTGTAAGTAAATTGATTTTATCTTTTCTGATTTTGAAAGCATGTGTACCTCCGCCTATTAGAATGTCATTCTTGCTTATTAAGAAATCTGCTGCGATGGCCTCGTTCATACTTCGTTCCGGCTGATGGGCGTAGAATGATGCCGGTGTAGCATCGGTGATATCTCCGCACGAAATAATTGCCGTTCTGAAACCTTTATCCTTCAATTTCTCCGTAATGGAAGGCAAAGTTCTGCCAAGTGAGTCAACACCTATGTAACGGTTATTCGTCTTTTGACCAGTAGCCATAGCGGTTGCGCCGGCGGCAGAGTCCGTAATGTAGCTGTCGACAGCTGTTGTCACGGAAAATCCAATGTCATTTATCATGAAAATATTCAGATCACCGTGATTGGCGGTATACCCGCTATAGAGTTGAGTCAACCCCATACCATCACCGATCATAAGAATGATATTTTTGGGAGTTGAAGTAAATTTGCCATTTCCGAAGGATGGCCGATAGATGGAATGAGGAGCATCTTGCTGATACGTATTGTTTCCTAAATTTTTCAGGTAAGTTGCCAGACTGGCAACATGATCGGTACCCAGGATATCTACTTTAAGGCCCATAAAAATCATCCAGGCATTATCAAAATCAGGCGCTCCCCAAAACCTGATTCTTTTGCCTTTTGTATGCACTTCCTGAATTAGTGTGGTGATCTTTTCGCGGTCTGTTTTTATAAGCACCCCTTTGCCGTTCCATTGGGTATGATCTTTAAAGTTCGTACTAATCAGTTGGATACGATCCAATTGTTCTTTCGAATAGGATATCCCCGGTCTGCCATCAAAATAAATGAAAGATGGATAGTTTTTCCATTGTGAGGGATCGGGGACACTTCCGCTTATAACAATTGACAGCGTTGGGCAGGATATTAGTTGTGGGTATTTCTTAAGTTTTTTTATGAGGATATTTAATGTCGGAACGCCTTCGGTTTTCAGATCGATCATGAGTGTTAAGGATTTCTCATGGCTGGGATAAACAAAACCTTTATTTTGAATAATCTTCTTCTGAAGGGGTTTGAGATAGAGTTCTTCCAGGGTCTTGTCCTCATCTATTTCCGATATCGTATGCGCTACCATCAGGTTATTTTTTTGCAGAAAAATATCGGCTTCTATAAAACCCACTTGCTCAAAGTAAGATGAGAAGAACGGTATGGGGTGAACGTAATCATTATGAGCAAAGATCGAGGATGATGTATATTCCTGTGCACTTGTTGTCAATACAAACGCGCCAAGAAGCAGTGAAAAAATGTATTTAACCATATTTTTATTCTAAAAGTTTCTCTTTCGTTAATACCAATTAGCAATGGTAAAAGGAAAATAAAAAAAGCTATGGTCGAAGAACACCCTTCGTACCATAGCTTCTTTGGTTAATTATTTTTGTTTCTTAATATCCTTCGTTCTGTACCAGGTACCCGGGGTTAATCGAGGCACCATCGATGGCAAGTTGAGGAATAGGGAAGAGTCTTTTAAGTTTATTATTATCAGTCTTCTCTGTCCAGGTTCCTTCATACTTTCCAAAACGGATCATGTCGGTGCGCCGCAGCATCTCCCAGTAAAATTCGAAACCGCGCTCCCGAAACAGGATATCCAATGTCATAGAGGCAAGCGGTGGCGGGGTAAGGCTTCTGGCAGTTCTTGATGCCCGTACAATATTTACATCCAACAAGGCAGCATCAGCATTTCCTTTGCGTAATTGTGCTTCAGCGCGCATCATATAAACATCGGCCAGGCGGATGATTACGATATCAGCTTCACCCCGGTTCCGTCCTGTATCCGACTTTTTGCTAAACTCATATTTCTCTACCCTGTAACCCGTGCTGTAACCGCTACCGACTGGTGTATAATCAATTTGTTCGGTAAAGTTTACAAGACGTGTTTTATCTGCGCGGGTGATATTCCGGAGTTTTCCAATTTTATAATTAACGCCATCGCACCGTTGAAAGGGTTGACCATAAGCCGTAGTAAGTAAGCCATATTGCTGACCTCTCAGAATACCCCGGTTGATTTCAAAATTGGCCGCTGAAATACAGGAATCTGCTGGTATAACCAGGTTATGCTTGAAGAAACGTCCATCTTTGGTAGCGGGATCATCCCCACCATACGCTTGCACCCATGATTGATAAAAATCAGGTGTGATGCCGGGGCCATCCGTACCATTTGCATTTACAAACTGAGGCAGCGGAAACTGATCACCGGAAAGAGAAAAATAAGCCATCCGGTTATGACCATTCAGATCTGCCCGTTGATCAACGGCAAAGATCAACTCCTTATTGCTGTTGTTCTCGTCGTCAAAAATTTCAAAATACTCGGGTGAGAGTTGGTACTGACCAAGGGCAATAATTTTGTTGCTGTATTCAATCACCTTATCCATGTCCTCAGCCTTGAAATCAAAGGCATCGGCATATGGATCGCGATAAACAGCGGCATTCAGGTGTAACCGAGACAATAAACCCCAGACCGCGCCTTGTGTGATTCGACCTGGTCCAACCGAATTAATAACGGTATTCTCAACAGCAAGAAGCTCGCTTTTGAGGTACTCAACCGCCTCAGCGCCTCGTAAAACAACCGAAGTTTCATTTGGGTCTTCTTTTACAAACACCAATCCAAAAAGATCAAGACTCAATAGACCATAGAAAGCTCGCATAGCTCTTGCTTCCGCCAGATAAAGTGCTGCATTCGGATCGTCCAGAGTCGCCAGCGCGTTAATTGCAGTTACTGCACGGGACGTACCTTGCGTTATGGAATTCCAGGCATCGCGGATACGTACGTGCGCAGGGGTATACGTGTGGCGATGCATGTCAATAAAAATACCATTGTCACCCCAATCAGTTCCACCGCGATAGGGCAAGATTGCTTCATCCGTTGAAATTTCCTGAAGGGTAAAATAGTTTGTATGCAAGTACAAATTCGGCAGAATAGCGTAGACAGGTGCTATTGCACCATCTGCAATCTTATCTGATGTTGCACCGCCGGTAAGCGATTCATCCAATACTTCTTCCTCCAGGTCGGTACACCCTTCGATCACCATCATGCTGAAAAACAGCATTGTTAATAGGATATATTTTTTCACAAGCTTCTTCGTTTAAAATGAAACATTCAATCCAAATACAAACGTCCTGGCTTTTGGATAGCCAAGGTAATCGATACCATACGAAGTAATGCCCGCTATGCTTCGGTCAGTATTCACTTCAGGGTCATAGCCATCGTAATCTGTGATCACGAATAAATTCTGGCCTGTAACGTACAACCTCAGAGAGGTAATCCAGTCATCCAGTTTTATCATTTGCGGCTTGAAGTTGTAGCCCAGGGTAACGTTGTTCAACCGTAAGAAGGCTGCATCTTTAAGATACCGGGTCGAGACCGATGCCGGGTTATTGTTCGATTCATTCGGGAATTCTTTGGCCACAATGGTTGTGTTTAGGGACTTGGCCAAACGCGCCTTATAAAAATTTGCATTGGCCGTGTTGTCATACACTTTATTTCCCGATACGCCATTGAAATTAAAGCTGAAATCGAAACCCTTATAACCAATATTACCGAAGAAATTGAATTGTTTATTTGGCAAAGCAGTTCCTGCAACTACCCGATCATCGTCTGTATTCAGACCATCGCCGTTGGCGTCTCTGAAAGTACTGAGACCATTTTCATCGATACCTGTGAAGTCCTTCATATAAAATGTTCCTATGGGTTCACCATTTATATAACCGTTTATGGTTGCGGAGGTTAGCCCCGAGCCGGAGGCACTCCCTGTCGTGATCACCTTGTAAGGAGAGTCTTCAACAACATTGTCAATGAAGGTGATGTTACCTCCAACTCCGTACGTGAAATCATTGGTACCTCTAAACTGGTAATTCAAAGCCAGTTCCAGACCTTTGTTGGTGATTGTCATATCTTCCACATTGGTCCAATACGTGGTAGCAGGCTGAATGGGATCCGCAGGAACAACATCTAACAATATATTATTCGAAACCTTGTGGAAATAATCAACTGTTCCTGACAATGCTCCGCCAAAGAAACCAAAGTCAATGCCGACGTTAGTTTGTGTTGAAACTTCCCATTGAAGATCCGGATTAGCCAATCGAACGTAAGTCGTACCAGCCGGATAAGGGCCGGTAGGAGATAGCGGATAACTCGTCGAGCCACTTGTTGAAGATGTGAAACGGGCCTGTGTAATTTTTGGAGGAATCTCCTGATTTCCGGTTTTGCCCCATCCTGCACGCAATTTTAAATTGCTGAATGGACCAGATTTCAGGA
>Ga0315910_10002974_pt1 | contig 14624 bp, 11 predicted proteins | sample EdamamesoilMG_FD_204470 | JGI IMG/M metagenome (GOLD analysis project Ga0315910, IMG submission 204470) | Garden soil microbial communities collected in Santa Monica, California, United States - Edamame soil | ecosystem: Environmental > Terrestrial > Soil > Garden | place: USA: California...
CACAACCCCTCCGTGAGCGCGGCGACGCGCACTCGTGTTTGGTCCAAGGGCGGGTACATTTCTTGGACACTGGGCGTGAAAACATAGTCTGCTTGTGCGGTGGCCAAGAGATCCATGTCGCGCTCCAAATTCCTGGGATACTGCGCAAAGTCCTCTTTGGGGCCAAACTGGGTGGGGTTCACGAAGACCGTCGCCACGGCCAGATCGCATTGGGCCTTCGCTTGCCGCACCAGGGACAGGTGACCTTCATGGAGCGCGCCCATGGTGGGCACCACGCCGACGCTGCGCCCCTGCTGACGCGCACTGTCTAGGGCTTGTCGCAAGCCCGCGACGTCGACAACCTGTTTTAATGTCATGCCTTGGCGTCTCCATACAGGGAGGACAAGTCTTCACCTTCATTCATCGTAAAGGAGTGCTCGGGCCCCGGAAACACACCATTTCGGACGTCGCTCACGTACTGCTTGGTGGCCTCGACCACCTCATCGCCCAGCTGTCGATAGCGACGCACGAAGCGCGGTGACAGCGTCCGATACATCCCCAAAAAGTCATAAGAAACGAGCACTTGCCCATCTGTCCCCGGACCGGCGCCAATGCCTATCGTAGGCACTTGGCTGCGCGACGTCAGCAGCTGGGCCACTTCGCTCGGCACGCCTTCGATCACGATCGCGTACACACCCGCGTGCACCAGCGCCTCGACATCAGCCAACAAGCGCTCGGCGTCGGAGGTGGTCTTGCCTTGGATCTTGAAGCCGCCCAGCTGATGAATGGACTGTGGTGTTAGCCCGACGTGACCCATGACGGGTATGCCAGCCGCGACGATGCGTTGGACGCTGGCTGCCACCTCGCGCCCTCCTTCCAGCTTGACCGCCTCGGCCTTGCCCTCTTTGACGAGCTGACCGGCAGCTTCGAGAGCTTGCTCGGCTGAGACTTGATAGCTCATGAAAGGTAAATCGCACACCACATGCGCGGAAGGGCGAGCTCGCGCCACGCAGCTACAGTGGTAGATCATGTCCCGCAGAGTCACGCTCAGTGTGCTGTCACGCCCTTGCACGACCATGCCCAAGGAGTCACCGACCATCAGAATGTCGACGCCCCCTTCATCCAAGAGCTTGGCCATCGTGGCATCATAGGCGGTGGCCACGGCGAGCTTGCTCTGACCCTTGCAAGCGCGAATTTTTGTGACGGTCATCTTCGTGCGGATCATGTCTCACTCACAGTCTCACCCAAACGGGCTGGAAGGAACTTAGAGCCGTTCGACCATAAAGCCACAAACAAAAAAAGCGTCCCTTCTTACGGAACGCCCTTGAATGGCCCGCTCTCCTCGCCCCGAGAGGAAACAGGTTTTTCGGCCATTTCTGCCCCTGCCATCGGGTTTTTCACCGAACATTCGTCAGCATCAATCCCCTTGTGATTCCGCAGCGGAGGGCGAGCAACTGCGGCGGATGGTAGGCAGCGGCGGAGAGCAAGCAACTGCGGCGGATGGTAGGCAGCCGCGGTGAACGGTGAGTACCTGTGGTGGAAGATGAACCGCACAAGGAAGTTGAACTTCCACCTCGAGAGAACTCCAACGTGATTACTTCTTAGCTGCCTTCTTCTTGGCCTTCTTGGCGGGAGCCTTCTTAGCTGCCTTCTTCTTGGCCTTCTTGGCGGTCTTCTTCTTGGGGGCGTCGGAAACGATAGCCTCAAGAACCTCAACCGCCTTCTGAGCGACCTTCTTGGCAGCCTTCTTCAGCGACTTGCCAGGAGCCTTCTTGGCAACCGACTTCTTTGCGACCTTCTTCTTAGACTTCTTTGCAGCCATTGTATCCTTTCCTTCTTGATCGACCGAGCCGTGCGGCGGGTCTGTGATCAATACTTTGCTCCTTTGCATCGCCTCACGTCAAGCACGTTGCAGTTTTTGATCCGTTGCGATCGTCTCAGGTCGAGGCATGTGCGCATCTCGCTTGAGCGCAGTCGTCGCTCTGTGAGCAGTGAATTCTTGTCCGGTGGTTGGCCCGACTGCGGCGCGCAGTGCCGCAGCAAACGGCTTCACCACGCTCGCATTCTCATTTTCCATTTTCGGCGCGCGCACATGTCAGCGTTCGGGATCCCTCTTTCGCGCACTCATCGAAGTCACATCACAGCTCGATCATTTGAAGCCCAAGCGGCGCGCCTCAAGACACTAACAATCAACTCATCACACACTCCAACCGCGCCAACGGCGTCGCCGTACAACACGTTGAAATAACTTAGATTTATGGCTTCACTCGCACGTTCACACAGCGCCCTGCGAGCGTCGCCGATGCGCAGGCGCCGGACCACGAGACAGTCCGGCAACGGCCTGCTCCCCGACCTGCGCTGCGCGGAGCGCGGCCGCTGATCGTCGACGCTTTCGTCCATGCGTCTTGTCTCCCTACCCACCCCCAGAGACCGTCTCGGTTTATGCGCCAGGCCGCACCAACGACTTACCTGCGTCGGACTTCAATTTCAGCTCAATTGAGCTGGATCGGACAGATCCGCTTCCACGTCATCGTGGTTCGACGGCGCACGCACGGACCACAGCACGGCTCAGTTGTTCTACATTTCATGCGGGCGCAGGCGAAGCATGGTATGAATGGTTGGTGACACTCGACCGCTCAGCCCGGTTCAGCCTCCACGCATTCAGCGTACGTACGGAGAGCGGCTTTGAGACTTCGCCCCTGACTTTTGCGCTTGCCCCAGGTGAGGCACTGGCCGTGGTTGGACCAGTAAGCTCTGGAAAGTCTTTAGTTTTTGAGGCCATCGCTGGCATCATTCGCCCCGAAGTGCGCAGCTTGGGCGAGCACAGCGGCCGTGCAGAGTTGGTGCCGCAAGATACCCGTCTGGCCGCACTGCCCACTGACAATGTTTGGTCCATCCTTGGGCTCAAACGTCGCGCCTGGATGCGACGGCGGATTTTTGGTCATCGTCTAGCGCAAAGTGCGGACGAAGCCCTCGCGGAAGAACTGCTCGCTCGGCTTGGACTCACCTTCTCCCAGATTCTTGACCGGCCCGTGGCCAGCCTCAGCCACGGCGAATGCAAGCGCGTGCTCTGCATCGCCGCGTTGCTCAAGCGTCCAGAAACCCTACTTATTGATGGGTGGGAAGAGTACGCGGACCCTGGCCTACGCAAACCACTCCTGCACATCTTGGACGAGCAGCGTGCTCAAGGCATGTGTCTCGTGCTCAGCGCGCGGCACGCGCCACTGTTGGATGTGAGCGTCCAGCGTACATTTTTGCTGTCTACACAGCACGCGCACGATGAGTTGGCATTGCCCCTGCTCGGGCAGAGCATCACGTCGCTCGATCGTCAGGATCTGTTGCGCGTCAAAGGCCTAGTGATCGAAAAAAGAAATCAAAAATGGTGGGGGCTGGCGCGCCACGCACGCCCGGTCGATCGCGTTTCATTCACGATCAAAAAGGGGGAGTGTTTGTGTGTGCTGGGCCCCTCCGGGTGCGGAAAAACCAACCTTCTTCACGGCATTTCTGGGCTAGTGGGCCCCAGCGCGGGCAACGTACGCTTGGCCGAACACGACGTCACCTCGCCACGTGGACGCCGAGCGCGCAAGCTGCGCCGACAAGTGCAGCTGGTGTTCCAAGAGGCCAGCGCCGTGCTGGACCCGCAGCGCTCCGTCCGCGGGCACCTGCAGGAGGCCGCGCGCGTGAGTCACAAAGGACAACTGGATGCTCAAACTTGTCTCACCCGGGTCGGGCTGCCAGAGACGTTACTGGATGCGCCCGCGGATCAACTGAGCGTAGGGGAAAGTCAACGGCTCGACTTGTCGCGCAGCTTGGCGGTGCGCCCCAAAGTCGTGCTCTGGGACGCGCCCGAATGCGGCGCCGCCGACACGGATGGCGGTGTACTGGGCGCCTTGGTGCGACAGGAGAAAGGGCTCGGTCTTGCCTTCGTGGTCGCGACTCAAAGCGCCGAAGTCGCCACCGCCTTGGGCGACCGCGTTGCGTTCATGTACGCGGGGCGGCTGGTGGAGCTCGGACCCGCCGACGCGGTACTTGAAACCCCCAGCCACCCGGCGACCCACACCTACCTCAAAGGCGGCGTGCTGGCCGCCTCCGATCCGTTTGTGCCCGCTCTCGGCTGCCCGCACGTCGCTCACTGTCCCCAGCGTCAGCTGCCTATTTGTGAGGAGAAAGCGCCGCCCCTGTTCACCATCACCCGCCCCGCCCCATCAGGCCACGGGGTCTCGCTCAATCACCAAGTGGCGTGTTTTTTTCCACTGGGCGCTCAGATTGTGGCCCCGGGCTCAACGCCTCCCGCCTCCGGGACAAGCAGCCAAGAGACCTGACAAGACGCCCCTAGCAGCGCTCAAACTACGCGGTGGACCCAATGGTGGACATCGGGGGCGTAGCCGTGCTGGATGTCCAGCAGCGCATCACGCAATCGGGCCGCCACCGGGCCCGTCTGGCCTTGATTGATGCTGAAGCTCCCATGCTCAGACTGGACATGGCCTACGGGCGTGATGACCGCAGCGGTGCCGCAGGCAAATGCCTCGGTCATTTTTCCAGCGGCAACGTCTGCCTCAAACTGGCCCATCGACACCGTGCTCTCGACGGCCTCGTAGCCGAGATCGACCGCCAACTTGAGCAGACTGTCCCGGGTCACACCAGGCAGCAGACTGCCGCTCAGACTCGGCGTGACCAGGCGCACACGTTCGCCCTCTTGGTAGACGAAGAACAAGTTCATCCCACCCATCTCTTCGATGTATTCGCGCTGCCTTGCATCCAGCCAAATCACCTGATCACAGCCGTGATCGAGGGCTTGGCGCTGGGCAACCAAACTGGCGGCGTAGTTGCCTGCACACTTGGTGTGACCCGTTCCGCCTTGCGCAGCGCGCACGTAGTCCCGGGACACCCAAACTGAAACTGGTTTGACGCCGCGCTTGAAGTAGGCACCTGCTGGCGAGGCGAACATCAAGAACAAATACTCTTTTGACGGGCGCACACCCAGCGCCGCTTCAGTGGCGATCATCAGCGGCCGCACGTACAGGCTCTCCCCCACCGACGGAGGCACCCAAGCTTGGTCCTGTCGAATGAGGATGTCCGATGCCTCCACGAACAGTTCAATGGGCAACGGAGGCATCGCCAGACGATCCGCAGAGGACTGCAGCCGCCGAGCATTGGCTTCAGGACGAAAGGTACAGATGCCTCCGTCTTTCTGACGGTAAGCTTTGAAGCCTTCGAAGATGGCCTGACCGTAGTGCAACACGGACGCCGCGGGGGACATCTGGATGGGAGCGTACGGAACGAGGGCAGCGTCATGCCATCCCTTATCGATGTGGTAGCGAATGCGCACCATGTTTTCGGTAAACACGGCACCAAAGCCAAGGTCCTTCATCAGGGACGAGCGCTCTTCTGCGCTGATGGCAGGAGCGGGCTGAAGCACGAACTGGGGCGTGGTCATGACAGGAATTTGGGCATACCACGACTGTCCCTGCTGTCATCCTTTGCCGACGAACTGGCTATTTCCCGCCGGCCTTCGCAGGGGAATTTTCGGGCTTGGTCACCGCACAATCCACGACTTCCAGCGCCCAGTCCAAGCCCACCGCCCGCAGAGCCAGCAATTGAGAGCCGTGGCGTGCCAGCGGCAGACGCTCGTTCAGCTGCGGTTCGACCGCCAACTCGATACGATTGAAGTCGCCGATCTCGGCCCAGAGCAACTCTGTTTCTTCGCCGCGCGCAAGCAACCACGGTGCCCCACCGGACCTGGAGCGCTCAGCTGGAGCGGTCGCTTGCTCGCCCAAGAGTAAGGGGGCCCCTGGGCCGAGCAAGGGGTGTTCCGCTACGGAGCGTTCAACGGCGCCACCAGCGCCTAGCCGGGCGAGGTGAATCGCATTTTCTTCCACCGTGTTGCCGCGCGCACCACTCCTGTACGCAAGGTACAGCTCGGGGCCCACCGCTAGCGCATCGAACGCCAGCAACTGCTCGGTGGGTTCCGAGATCGAAAGCGCGGGAGCTGAGACGATCCCGCTCACGTCGAGCAGTTGGACGTGCAGAGTCCGCGCAGGTTCGTCCATGAGCGCGTCTCCGGCAGCGACGACCTTTGACGCGTCCAGCTCAACGTAGCTCAGAAAGAATCCACTCGGGCCAGTCTCCAGCCGCGGCTCCTCGGCATCGATCTCAGGACTCGACAACACTTGTGGTGCCCGTTTCTCTCGCAACGTGGTGGCGTCGAACGCCTGGCTCCAGATGCGCGAGCGTGCGCTTGCCCGATCATACTGGTCCCAGACCAGCACCGCGTTTCCAGTGTGACCGATGGCCAGAGATGCGGCCCATGAATCGTCGCGACCCGCCGAAATCGTGGGACCGCGCGTGACCCGAGGCTTACCCCACGGATCGTCGACGCGCACCACTTGCAAGGTTTGACCCATGGCCTCGTTGTCCGAGATCACGCCCAAGAGTGCGCCGTCGTGCATGACTGCAACAGGTGGATCTGCGGCCCCGTGCACCCGCCCCAATTCAACCTCACGCACCGCCTGTAGTGGCCCAAAAAGCGCCAAGAATGCGTGCGTCGTGCCGTCATTGCGTTGAGCGAACAGACCTATGTTGCGCCCCGACAGCACTCCACCCCCCACCTCCACGCTGGTCGGTTCGGCGCTCCCCTCCACGTGCGCGCGGACGACCGGCGCCTGCCCTTGCAGCACTGCGCATCGCCCCTGCACGCGCTCGCCCTCTTCCGGTTCGAGCAGCTTGAGCTCGGGGAGCGGTCCCCGATCCTGCTCGTGATGGGCGTCTTCCGCACAGCGACATCCGGAACTGAAAATGAGTAACGTGCCCCATATCCAAGCTGCACGAGTCGGGGAGCGTAAACCGTGCCGCCCGGAGCGGAGGCTGGGCCAATGCATGGCGTCTGCTAACACGAGCATCGCTCGCGCAGCCACCCTGGGCCCTTGCAAACCCTCAAAATTACAGCCAACCTCCAGGTGGTCAAACCAGTTTAGCATCAGCCACATCATTGACGCACCGTCCGTTCAATCATGTCGACGCCCCACGCATCTCATCCTTACGTCCCCCATTTCGCGCTGCGAAAACTGTATCGACGCGTCTTCGAACACATCCAAGTCGAGGAGGGTTGGGCAGAACAAGTGCGGCAGCTGAGCACCCGCGGCACGGTGCTGTACGTATTGCCCAATCTCAACTGGTTGGATTTCTTGGCCCTGGACTACCTCACCAAGCGCCATGCGCTGCCTCCACTGTTGTTCGCCAACGATCTGGGGTTGTGGCTGCTCAACCCGGATGGCCCCAATCAACGGGGAACGGGGCTCATGAACATGCTCTTGCCCCACCGCCGCCGGAATCTCGAGGAACAGTTGCGTGACGCTATCGAAAGTGGCGGCAGCGCTGCTCTGTTTCTCAAACGTCCGCCTGGGGTGCTCGATCTCGCTGCGGGCGCCACCGGCGGGCGCGGCATGACCGAGGGCGACTCTTTGGTGCGCACGCTCTTTGCGATGCAACGGAGCGGGGCGGCCAATATTATCCTGTTACCGCTCGTTTTCGTGTGGTCCAAGTCGCCGGACAAGCTCACCACCCGCCCTTGGGACATCATCTTGGGACCACGCGCCTGGCCAACGCCCACCCGCGCGCTGGGTCAATTCGCCTACAATCGCAACCATGCTTCCCTGCGTTGGGGTGACGCCATCGAGATCGGACCACTGCTCACCAAGAGTGAAGACTCCACCGACCGAGCGTTGGTCCGGCGCATCACCTACATGGTGTTGCGGCGGATTGAACGCGAACGACGCGCCGTGGTGGGCCCGGCAGAGAAGGCAGCTGAGCGCGTGCGGGCCGAGATCCTGCGCTCGCCCCGGTTGCGGAGCGTGATCAGCGACCTGGCTGGTGACGAGGCGGGCGCCATCCGTGAAAAGCTGGTGACGGCGGGTGAAATGCTCAAGGAACTCCAGGCGATCCCCAACGCGGACATCGTCAAGGGGGTCGGGATGGGCCTGCGCTGGGCGTTCAATCGCATCTATCGGGGCATCGAGTTTGATCCAGCCGATGTGCAGCGTGTGCGCAACGCCTGTCGTGATGGAGCGGTCATCCTGCTGCCGAGCCACAAGAGCCACATCGACTACCTGGTACTCAGCTATTTCTTCTACGAACGCAACCTGGTGGTGCCGCTGATCGCCGCTGGGGACAACCTGAATTTTCAGCCAGTTGGTCCCATTTTTCGCCGCTCGGGCGCGTTCTTCATTCGACGTTCGTTCAAAGGTGACCGCCTGTACGCCGCTGTTGTGGATGCCTACATTCGCCGGGTAATTCGTGACGGATTTCCTATCGAGCTGTTTTTGGAAGGCGGGCGTAGCCGCACCGGCAAGCTTTTGGAACCAAAACTCGGGCTGCTCAACATGATCGTCGATTCAGCCTTGGCTGTTCCCTCCCAGCCCGTCTACTTCGTGCCCGTCAGTATCGGCTACGAGCGCGTCGTCGAAGCTGACAGCTACCAACGAGAACTGACCGGCGGGGAAAAAAAGAAGGAAGAGGTCGCCGACTTGCTCAGTGCCGGCGAGGTCCTGCGGCACCGCTACGGGCGCATCAACCTGCAATTTGGTACGATCATGAGCTTGCAGGACATTGCCCAAGAGCTCTCGATTCAACCACAGGAGATGCAACGACCCGCCAAACGGCGCGCCGTGGTCACGCGGCTGGCCAACCGCGTCATGGACGAGATCAATCGGGTCACCGCCGTGACGCCTGGGGCGCTCACGGCCATGAGCCTGCTCGCCATCAATCAACGCAACATGAAGGAGAGCGAGGTGCTCGCGACTGCAGAGGCCCTACTCGCCTACCTCGAGCGCAATGGCGCCCGCGTCTCCTCCACCATGTCGGGGAACAACACCGTGCTCCGCTCCAAATTCATGCGCGAGGCGCTGGAGATGTTTTTGGACGCCCAACTCGTCCACAAGGGCAAAGACGACAATCAGGAGGCCGTCTACACCCTGGTCGAAAACAAGCGACTTCAACTTGATACCAGCAAGAACCTCATCATCCATTTCTTCGTGGAGCGCGCCTTCATCGCCTGCAGCTTCGACCGCGATGAGTCGGGAAACTTCCTAGCCACAGAGCTCGCCACGTTGAGCGAGCGCGTGCTATTTTTGTCGCGGCTGTTCAAGCATGAATTTCGGTTCCGAGCGGATGCGCCATTTGACGAAATTTTTGAGGAGGTCACAAGTAGCCTCATGGACGACCAACAACTGGTCCAAGTCGGGACACGGCTTGCGATGGGGCCCGGTGAAAACGATTGGACTGGGGCGCGCTGGTTGGCTACTTATCGAGAGATCATCATGCCTTTCGTCGAGGGTTATTGGCTCGCAGCGCGCAATCTCGATCAGCTCCTGAGCGATCCTGCTACGGAAAAGGACCTGATCAAGAGCGGCTTGTCCCTGGGACACTCGCTGTACCTTTCTGGGCATTTGTCGCGGCGCGAGGCCATCAGCAAGCCCCTGCTCGCCAACGCGTACCAGGCGTTTACCGCCGCGGGCTACTTGCGCATCAGCTCCACCAAGTTGGAGTTGGCCGAGGCCTATCAGTCGCACGCAGCACTCGAAGAATTGGCCCACGGTCTGATCGCCTTCAGCACCGGCCAGCACGAGGGCACGCCATTATGAGGTGGCTCGCCACGATGCTGGCCTGCGCCCTCGGTGGCTTGGCCTTGGGCTGCATGAGCACGCCCTCCCCGCTCGCTCCGTCACTCAGCGGCAGTATCGGCGTGCCCCATAACGGTGTGCTCACCGTCAGCGCAGAGTTGCCCGAGCATGGCGCCGGATACGTGCGCTTTCGGCCCCACGCGCCCGTCTACCATGGGCTGCCCCGACTGGTGGGTGCGATTTTGCGCGCCGCAGCCAGCGTGGAGCAAGCGTTCCCCGGCGGGGTACCCTTGGTTGTGGGTGATCTCAGCGCCCAGACCGGTGGTAAGATCCCGCGACACAATTCGCACCGCTCCGGGCGGGACGTCGATTTTCTCTTCTTCATCACCACACCCACCGGCATCCCCATTCGCAATCCGGGCTTTCTCGCACTGGGCGCCGACGGCTTCGTCGAACTCCCCGACGGCAGCTACGGCCTGCTCGACGTGGCGCGGGAGTGGCACTTCCTCAAGACGCTACTCACCGACGCCGAAGCGGACGTGCAGTTTCTATTCATGAGTCGCGAACTCGAAGCGCGCCTCATTCAATATGCGCTGGCCAAGGAGAGCGACCTCGCTTTGATCTGGCACGCGCAGACGGTGATGCTGCAACCTGGTGATTCGCTTCCCCACGGCGACCACGTGCACATGCGCATCGCCTGTCGCGCTGACGAGAGTGTCACCGGCTGCAGCGGCGGTGGACCACATTGGCCGTGGCTCGAGCCGTTTCCCCATTTGGATCCCGACTTGGCCCTGCTGTTCGATGAGATCCGTCGTGACGACCCCTTTGAGCTCGGTCCACTCGCTCCGCAACCACAGGCTCCGTCCTCCGTCGCTCCGGAGCTCCTCGCCCGAAAATGATCGGGGCGCTGCAATGATCGAGGCCCCGCAATGATTGGGCGTCCCTTTCTCGTCCACGGCGACTGCCTCGTCGGCATCGAACCGGCCTTGCGCGCTCGCGGCCCATTTGACCTGATCTACGTGGATCCACCCTACAATGCCGGCGGCACACGCGCCGCTCGCCAAGGGCAGGGGCAGCGCAGCTTGGGGGTGGCCGCGTACAAAGACGCCTGGGGGGGCCTCGACAAGTTCCTCCAGATGTTTCGCCCTCGCCTCGAGCAAATGCATCACGCGCTCAGCGACACCGGGAGCTTGTGGATCCACCTCGATCACCGCGCGGTCCATGACGTCAAAGTGCAAGCGGATCAGGTGCTGGGTCGTCACAATTTCTGTGGTGAAGTGATCTGGGTTCCGGGCAATGGTGGTCGCAAACGCACCTCACTCAGCGTCACCCATCAGACCATCTTGGTGTACAAAAAGGGTGACTCTTTCATCTACAATATCGATTCGCCAGCGCTGCGTGAGCCCTATGCCAAGACCAGCTCACGTATGCACTTTCGCAACAGTGATGATGATGGGCGGCTTTACCGCGATCGCGTGATCAACGGTAAGACCTACCGCTACTACGCCGACGTGGGACGCAGGATCGGCAGTGTCTGGAACGATTGCCCAGCCATGACCGCCAACACGCCACTCACTCAGGAGGCCACCGGGTACCCGACGCAAAAGCCCGAGTCGCTGCTCGAGCGCATCATCTTGGCCACCACATCCCAAGACAGCGCGGTGCTCGATCCCATGTGCGGGTCCGGCACGACACTGGCCGTGGCGCAGCGTTTGGGACGTCGCTGTGCTGGAATTGATCAGAGCCCGGTGGCGATCGCAACGGCACAGAAGCGCCTCAAGGACGTAGAAATGTCCGCAGAAGGGTCGACGGCACCGCTCCCGACCGAGCAGAACAACTAAGTCCAGAAGAACAGCCGACCTAAACCAAGCGAGCGCTGGGGGCAACCATGAGCCGTGACAGCGGCGGCGACCCTGGCACATCACCAGCCTGGAGATCTCAAACGACTTTGGGGGTATGCTCACGCCACTATGAAACCAGTCGTGTTGAATCTCCTCGTGGCACTTGGGTGCTCCTCTTGGTCAGCTTTGGCATCCGCGCAACAACCAACACCGCCCCCTGCCGAGGCGGAGCCCGCGACCCAAGCGCCCGCACAGGACGACCGCGCTGGAAGGAAAATGGACTTACGTGTGGCGCCCGCCCCGGCGCCCGCCCAGCGCACGGCTTACGTGCACGAAGGCTTCTACCTGCGCGCGGGCGTGGGTGCTGGCTACATGTACTCATCCATTTCAGATCGGGTAGCGGATGAAACGGGCGGGACCAGTGCATTCACAGTCGCTGCCGATCTGCGAGTGGGTGGGTCGCCTGCGCCCGGCTTGGCCATGGGCCTCGGGGCGCTGGGACATGTGGGCATGGGTGGGCGCATCGACGGGGAAACCACGGGTGCACTCTTTCACCTCAATGTGGGTCCGTTTTTTGACGCGTTTCCCAACAACCGGGACGGCTTTCATTTGGGCGTATTGGTGGGCGGCACCATGGTGGCGCTCGGCAAGACCATCAGCCCCACCTCACCGCTGTGGGGAGGAGGCGGGGCGTTGTGGGCCGGTTGGGACGTGTGGGTTGCTCCTGAGTGGTCGGCGGGCGTGCAGCTGCAAACTGGCGGGTCGTACGCCACCGGCGCTGACGCGAGCACCGGCATTTTTCACGCTACGCTCAATGTAAGTGTGCTCAATCATTGAACGGGCTCCGGTGGGAGTAGGGATTTGGGCTCGCCCCAGCTGTCTGATAAGAAAACGGACACGTCATGCAAGACAATCCCCTGCTCAGTTTGGCTCATCCCATCCCCTTTGATCGCGTCCGCGCGGATCACGTCGAGCCAGCGGTGCTTGATCTCATTGCTCAATCGCGGGCGGCCATCGATGCTATCGCGACCTCAGCGGACTTGAGCTACGCCGGGACCTTCCAAGCCCTCGAGACATCCACCGAACGCCTAGAGATCGTGATGGGGGTGGTAGAGCATTTGGAGTCCGTGGCCACCAGCGACGCGCTGCGCGACGCGTACAACAAGATCTTGCCTGCGGTCAGCCAGTTCTATTCGAGCATCACCTTGCATGCCGGCCTGTACCAAGCACTCTGCGCCGGGGCCAAGCTACTCAATCACGACCTCTTGTCGCCCATCCAGCAACGCTACGTCCAAAAGACGCTCGACGATTTTCGGCGCCACGGTGCAGAGCTCGACGACGCAGGCAAGCAGGAGCTCAAGCGCATCGATCAAGCTCTGAGCGAAAAGACCACGCTGTTTTCCCAGAACGTGCTGGACAGCACCAACGTGTTCGAAGTCTACGTGGATGAGTCCAGAATCTCTGGGTTGCCGGAAAGCGCGCTGGCCATGGCACGCGAGAGCGCTGCTGCGCGCGGTCAAACGGGATACCGATTCACACTGCAAGCACCATCGGTCACCCCCGTGCTCAACTACGCCGACGACGCGGCGCTGCGCGAGCAGGTGTGGCGCGCGTTCAACCAACGCGGGCGCGGAAAGTATGACAATCTGCCCCTCATCGGTGAGATTCTCGCCCTCCGCAACGAGAAAGCTCGTCTCTTGGGCTTCAAGGACTTTTCAGACCTGGTCGCATTTGACCGTATGGCCAAGACAGGCGAGCACGCCGCGGCCTTCGTGGCGGACCTACGGCTGAAGACGGAAGCCGCCTATCGTCGAGAGAACGTGGAGCTCTTGGCCTATCGACGCAGTCTCGAGGGCCCTGACGCGCCCGAACTCAAGCCGTGGGACGTGGGCTATTATGCGGAGAAACAGCGCAAGGCTCTGTACGACTTCGACGAAGAGCAGCTCCGCCCCTACTTCTCGGCCGACAAGGTGCTCAAGGGCGCGTTCGACTTGGCCACCAGCCTGTACGGTGTGACCTTTGAGTCGGCGTCCTTGCCCGTGTGGCACGACTCTGTGCGTTCTCACCGCATCGTTGACCGCACGGGCCACGAGCTTGGATTCTTCTACACCGATCTCTATCCGCGGGAATCCAAGCGCGATGGTGCATGGATGCATGGGCTGGTCGCTTCAGCCCCACCTGCTCCACACGTGGCGTTGTTCTGCCTCAATGCCCAACCACCCACCAAGGACCTTCCGTCGCTGCTCAGTTTCCGCGACGTAGAGACCGTCTTTCACGAGTTCGGCCATTTGCTTCACCATTGTCTGAGCCAGGTGCCGGTGCGCAGCTTGTCGTGTACACGGGTGGCGCAAGACTTCGTCGAGCTACCTTCGCAGATCATGGAGAATTGGTGCACCGAGAGCAGCGCGCTCAATCGTTTTGCCTCTCACTACCAAACCAACGCACCCATCCCCGATGAACTCATTCAGCGTTTGCTCCGGGCACGACACTTTCGCGCAGCCAACGCGCAAATGCGACAATTGGGCTTCGCCGCCGTTGATCTCGCTCTGCACCGCGAATTCAATCCGAACTCAGATGGTGATGTTCTGCAGTTTGCCAACCAAATTTTGCAGCAATACGCCGTGGTTCAACTCCCCGAGGACTACGCCATGATCGCGTCGTTTGGCCACCTGTTTAGCCATGCCGTCGGCTACGCTGCGGGCTATTACAGCTACAAGTGGGCTGAGGTCTTGGATGCCGACGCGTTTTCGCGTTTCAAAACGGAGGGGATCTTCAACCCAGCGGTTGGACAAGCGTTCGTCGACGCCATCTTGTCCCGTGGCGATAGCGCGGACCCGCAAGACTTGTTCCGTGAATTCATGGGAAGGGATCCGCGCCTGGAGCCGATGCTCGAGCGTCTTGGACTCTTGGCTCAAGCTTCATGAACCAAGAGTCTCGAACTCTTCGCGTGGGCCTCGTGCGCCCAGTGCGCCAGCTGTGGCCGCGGTGCGCCGCCTTGACGTTGCTCTTGGGAAGCGGGTGTCACCCTCACGCCGAGGCTCGAGCAACCCGATCCGCCGCAACCAGCGAGCTGCTCGGCCCGCTCGACACACCACAGCGAGCAAGCGCCGCACCAGCGCGCGAAGAGGCTCCCCCTCCCCCTGTGCCTGCCTCTCACCCCGATGGGCACGACTTGGAGGAGAGCCGT